>ERZ780218.141-NODE-141-length-77482-cov-3.890219_pt1 | contig 77482 bp, 88 predicted proteins | sample MGYA00510975_ERZ780218 | MGnify/ENA primary metagenome ERZ780218 (study PRJEB29588, sample SAMEA2152063) | human gut metagenome | biome: human gut; feature: human-associated habitat; material: faeces | place: Denmark | collected 2008/2010 ... | reverse complement strand
ACATTCAAACAAACGCAAATTTCAAAAAATATCTCGATTTGGGCATTCTAAACATGAAAAACGACAGACTTTTTTTAAATCCAAAGTTTTACGACGTCAGCAACACGATAATTTCTGACCTTTTGCCATAAATTTTGAAAAAATGGTTGCTTTTTGAAAATCCTTGTGATATAATCAAGTTGTAAAGCAATTTTGCTTGACGCAAAGGAGTGCGAATGTCAAAATTTCAGTTGCAAGATTTTGTGGAATATGGCAGATTGTTTGACCTTTATGGCGATTTGCTCAGCGCAGACAGACAAAAAATCATGAGCGATTATTTTGAGTTCAACATGACACTGGCGGAAATTGCTCAAGAAAAAAACATCTCAAGGCAAGCGGTGTTGGACGCAATTGACAAATCTTGCGAAAAATTGAAAGAATTTGAAAGCGTTCTGCAAATTTATGCCAAGAGAAACGCATTGCGAGCGGATTTGACAGAGCTTTTAAGCTTGGCGGAAAGCAAAGAATTGAAAGAAAAAGTCGAAGAAATTTTAAGGAAATTGTAAATGGCATTATTTTCATCATTATCAGAAAAATTCAACCATATCTTTTCAAAACTCACAAAGCGCGGAAAGCTAACCGAACTTGAAATTAAAGAAGCTATGCGTGAAGTGAGAATTGCGCTTCTTGAAGCTGATGTAAACTATATGGTTGCCAAAAAGTTTGTCGCAGATACCACTGAAAAGGCGATTGGCGAGCAAGTTATGAAAAGCTTGACGCCAGGTCAAATGGTCATCAAAATTGTCAAAGACGAACTGACAAAACTTATCTCTTCTGACAATCAAAAACTTCAAATTGCTTCAAATCCACCGACTGTCATCATGATGTGCGGGCTGCAAGGTGCTGGAAAGACAACCATGTGCGGAAAGCTTGCCTATCACTTGAAAAAGAGCGGAAAGAAGCCGCTTCTTGTCGCTTGCGACATCTATCGACCTGCGGCAATCAATCAGTTGCAAGTGGTTGGAAAGACGGCTAATGTTGAAGTGTTTGAACGCGGAACGCAAAACCCTGTTAAGACTGCAAAACAATCAATTGACCACGCCAAAAAACAAGGTTATGATGTGGTAATCATCGACACGGCTGGGCGACTCCACATCAATCAAGAGTTGATGCAAGAGCTCAAAGACATCAAAAAAGAAGTCAAGCCGACGGAAATTTTGCTTGTTGTCGACGCCATGACGGGTCAAGATGCTGTGACAATTGCTGAGAGCTTCAACAACGATTTGGACATCACAGGCGTTGTGCTTACAAAACTTGACGGCGACACTCGTGGCGGAGCAGCACTTTCAATCAAGGCGATAACTGGAAAACCAATCAAATTTTCTGGCGTAGGCGAAAAGATTGGCGATTTGGAACCTTTCTATCCAGACCGAATTGCCAGCAGAATTTTGGGCATGGGAGATGTGCTTTCATTGATTGAAAAAGCACAAGAAGCGGTCAGCGAAGAAGAAGCAAAAAAACTTGAGGCAAAGTTCAGAGAAAATTCGTTCACGTTTGAAGACTATCTGACGCAAATGGAAAGCTTGAAGAAAATGGGTAGTTTGAGCGACATTTTGGGGATGATTCCAGGCATGTCTGCAAAAATGAAAAACGTCAATATTGACGAGAAACAACTTGCCATAAACAAGGCAATCATTCAGAGCATGACAAAAGAAGAAAGGCAAAATCCTGACATCATCAAAGCGAGCCGAAGAAGGCGAATTGCCGAAGGGAGCGGCACAACAATCCAACAAGTGAACTCGCTTCTCAAACAATTTGAACAATCAAAAGAGATGATGAAACAACTGAAAAACAAAAAGGGTTTCAGAGGAATGTTTTAAAATGGTATAACTCAAAATGCAAATTTTGATTTATATATAACGAAAGACAACTTTCAAAAATTTATTTAAAAGGAGAAGAAAAATGGCTGTTAAAATTAGATTGACAAGATTGGGAGACAAAAAATCACCTTTTTATCGTGTTGTTGTTGCTGATAGCAGAAGCCCAAGAGATGGAAAATATATTGACCTTCTTGGAACTTACAATCCATTGACAAATCCAGCAGAAATCAAAATCGACAACGAAAAAGCTCAAAAATGGCTTAAAAATGGTGCGCTTCCAACAGAAACTGCCAAATCAATTTTGGTTAAGAGTGGCGCTATCAATCCAGAAAATAAATAAATTTTAGGAGAACGAAATGGACGATTTGTTGAAATTTCTTGTTAAAACTTTGGTGGAACAGGAAGATGCAGTTGAAGTTGAAAAACAGGAAGACGACAAAACAATAACTTTTCGTGTCAAAGTGGCAAGCTCTGATTTGGGAAAAGTTATTGGCAAAAACGGAAGAACTGCCACAAGCATAAGAACAATCATGCGTTCAGTTGCTTCAAAAACTCACAAAAAAGTTTTCGTGAAGTTTGAGGACTGAGCATGGAGTTTGTTTGCGCAGGAAAAATTATCAAACCGCAGGGTGTCAAAGGGGAAGTGAAAATTCTTCCTTCAATTGATATCCCTGCGATTTTTAATGGAAAACATAAGCTTTATATCGAAAAGCGAGAAAGCGTGGTCAAGTCGGCAAGTTTCAGACTCGGCTATGCTTATGTTATGTTTCAAGAAATTCCAGACCGCACGACAGCGGAAAAATATCGCAACAAAAAGGTTTACATCACAAAAGAAGAGTTTGAAAAACTGGCGGTTGACGAATTTTTGATAGACGATTTGGTTGGCATGCTTATCTATGACGAAAATCACGAGCTTGTCGGGCAGATTATGGATGTCACTGACTATGGTTTTGATGATATTTTGATTGTCAAAGAAGATGGTCATCTTTACGAAGTGCCATTCAAAAAAGACATCTTCAAAACTGTAGGGCGAAGTTTTTATTGCATCCGAAAAGAATTTGACGGGGCAAAGGTGAGCCAAGAATGAAAATAGATATTCTCACATTGTTTCTAGAAGCGTTTGCTCCACTCAAAACCAGCATTTTGGGCAGAGCGGAAGAAAGCGGCATTTTGGAAATCAATGTCGTTGACATAAGACAATTTTCAAAGGATAAACACAAAAAGTGTGATGACTATCCTTTTGGTGGCGGAGCAGGAATGTTGATGACTGTTCAGCCTTTGTTTGACGCCATAAAATCGGTTTACACAGAAAAAAGCAAGATAATTTTTCCATCGCCAATTGGCAAAACGCTAAACACAAAAAAAGCCGAAGAACTGTCGAGATTTGAACATTTGATTTTTGTCTGCGGGCATTATGAAGGGGTGGACGAGCGAATTTTTCAGCTTTTTGACATCGAACAAATTTCAATTGGTGACTATATTTTGACGGGTGGCGAACTTCCGACAATGGTCATCATAGATTGCCTTGCAAGGTTTGTTGACGGAGTGATTTCAAAAGAAAGTCTGCAAAATGAGAGCTTTTCAAATGGTCTTTTGGAATATCCACAGTTCACCAGACCGCAAGAATTTATGGGACTGAAAGTTCCAGATGTTTTGATTTCTGGAAATCATCAAGAAGTTGAAAAGTGGCGAAAAGAACAGAGTTTGAAAAGAACAAAAGCTCTGCGAAGTGATTTGTTGGATGAATAATACACCAAATATAGTGTGATATGCAATGCATAATACACAAAATATAGGAGATTGTATGAAAATCAATTGGTTTCCAGGTCATATGCATAAAGCATTGAAAGATATAAGCGAACAGCTCAAAAAAGTCGATGTTGTCACTTATATTCTTGACGCGCGCATTCCACTGGCTTCGATAAACCCGTCGCTCAACGAAATCACCCAAAACAAGCCTGTGCTTTATGTTTTCAACAAAATTGACATGGCAGACGAAAAGAAAATCAAAGCCCTCTTGCCACAGTTTAAATCAAAGACAAGCGACTTTTTGTTGTTTAACAGCACTCTTTCAGGCAAATCTGATTTGATTGTCGAAAAGATTAAAACGCTTGCTTCTGAAAAGATTGAAAAATATAAAAACAAGGGAATTAAACCAAGCATCAGAACAATGGTGGTTGGCATTCCAAATTGTGGCAAGAGCACTTTGGTGAACAATCTCTGCAAAAAAGCCAAGGCAATCACGGGGAACAAAGCAGGCGTCACAAAACACGGGCTTTGGCTTCCTATAGGCGGCGGAATTGAAGTCTATGACACACCTGGAACACTTTATCCAAACATCGAAAATCAAGAAACCGCCAAAAAACTTGCATTTGTCGGCAGTGTGAGAGATGAAATTTTGGATTTTGTCGATTTGGCAAATGACCTTTTGAAAATTTTACTTGAGCAATATCCAGAAAATGTCAAAAAAAGATACGAAAACAAAACCACACTTGAAGAAATCGCAACGCTGCGCAAGTTTGTCACAAACGGCGGCGAGCTTGACCTTGAACGCACAGCAAAAAGTGTTGTCGACGATTTTCGAAAAGGCAGGCTGGGCAAAATCACTTTAGATTGACAAAAGGAGAGTGTTTTGAAAGACCTTGCAAAAATTAACAACAAAATAAATGGCGACAAGGGCGAAATTTTAGCGGCAAATTTTTTGAAAAAGAAAAAATATAAAATTTTGCAGACAAATTTTAAAATCAAGCTGGGCGAAATCGACATCATTGCCGAAAAAGATGGCGTTATTGTTTTTGTTGAAGTTAAAAATCGCTCGACTTTTGCATATGGCAGGCCGATTGAAGCCGTAAACGCTCAAAAACAAAACAAAATCAGAAAAGTTGCTGAAGTTTATCTTATGCTGAAAAACAAGAGCCTGAACGACACACGGTTTGATGTTATTGAAGTTTCGGGCGACCAAATCGACCACATTGAAAACGCTTTTTGAAATGTTTTCAAATTTTTTTGTAAAAACACTTGTTTTTGTGTGTTTGGTTGTGTTATAATCAAAAAGACTTCGGGTGTTCCGCTTTAGTTTTTACTTTATGAGCATCATGTCGAAAATCTGAAAAAAGGAGATAAGTCATGGCAAATATTATTGACCAATTGGAAAGAGAAAACATGAAAGAATCTGTTCCAGAATTCGCCATTGGTGACACTGTGAAAGTTACAGTCACAATCAAAGAAGGCGACAAAGAAAGATTGCAAGCTTTTGAAGGCGTTGTGATTGCCAGAAAAAATGGCGGAATCAGAGAAACTTTCACTGTAAGAAAAATTTCTTATGGCGTTGGAGTTGAAAAAACTTTTCCTGTTCATTCACCAAAAATTGCCAAAATTGAAGTGGTGAGAAAAGGTAAGCCAAGAAGAGCAAAACTCTATTATGTCAGAGAACTCACTGGCAAAGCAGCCAAGGTTAAAGCAGCTGACAACAACTAAAAAACAAAGAGAGCGTTTGATGCTCTCTTTTTTATTGTTTAAAATCAGCAAATTTTTTGATTGAAAATTTTATTTCATTCTAAGTTTTTCCAATTCTGCTTTTGTTGTGGCAGAGACTCTGAAACTTTCTTTGGCTTTTGAAATTGATTTGTTTCTTATGAATTTGTCTTGTGTGTTTTTGATTTCTTCGACAGCAAGTTCACTGTTAAAGGCGCAAAGCTCTGCATAAAACCATGAAATGCCCATTTTGACATAATATGCGTCTGACTTTACTTCTCTGATTTGAGCCAAAATCTCATTTAATTTTCCTGTTTTAAGAAAGTTTTTCATGAAACCAATTATTCCAGCCCTAATTTCAAATTCTTTATCGCTTTTTATGAGGTTGGAAAAGAATTGAAAAGATTTTTCGCCTTTCAACTTTTTTAATGCTCCTGTGCAGTCGCAGGTTGCCCAATTGTCGATGTAAGGCAAGATGTTTTGAAGATATTCAAGTTGTTCATCTTCTGTTTTAAAGCAGCCGGCACAATAAATGTACAACATGATTTCTTCATGAGACAAATTTTCATCAAATTCAATATATTCAGGCTCAATTTCCTTTGCAAATTTCTGCAATGTTGGAAGACGAACTCCGATGATAAGATAGCGTGTGTTAATAAATTTTTTATTGAATTCGGCATATCGCAAATCAGAGTTTTCTTTCAAAAATCTTTTTACATTTATCATAAGATACCTTTTTCGATTTTTATTCTCTTCTTAAGCTTTCAACAGGGTCAAGTTTGGCTGCTTTGCTTGCTGGATAAAGCCCGGCGAGCATGCTTATGACAACAGAAACACCAAGAGCAACCACAAAATACCACCAGCGATATGAAATCGGCGCCAAGCCAATTGTGCTGGTCAAAACAAGCCAAACCACCAGTGTCAAAATCAGATTAAACAAAATGCCAAAGACACCACTCAAAACGCCGACCAAAAAGCTTTCAGATGTGAAAATTCGCTTGATGTCTTTTCTTCGTGCACCAATGGACTTGAGAACGCCGATTTCTTTTGTGCGTTCGGTGACACTCATATACAAAACCACCAAAATCATCATTGCGGAAACAACAAGTGAAATGCATGAAATGACAACAAGTGAAGTTCCGATGATGCTGAGCATGTTGTTGAACATGTTTGCAAGTTGTTCTTCAATTGAGCCAACATAGTTTTCGGTGGTGGAAATATATCTGTTTATCGCATTGGTGATTTCTTCAGAAGGAGTTTGGATGTAAATGGTGGTAGGGGCAAAGTCTACGTTGTTTTGTTGGAAAAGATATTGCAAATAGTCATAATCAACATAAACAACAAGGAAACCTGACATGACAGAAGTGTCCATAACACCGCAAATTGTATCTTTAAAATCAAGTTTGTTTCCACCTATCGTAAATGAAATTTCAACTTCTTTTCCAAGCATATCTTCATCTTCTCCAAACAGCCTTGAAATGGTTGGAGTAAACATAAAACCTCCGCCACCAATCATGTCTCCGTCATTGTCCAAAACAGGAGCAGAGCTCATTTCTCCATCTATAACATTTTGTTGGGTATAATAAGGCGGAATAGAATATAAATAATAAATTTTTTGTGAAACAATGTCATAGTCAGGGTCTTCTTCGTTTTGAATATAATTTCCGCTTGGACTAAAGTTTACTTTTGCATCTGACAAAGCTGTGAACATTCCAAATCCATAATCAACATTGCCATTTTCACCATTTGCAACAGTAAAATCAAGATTTTGTTCTGCGAGATAAGCGTTTATGTTTTCTATTAATGTTGAAATTTCTTCATCCGTAAAAGAAGCATTGTTGAAATATTCTATTGGGTCGGTGGATTCGCTTTTCTTTGAAATCGTCACAATTGTCGGGTCGGAATATGATTTCATAAGGTTGTTGATATAGTCTGTTATGCCTGAGCTGAACGACATCATCAAAATCAAACTGCCAATTCCGATGGCAACGCCAAATGCCATAAGAAAGTTTTTCACTTTGCTTGCCCACATGTTGTGAAAAGAAAGTTTGATTGCCGACCACATTGAGAGATTTTGTTTTTCTTTAAAGTTTTTGACTTGTTTTTTGTTTTCTGTCGAATTTTCTTGTTTTTCTTCTAAAATTTTTGGTTTGTTTTTCTTGTAATTTGGATTTTGGTGGTCACTTATTATTCTTCCATCAGAAATTTCGACCACTCTTGAAGAAACTGAAGCCACTTTTTCTGAGTGGGTGACCATGATGACCAATTTTCCGCTGTCAGCAATCTCTTTCAAAATTTCCAAAATTTGCATGGAAGTGCCACTGTCAAGCGAACCAGTTGGTTCGTCGGCGATGATGATGTCAGGGTCGTTGATAAGCGCACGGGCGATGGCAACTCTTTGCTTTTGACCGCCAGAAAGCTGCGTCGGTTTTTTCTTGAGTTGGTCTTCAAGTCCGACACGTTTCAAGATTTCGGTTGCGCGGGAAATTTTTTCTTTTTCTCCAACATTTGAAAGTGTGAGAGCAAGGGTGACGTTATCCAAAATTGAAAGATGAGAAATCAGATTGAACGATTGAAAAACAAAGCCGACTTTGTTTTTTCGATATTTGTCAAGCTGTTTGTCAGAAAGTTTGCCCAAGTTTTCTCCGCCAGAGATGATTGTGCCAGTGAAATCGCTGTCAAGACCGCCAATAAGGTTCATAAGCGTAGATTTTCCACTTCCGCTTTCGCCGACAATGGAAACAAGTTCGCCTTTGTCAAATGAAATTGAAATGTCATACAGCGCTTGAAAACTTTCTTTGTTTGAAAGCTTGTATTTTTTGTTTACGTTGATGAGTTCAAGTTCTTTGTTTTGCATTTAAAACTCCTAAATGTTTTGATAAAGTTTATTTTACATAGGCTTGACAAAATAGTCAACTTTTTGACTGTTTTAAAATTAAAGAATTTATAAAAAAAATTTGCATTTTTTATCACTTGTGTTATAATAATGGCGGTTATGGAAATTTTTGCAGACAGATTATATGATGCGGTTTTGGATTGCTTAAAGGTTTTGCCTATTCTTTTTCTGGCATACCTTTTGGTTTCTTTTTTGTCGCATGACCACAGCCACAAATTCAGTGGATTTTTGGCTAAAAACCGAAAAACCAGTGTTTTATATGCCGCTTTCTTGGGATGTGTGCCACAGTGCGGGTTTTCTTCGGTGATTGCTGACCTTTATTCAGAGAAAAAGGTCTCGCTCGGCACTTTGGTGGCAGTTTTTGTGGCAACATCTGACGAAGCAATTCCAATCATGATTTCAAACCCAGACAGCATCATCGATATGCTGATTTTGATTGGCGTGAAGATTGTTTTTGCCATTTTTTGGGGGTATTTGGTCGATTTGGGCGTCAAGATTTTTTCAAGTCGCAAAAAGCAACACGCTGTCAATGTCGAAGTGGTTTCAAATGAACCGCACAGTCACAAACATGAGTGCGGTCATGTGCATTGCGACCATTGTAAATCTGACTGCGGGCACGAACACGGTGATTGCTGCGCAGACAACATCTTCTTGGACGCATTTAAACACACATTCAGCATTGTGATTTACATTTTTGTGGCGACTTTAATTATCAACTTGATTATCGGTTATTGTGGAACGGAAGCGCTTGAAAATTTGCTGACAACAAACATGTATCTTCAGGTTTTGATTGCAAGCTTGATTGGGCTCATTCCAAATTGTGCATCTTCAGTTTTGCTTGTGGAACTGTTCATCTATGGAACGCTGTCGTTTCCGGCGTTGGTTGCAGGGCTTTCTGCGGGTGCAGGCGTGGGATTGTTCATTTTGTTCAGCCGAAACAAAAAACATATGCTTCAAAACTTTGGAATTTTGCTTTTGCAATATTGCATCGGGGTGGCGACAGGCATGTTTTTGACAATCTTCTTTTAGAAAAAATTAGATAAAAAAATAAAGCGGTTTTGCTTTATTTTTTTTGTTTTAAACTAACCATTCAAGCCGTTTGCTTGTCTTTCCATGTTTTCGACAACAATGTCTTGAATGTCGCCGAGAGAGTCACAATATTCCAAAACTTTCCAAGGTGTGTTTGTGTGAAAATGCAATCTTATCATTTCGTCGTCGCCAACCACCAACAAACAATCTCCTTCGATGTTGTCTGTGATATATTGTTTGATTTTTTCATCAGACAAGTTTTTCCCTTCAAGCAAAAGTTGGGTGTCAAATTTGTATTCTATCATCTTTTCTCTCCTTTGTTAATTTTTATTATAAAAGTCAAACGCTTTCATAATCTCTTCAAGGTCTTCAGTTGGATTTAAGGCTTCTTCCAAGCTAAATCCACTTTCGCTTTGGTCGGTTGACGGCTTTGGCGGCATATGTTTTGTTGTTTGAATGTGCACTTCTTTTGGTGCGTCTTGACCTTTTTTATAGTCTTGCATTTTGTTGAGCAAAAGTCGCATGCTGTCGTTGTCAGAATAAATTGGGTTGGTTATGTCGCTGGATTTCTTCAAATTTTCTTTATACTGTTTCAGCATATTTGAAAATTCTGACAATATATCTGCAAAATTTTGGTCGCGCTTAAGTTGAGAATATTTTATGTTAAGTTCTTTGACAAGCAGTTCAAGTTTGTCCATCAGAAGTTTGTAAAAATTGTTCGAGCCTTCTTCGTTAAATTTTTTTGCTTTTTCAATGACATTGAGAGCGGTCATGATGTTTTTTTCTTTGTTTTCAATGACAAGACGCTCATTTTTCAGGTCCAAAACTTTTTTTTCGCTTTCCAAAGCTTTCAATTTTTCTTCCATCAGTCTTGCTTCATAGCTGGCTTTCATTCTTTGAATAAAATTGTCCACTTCGGTCTTTTTATAGCCATTTATTTCTTGAGAAAACATTTCAACTTCTCCGTTTCAAATTTAAGATTATTTCTAATATTAATAATATCAGAAAAGGGGTTATAAAAGCAATAAAAATCGGCAAAGTTATCAAATTTTTTGTCCACAAAAAGGCGTAAAGTGTGACGAAAATTAGCGAAAATGCAATTGTCAGGTGAAATCTTTGTCCGCAAACCACCGCGGTCATAAGCGAAGCCACGATAAACGCCAAACTGATGTAAAATGGCGCAAAAAACATTGTGTTTGTGTAAAGAAACACGAAACCAGAAATGCCAATTCCAAGCAGCAAGACGCCAAGATAGAAAGCACTGTCAAGTTTAAACAAAATGCTTTTAAAAATTTCAAAATCTCCCAAAAACAGGCTGAAACTATAAAACCACAATGTCGGTTTTTTGAAGAGATAGATTGACAAAAAAACAAAAGCCACAAAAAGCAAAAAAGACAGCACCGCGTGTGCTTTCAAAAGAAAGCTTTTTTTTATTCCCCAAAATCTGCCATTCATGCTTTTAATATGGCTCAAAGATGTGATTTTATTTCAGGTCGTTTTTCAAAACATCCATGATAATCGAAAAACTGTCTTTGCGTTTTCTGTTTTTGATGGTGTAATACAAAACCCAGCAAACTCCCAAAACAACAAAAATCACGCTCAAAAGTTGAGAAATTCTGATTGAGCCAAGATATAAGCTGTCAGTTCGCAAGCCCTCAATGAACATTCTGCCAATTCCATACAAAATCAGATAGTAGGCGGCGACCATTCCGTTTTGTTTGAATTTGACTTTGTAAAGTAAATGCATAAGAATGGCAAAAGTTATCAGGTTCCACATGCTTTCATAGAAAAAGGTGGCAAGATGCCATCCGCCAGCTCCACCGCAAGCACAGTCAGGTTGGTTGCAGTCGTCAATAAAAACTGAAAACGGAAACCACTGCAAATTTGGGTTGTCGACATAAAACCCATAGGCTTCTTGATTGAAAAAGTTTCCCCAACGACCCAAGGCTTGCCCAAAAATCAGTGATGGGGCAATTATATCCAAAAGTGCGAAGAAATTTTTCTTGTGAATGGCGCAATAAATCAAAACGGCAATTGCTCCGCCAATTAGGCCGCCATAAAAAGCGAGTCCGCCTTCCCAAATTTTGAAGATGTCCCAAAAGTTGGTGTAATATTCCAGCCTAAACAAAACATAATAAAGTCTTGCGCCAATTATCGCCATTGGCACAACATAACAAGCGAGCGTGATGATGTCTTCGGTTTTGAAACCGCGTTTTTTTGCAATCAGGCAGGTGATAACAATGCCCATGAGATAAGACAGGGCACTTGTGATGCCGTAAAAATTTATGTGCAAACCAAAAAGGTCAAATCCGCTTGGGATTGAAAGAACAATTTCGCCCATTGAAACTCCAATAGTTTAAGTATATGAACATTGAGCGAAAAAGTCAAACAAAAAAGCAAGGGAACAAGCCTTGCTTTTTACAATTTTTTAGAAACTTTGTAAACTGACGAAACATACATTTGGTCAAACATATCAGCTTCGTCCAAAGTGGTGAAAAGAGTTGTAGTTTTGTTTTCTCCACCATTTTTTGCCAAAAGCATCAGTTGTTTTATGCTTTCAACGGCGATTTCTGTGTGCCCCATGAATGCCTTGACATTGTTTTTGTAAGCAAAGTCAACAGCGTTTGCCAAAGTTGTCAAATCTTGAACAAAAATTGCCAAACTGAAGCCCATGTCTTGCAAACGATTTACGTATTCTACAAACACTCGCAAGATTTCATAGGACTCAAATGGACGTTCATCATATTTCATGATAAAGAGATTGGAAAAGCCAAGTTGTTGCATTGTCAACAAGTCTTCTTGCATAACATTTGGAATTAAGCCCAAAGTGATGATGTTTTGCGCTTTCAATTCTTTAAGCATCTTCTTTGTTTTTTCGATGTTGTCAGTGAATTTGCTTTCTTCAATCAGATATCTTGAGCCCAAAAGAATTTCTTTTCCGTCAAGCTTAATCTTCTTTGAAGGTTGAGCTGGGTCACCATATTTGTTTATTGTTTCTTTATAACTTTTAACAGGTTGAAAGTTTATGTATTTGATTTCGTCAAGCATATATTCTTTGTCTTCGTTCATGATGACAGCTGTGCCAACCACATAGTCATAAGGTTTAAGGCGGGTGTCTAAATCTTTTTTGACAAGCACATTTTTATGATTGTCTTGATTTAAGAAGACAAATTCTTTTTCGTTTCGTTCATAAAGCACGCCGCGTGCTTCAATTGGATAGAGTTTCTTTTGAAAAACTTCATCTTCCACTTGTTTAAATGTGACAAATTTTGGAACACTTGAAATGTTTTTTTGTTGATTTGCTGCCAAAGAATAATCTTTCCCGGTGATATGAGAAAGTTCTGCCAAAATGCCTTCAATGTTTGACAATTCTTTATATGGGCGGCCTTGTCTGAGTGGAATAGGTTTCAAATCTTCGCCAGAGATGATTTTGTTCATAACGATATTGATATGGTCGTCTCTTTTCAGAGTTGTAGGGGAGTTGTCTCCGAAAACTCTTGCCAAAGCTCTAAGTTCATAAATTCCCAAAGTTTCAATCAAAGACAAACAATCTTGTTGAGATTTTGTCAAGTTTTTAAATTCATAAGCAGTTTTTTTTGCCATAAGCACTCCTTTTCTTCTTTTGAAGATAATTAATTTGATTTTAGTATAACACAAAATTTTCGATTTACAAAATAAAAGTAGACAATTTTCGATTTTTTTACAAAATTATAATTATTTTTTAAAATTATTTTTCAAAGTTGTCGAATAAAAATTTGAGAATTAAAAAGGTGGCTATTCCAATATCAAACCGCCGTCGACGCAGATTGTTTGACCAGTTATAAAACTCGAATTTTCACTGCTCAAAAAATAAATCAAAGATGCCACATCACTTGTTTTCCCCAATCTTTGAATTGGAGTCATTGATGCAATTTCATCTTTTTCTTCTTGGTCAAGGTTGTTGTTCATTTTTGTGTCAATAAAGCCAGGGGCGACGACATTTATTCGCACTTGCAAATTTCCAAGTTCGCTCGAAAGTGACTTGCAAAGACCAGTGAGAGCGCTTTTGCTTGCTGTGTAAACGCTTTCGCAAGAGCAACCATTTTTTTCAACAAAACTGCCAACAAGCACAATGTTTGACGGATTTTTGTTTACTGTCAGCTTGCAAAATTCTCGGATGCATCTTATTGCAGAAAGGGTGTTGATTTCAAAGATATCGTCGATTTCTTGGTCGGTGACATCGACAATCAAATTTCGCTTTTGAGCTTTTCCAGCGACAAAAACAAGGCTGTCTATGTAGTCAAAATCTTTGCCAATCTGATTGAAAACAGTGGCAATTTTTTCTTTTTGTTTCAAATCTAATTTGTAAGTTTTGAAATTTTTTATTTTGAGTTCTTTTTCAAAGTCAATCTCGTTTGAACAGAAAGTCAGTGCCAAGCTATAGCCTTTTTCAGCAAAAATTTTGGCTGTTTCAAGACCGATTTCGCTTGACGCTCCGATTATAACAACAGTTTTTTTTATCATATTTCTTCTCCAGTATCTAGATTTCTAAGACGCGCAAAAATTATTCAGCTACCCAAGCCAAGCCGATTGCAGGGCCGACATGGGTGGCGTTGACAGGGCCAACTTCGCCTTCATAAACTTCAATTGTATCTTTGTCTTTGCGCTTATTCAAAAATTCGTAAACAAACTTTTTGAGCATTTCAAAAAACTTCGTGTTTGCAATGTGAATGATGAACAGTCTTTTGATTTTTTCTGGAAGTGTTGCAATCAAGTCTTTGATGGCTTTTTGCACTCCAAAACTTTTTTTGTTTGTCAAAACACCTTTTTTGAAGGTGACAATCGGTTTGATTTGCAAAATTGAACCAACAGTGGCGGTGACTTTTCCAATTCTTCCGCCTTTAGCCAAATATTCCAGCGTGTCAGGAATGAAAGAAACGGCGCTGTTGTCCATGAAGCTGTTTATTTTTGCGATGATTTCTTCACAAGTTGCGCCAGCACTGCGCATGTTGACCGCTTCCATAACATAGCCCAAAATTGTTTGAGTGTTTGCCAAAGTGTCAATAACATAGACTTTGCTTGGGTCATCGCACTGCTCTTTTGCAAGGTTTGCCACGCTGTAAGTGCCAGAAAGTGTGCTGCTGATTGTGAAGACCAAAACTTCGTCTCCGTTTTTTATTGCTTTGTTATATTCTTCAGTGAAAGCTTCGAGCGAAGGTTGGCTGGTTTTTGGAAAAACTTTTGTCTTTGTGAAATCTTCAAAAAATTCGTCATAAGTTCCTGGAAAACCTTCGTCAAATTCTTTGTCTTTATACAAAACTCTGAGTGGAATAACCGTGATGTCGTTTGTTTCTGCATATTCTTTTGGCGTGTAAGCCGTGCTATCTACAATGATTTTTATCATAAATTCTCCTTAACATCCAAATTGGACCTTTCCATAATAACACAAACAGTGAAATTTTACAAACAAATTAAAGTTTTTCATAAAAAAGCTTTGCGAAATTTGACGACAACGCTTTTTGCTTTCAAACGATAATTTGTTTGACTTAATAATTTTTATATGCTATATTTTATCTTGATATTCAAAAGCAAGGAGCTTATTTATGGAAGAAAATTTATCAAACGAAATCGACATCAGAAGACAAAAGATTGAAGAACTGAAAAAAATGGGTGAAATCCCATACAAAGAAAAGTTTGAAAGAACTTGCACAATCAAACAGGCAAGAGAAAAACTGGGCGAACGCGTCAAAATTGCTGGGCGCATTGTTTTTCGTCGAATTATGGGTAAGTTTGGTTTTTGCCAAATCAGAGACATTTACGACAAAATTCAAGTTTCTGTCGGCAGAAATGAATTTTCAGAAGAGGACTACAATTTTTATAAAAAGATGATTGACATCGGCGACTTTATTGGCGTGGAAGGCGAAGTTTATCAAACGCAAACGGGCGAAGTGACTGTCAGAGCGGAGAAAATTACATTACTTTCAAAAACTTTGAGACCGCTTCCAGAAAAGTTTCATGGAATAACTGACACCGAAATCAAATATCGTCAGCGTTATCTTGACCTTATCACAAACGAAGACAGCCGAAAAATCTTTTTGACAAGAAGCAAAGTGGTTTCGTTTATCAGAAGATATCTCGAAGACAACGGCTTTATTGAAGTCGAAACGCCAATTTTGCAGACAAGCGTTTCTGGCGCAAGCGCAAAGCCATTTTTCACTCATCACAATGCTCTCGACATCACTTGCAATCTGAGAATTGCCACAGAGTGCCACTTGAAGCAGTGCATTGGTGCTGGAATTGACAGAGTTTTTGAACTTGGAAAAGATTTCCGAAACGAAGGCATGGACCCATCACATCTTCAAGAATTTACGCAGGTTGAGTGGTATGCTTCTTATTGGAACTTTGAAGACAACATCAAATTTTTCCAAACCATGCTCGTAAAACTTATGAAAGAGTGCCTTGGAACCACCAAAATCACATATCAAGGTCAAGAAATTGAGTTTGACGGAAAATGGCCAAGAATTGACTATGTCGCTCGCATGAGAGAACTTTTAGGTTGCGACTTTTTGTCGATTGACGATGTTGACGCACTCAAAAAGATTGTTGTTGAACGCGGACTTTTTGGCTACAGCGAACTTGAAGAATGCAAAACTGTGAGAACGCTTATTGACTATGTTTACAAGCGAAAAATCAGAGCTGACATTGTCAATCCGACAATTCTTTACAACTATCCAGCTTCACTTATTCCGCTTGCAAGAAGAAACGACAAAGACGAACGCATTATCGATGTTTTTCAAGTGGTTGCAGGCGGCGCCGAACTTGTGAAGGCATATTCTGAGCTTGTCGACCCAATCACTCAAAGAAAAACGCTGGAACTTCAACTTGAAGAGAAAAAGGCTGGCGATGAAGAAACAATGGATGTTGACGAAGACTTCTTGCTTGCAATGGAACATGGAATGCCGCCAATTTCTGGTTTAGGCTTTGGAATTGACAGATTTTTGCAATTTATCTTTGACTGTCCAAACATCAGAGATGTTGTTTTGTTCCCGCTGATGAAATAAAAGGAAGAAAAATGTTAGACAAAAATTTTATCATGAACGGGCTTGACAAAATGGTGGAAAACCCAAGGTGCGAGCTTGAACATAAATCGCCGTTTGAACTTTTGGTTGCGGTCATTTTGTCGGCTCAATGCACAGATAACCGAGTAAATCAAGTCACAGACGAACTTTTCAAAACGTATAACAAGCCCAAAGATTTTGTTAAAATTTCTCAAGAAGAGTTGGAAAAGAAAATTCATTCGTGCGGGTTTTATCACAACAAAGCGAAATCAATAAAATCAGCCAGCCGTGACATAATAGAAAGGTTCAACGGAAAAGTGCCGGAAAACTTTGACGACTTGCTCACTTTGGCGGGCGTAGGCAGAAAAACAGCAAATGTGGTCATGGCGGTGGCTTTTGGTGGCGACAATTTTGCTGTTGACACGCACGTTTTGAGAGTTTCAAACCGATTGGGTCTTGTAAACACCAAAGCCCCAAACAAATGTGAAGAAGAACTGTGCAAAATTTTCCCAAAAAACACATGGTCAAAATTGCATTATCAAATGGTGCTTTTTGGGCGCTACACTTGCAAAGCCATGAAACCAGATTGCGAACATTGCGCCTTTAACGCCGTTTGTCCAAGCTCAAGAATTGGCGTTCCACCAGAAAAATAGGAGAAAATATGTTTTTAGACAGAGTTAAAATCTCAATAAAAGCAGGAAATGGCGGCAAAGGCTCGACATCGTTTTTGCGCACGGCACAAACGGCAAATGGTGGGCCAGACGGTGGCGACGGCGGCAAGGGCGGAAACATAATTTTCAAAGCCACCAACGAAATGAACACACTTTTGCCTTTTAGATATAAGAAAAAGTTTGTTGCAGAAAATGGCGAAGATGGTCATCAGAAAAATCAGACCGGAAAAAGTGGGAAAGACGAAATCATTCTTGTTCCGACTGGAACGGTGTTAATCAATCCAAAAACCGACAAAATTATTGCCGACTTAAATGAAGACGGAGCCATTTTTGTGGCTCTCAAAGGCGGTTTTGGCGGCCACGGAAACGCTTTCTATAAATCGTCAATCAAACAAGCTCCAAGTTTTTCTCAAATGGGCGAAACAACCGAAACAAAAGAAGTTGTTTTGGAGCTTAAAACCATTGCAGATGTCGGGCTTGTTGGCTTTCCAAACGTGGGGAAATCGACACTTTTGTCAGTCATTTCAAATGCCAATCCAAAAATTGCAAACTATCCATTCACAACAATTTATCCAAATCTTGGCGTGTGCGAAGTTTTGGGCGAAACATTTGTGGTTGCGGATATTCCAGGGTTGATTGAAGGTGCGAGCGAAGGCTTGGGTTTGGGGCATTATTTTCTCAAGCACGTGGAACGCGTTCGACTTATTGTGCATTTGATTGACATTTCTGAAAGCGAAGGGCGCAATGTAGTCAGCGACTTTGAAACAATCAACAGAGAGCTGAAAAAATATAACGCCGACCTTGCCAAAACAAAACAAATTGTGGTGTTTTCAAAGTGTGATTTGTTGGATGAGGAAACGTTGAAACAAAAAATCGACAATTTTGTGACAAAAACAAAAATTAAAGAATATCTGACCATTTCTTCTTACACGCGTGACGGAATTGAAACTTTGAAGCGAAAAATTTTGGAAAATTTGAAGAAAATTCCGAAAAAACCACCTTTAACAGTTGAAGAAACCGATTTTGACAAGAAAGATTTTTCATCTATCAAAATCACACGTCACGACGACGGCAGCTTTGAGCTTTCAGGCGGCAGAATTGAAAATTTGATAAGAGGTGTTGTGGTTTCTGACCAAGCTTCGTTTGCCTATTTTCAGACCAAGCTCAAAGAGATGGGAGTGATTGACTTGTTGAAAGAAAAAGGCTTGAAAGAAGGCGACACTGTTGTGATTAAAGACATTTCGTTTGAATATGTTGAATAACACTATATCTTGTGTGTTATGCAAGGTGGTATGCAAGCATAATACACAAAATGTTGATAAAGGAGAGCTATGATAACAACAAAACAAAGGGCATATTTGCGCGGTCTTGGCAATGCGCTTGACCCGGTTATGCAAATCGGTAAGGATGGAATTTCAGAAAACGTTTTGACAGGCGTCAATCTTCTTTTGGAAGCAAGAGAACTTGTCAAAATCAAGGTTTTGAAAAATTGTGACATGGAAGCTAAAGAAATGGCAAATCTGATTGCTGAAAAATTTCAAGCTGAAGTCGTTCAAGTGATTGGAAACATCATGATTTTATATAAAAAGTCGACCAGAAAAGATTTTAAACACATCGAGCTGCCTTAGTCACAAAATTTCTGTGTCGTTTTTGACGTTAAAATAGGGGTTGAACTGCGAAACGAGTGCAAAAACAACCAAAAGTGACGCCACAATGCAATAATAAATTGTTGCTCTGACAAACAAACTGCTTAACACAAGAATAAAAGCTGAAAAAAGATAGCCTTTTGTTCTTTTTTTGTTGAAAGAATACGCCAAAAAATCTTTGAAAACCAACTTTTTTTCTTTTTTATAGCTGTTTGTGATCTCAGGAAAGCAGTCATAAAACTTGTAGAGCTTTTGGTAGCTTTCATATTCGTCTAAAAATAAAAATTTTTCTTTGAAATTCAGGCTGAAAGCAAAAAGTTGTTTGTCAGAAATTGTTTTGCAAACTATGACAATTTTGCTGGCTTTTTCTTTTTTGACTTTGTTGTAAATTTCCATAAATCTTGCCACATTCAGCCCTTCAAAAGAGTTGTCAAAATAAAGCAGTGTTTTGACCTTTTCTTTTTCGTGATTTATTGTCAAATATGTTTTGTGTTTTTCGATTGATTTGTGTTTTTTTGAAGAGAGTTTAACAAAAAAATCCATTGGATTGTTTTGGCAGGCGAGCGAAAGAAACATGTTTTCTGCATCTTCTTTTTCTTTTAATTTCAGCCCTGATTGAGTTTTCTTTTTTCTGTTAAACAACAACAAAACAAGATAAATTGCCAGGCTTGAAAAAAGTGAAATCAAAACGGCAAGAAGAAGGTTTCGAACAAAATATCTTATCCAAATGAACAAAAAAAGATATATCAAAACAAACTTCAAAATCTCTTGAAAGATAAGGTTTAATCTTCTCATGCACTGATTTTTGACAGAAAAAAAGCGTTTATTCAAATTTAGACAAATCTTTTGTGAAAAACTTTGAGTTTTCTTGACAAATTTTTTTGCTGTTGATAAAATTTAAACATGATAGACATCAAAGAGCTTGTCAAATTGTTGCAAGACAACAAAATGAAAAATGTTTCTGTTTACAAACTTGGCGCTGGAGACGACGAAAGGTTTGTGGTTTTATCTACGTCCAACAAAATTGTTGACAGCAAAAAGATGGCTGATATCATTGCAGAAAAATATGGTTATGACGAGAAAATCGAAGGCTATTTCAAGGGCGAATGGATTGTTTTCGACTTTGCCCATCTCACTCTTCACATCTTCTTGCCAAAAATTCGAGAAAAATATAATTTAGACAAACTTTACAAACCAAAAAAGGTGGTAGTTTAAAATTTTAATTCTTCAGAGCTTTTTTAGGCTCTTTTTTTAAAAATAAAAGCAATTTGTTTTGAATTTTTTTTCAATTAGGTTATACTTAAATCAGGTGAATGATGATAGAGATTTGTTTCGTGTGCACAGGCAACACTTGTCGGTCGGTTATGGCTGAGAGAATTGCAAAGAAAATGGCTAAAGAAAAAAAATTGAAAGATGTCAAATTTTCGTCAGCGGGCATCTATGCAACTGGAGAAAACATCACAGAAAACGCATGTTTGGCGCTTAAAACTTTGGGCTATGACGGCAGAAAGAGAAAGAGTGTCAAACTGAAAAAAATTCAACCAAACACAATCTACGTCGCTGTGACAAACGAACACAAACGATTTATAAATTCGAAAAAAGTTATCAGTTTCAGTGAGCTTGCGGGCGAAGTTCTTGACCCTTACGGCAGAGATTTAAACACCTATCTGTCGTGCGCAAAACAACTTGAACAGAACGTTGAAGTGCTTTTAAACAAAATCAAAAACTTAAGGAGTGGTTTATGATTATCATGGCAAGTGACCATCGCGGTTATCCTTTAAAAGAAGAACTCAAAACTTTCTTCAATCAAGAAAACATCATCACAATTGATGTGGGCACTTACAGCAAAGAACCAGTCGATTATCCAGACTTTGCCAAACTTGGCGTTGACAAAGTGCTTGAAAACAAAAACAATGTCGGCATTTTTATTTGCGGCTCGGGAATTGGCATGAGCATTGCCGCAAACAGAAATCCAAAAATCAGGGCGGCACTGTGTTTCAATCCAACAATGGCGTCGCTTGCAAGAAAAGACAACGACGCAAATGTTTTGTGTCTTCCGGGCAGTTTTTTGAAAAAGAGAAAAGCCATAAGCATCGTCAAAGTGTTTTTGACAACAAGTTTTGAAGGTGGTCGTCATGCCAGAAGATTGAAAAAAATTTCAGAAGGGCTTAAGGAGAACAAATGATAAACGTTATTGTTCCGATTGTCAGCGATGTTGAAAAATTTTCCACTTTCATAAAAGGCAACAAAAAAAATGGAGTGAAATTTTTTGTCGGCATCAAACAAAGCTTGGCAAAAAAGTTTGTTTTGAAGAGCAAAAATGTCGATGTGCACATTTTTTCAGATAAGGCAAACAGAGAAGAAATCATAAACGCTTTGCATTCCATCAAAAAAGAAAAAGGAAAAATTCTTATTATCAGAAGACCTTTGATCGAAAACGAATTTGTTTCTTTGACCACTTCGCAAAAAGAAATTGCCGTTTTAAAAAAACATCACAACAAGTTTGTCAATGGTTTCAAGCGCATTGCGATGAACATCATAAAAAAAGTTTTTGCCTTTTCTTATTTTGACGATATTTCTGCCATTTGTTATGCTGAAAGCATGTTTGAACTTCTGTCTGTTTGCCAAAACTTGTCTATGGCAAGCCGAATAAACAAATATGTTGGTGTGGAAATCGAAGAAATCGAAACAAAAGAAAAACAGGTCAAAAAAGAGTTCAACAAAATCAGATGTGCAATGAAATTTTTGCTTGGTTGCTTGATTTTTTTAGGGAGTGTGGCTGGCGTCGTTTGCGTTTGTCTGTTCTGCGAAACTCCCGCTTTGATAATCATTTTGATTGTCGCTTGGCTGATTGTTGCTTTGACAATTTGGCTGATTTCGCTTGTCAATTTAACACGAACTGTTGCGGTCGGAGATTTGCAACATGGGCGTGCTGAAGAAATAAAAAAAGGAGAGAAATTATGAAAAAAATCAAATTAGGCATCAACGGTTTTGGCAGAATTGGAAGACTTGCACTGAGAATTGCTTCCAAAAGAGAAGATGTGGAGGTTGTGGCAATAAACGACCCATTTTTGACGGTCGACTATTCAAAATATCTTCTCGACCACGACAGCATTCATGGGCATTTTGACATTGAAACAAAGGTGAAAGACGGCAAGCTTTGCGTCGGCAGAAACAAAATCAATTTCTATGCTGAAAAAGAGCCAGCGCTTATTCCTTGGAAGGAAGCTGGCGTTGATGTTGTTGTGGAATGCACGGGAAAATTCACCGCTTATGACGCAGCAAAAGCTCATTTGGATGCAGGAGCCAAAAAGGTTGTTGTTTCAGCACCGGGCAAGAACATGCCGATGTTTGTTATGGGCGTAAATGAAGAAACTTACACGCCAGACATGAACATTGTTTCAAATGCGTCTTGCACAACAAACTGCCTTGCTCCACTTGCCAAAATCATCAACGACGCTTTTGGAATTGAAGAAGGCTTGATGAGCACTGTTCACTCCACAACGGCAACACAGCTGACAGTTGACGGTCCAAGCAAGAAAGATTGGCGCGGTGGACGTGCAGCGTCTTACAACATCATTCCGTCTTCAACTGGCGCAGCCAAAGCAGTTGGAGAAGTCATTCCAGAACTTAAAGGCAAGCTGACCGGAATGAGCTATCGTGTTCCGACGCTTGATGTTTCGGTTGTTGACCTGACGTGTCGTCTTAAAAAGCCAACAACTTACGAAAAAATTGTTGAGGCTGTCAAAAAAGCGAGCAAAACAACCATGGCTGGCATTGTTGGCGTGACAGAAGACCCAGTGGTTTCAAGTGACTTCATCGGCGACCCAAAAACTTGCATCTTTGACGTGACCGCTGGCATCATGATCAGCCCAACTTTTGTCAAACTTGTGGCTTGGTATGACAACGAATGGGGTTATTCAAACAAGTTGGTTGACCTTTGCGCTTACATTATGAAAAAACAATAAGGATGACGATGAAAACTCAATTAAACCGAGATTTGATTGAAAGCTTGAGCGAAAGCGACAACATAGAATTTTGTGAAAATGTCAACAGTTTTGTGCAGGAACTGGTTTCCAAAGCGGTGGGTGACATTTCTTTAAAATCGCCGTTTATAAAGCCGAAAAAATGCTGTTTTCTGCCTGTAAACGAAAGTTATTTGGGCATTTTTACACAACTTTCAGAATTTACCTATTTTTTAGGCGTGGAAAATCCGCAAATTGAATATAACTCGCAGAGCAAAAAAAATCTCTGGAAAATCTTTTGGCGAGAATTTAGAGCTTCGTTTAGGCTTGGCAAAAAGAAATATAAGAAAAACAAAGTGGACGTGTCACATGAGCCTGCTGAAAAATATAAGTTCAGCGACTTCAAACATGACCTTGTCAAATTCATGGCAAATTATTTGTCTTCAACTTCCATAGTCTACGAATATCTCGACCACATTTCCATTGTCGGAAAGGACGATTTTGGCACAAATGTCAAGATAAAAATTTATATCTGTGCTTACAACTCAAAAACAAAGCATTTTAAGATGTATAACGAAAACAAAAACAAATTTTTTGACGTTGATTTTGGCAGCAGATATGCAAATTTAAACGAAAAAATCGGCAGTTGTGGCTCGATGGTTGTGGAAATGATAAAACTTATAAACGCCATATATTCAAAGGCCTACAACAAAGTGCCAAATCAAATTTTGGTGGAAAGTTTGGTCTATAATTGTCCAAAATTGTTGTTTGACGAGAAAGATGTTTTCAAAACTTTTGTCAATGTCATAAATTATATAAATCTTTCCAATCCGAGAGCGTTGTGTTCGATTTGCGACACTTCCAAAAACATTTTTGAAGAACCTTTGATCATCAAAGCAAACGAACAAGTTGAATACAACAGAATTGTTTCAATGTTTGGCAGATTTTCTTATTAAACCTGACAAAAAGGTATATTTTTCGCGTTTTTGCAAACCCTAACAATAGGAGGATGCAAATGAAAGAAATTTGGATGGTTGTAGGTTTTGGTGCTGGTCTTGTGGCAGGTGCACTTCTTTATAAACACTGCGAAGACGCAAAAAAGCTCGTCAACAAAGGCGAAAAAGCTGTCAAAAAAGAAGTGGAAAACATGAAAGAAATGGTCAAAGACCAAAAGAAACCACAACAAAGCAAATAATTTCAAAAAAACAAAAAAGCAAGGACATTGACCTTGCTTTTTTCATGCTGGGCGAATGCTTTGTTGCAATTTGACTGACTGCCTCACAAAATTTCAACTCCATCAAAGCTTCCTCATGGCACATCAACTGATCTTCTTAATGATGCTTCCGTCAGGACCTGACATGGTTCGAAGGAGCTGGTTGCATAAGACCTTGATTTCAACATCAAAACCTTGTGCACATCTTCAACCAAACTGCACCTAGGCAAACGTTCAACCCTGCTGTAGCGGATTGCAGGTTACAGGGCACCGCTAACTCCCCATCTAGCCCAGTTTTAATATTATAAACCCAAAAGCAAAAGATGTCAAGAAAATAAACCGTTTCTTCAAAACTTTCTCTCGACAAAATCTGTCAAGAAAAGTTTTTTTGTTGCATTTTTCAAAATTTTGATGTTCATAAAATGCGTTAAGGAGAAATTTTTATGTTGGAAAAAATTCTGCCTGACAAAATTTATAAAATTATTTCTGAAAAAGTCAACATGAAAGCGGTCAACGAAATTCGACTGCGCGCCGAAAAGCCGATTGTTGTCAACGTGAGCGGAAAAATTTATTTTCTTTCTGAAAACGGCGTGACAAGAGACATTCACAATGCGCTTTATGCCAGCAAAATCGTCATTGAAGATGTCATTTTTAGGGCGAGCGAATGTTCGATTTATTCTGTGAACGAACAAATCAAAAAGGGCTTTATTGTCACAGATGAAGCCGTGCGCATCGGCATTGGCGGAAACTTGATTGAAGAAAACGGTCATGTCAAAACCATGACAAACTTTTGCAGCTGCAACATTCGTGTGCCGCACGTGGTCAAAAATTGCTCTTTGACCGCTTTTCCGTTTATCGTCACAGAAAACGGGGTCGAAAACACACTTGTCATTTCGCCGCCAGGCTGTGGAAAAACGACTTTCTTGCGAGATTTTGTCTCTCAGCTTTCGCAAAGAAATTTGACTTACAACATTTTGCTTTTGGATGAACGTGGCGAACTTGATTGCGGAATAAATTCAAATTTTACAGACAAAATCGCTTTTTCTTCCAAAAAAATGGGGTTTGAAAACGGCATTCGGTCGCTTTCGCCAGACATCATTGTGACGGATGAAGTCGGGCAAGAAGAAGATGTTGAAGCGCTCAGATATGCCTGCTCTTGCGGCGTCAAACTTCTTGCTTCCACTCATGCCGAAAGCATGGAAACTTTCTGCAAAAAGCCACTTTTTGAGAAGACTTTGAAAGAAAAAATTTTTAAACGTTTTGTTTTGCTTTCAAAGCGAAACGGTCCTGGAACTTTTGAAGGGATTTATGACGAAAACTTTTCCAGAATTTTTAGATAAGGAGTTTTTATGAAATATGTTTTGATTGTTGTTGTTTTTTGCCTTTGCGTATTTGTAGGAATTCTGTTTTCAAACAAATACACCAGACGAAAGCGTTTTTTTGAAAGTCTGATTGCTCTTGCAGACAAGCTCGCGCTTGAGATAAATTTCTCACGAGAAAGATTGAAAGTTCTTTTGGAAAATTTTGACGCTTCAAACAAAAAAAATCTGCTCGGCATTGACGCAAATTTTATTGAGTTTTTAGACAAGAAATGCGAACTTTCAAACGAAACACTTTTCAAAAAAGCGGATATTTTGAAAGCAGAAGAAAAAGATTTTATTTTGCTTTTCTTCAAAACTTTGGGGAGAAGTGACGTGGAAAATCAAACAAAAGAAATTCAAAGTTTTATCGCGCGCTTCAACGAGTTTAAAACAAAGTGCGACACCGAACAAAAAAAATATGGCGCACTGTCTTGGAAACTGGGAGTGGTTGCTGGGCTGTTTTGGGCAGTTATCATGTTTTAAAAGGAGCGTGCTATGGATGTTGATATCATTTTCAAAATTGCCGCCATCGGAATTTTGACGGCTGTGATTGGTCAGATTTTGAAAAACAGCGGCAAGGACGACATTTCCACTTTGGCAACACTGGCAGGTGTGGTGATTGTGCTTTTTATGGTGCTTGGCATGATAAGTGAACTTTTTTCCACAATCAGAACAATCTTCAATTTTTAGCGTAAAAAGGAGTTGGCTATGGATACGCTTTATAAAATCATCAGCATAGCACTTATCACTTGCATTGCCTGTATGATAGTCAAACCTATCCGACCCGACTTTGCAATTTTCATTTCCATAGTGGGCGGAATTATCATCATTTTTTACATGTTGTCATATCTAACAAACATTTTTGACATCTTCAACAACATCTTTCAAGTTTCGGGCGTGAACGGCTCGCTTTATTCAGTCATTTTTAAAATTATTGGAATAGGTTATCTGACAGAGTTCACTGCCAGCATCTGCAACGACACAGGAAATTCAAGTTTGGGCGACAAAGTCCTGTTGGGCGGAAAAATCATCATTTTGGTTATGGCACTTCCGATTGTGACCAGCATTCTTGACATTGTCATGGAGCTTCTGCCGCAATGAAAAAGTTTAAAAAGCTCAAAAAGCCCAAACTGAGCGTCTATCTTTTGATTTTGTTTATTTTTGTCTCTTGTTTTTATGGCAAATTTGATATAACGCGTGGTTTTCAATTTTTTCCAGATGTTGCTTATGCCGAAAGCGAAGAAGCACAAGAACTTGAAGAGCAACTTACAGAAGAAGTCGACAAACAACTTTCCAATCTTGATTTCAGCTCAATTGAAAACATTTTGAGCGGAATTTCTGAAGATGCCAAAGAGTTGTTTTCGTCGGGTTCGTTTTTAGATAAGGTCAACAGCGTCATTTCTGGAGAATATGCTGACAGCTCTGAAAGTTTCTTCTCGGCGGTGACGTCCATTTTTTGGAAAGGTCTGAAAAACTTTCTACCCATCATGGCAAGCATCATTTCCATAGCCATTTTGGGCGGAATGATTTCAAATCTCAAGCCTGCCACAAACGGAAAATCGGTGGGAAACATCATTCACTTTGTCACTTACGGCGTCGTCATAATTTTTCTTGGCACAACGCTGGTGCAAATCATAAGCACAACCTCAACCACTCTGACAACAATAAAAAATTTGTTTGACCAAATTTTTCCGATTCTGCTCACACTTCTCACGGCAATAGGCGGAACCGTTTCCGTTTCAATTTATCAGCCAGCCATTGCACTTTTGAGCAACTTGATTGTTTCGCTCATCACTTATATTTTGCTTCCGCTGTTCATCTTTTCCATTGTTTTTTCTCTCGTTGGAAATCTTTCAAACAATGTCAAGCTCGACAAGTTTGTTTCGTTTTTGCAAGGCACTTTCAAATGGACAATCGGGCTATGTTTCACAATTTTTTTGGGCTTTTTCAGCATTCAAGGCATCATGGCTGGAGCTTTTGACGGACTTTCAATCAGAACCGCCAAATATGCCATAAAAAGTTATATCCCGATTGTGGGCGGCTATGTTTCTGATGGGCTTTCCATCATCATGGCAAGCAGCATGCTCATCAAAAATGCCGTTGGCGGTGTGGGGCTTTTTCTTCTTCTTTCCACTGTCCTTTCTCCTGTGATAAATTTGGTCGTGTTTGTGTTGCTTTTAAAATTTATGGCGGGTTTGATTGAACCAATCGGTGACAAAAAAATTGCCAACTTCATCAGTGACATGTCAAAAAGTTTGTCGATGCTTGTGGCACTTCTGGTGGCGGTTTCGTTTATGTATCTCGTGCTGACAGGGCTTGTCATGTGCAGTGCAAATTTGGTGATTTAAGGAGATTTTTATGGGTGCTGTTTCTGCGTGGCTGCTTTCGATAACAGGCGTCATTCTTCTGAGCGTTTTGGCAGAATTTGTTTTGCCTGAAGGGCAGATGAACAAATACACAAAGGTCATTTTTTCATTTGTGATTTTGCTGGTCATCATCATGCCACTTCCAAAACTCTTCGGCAAAGATTTTGACATTTCCAAATTTTTTGGAACAGAAAATGTTTTGCAAGAAGATTATCTTTATCAAGTGAATTTAGACAAATTGACAGCGCTAAGTGATGATTTGTCGAAAGAGATTGAAGAAGTTGGGCTGAAGAATGTTGTTGTGTCGATAAACGCCAATATCCTGAGTGAAAAATTGGAAATTTTCAGCATTTATGTCGATTTATGCGAACTTGAATATGGCGAAAATTTCGAAAGTAAAAATATCGTGAGTGCAAAACAAAAAATAAAAGAAATCATTTCAGAAAATTCAATGTTAAGTGATGTGGAGGTGCAATTCAATGAGCAAGCTTAAAAATTTTTGGGACAAATTCAAATCAATAAAGCATTATGAAATCATTTTGGCGGTTTTGATTGGGCTTGTTGTGTGTGCGGTTTATTTTATGTTTGTTTATCAGCCAAAAACTGACAATTCAAACGAAACTTCGACAGAAGAATATTCTTCTGAAGAGGAATATGTGGACATGCTTGAGAATAAGTTATGTAATGTATTGTCCAAGATTTCAAATGTCGGCAACGTCAGCGTGGTTATAACCTTGGAAAGTGGCTTTTCTTACGAATATGCCACTGATACAGAAACAACGACTTCTTCAGCAGGTGGCACAGAAAATACAATCACAACAGAGACAGTTATTTTGGTTTCAAACGAACCAGTGATTGTAAAAAAAATTTATCCAAAAGTAAAGGGGGTGGTGATTGTTGCAGACGGGGCAAAAGATTTTAGCATCAAAATGAACATTCTGACCGCTGTTGAAACAGTTTTGGAAGTCGATAGAAACAACATCACAGTTTTGGCTTAAAAATTAAACAAAAAAAGGAGTTTTAAAATGAAAAAAAGAACAAAAATTATCATTCTTTCACTTATGGTGGTGCTTTTGGGAGTGACAGGCTATTTGAACATCGTTTTAAACAATTCTGTCAAAGAAACCAACACCAATGTGACCACAACAAGCTATTTCACATCTTATCGCAACGACAGAGAAAGCACACGTGACCAAGAAATTTTGTATTATGATGCCATCATCGACAGCGCATCTTCAACCGAAGCTGCCATTGCTGCAGCAGAAGAGGCAAAACTTGAACTCATTTCAATGATGGAAAAAGAACTTGCTGTTGAAGGGCTTATCAAGGCGCAAGGGTTTGCTGACTGTGTGATTTCAATTTCTGACACAAAAGTCAACGTTGTTGTGAAAGGCACAACCCTCACAGAAAATGAAGTTGCACAAATTTCGACAACAGTTATGGAACAACTTGGCACAGAACTTAGAAATATTGTGATAATTCCAGCAGAATAATTTGCAAATGTTTATCAACTTGTGATAAAATGTCTTTAAAGAAACACAAGGAGACAATTATGGCAACAAAAAATCAAGAAAAAAACAATGGCAAGATAACGCTGGATAGAAAAATTCTTGTTTCAATCATCAACTTGGCTGCAAAAGAAATCAGCGGCGTTGAGAGCGTGACAAATTCGGCTCGACCATGGTATAAAAAACTTTTCAATCGCTATGACGACGGCGTGGAAATCAAATTTGAAAAAAATGGCGCTCTGACAGTGGATGTTTTTATCAATGTTTTCATAGGTTTCAGTGTGCCTGACATTGCTTACAGAGTTCAGGAAAACATAAGAAATTCTCTGGCGACAATGGTTGCTTTGAAGCCACTCAAAATCAATGTTCACGTCATCAATGTTGAGTGCGACAAAGAGGTGGTGGAAAATGCGTAAAGACGCACGCGAAAACGCTTTTAAGCTGATTTTTGAAAGCCTTTTTCATGACTTTGACAAAGAGCTTTCAAAAGACAATTTGATTGAGCTTAAAAAAGAAGAAGACAAACAGTTTTTTGAAAGCATTCTTTCTTCTTTTGAAGCAAACAAAGAGACCTTGAAAGAACAAATTGAAAAACATCTCAAAAATTTTGAATATGACAGACTTTTCAAGATTGATTTGGCTTTGATTTATCTTGCACTGACGGAAATTGAATTTTGCGGTTCTCCAAAAGCGGTGGCAATCAACGAAAGCTTGGAACTTGCCAAAAAATATAGCACCGAAAAATCTTCTCGATTTATAAACGGAATTGTTTCTGCCATAATAAATGAATAGATGACCAGACAGACGCTGACTGTAACAAAATTTAATTGCATCATTAGAGATATCTTTAATGCAGAAGAACTTCTCCATAACATTCAAATTGTTGGAGAAGTTTTTGGCATGTCTTATTCAAAAACGGCGACTTATTTTTCAATAAAAGACGATGAAAGCTCGCTGCCATGCGTTTGTTTCAACACCGAAATTTTGAAAGATGTTGAAGAGGGCTCTTCTTGTGTCTTCACAGGTTCACCAAATTTTTACGCCAAAAGTGGCCGCTTCAATTTTGTTGTTTCGAAAGTTGAACCTTATGGGCAAGGTGCGCTTTATCAAAACTTTTTGCTTTTGAAAGAAAAGCTTTCCAAAGAAGGCTTGTTTGACGCCGAACACAAAAAAACAATGCCACTTTCTATCAAAAGAATTGGTGTGGTCACATCAAAAGAAGGGGCGGTTTTGCAAGACATCAAAAACGTAACTTGGCGTCGAAACAAAGCGATTGACATCGTGCTTTACGACACAAAAGTTCAGGGCAAAGACGCCGAAAAAGAAATTGCAAACGGAATCAAATTTTTTTCGACCTATCCAAATGTGGATGTGGTCATTGTTGCGCGCGGTGGCGGCAGTTTGGAAGATTTGTCGGCTTACAACACCGAGCTTGTGGCTCGAGCAACTTATGACTGTCAAAAACCAATCGTTTCTGCGGTCGGACATGAAACCGATTTCACAATCATCGACTTTGTTTCAGACCTTAGAGCACCGACACCAAGTGCCGCAGCCGAACTTTTGACCAGAGACAATCAAGTTCAGCTTATGGGCTTCAAGAGAGAAGTTTCTCGTCTGTCAAGGCTTCTTGAAAGTTATGTTTCAGAGAAAAATTTTGCTTTTGACCGCGACAAAAAGAATTTGCTTTTTCTGGCAGAAAACTTTGTAAGAGAAAAACAGCTCAAACTTGAAAAAATTCGCGAATTTCTTTCCAGCAAAATCAACGCTTTTGTGCTGGAGAAAGAATATTCACTCAATCTCAAACTTGCCACGCTAAAAAAACTAAATCCGCTTGACATTTTGGCACTGGGTTATGCTAAAATAGAACAAAATGGCAAGGTGATAAACCAACTTTCGTCAGTCAACTTAAACGAAAATGTTGAAATCAACTTTGTGGACGGGAAATTGACCACAAAACCAGTCAGGAGTGAAAAATGAATTACGAAGACGCAATCAAAGAATTGGAGCAAATCATCGAACGCTTAGAAAAAGAACAGCTTCCACTTGCAAAAGCGCAGGAGCTTTTTGAAAGGGCAAATTTTTTGGCAAAATTTGCGCAAGAAGAACTTTCAAAGGCAACTGGAAAACTTTATCAAATCAAAAAAGATTTGGACGAGAGCGTTGAGGAGGAAATATGAAACTGAGCAAATTGGTCGGCGAACGCTTGAAAGAAGCGCCAAATGGAGCAACAATAAAAAGTCATGTTTTGCTTTTGCGTGCAGGCTACATAAAACAGGTCAGCACGGGGATTTTTTCTCTGCTGCCACCAGCGCAAAGGGTCAGCCTTAAAATTCAAAACATCATCAGAGACGAAATGAACAAACTTGGCGGGCAAGAAGTTTTGTTTCCTGTTGTCATGCCAAGAGAACTTTGGGAGCTGAGCGGGCGTTATTCTTCCATTCAAGAAGAGCTTTTGCGTTTTAAAGACCGAAATGGTCACGACATGGTTTTGGGCATGACGCATGAAGAAGCAGCCGTTCACATGGCTTTAAACACTGTGAAAAGTTATGACCAACTGCCTTTTATGATTTATCAAATTCAAACAAAATATCGAGATGAAGCGCGTCCACGCGGTGGGCTTATAAGAGTGAGAGAGTTCACCATGAAAGACGCATATTCTTTTCACGCCAGCCAAGAAGATTTGGAAAGTTTTTACAAAAAAGTCTATGATGCTTACGTGAGAATTTACAAACGCATTGGTTTCAAAAATTTCATCTCGGTCAAAAGCGACACTGGCATGATGGGTGGAAAAGTTGCAGATGAATTTATGGCTGTCACGGACGCGGGCGAAGACAAACTTGTGATTTGCTCTTCTTGCAACTATTCTAGCAACATGGAAGTGGCGACATCTATCAAAGAAGAAAATGACCACAAAATTGCCGAAATGGAAGAAGTTTTCACAGGAAACGCTCACACAATCGAAGAAGTTTGTGCTTTTTTGGAGACTGACGCAAAACACACTGCAAAAGCGGTTTGTTATCAAACGCAAGATGAAAAACTTGTTGTGGCTTTTCTGCGTGGCGATTGTGATGTGAACGAAATTAAACTCAAAAAATTGGTGCAAAGCGAACTCTATCCAGTTGAAGTGGGAAAATTTGGGCTGCCAGCTGGAAACATTGGTTGTGTAAACTTGAAACTGCCAGAAAATTCTTTTGTCTTTTTTGACGAAACTTTGAAAGGGCTGGAAAATTTTGTTACTGGTGCAAACAAAAAAGATTTTCACATCAAAAATGTCAGCATAACCAGAGATGTCAAACCTGCTGAATTTGTCGACATCTCACTTGTCAGAGAAGGCGACTTGTGTCCAGTTTGTCATAAACCGCTGAACCTGAAACGCGGAATCGAAATCGGAAACATCTTCCAACTTGGCACAAAATATACCAAACCAATGGGATTGAAAATTCATATGCCAGATGGAAGTTTGAAAGAGCCTATCATGGGCTGCTATGGCATCGGCATTGGAAGAAGTTTGGCAAGCATCATCGAAGAAAAAGCGGATGAAAAAGGCTTGATTTGGCCTATGACAATCGCTCCATGGCAAGTGCATTTCTGTCCACTTAGAATGGACGACGAAAACGTTTCAGCAGTCAGCGAAGAGCTTTACAAAAAAATGGAAAGTGCTGGGATTGAGGTCTTGTATGATGACCGCAACGTTTCAGTCGGCGTTAAACTGACTGACAGCGAACTTATGGGTGTGCCAATTCGTGTGATTATCAGTCCAAAAACCATGGCAAATGCGGAAGCGGAAGTCACAATGAGAGAGACGGGCGAAAAACTTTTCATTCCAATCAGTGAGCTCATTCCAGAACTCAAAGTTATGATAAATGACGAAATCGCAGAGATTGAAAGTTGACATATCTTGTTTGATTTTAAACATAATATCATAAAAAGGAGATGTTAATGGAACAATTTATTGTCACAGGTGCCACTAGCCACATCGGAAATGTCATGGTCAGAAAATTGTGTGAACATTGAAGAAAGCATTTGTGATGCTGTCGATTGGTTTATTGAAAACAAACCAGAAGTTGTCAACTTCAAAAAACTTAAAATTGATTAATCCATGGAAACATGGATTTTTTTGTTGTCTTTGTCCTATTTTTCTTTGCAGGAAAATATAATAATCTATGAAAAAAAATAATTTGATGTGGGCATTTCGAACTTTAATTCTCTCCATTTGCTTGTCAATAATTTTCAGCATGTTTTCGCAAAGTTTGTTTCCAAAACTTCCTGTTTTTTTGTCGCTTTTTGTGATTGTTTTTTTTATTGTTGTCAGCGTCGTTTTCGACATGATAAGCGTAGCGGTCACTTCAATAAATTTTGAAAAACTTGAAAAATATTCGGGCAAAATTGGCTATAAAACTGCGGTAAAGCTTTGTGAAAACACCGAAAAAGTTTCTTCGTTTTGTGGTGACGTTGTGGGCGACATCTGCGGAATTTTGAGCGGTGCGGGCGGCGTCAGCTTGGTTGTGAACATGAACATTCAAGACGCAAACGTATATTTTATTGTCACGTGTTTGATAAGCTCATTGATTGCAGGTCTAACAATTTTCGGCAAAGCAGTGATGAAAGGATATTCTGTCGAGCACTGCGATGTTGTTGTCATGAAAACAGGGCTAATTTTGGAAACTTCTCCGTTTTCAATTTTTAAAAAGAAAAAGAAGAAAAAGAAAAAAATATCTAAAAAATGATTGACAAGCTTTTTTTGTTGTGATAAAATAAGAGCGTTAGAAAGCAGAAGTTCACTTCTCACCCATCGAATTTCGTTTTGATGTGGTCAAAAATTTTAATAATTTTTGATTTGTGATTGGTAGAACTTTTTGCGTCCTACCAATTTTTTGTTTTTAAAAACAAAAATAAAATAAGAAAAAGGAGATTACGGCCATTTTTAAAGAATTGTTAATCAACGACCAAATCACAGCAAAAGAAGTTAGATTGATTGGAGAAGAAGGAGAACAGCTTGGCGTTCTCTCAAAAACAGCTGCGCAAGACATTGCTGACAAAGGCGGATTGGACTTGGTTTTGATGTCGCCAAATGCAAATCCACCAGTTTGCAAACTTATGGACTACGGAAAATATAAGTTTGACACGCTGAAAAAAGAAAAAGAGATTCGCAAAAATCAAAAGATAAGCGAAATCAAAGAAATTCAGCTTTCTATGCGCATTGATGACTATCACATCAGCTTCAAGCTTAAAAACGCTCAAAAAATCTTGCAAGACGGCGACAAAGTGAAGGTCTCACTGAGAATGAGAGGCAGAGAACAAGCTTACTCAAAAAATGCCGTTGAAATTGTCAAAAAATTTGTGGCAGATTTGGCAGATTATGGTTTTGTTGAAAAAGAACCAGCAATCATGGGCAAAAATGTTTTTGTCGTAATCAACCCGAAAAAAGCAAAATAAAAGGAGAAAAAGAAAATGCCTAAACAAAAAACACATAGTGGTGTCAAGAAAAGATTTTCACTCACTGCAACAGGAAAAGTTAAGTATGCAAGACCAGGAAAGGGTCACTTCTTGACAAACAAAAACAAAAACAGAAAAAGAAAACTCAGAAAAGGTTCTTATATTGCTGGAAAGAACGCTAGCAACATTAAGACACTGCTCTGCAAGTAATTAGGAGGGGAAAATGAGAATTAAAAGAGGAGTAAACGCAGTTAAAAAGCGTAGAAAGATTTTAAAACAAGCAAAAGGTTACTTTGGAGCAAAGAGTAAGCTTTACAGAACAGCAAGAGAACAAGTTATGAAGAGCGGACAATATGCATACATTGGCCGTAAACAAAAGAAAAGAGATTTCCGTGCTCTTTGGATAACAAGAATCAACGCAGCGTGCAGACAAAACGACATTTCTTACAGCAGATTTGTCAGCGGACTTAAAAAAGCCAACGTAACTCTCAACAGAAAAGTTCTTGCAGATATTGCAGTCAGAGAACCTGCTGCATTTGCAAACCTTGTTGAAGTTGCCAAGAAGGCATAATGGAAAAGGCGACAAAAAACTTCATATTGACACTTAAAAAGCAAAAACGAGAAAACAAGTCTTTGCTTTTTTTGGATAATGTCAAAATCATCAAAGACGCCATAAAAAATAATTCCATCAAAACTGATTGCATCTTGACAAGTTTAGACAGTCTGCCATTTGATTTTAGTGGCAAAATTTTTAAGACTGACGACAAAACAATTGAACAACTTTCAGACACAAAAACACCACAGAAAGTATTATGCGTTGCATACTACACACAAGATGTTGTGGTTGCGCCAAAAACAAATTTTCTTGTTTTGGATGGACTTCAAGACCCAGGCAATGTTGGAACGCTCATTCGAAGTGCTTTTGCAAGCGGTTTTTCGTTTGTCTATCTTGTCGATTCAGTCAAAAAATCTAATGCGAAACTTATTCGAAGTTCTGTCGGAGCCGTTTTTGACAGCAAGGTTTTTGAGCTTCCAAGAGAAGAATTTGTCGCTTTCTCGCAAAAAAACAACTTAAATTTGTTGAAATGCGACATGAATGGAGAAAACATCTTCAATTTCAAAACTGACAAACAGGTGGGCGTTGTGATTGGAAACGAAGGTCAGGGTGTCAGCAAAGAAATTTCAAATTTGTGTAAACAAAGCGTAAAAATTCCGATGATGCCAGGCATTGAAAGCCTAAACGCTGGCGTTAGCGGAAGTATTATTATGTATGAAATCAACAAAACTTTGTTTTAATTTTGTTTTCGACGCTATTTAATTTGACAGAGAGCGAAAATAAGATTTATTATAGAAATAGAATAATTTTTAAGGAGAAAAACAATGTCGGGACATTCAAAATGGCACAATATACAGGCAAAAAAAGGCAAAACTGACGCAGCGAGAGGCAAAATTTTTACCAAAATCGGAAGAGAAATTGCAGTTTGCGTCAAAATGGGCGGTTCTGACCCAAATGTCAACAGCAAATTGAAAGATATCATTGCAAAAGCAAAACAAAACAATATGCCAAACGACAACATTGAAAGGTCAATCAAAAAAGCGGCTGGAGAACTCGGTGGCGTGAACTATGAAGCCACAACCTATGAAGGCTATGGTGTTGGCGGTTCGGCGGTGATTGTAGAATGCTTAACTGACAACAAAAACAGAACGGCTGGCGACGTTAGACACGCTTTTGACAAACATGGTGGCAGCTTGGGCTCAACAAACTGCGTTTCTTATCTTTTCAAAAGAAAGGGCGTTGTTGTTGTGGTTGATTGCAACGACGTCGACACTCTTATGCTTGACGCAATCGAAGCGGGCGCTGTGGATGTTGTGGAAGATGAAGATGCTGTTGAAATCATCACCGAGCCAAATCAAGATGGTCAAATGCGTGACACACTCGAAAAGAAAGGCTATAACATTGTCTCTTCTGAAACAGCACTCGTTCCTGACATGTATGTGACTTTGGACGCCGAACAAGAAGCGAAGTTCCAGCGAATGATTGACGCACTTGAAGATTTGGACGATGTTCAAGAAGTTTATCATAATGTCAACCTTACAGAAGAAGAGTGACGAAAATAAAAGCGAGGTTTCCTGCTTTTTTTTGTTGCAAATGCTTGTGTTTCGTTTGACAAAAAACGCCCTATTGTTTAAAATAAATTTATGAGAATTTTAGGAATTGACCCAGGTTATGGAATTGTCGGCTATGGCATCATTGACACTCATCGAAACAACTATGTTGTCGATTTTGGAGTTATTGAAACGCCAAAAGAAGAGAGTTTTCCGGTCAGACTTTTGAGAATTGAAGAAGCTTTGCGCGTGCTTTTTGAAACTTACAAACCAGATGAAGTGGCAATTGAAGAATTGTTCTATTTTCATAACCAAACGACTGTTATTCCGGTGGCTGAAGCACGTGGCGTGATTATTTTGACTGCTGAAAAATTTTGTGAACGCATTTTTGAATATACGCCAATGCAAATCAAACAGGCGTTGACGGGGAACGGTCGCGCAGATAAAAAACAGATGCAATTTATGGTTAAAAACATTTTGGGATTGGAAAAAATTCCAAAACCAGATGATGCGGCTGATGCTTTGGCGGTTGCACTTTGTCACAGCCAGATAAATCCAAATTTGAATTTCAACATGATTTAAGGAGAACACATGATTTCGTTTTTGGTTGGAACAATCGAAGAAAAAAAAGAAAATCTGCTCGTTGTCGATGTCAACGGAGTGGGTTATGAGCTGACAATTTCAAACAACACTCTTGCCAGCCTGCCGATGGAAGGCGAAACGGCGAAAATTTTGACCTATCTGCAAGTGAGTGAAAACACTGGCGTTTGCCTTTATGGATTTGCCACTGAAGAAGAGAAAGCCATGTTTTTGAAGCTGATAACAGTTTCAGGCATTGGGCCAAAAATGGCGATAACCATTCTTTCGGGCATAAAACTTTCTGACCTGATTGTCGCAATTGTCAACGAAGACAGCGTTTTGCTTTCAAAAATCAAAGGCTTGGGCAAAAAGAGCGCCGAGAGAATTTGTTTGGAACTCAAAGATAAGGTTGTTTCAAATGGCATTCCACTTCTTGACCAAAACCTTGCTCAAAACTTTAACGAAACCGCTCTCAACGACGCTGTTGAAACCCTTATTAGCCTGGGCGTAAACAAAAATGAAGCTTACAGGCTTGCAAGAAGCAAGGCGACCGAAGAGATGACCGCTGAAGAGATTATCTTGAAAGTTTTGAGAGAACTTGGAAGATAAGCGGCAAAATCAAGCGTCATCAACCAACAAAACGCAAGTTTTGTTCTTTAAAAGGAGGGAGATTGGGACGGGGAACCGAAAGTTTAGGCATCAGGCAATTTTGCCGTGTGCCGTTGAAAACTTTTGGTGCCTCCCCAGGAGTTTATGGATGATAGATTTATAACAAGTTCAAAAAATTGGACAGATGCAGAAATTGAAAATTCGTTGAGACCGACAAGGCTTGAAGATTATGTCGGGCAAGACAAAATCAAGCAAAGTTTGGAGATTTATATCAAGGCGGCAAAATCCAGAAAAGACGCTCTGGACCATGTTTTGTTGTATGGTCCGCCGGGGCTTGGGAAAACCACACTTTCGCACATCATTGCAAACGAACTTGGCAGCCAGTTTAAGGTTACATCTGGTCCAGCAATCGAACACGCAGCAGACCTTGCGGCAATTTTGACAAATTTGGGCAAAAATGATGTGTTGTTCATCGACGAAATACATCGTTTAAACAAAAGTGTTGAAGAAATTTTGTATCCCGCAATGGAAGACTTTGCACTTGATTTTATTGTCGGAAAAGGTCCGTCTGCCAAAAATATGCGTTTGAAAATTCAACCTTTCACATTGATTGGTGCCACAACAAAAGCGGGGATGTTGACAAGCCCATTGCGAGACAGATTTGGTGTGATTTGCCGTTTGGAACTTTATAGCGACCAAGATTTGCAAATCATCATCAAGCGTTCGGCAAAAATTTTGAACATCGAAATCGATGAACAAGCCAGCCTTGACATCGCGAGACGTTCTAGAGGAACGCCGAGAATTGCCAACAGACTTTTGAAGCGTGTGAGAGATTATGCCGAAGTGCTGGGAACTGGCAAAATAACCAAAGAAATAGCCGACCAGGCGCTTGCAAAAATGGAAATTGACGAGCTTGGGCTGGATTTTATCGATAGAAAAATTTTGGAGAGCATAATCTACAAATTTGGCGGCGGACCGGTCGGCCTGGAAACGCTTTCAGCCACAATCAGTGAAGATGCCGGAACAATTGAAGATGTTTATGAGCCATACCTTTTGCAGCTGGGCTTTATCGCTCGAACGCCAAGAGGAAGGGTTGCGCTTGAAAACGCTTATCATCATTTGGGAATAGCTTACACACCTAAAAGCTAACGACTTTAAAAGGAACAAAATGAAAAGAGAATTGTTGAGAAGCACTTATTTTTATGACCTGCCAGAAGAGTTGATTGCGCAGACGCCGATGGAACCGCGCGACCATTCTCGCCTTTTTTGTTACAATCGCAAGACTCAAAAAATTCAACACAAACATTTTTATGACATTCTCGACTTTTTGAAGCCGGGCGATATCTTGGTGGTCAACAACAGCAAGGTTTTGCCAGCAAGATTGTTTGGATTTAAAACAACAACCGGCGCAAAAATCGAAATTCTGCTTCAAAAACGCATTGACTTGAAAAATTGGGAAGTTATCGCAAGACCACAAAAACGTTTGAGCGTTGGCACTGAGATTGTTTTCAATCAAAACATCAAATGTGTTGTGACGGAACTGGGCGACTATGGTGCTTGCAAGGTCAAGTTTGACTTCGACAGCCGCAAAACTTTTGAAGAACACTTGATGGAAATTGGCACAATGCCGCTGCCACCGTACATCAAAGAAAAGCTTAAAAATCAAAACAGATATCAAACGGTTTATGCAAAGATAAACGGTTCAAGTGCAGCTCCGACTGCGGGCCTTCACTTCACAACAGAATTGCTTGAAAAAATCAAAGCAAAGGGTGTGGAAATTTTGGAAGTTTTGTTGCATGTCGGTCTGGGAACTTTTCGACCTGTCAAAGAAGACAACATCGAAAACCACGAAATGCACAGCGAATATTTTGAAATTTCGCCTGAAGTTGCCGACAAAATCAATAATGCAAAAAGAGAAGGGCGCAGGGTGATTGCGGTTGGCACAACTTCCGTGCGCGTTTTGGAGAGCGGAGTGGATGAAAATGGGCTTTTGCAACCACAAAAACGCGAAACAAAAATTTTTATTTATCCGCCATATAAATTCAAGATTGTTGACGCTCTAATCACAAATTTCCACTTGCCAGAAAGCACGCTCATCATGTTGATTGCGGCATTTATTGGCGACATTGACAAAACTTTGGAACTTTACAAAATCGCTGTTCAAGAAAAATATCGTTTTTTCAGCTTTGGCGATGCAATGTTTATTGAATAAAAGGATTTTTATGCAAGACGTAAATTTTAGTTATGAAATAATAAAAGAATGCCCTAAAACAGGGGCTCGTGCAGGGATTTTTCACACGCCAAGGGGAGATATCAAAACTCCAGTTTTCATGCCAGTCGGCACGCAAGGCACGGTCAAAGGGCTTCATCCTGAAGATTTAAATGAAATGGGTGCTCAAATAATTTTATCGAACACCTATCATCTCTTTTTGCGTCCAGGTCACGAACTTGTTGAAAAAGCAGGCGGGTTGCACAAGTTTATGAACTGGGAAAAACCAATTCTTACCGACAGTGGTGGCTTTCAGGTTTTTTCGTTGTCTGATTTGAGAAAAGTGTCTGAAAAAGGTGTGGAGTTTCGCTCTCATTTGAGTGGCGAAAAGTTTTTGATGACGCCAGAACTTTGCATGCAAATTCAACTTGCACTTGACAGCGACATAAACATGGCACTTGACCAATGCACGGAAGCAGGGGCAAGTTATGCTGAAGCTGAGAGTGCTCGAAACTTAACTAAAATTTGGCTTGAAAAGTGTTTCAAAGAGCATAAAGGCGGAAATCATGTGCTTTTTCCGATTGTTCAAGGAAATATGTATAAAGATTTGCGAGCCAAATGCGTCGAAGATTGCAAACCTTATGCCAAGTGCGGAATTGCCATTGGCGGACTTTCTGTCGGCGAAAAGAAAAGTGTTATGTATGACATTCTTGAATTTTTAAACCCACTTTTGCCGCATGATATGCCGCGATATTTGATGGGTGTAGGCAGTCCAGATTGTCTTGTTGAAGGCTATGCGCGCGGCATAGACATGATGGATTGTGTTTTGCCGACAAGAATTGCCCGAAATGGCACTGCTTTTGCCAGCACAGGAAAAATGGTTTTGAAAAACTCTATATATAAAGAAGATTTCAGGCCAATTGAAGAAGGTTGCGATTGTTATGCTTGCAAACACTTCACTAGGAGCTATATAAGACATCTGATAAACGCTGGCGAAATGCTCGGCGCGGAACTTCTTTCCATTCACAACTTAAGATTTTTAATTCGTCTTGCCGAACAGAGCCGAGAAGCAATTCTGGGCGATTATTTTGCTGAGTTTAAAGATGAGTTTTTGACAAAATACAAAATAACAAGTGCATTTTGATAGTTGGGCTTGGTTTAAATTTGGGCGCTAATTTGTCAGAAAAGCTGTTCTAAACTTTCAATTAAATCTTTTTGTTTGCAACTTTTTATAATTTTATAGGCAAAATTTTATGGGAGACAACAAAATTTTTTAGAAAATAAGGCTTTAAATTTATTCGCAAAACACAAGTTTTGCGAAGAGATAGGCTATATCTTGCGTATTATGCAAAAGCAGTCACACAAAATATGGTATTATGCAACATTTTAAACAAATGGTGTTATGCAACAAAAAAGCATCTATTCAAACTTAGATGCTTTTTATTTTTTATCTGACAATTTTTTATTCGGCAATCTCTTCAGAATTTTTCATAGACTTCTTGATTGCCATTTTTGATTCTTTTTCGCGTCTTTTATAATAATCTTCAATTGCCGCTCTGATAGCTTCTTCAGCCAAAATGCAACAATATATTTTGTGCGTAGGAATTTCTCCCAAAATGTTCATCAAATCTGTGTTTGAAATTTTCAATGCTTCATCAATGGTCTTTCCTTTGACCAAATCACAAGCGATGTCTGTTGCAGCGATTGCCACACAGCAGCCAAAAGTCTTAAATCTCGCGTTTTCAATGACGCCATTGTCGTTTATTTTCAAATAAAGCTTCATGATGTCGCCACAAGCAACATTTCCAACTTGACCAATTGCGTTTGCGCCGTGCATGCCACCTGCATTTCTTGGATTTTGAAATCTATCCATAACCGTTTTGCTGTAATACATATTTAAATCCTCCCCGCTTGAATTGGTGAAATTGCTCTCAGTTTTGCGACAACCTTTTGAATTTCGTCTACAACATAGTCCACATCTGACTTAGAAATGTTGGTGCCGAATGAAATTCTGATTGAGCCTTGAGCAATGTCATCAGGAACGCCCATTGCTTTCAAAACATGCGATGGAAGCATTGCCTTTGATGTGCAAGCTGATGTTGTGGAAACAGCAATTCCTGCCAAGTCCAAAAGCATCAAAATGGATTCTCCTTCAACGCCATAGAAAGAAATGTTTAAAATGGCATTTGATTTTTGTTGTGGATGACCATTTACCTGAAAATAATCCACTTTTTCGGTCAATTTTTCCAGGAAATAATCTCTGATTGTTCTGAGTTTTTTGTTGTTTATAACATAATTTCTTGTGGCAATTTCAATCGCCTTTCCAAAGCCCGCAATTCCAGCAACATTTTCTGTTCCCGCACGTTTGCCACGCTCTTGGTTGATTCCGCCAAAAGTGATAGGTTCGATGTTGATGCCGTTTTTAACATACAACGCTCCAACGCCTTTTGGCCCATGAATTTTGTGAGAAGACATAGACATAAGGTCAATTTCCATGTCTTGAACATCCATTTTCAGGTTTCCAATGGCTTGAACAGCGTCGGTGTGGAAAATGATGTGATATTCATGTGCGATTTTGGCAATGGTTTTGATGTTTTCAATTGTGCCAACTTCGTTGTTTACTGACATAACCGAAATCAGCGTCGTGTCGCTTCGAATGGCGTGCAGAAGTTCTGCGATGTCAACAAGTCCAGTGCTGTCAACTGGCAAATAAGTCACTTCAAAGCCTTCCTTTTCGAGTTGTTCGCAAGCGTTCAAAATTGCATGGTGTTCAATTTGGCTTGTGATGATGTGTTTGCCCTTGTTTGCGTAAGCATGAGCAACCCCCAAAATCGCCCAATTGTCAGCTTCAGTGCCGCCGCTTGTGAAATAAATTTCATTGGCTTTTTCGGCGTTGATAGCTTCTTTCACTCTGTCTCTTGCTCTGTCAACAATCGCCATTGCATCGCGGCCAAAACTATGTAATGAGCCAGCGTTTCCATAAATGGAATTGAAACAAGGCAACATTTCGTTCAAAACTTCATTTGAAACGTAAGTTGTTGAAGCGTTATCCAAATAAATTTTTCTTTCCATAAGACGTCCTTTTAATAGTTCAATTTTAACACCAACAAAAGAGATTGTCAATAGGTAAAATCAAATTGTTGACACCAAAAATGTTGTTGATAAGCCGAAAAATCAAAGATATTTTTTGACAAGTGCCAAAAGTTCATCTTTCATCATCAAACCAACGCGTTTGTCTTTCATTTCGCCGTTGACAAAAACGATGATTGTCGGAATGCTCATAATTCCAAAGCTTCGAGCCAATTTTTCGTTTTCGTCGACGTCAACCTTGAAAATGTGAGCTTGGTCTTTTAGCTCTTCTTGAACATCTTCCAAAATTGGTGCCAGCATTCTGCAAGGTCCGCACCAAGTTGCAAAAAAGTCCACCACAACAACACCTTTAGAGATTTTTTCTTGAAAATTTTTCTCGTTTAAAAGTTCCATAAATTCTCCTTTTAAAATAACTTATTTTGCCAGCAGTTTGTTTATAACAAAACCACTCAAAACACAGCCGCACATCGCAGGATAATATGAAATGCTGCCGATTTTTCCATTTGTTGCAAGCGCCTTTGAAGTTGTTGTGACAACATCTAAACTCTCGACTTGTTTTTCACGCAATTTCTTTCGCATAACTTTTGCCAAGCCGTCATTTGACGTTTTAAAAATGTCAGTCACTTCAAAATGCGGAATGTCAATTCGATTTCCCGCGCCCATGGCAGAAACAATGTCAATGCCATTCTGTTTGCAAAAACAAATGAGTTCGACCTTGTCTGAAACGCTGTCAATTGCGTCAACAACAAAATCAAAATGGTTTTGAAACAAAGTTTTTGCAAAATTTTCGTTGAAACGCTCTTTAAGCGCGCACACCTGGCAGTTTGGATTAATGTCTCTCAACATTTTTTCCATAACATCCACTTTATATTCTCCAACTGTTTTTGTTGTGGCAACAACTTGCCTGTTGATGTTGGTTTCGTCCACTTTGTCGAAATCGACAATTGTCAGTTTTCCAACTCCAGCTCTTGCAAGCATAACGCAAACATAACCACCAACTCCGCCAATGCCGACGACAGCCACATGACTGTTTTTAAGTTTTTCAAGTCCTTCTTCGCCAATCAACGCACTTGTTCTATCCGTCCACATAAAACACCTTTTCTTGTGGTATTATGCAAAATTTTTCTTGCATAATACACAATATTTTGATTATAAAACATATTTCTTCAAATCAAATTTATATTGTCTGTCTTTGAAAACATTGTCAACATAATTTTTGTCGATAATGATGTCAAGCATTGGATGTTCGCCTGTGGCATTGAAAGAAACATCTTCCAAAAGCGCTTCCATGATTGTGTGAAGTCGTCTTGCGCCCAAGTCTTCGCTTGTTTCGTTTTCTCTTTCTGCCATTTCCGCGATTTCGTCCAAAGCGTCATCTTTAAACACAAGATTGATGTTGTCGACTTTCAAAAGGTTTGAATATTGCACTGTCACCGCGTTTTTTGGAGTGCTCAAAATCTTTTTGAAATCCTCTTTTGTCAAACTTTCAAGTTCCACCCTGATAGGAAATCTTCCTTGAAGTTCAGGAATCATGTCTTCCATTTTTGCCACATGGAAAGCCCCCGCAGCAATGAAAAGAATGAAGTCTGTTTTCACATTGCCATATTTTGTTGGAACGGTGCTGCCTTCCACAATCGGCAAAATGTCTCTTTGCACGCCTTCTCGCGAAACATCAGCGCTGTTTGTCGCCTGGCTTTTTCCGATGATTTTGTCGATTTCATCGATAAAGATAATGCCCTGCTCTTCTGCCAAAGAAATCGCTTCTTCATTGACGTTGTCCATGTCGATAATCTTGTCGCTTTCTTCTTGCAACAAAACCTCTCTTGCGTGTCTGACCGTCATCTTCTTTTTCTTATGTTTTTGTGGTGCAAGGCTGTCAAACATCGAGCCCAAATTGATTTCGCCCGAGCCAAAAGCCATCATAGGCTTTGGAGTTTCCAAAACAACAACTTCAACCGTCTCCTCTTCGCATTTTCCGCTGTGGAGTTCTTCAAACAAGCTGTCTCTGTTGACGTCAACCATTGTCACTCTGCGATTTTGGAAAAGGGCATCGACAAGTTTGCTTTCGACAATCGGCATAACTTTGTCTTCAACTTCTTTCTTCTTGCGGTCTTTGACCATTCTGACAGCGACTTCAACCAAATCTCTGACCATGCTTTCAACATCTCTGCCGACATAGCCTACTTCAGTATATTTCGTCGCTTCAACTTTGACAAATGGCGCGCCAACAAGCTTAGCAAGACGGCGAGCAATTTCGGTCTTTCCGACACCAGTAGGTCCGCTCATAACAATGTTTTTTGGTGTGATTTCGTCGCGAACTTCAGCAGGAAGCTTGCTTCTTCTATAGCGATTTCGAAGTGCAACCGCCACCGCTTTTTTGGCTTTGGTTTGTCCAACAATATATTTATCCAATTCATTTACAATTTGTTTAGGTGTAAAATTCATAATTTAAACTCCTTTCTCTTACAATTCTTCCACAATGATGTTATCGTTTGTGAAAACGCAAATTTCGCTGGCAATTTTCAGCGCCTTGTAAGCAATTTCTTTTGCTTCCATATCAGTGTTTTCGATGAGCGCTTTGGCAGCCGCAAAAGCGTAATTTCCGCCCGAACCGATTGCACAAACGTCATCTTGTGGCTCAATAACATCGCCTGTTCCGTCCAAAATGAGCATATGGTTTTTGTCTGCAACAATCATCATCGCTTCAAGTTTTCTGACAGCTTTGTCTTCACGCCAAGTTTGCGCAAGTTCGACAGCGCTTCGCATAAGATTTCCAGCAAACTTGTTGAGCATAGCTTCAAATTTTTCGCTCAAAGAAAAAGCATCAGCGACACTTCCGGCAAAGCCTATGACAACGCTGTTGTTGTAAATTCTTCTCACTTTTTTTGCGTTACTTTTGAAGATGATGCTGTTTTGCATGGTAACTTGTCCGTCTCCCGCAACGACAATCTTTCCATTTCGTTTGACTGCACAAATGGTGGTGCCTCTAAATAAAGTTTCTTCCATTTTTTCTTCTCCTATTTTTTTGAAAGGATAAAACCCCTAATAAAATTATAACACAAAAGCTTGCAAATAACCTAACCATTTTAAAAGATTACATAAAAAAAGAATTGAACTTTAATCAATTCATTTTTTCATTATTTTCTGTCGAAATTTCATAGTCACAAGCAGAACATTTGATTTTTTTGCCTTTCTTAATCAAATATTTTCCACATTTTGGGCATTTTTCGCCTGTCGGAATGTCCCAACTCATAAAATTGCAATTTTCTCTGTCCTCACAGGCATAAAAAGTTTTGCCACGTTTGGTTTTGAGCGCAAAAACATTCTTTCCACAGTTTGGACACTTTCCAACAGGTTTCTTTTCTTCGCTTTCGTAAGGTTTGACATTGTGGCATTTTGGAAAGTTTGAGCAGCCCAAAAATTTGCCATAACGCCCCTCTCTTAAAAGCATTTTATGCCCACATTTTTCGCAGATAACATCTGTTTCGATTGGTTCTGCTTTCATGGTCAAGTTGCTGGCGCCAGCTTTGTCCAGAAGTTCGTGAAAGCCGTCCCAAAAACTTTGAACGACGCTGTGCCAATCATCTTTGTTTTCGGCGATGTCATCAAGTCTGTTTTCCATGTGAGCGGTAAATTTCACATTGATAACGCCCTTGAAAAACTTTTCAAGATAAGCGGTGATTTTTCTGCCAAGTTCGGTCGGAACAAGATATCTTCCGTCTTTGGTGCAATAGTTTCTCGCCGTCAAAATGGTGATTGTTGCGGCGTAAGTTGCAGGACGGCCAATGCCCTTTTCTTCCATTGCTTTCACAAGGCTGGCTTCGGTGTATCTTGCTGGCGGTTTGGTAAATTTTTGTTCTTCTTTGATTTCCAAGACCTTGATTTCTTCACTTTCTTCCAGTTTTGGCAATTTGCTTATCTCTTGCTTTTCGTCATCAGTCCATTCTTTATAAACCGCCGTGTAACCAGCAAATTCCAGCGTTTTGCCGACCGCTTTGAATGTGTAGTCATTCACTTTGATTGAAACATTGACGTTGGAATATTCCGCTTCGCTCATTTGGCTGGCAATAAAACGCTCGTAAATCAACTTATAGAGCCTGAAATTGTCTTTGCTCAAACTGTCTTTAACCTTTTCTGGCGTCATCTGCATTGAAATAGGTCGAATGGCTTCGTGAGCGTCTTGAGCGTTCTTTTTTGTGGCATATATGTTCGGTTTTTCTGGAACATAGTTTTTGCCATATTTTTCGGCAATAAAATCTCGACAAGCGTTTTGAGCTTCAACCGCCACACGCGTGGAGTCTGTTCTGATGTAAGTGATAAGTGCAATTTTTCCTTCGCCTTTCACTTCAACGCCTTCATAAAGCTCTTGAGCGGAAGCCGTTGTGCGTTTCAATGTCATGCCAAGCTTGTTGAGCGCATCTTGTTGCATGGTGCTGGTTGTGAACGGTGGCAAAGCGTGAGATTTTGTTTTTGTTCGCTTGATTTCGTCGACAACAAAAGGCTTTCCTTTGATGTCAGACAAAACTTTTTCCACTTCTTCTTTGTTTGAAATCTTGATTTTTTTGTTTTTGAAAGAAGTCAAATTGGATTTAAATTTCACCTCATCTTTTTCGTGCATTGCTGACACTGTCCAATATTCTTCTGGCTTAAAGTTTTCAATTTCAATTTCTCTGTCGACAACAAGCTTCAGCGCAACCGACTGCACCCTGCCTGCTGAAAGTTTTGGTGCAATTTTTTTGGAAAGAATTGGAGAAAGTTTGTATCCCACAATTCTGTCCATAACGCGCCTTGCCTGTTGAGCATTGACCAAGTTTAGGTCAATCGTTCGCGGCTCTGACAAAGCTTTCAAAACGGCTTTTTTCGAAATTTCGTTGAACTGAATTCGGCATTTTGTGTTTAGGTCCAAGCCCAAAACATGCGCAACATGCCAAGAAATCGCCTCACCTTCTCGGTCAGGGTCGGTTGCAATCAAAACTTCTTCAGCCGAAGCTGCTTTCTTTTTCAAATCAGCAATAAGTTGTTTTTTGTCAGGATTATTTTCATAATGTGGTTCAAAATTATTGTTTAAATCAATGGCAAAAGACTTTGCTGGCAGGTCTCTGATGTGACCTTTGGTGGCAAAAACTTCATAGCCACTGCCCAAATATTTTTTTAACGTTTCCCTTTTTGCTGGGGCTTCAATAACTACGAGCTTCAAATTTTTTCACTCCTTTAAATTAAAATCAAACTAAAGCGTAAACCTGAGACGGCAACTTTCTTATTAAACCACGAATTTCCAAAGTTGTCAAATAACTGTTCAAAATATTGACAGGAATTTGAGTTTTTTCTGTCAAAAAGTCAAAATCTTTCTCGCCGTCTTTCAAAGCGTCAACAATCAACTGTTCTTCAAAGTTGAGCGAAATGACCTGTTGCTTTTTGGCGCGCTTTTCCATTCCATAATAGCTTATGATGTCTTCAGCGTCTGTAACACACTGCGCCTGACCAGATTTGATGATAAAATTTGTCAATTCGCTTTTGTTGCTGGTGATGTTTCCTGGCACGGCGAAGATGTCTTTGCCATATTCCAAAGCATATTCTTTGGTGTGTTTTGTGCCGCTGTTCATGCTGGCTTCGGTGATAAGCACGCCGTCAGAAAGCCCCGCAACAATCCTGTTGCGTTTTGGAAAGGTGTATCTTTTAGATTTAAACGACGGCGGATATTCCGACAAAATCAAGCCATTTTCGGCGATTTCTTCTGCCAAATTGGTGTTTTCGGCTGGATAGATGTTGTTGAAACCGCTGGCAATGACCGCAATGGTCTTTCCGCCGACTTCAAGCGTTTTGCGATGAGAAATTTCGTCAACGCCATAACACAACCCGCTGATAATCACAAATCCCGCACGTGCCAAATCTTCGGCAAATCTTGCTGTGACAATCTTGCCATAGTTTGACGGCATTCTGGTGCCGACAATGGCAACGGAAGTTTGGTTTGTCAGGCTTAAATCGCCTTTTGCAAACAAAATCAGCGGTCTTTCAGGCAAGTCCAAAAGACGCGACGGATATTCGCTGTCGTCAGTTGTCAAAATCTTATAATTTTGCTTTTCCAAATTTTCAACCATGGAATTTAGCGTTCTTCGGTCATAAGTTTTGAGAATTTTGTGAAATTCTTCGGTTGACAACATCTGTTCAAAATTTTTGTCTCTTAAAACTTTTTCAACATCCAAATCTCCGCCAAAATCTTCCAAAGTTTCCAAAATTTGTTCTTGTTTTTTGTTTGGAATTTCACACGTTGCCATCAATATCAACAATTTTTTCTTTTCAGTTATCAAATTTTTCTCCAATTAAATATTCCAATATTTTCTGTCCAGCCCGCGATAAGAAACGGCTTCTGCAATGTGCTGCGGCAAAATCTCTTCTTCGCCTGCAAGGTCGGCTATCGTTCGCGCAACTTTCAAAATTCTGTCATGCGCTCTGGCACTCAATTTCAAATTTGTGAAAGCTTGTTCCAGAAGCTGTTCGCACTGTGGCGAAAGTTTGCAAAATTTTTTCGTTTGCGGCACACTCATTTTGGCATTTGAAAAAGTTTTTGTGCCTTTAAATCTTTCGAGTTGAATGTTTCTTGCCTTATCAACACGTTTTTTTATGTCAGCCGAACTCTCTTCTTTTTTGTCGCTGTGCAAATCGTTGTAAGAAATGTTGTCGACTTCGATGTGAATGTCAATTCTGTCCATAATCGGACCAGAAATCTTTGAAAGATATTTGTGAATTTGAGACGGCGAACATTTGCACTCTCTGTCTTTTGAGCCGTAATTTCCACACGGACAAGGGTTCATGCTGGCAATAAGCGTGAAGTTTGACGGATAAGTCACCGTCTGATTGGCTCTTGCAACAGTTATGTAGCCGTCTTCAAGCGGTTGTCTTAAAGTTTCAATAAGCGAGCGAGTGTATTCTGGAAATTCGTCCAGATAAAGCACACCGTTGTGTGCCAGACTGATTTCGCCAGGCTTGCTGTGATTTCCGCCACCTGTCAAACTGACAACCGAAGCCGTGTGATGTGGCGTTCTGAAAGGTCTTTCAGTGATAATCCCTTTTTTAAGGTCAAGCGTGCCTGCAATGGAATGGATTTTTGTCACTTCCAAAGCTTCTTCAAAAGTCAGGTCTGGCAAAATTCCAGAAAAGCACTTGGCAAGCATGCTTTTCCCACTTCCCGGTGGACCAATCATCAAAACGTTGTGCCCGCCTGCCGCCGCAATTTCCAACGCTCTTTTTGCAGAAGCCTGACCTTTTACATTTTCAAAATCGAGACGATTGTTGACATTTTTTGTCACTTCTTCAAAGGTTTTTGTTTCAAGTTTCACTGCAGGCACAACATTTTCATCGTTCAAAAATTCCACCACTTCTCTAAGGCTGGAAAAAGCGTAAATTTCCATGCCAGAAATAAATTTCGCTTCTTCGGCGTTGTCCTTTGGAATGATAAATTTTCGATAGCCCAAATTTCTTGCACTGATAAGAATTGGCAAAACACCACGCACTTTTTTCAGCGAACCGTCAAGAGAAAGTTCGCCTAAAAAAATGAAATCTTTATATTTTTTGGTTTTAATTTGTTCAGATGCTGCCAAAATGCCGACAGCAATTCCAAGGTCATAGAGCGGACCTTCTTTTTTGACATCTGCTGGAGCAAGATTGATTGTGTAATGTTTGACAGGATATTCAAAACCCGAATTTCTGATTGCCGACTTGACCCTTTCTTTGGCTTCTTTGACAGCCGTGTCGCCCAGACCAACAAGCTCGAAGTGCGGAACTCCGCCAACGATATCTGTTTCTATTTGCGTCAAAAATCCGTCTATGCCCAGAAGCCCAAAACTGTTCACTTTAGATAACATACAAACCCCTAAACTTTGATTATTATATCAAAAAGCGACAACAATTCAAAACAATTTACACAATTATGTAAAAAACAATAAAAAAACAGCCATTTTTGACTGTTTTTAAATTTAATAATAAATCATGCCCAAAACAAAAGCCGCAGCCACTGCAAAGCAAAAGCAAATTGCCAGCCATTTCATAAACTTCTCTTTTTTCAAGCTTTTGGCGTATTCTTTTTTGTAATATTCAAGCGACGCGTCAAATTCTTCTGTTGAAATGTTTTTTGAGTTGATGATTTGCGCTTTGAAAAGAGCAAAACCGTCTTCCACTTCTTTTTGGTAAGCAGTGAAATATTTGTAAATCAGCCAGCCACCCCAAAACAGCGCCAACAAGAGAAGAATGGCAAGCACAAAATAGACAAAGCTTGCCCAAACATCCACGAGAAGTGCGAAAATTCCTGCCAAAACGACGGCAACAATGGTGATTATATAAGCCACAATTTCTCCATTAAATCAAAGCGAAGATATAAACCACAACGATGACAACAGTTGCCACAATCCAGCAAATCAGCCACCAAACATTGTGCTTGTTCCAACCGTTATAATTTTTTCGCATAACCCAATAGAAGCCAAGCCAAATGCAGACAATGTAAGCCAAACATTCGCCGATTGAAGCAAAAGCGCCCGAAACTTCTGGAGCGTGTTCTTTAAATGCCAATCTAAAAATCAGTGCAATTGCAATGAAGATGATTGCAAAATAAGCCACGCAGTCCAAAATTTTTGTGGACGACCAAGTTCTTTTTGGTTTTGTGTTTGAACTTGAGCTTGATGTTTTTTTCTTTTCAGCCATAATTTTCTCCTTTTATTTTTTATGCTTTGTCAAAGCAAAATTTCACTATTTTGCTGTTTCTGTGAAACGACTTTCTCTGATGACATTGACTTTGATTTGCCCTGGATACTGCATTTCGTTTTCAATTTTTGTGGCAATTTCTTTTGCCATAAACATCGCCTGACTGTCAGAGATTTGTTCTGGTTTGACAATAATTCTCACTTCTCTGCCTGCCTGAACAGCGTAAGATTTTTCCACGCCGTCAAAGCCATTGGCGATTTCTTCAAGTTGTTGAAGACGTTTGATATAATTTTCAAAGCTGTCTCTTCTTGCACCTGGTCGAGAACTTGAAATTGCATCCGCAACCTGAACAATGACCGCTTCAATGGTTTTAAATTCAACGTTGAAGTGATGTGCTTCGATGCAATGAACAACTGCTTCATTTTCGCCATATTTTCTTGCAAGGTCAACACCAATTTGAACATGAGTGCCTTCCAATTCGTGGTCGAGCGCCTTGCCGATGTCATGCAAAAGCCCACCGCGTTTGGCGATTTTGACATTTGCGCCCATTTCGCTGGCAAGAAGCCCTGCGATAATTGATGTTTCAATGGAATGTTTCAAAACATTTTGACCATAACTTGTTCGATATTTCAGTCTGCCCAAAATCTTGACAAGTTCTGGATTTAAGTTGAAAATGCCGGTTTCGTTGCAAGCTTCTTCGCCCGCCTGTTTTGTGATTTTTTCAACTTCTTTTTGCATTTTGTCGACAATTTCTTCAATTCTTGTCGGATGAATTCTTCCGTCTGAAATCAGTTTTTCAAGGCTGAGCCTTGCCACTTCTCTTCTGATTGGGTCAAAACCCGAAACTGTGATGCTTTCTGGAGTGTCATCCACAATAAGTTCCACACCTGTTGCAGCTTCGATTGCTCTGATGTTTCTGCCTTCGCGCCCGATGATTCTTCCTTTCATTTCGTCATTAGGAAGAGCCACAACAGAAACAGTCATTTCGCTGGTTGTTTCAGTTGCACATCTTTGAAGCGCTTGACCGATGATTTCGCGAGCTTTCTTTTCGCCGTTTTCTTTGGCTTCGTCTTCAATCTGTTTAACAATGACCGCAGCTTCTTTTTGAGCGTCATTTTTCATGCTTGAAATGAGCATGTCTTTGGCTTCTTGTTTAGAAAGTTTTGCCACACGCTCAAGTTCTTCCAAAATTTGAGCTTTCAAATTTTCGCCTTCTTGCTTTTGTTTTTCAAGAGCCTCTTTTAAAGTGGCAACATCTTTCTTTTCTTCGTCAAGCTGGTCGCTTTTCTTGTCGACCGCCTGTTCTTTTTTCTCGATATATTCTTCTCTTTGGTTCAGTCTTTCTTCAAGTTTAACCACTTCGTTTCTGCGTTCTTTAACTTCTTGTTCGACTTCATCTCTCAGTTTTTGAGCGTTTTCTTTGCTCTCTAAAATTGCTTCTTTCTTGATAGTCTTTGCTTCTGCATACGCATCTTCAATAATTTTGATAGCATTTGATTTGTTTTTTTCAATTTTTTTACTGCTATAAACCTTAAATATCACAAGCCCAACGGCAACGCCGACAAGCAAACAAATGATACCCGCAACCAAGCCTGATACGAGTGCAGGAGAAACACTTAACATCAAATTTTTCATTATATTTCTCCCCTTTTAACAAGTGTTGCCCTTATGACGAAAAATAAAAGGCAAACCACTTGAGAATAGTTTACCTTTTTTTTAAGTTTATGTCAATCAAATTTAGATAATTAAAAAATTTTATGCACAATCAGCCTCAACCTGCCTTTTCACAAGAATTGGCGGCTCGCCTTTTTCGATGAAATCTTTGGTTATGACAATTTTGCTATAAACTTTTGGGTCTGGCAAGTCAAACATAAGCTCCAACATTTTTGTTTCCATGATTGTTCGAATGCCTCTTGCGCCCGTTTTGAGTTCAATCGCTTTTTTGGCGACGTAAGCAATGGCGTCATCGTCAAAATCAATGTCAAAACCATCAATTTTGAACATCTGTTTATATTGTTTGATAAGCGAATTTTTTGGTTCTACCAAAATCTTTTTGAGTGCGCTTTGATCCAAATCGTCAAGCCCAGTGATGATAGGAAGTCTGCCCACAAATTCAGGAATAAGTCCAAATTTGATCAAATCGTCTGGTTGAACATCTTTTGAATAGTCAAACTTGGTTTTTTCTGCCGAGTTTTTGATGTTGGCGTTGAAACCGATGGAAGTTGTTGACAAACGTTTGTTGATGATGTCGTCGAGCCCGACAAAAGCTCCGCCACAGATGAACAAGATGTTTGTGGTGTCAATTTGCAACATTTCTTGTTGCGGATGTTTTCTTCCACCCTGTGGTGGAACGCTGGCAATCGTGCTTTCAATGATTTTCAAAAGCGCCTGTTGAACTCCTTCGCCGCCAACATCTCGTGTCAACGAACGATTTTCGCTCTTTTTTGCAAGTTTGTCAATTTCGTCGATATAGATTATTCCGCGCTGGGCTTTTTCGATGTCATAGTCAGCATTTTGAATAAGTTTCAAAAGCACATTTTCGACATCTTCTCCGACATAACCTGCTTCAGTCAGCGTTGTGGCATCTGCGCACGCAAAAGGAACGTCCAAAATCTTTGCCAATGTTTTGACAAGCAAGGTCTTTCCAGAACCAGTTGGACCAATCATCAAAATGTTGGATTTTTCAAGTTCCAAAATGTTTTCTTTGTTGACATTTTCTTTGCTTTTCTTGGTTGCATTGATTTTGTTGTGATAGTTGTAATTTATTCTCTTATAATGGTTGAAAACCGCAACAGAAAGCACTTTTTTTGCCTGTTCCTGCCCGATGACATAGTTGTCCAAGCTCTTTTTGATATCTTTTGGAGAAGGCAAAACCAAATCTTGAAAAACTTTGAGTTTCATGCTTTCTTCTTTCAAGATGTCAGAACAAATTCTTATGCAATCATCACAGATAAAAGCATCTCCATTTGGACTGGAAATCAATTTTTTTGCCGCTTTTTGTGGACGACCACAAAACGAACAAGAACAAAATTCAATATCTTTCATTCAAAACCGCCTTTAATCTTTTTTTGCTTTTCTTGTGACAAAGATGTTGTCAATCAAACCATATTTTTTGGCATCTTCTGCGGTCATATAATTGTCTCTGTCAGTGTCTTTTTCAATTTCTTCCAAAGATTTGCCTGTGTTTTCGCTCAAAATTCTGTTGAGCATGCTTTTGGTCTTTTTGATATGCTTTGCCTGAATTTCAATGTCGCTTGCTTGACCTTGAGCTCCGCCAAGCGGCTGATGAATCATGATTTCACTGTTTGGCAATGCAAAACGTTTGCCTTTTGTTCCGCTAGAGAGCAAAAATGCGCCCATGGAAGCGGCAAGTCCGACACAGATTGTCGAAACATCGCATTTGATATAGTTCATCGTGTCGTAAATGGCAATTCCTGCCGAAACTGAGCCACCTGGGCTGTTTATATAAAGATAAATGTCTTTGTCAGGGTTTTTTCCTTCCAAATAAATGAGCTGTGCGATAACAACATTTGCCGTTGCATCGGTGATTTCGCCAGTCAAAAAGATAATTCTATCTTCCAAAAGTCTGGAGTAGATGTCATAAGATCTTTCACTTGCTCCCGTTTGATCGACGACCATAGGAATTAACATAAAAAATCACCTCCTTTTAACGTGTGATTATTCTTCAATCACTTCTATATTATTGTTTTCTTTCAAAAATTTATGAAGCTTTTCAAGCAACAATTCGTTTTCTCTTCTTGTAACATCATGTGGGTCAGTCATGCCTTTGGTTGCTTCTTCAAGTTCTTTTGCCGAAACTTCAATGTTGTTTTCAGCAATAAGTTTTCTGTAGATATATCTTGTTTTGATTGCATTTAAAGTTCTTATCTTTGCATTCTTAACATAATCTTCAAGTGTCACGCCAGACTGACCAAGATAATCTTCCAAAGTGATGCCATAACCTTTCAAAGTTTCTCTCATTCTTCTCAAATCACTTTCAACTTGTGCGTCCACCATTTCTTGTGGAATTTCAACATTTGTATTTTTAACAAGATATTCTCGAATGTTATATTCAATTTCTTGGTCCATTTGATTGTCTTTCATAGTTTGAATATGAGCAGATATGTGTTTTCTATACTCGTCAACCGTTTCAAATTCTGTCGTATCTGAAACAAATTTGTCATTAAATTCTGGCAAAGTCATTTCTTTAACATCTTTGATTGTCACCTTGAAGAGAGCTTTTTTGCCCTTAAATTCTTCTGCTGCATAATCTTCTGGGAATGTCACATTGACATCCACTTCTTCGCCTTTTTTGTGACCGATAAGTTGGTCCTCAAAATTGTCGATAAAAGTGTGAGAGCCGATTTCAAGTGGATAATTTTCCGCTTCTCCACCTTCAAATGCCACACCGTCTATGTATCCTTTGAAATCAATCACAAGGCTGTCGCCTTTCTTTGCCACTCTGTCAACACTTTCATATTTTGCGTGTTCTTCCAAGATGTGATGAATTTCGTGGTCAACTTCTTTTTCACTGACATCGCTGTGATGAGCTTCAATTTTCACGCCTTTATATTGGCACAACTCAAAATCTGGAACAATATCAAAAAAGATTTTCATTTTGAGCCCGTCTTTCACAGTGTAGCTGTCAAATTGAGTTTTTGGCATCGTGACAGGTTCCAAATCTGGATTTTTGTAAAGCACTTCATCCAAAGTTTTGTTTACAAAATATTCTACGGTGTCTTCAAAAAAGACGCTGTCGCCATATTGCTTTTCAATAACCTTTCTTGGTGCATGACCTTTTCTAAAGCCAACAACATTAAATTTGTCTTTTGTTTTCTCATAAACTTTCTGAACACCTTGTTCCCATTCAGCGTTGTCGATTGAGAGAGAAATCTCAACCTTCGTTTTTTCTTTTTTTAACTCAAACATAAAATTACCTCCGTTTGTTTAAATCATCCAATTCTACCACAACATTTTTTAAAAAGCAACAATATTTGACATGATATTTCATCCTATTTTGTCGAATTTTGTCTTATTGCTTCCGAATTTTTCTAAAAGCAGAAATTTGAATTTCATTGATGAATTTTCACTTTCCCCGCAACAGATTTTCGCATATCTTCATTGATTGCGGCGTAATGCTTTTTGGTTGTGTTGACATCTTTGTGCCCCAAAACATCTGCAACAATGTAAATATCTTTTGTTTCGCGATAAAGATTTGTGCCGAAAGTCGAGCGCAACTTGTGTGGCGAAATTTTTTTGAGCGGGCTGCCTTCTTTGGCATATTTTTTAACCAAATTTTCAACTGCACGCACACAAATTCTTCTGTTTTGAAGCGAAACAAACATAGCCTTTTCATTTTCATCAAGCTTCAAGGTCTTTCGCTTTTCCAACCATTTTTCAAGTGCGTCAGCCACTTCTTTAGAGAAATATAAAATCGCCTGATTGCCGCCTTTTCTGGTCACTTTGAAAGCATATTGCGCAAAGTCAAAGTCGTCGACATTCAAACCGACAAGTTCCGAAATTCTTATGCCCGTTCCCAAAAAAAGTGTGACGATGGCATTGTCTCGCTCTTGCGTGTTTTTGTTGTAGTGCTTTTGCCTTTCTGTGAAAGTTGTTGGAGCTTGAACCGCATCAAGCATTCTGTCAACTTCATCTTTTTCCAAACGAATTATCTCTTTGTTGTGAAGTTTCGGCGTTTGAACCTTGCTTTCCACGTTTGAGATAAGCATGTCATGATTGAAAAGATATTTAAAAAAACTTCTGACGCTGGCAAGCTTTCTGGCTTTTCCGCGTTCGGTGTTTTTCAAAAGCTTGTCATCAATTTGATAATAAGAAAGATAAGACAAAAAGTTTTCAATGTTTTTGGCTTTCAAAGTGTCCAAATCTTGCAGAGAAATGTCCGTTTTTGGCTTTCTGAAAACATATTTTTCCAAATAATCAAAAAACACAGACAAATCCATGGCATAATTGAGCCTGGTCAAAGAAGAAGTGTTGTTTTCAATGCCAGTGAAGAAGTCGTAACAATAAGTCGGCAATTTTTGAAGATAATTGCCAATCATCTGCATGTTTTTCAGGTCACGCTTTTCGTAATAAGAAAGTTGTTTCATGTCTATAAGTATAACAAAAACAAAACAGAAAACAAAACAAAAATGCAGAAATTTTTAAAATTATTTCAACAAAAAAACTATATTTAGTTGTGGTATGCAGTATTATGCAACTAAATATAGTGAAAATTTATTCAGCCACCATCCAGTCGCTGTAAACGCCATAGCCTTTTGTTGGGTCATTTAAAAAGACGTGTGTGACCGCGCCAACGATTTTTCCGTCTTGCATGATTGGTGAGCCGCTCATGCCCTGAACAATTCCGCCCGTGAGCTCCAAAAGTCGTTTATCTTTCACTCTAAACACCAAACTTTTGTCGTTTGCGGTTTTTTGATAGTTGGCTTTGATTATTTCGATGTCATATTCTTCTCTTATTCCGCTGATGCTGGAAACAATCTTGGCTTTTCCAAGTTTCACTCCCAGTCTGCCGCCGAGTTTTGCCGTCAAGTTTTCGTCAACAAGACCCTTTGTGTCTTTCAAATAGCCACTTATCCCAAATTTTGTGTTGCTTTCAATGTCGCCCTTGCTTTTTGAATTGGAAACAAACACGCATTTCAGTTCGCCCGGGTCATTTTTCTTGCCTTTGTTTATGCCAATCAAGTTGCATTCATACAAACTCCCAGTCGACACCGGAACTGTGTTTCCGCTGTTGGCTTCGACAATCGGATGTCCCAAAGCGCCATATTTGTGAGTGGTTTTGTTGACAAACGTCAAAGTTCCAACACCAGTGACGTCGTCTTTGACCCAAAGACCGAGTTTCAAACGCCCTGTTTCATCATCTTTGTGAGTTTTTAAAAGCGCCTTGATTGGTCGATTTTTTCGCAAATATACAATCTCGACTTCTTCGCCGCAATTTTGCAAAACTTCTGAAATTTGGTTCAAATTTTTCACTTCAACACCGTTTATTTGTGTGATAATGTCGCCTTCTTTCAAAACGCTGCCGTTTTCGTCGCCAATGACAATTGCTCCGCCGGTGTTTATTGCCAGCCCAACAGGAACTCCGCCGACATAATAATCGTCATCGCTCGCCAAAACAACATCCACTTTTTTGATTGGAATGAAACCAAAAAGTTTGAAAACAATTTCGCCTTGTTTGTTTTTCTGCCCGCCAACTTGTTGGTCTTTCGCTTTCAATTCGGTTTTGATGAGCGGTCCAAAAGTTTTGTTTTCGTTTACAACATCAACATCGTCATAATCAGCCAAAAATCCGCCTTCAAATTGGTTGAGAAGCTGAACCGGAGCGAGAACCGAAAGACATAAAAAAGTCAAAAACAACAAAGAAAAAACAGTGACATAAAACCTTTTCATATGCCCTTAGTATCTGTAACTTTGTTTAAAATATGCGGCGGCTAACTTTAAAATTCGTGCCTTAAAACAAAAGAAAAATCGTTCAAAGTTTTCTTTCGCAACTTATAGTCTGGGCAAACTTTTTCGACAGCACGCCAAAATTGTGGTTTGTGGTTCATGTGCCTGCTGTGACACAACTCGTGAAAGATGACATATTCTGCGAGCTTGCGCGGCAAAATCAAAAGTTTCCAATTCAATTTCATAACTCCGTTTGAGCTGTAACTCCCCCAAACTCTGACCGAATTTGTCATTTTCAGTTCTTTAAACTTCAAGCCAGTTTCTGCCGAAAGGTTTTCTGCCAGTTTAGCCACTTCCACAAACAGTGTTTTATAATAATTTTTTATCGCTTTTCTCTTGGCGCTTTCAGAAAGTTTGGAAAAATCAAAAGCGATTTCGTTCACCGACATCATTTGTTTGCCATCCAGGTAAACAAACCTGTCAAAGTCAAATTTAGCAGCCAAATCATCGCGTGATTTAAGCTTGTCACACGTTTTTTGCAGCCATTTTGCCTTGCTATCCAAAAATGTTTTTATTTTTGCATCACTAAAACTCTTTGGTGCTTTCAAAACAGCGTGTTCTTCATCCAAAACTTTCAGCACCATGGTTTTTCTTTTCTCTTTGATGATTTCAATTTTCATATTTTTATTTTATCACAAAAAATTTAAATTTGCAAATGGTTTGAAGATGTTGTCAAAATTGCATAACACCACAACATGTTGTGTATTATGCATATTTTTGCAATACATCTTGTTATATTATGCAATAAAAAATTTTTTGCATAATACCTTAAAATTGTTTGACAATTTCTTTCTTGTTTTATTATAATTTGCTTATAGGAGAATTTCTATGGCATTCAATTCCAATGGTCAGATTTCATATTTAATCTTGGACAGCCTTGCTGACGGCTCCAAATATGGCTTGGAGATTATTGAATTTATTTCAAAACAATCTGGCGGAAATTACATCTTGAAAAAGCCAACTCTTTATTCTTGCCTTTCAAGAATGGAAAAGAAAGGTTTGGTTTCTTCTTCATATTGGGGAGAAAGCGAGCTTGGCGGAAAACGACATTACTACACAATCACAAGCGACGGTCGACGTTCGCTAGAAGAGCTTGCTCGCGAGTTTAAAAACATGCCAATCATGACTGACGAACCAAAAACAATCGACAAAACCGAAGCAGTTGAAAAAGAAAGCGTTGAAGAGCCTGCTCAAGAAGAAAACAAACCAGTTTTTCTTCAACAAGACAATATGTTTGACTTGGTCAAAGAGCCAGAAAAGCCTGCTCCTGCAGCCGAAGAAGAAAAATCAGACATTTTGGACAACCAGCTCGACATTTTCAGCATGCCTACGCCTGAAAACAACTTGGAAAGCGAGCAAAATGCAGAGCATGACCAAGAAAAAATGCAATATTATCAGTCAATTTTGGAAAGCAACCAGACTCCGCAAGACGACGGAAAATTTTTAGATAAGACCGAAAAAGTTGAGCTCACGCCTTATCAAGAAGAACAAAATCGCCGCATTTACGACACTTCAACCGAGCTGAAAAAATATCGCAAAAAGAAAAGTTTTTCAGAAAATCAAATCGAAATGTCGGTCGTTTATGAAAATGCTGAAGACAGAGAAATTCAAAGAAATCGCATCGAGCAGCTTAAACAATCGATGTTGAACGCTCGCGATAACTACAACTTAAACAAGCCTGCCGAAACCGAAAAAGTCGAAGAAAACGAAGAAAAACCTGAAGAAAAGTCGTTTTTCTATAAGACCGAACAGGTCGACCTTGAAAAATTGGAAGAAACAGACGAGCCAAAAGACGACGCAAGGTTTATCACCGAGCCACGAATTGACGAAACACAAATTCCTATTCAAAAGAAGATAACTCCTCCAAACATCGAAGTCAACATCTACGACGACAACCTGCCCGCTCCAAAGCGTGACAGCAATCTCGAACCAACCTACAAAGATATGATGGCAAAACTGTTTGAGCGCAAAAAAGAAAAGAAAGAAGAAGTTTACGTTCCGCCTGTTGAAGAAAGTCAAAATTACAACGACATTGAAAGCTTTGCCGACTATAATTCTTTGAAAAAATATTATGCTTCGCACAATATCGACTTCAAAGAATATAAGAAAACCACCGTCGAACGCAACCACAACACAAACTTTTTGAAGTTTGTCGCTTCAACAATTTTGTTTTTGCTTTCAGGAATTGGCTGTGCAATTCTGTTTGGAATTATCAGTGCCGCCGGAAAACTTCAAGCTTCCACAAATTTCATGTTCTACACCGTGCCAATTTTGTTTTTTGTGGCAATGGTTTACGAATTTGTCAAATTCAAAGTTATGCCAAGCAAAAAAGCGGCTTTGATTTATGGTTGCGCCACAAATTGGATTGTTTTTGGTCTTTTGACCATCATCACCGTTGTCATAAACATCATCGCAGGCATGCAATATGAAACAATCGCCGACTTTTTGACGTCGCTGCTTGTGCCGATTTTCGGACTTTTGCTGGCTTTTCCAATCAATTATCACACCAAAAAATATTTATATAGAAAATATGCAAAATAGGATGTATAATTCAAAAAGTCTTGCGCAAGATAATAACAAGTTAAGATTTCACACATGAAACTTAACTTAAAAATGAAAAGAGATAATTTAGTTCGTGCAGAACAAATCAATCATCTCTTTTCTTTTTTATTAAACTCAGCACAACGCTGAAAAGAACATAAACAAAAATCAGCGCCAGCGAAATCAGCAAAACATAAAACGCCGAATTTTCGATTATTGTGCTTAAGAGCAGCACAATGGCGCAAGAGACGAGTTCGCCGACTGCGATTGAAACAAAACCTTGCCAAAATTTAAGTTTAGTCAAACCCGCAATCAAACTGCCCGTGTAAACGCCCGTCAGCGGAAGTGGCACCGCAACAAAAGTGGCAAGCAATGCACATTTTTTGAGCGTCGAACTTTTTTCGCTCAGCTTTTTGAATTGTCCGTCATAACGTTTGATAAATTTGTCAAGCAGCGTGTTGCAGACAAATCCACTTGTTCGTTTTTTGATGAACTTCACGACCAAAATGATGATAATTCCCGGCAGCAGACTGCCAAGAAACGAGAGAAGAAAAGAGAGAAATGGGCTTAAAGTTGCTTCGCCCCAAATTTGCACAGAAAGTCCAAGCGGAATGGAAACTTTGCTTTCCAAAGTCGGACACATTGCCACAAGCACAACCGCAAGCGCAGGATTGTCCGAAAAAATCTGCAAAAAAAAGTCTAACATACTTTTTTATATGTCAGACTGCAAGGTTAAATAACAAAAAGTTATTTTTCAATGTTGTTTTTCAGCTCGCCAAACTTTTCTATCAAATCTTTATAAGCGGAAACGTTTTCAGTTTCCACAATTTTTTTCGTTGCAATCAATTTATCCAGCTTTTCGCTGTCAGAAAGTGCCAAACCAATTTCTTTTTCCTCAAAATTTTTGTTCTTCGGAAGTTCAAAAACAAGTGAAAGCCCAATTGAATTGATGTCTTTTGCCAATTTGTTGAAATCTTTTGCGTTGTAGCCATTTAAGATAAAATTCATCTGCTGCAAAATCACCTTATCTGCGTAAAAAACCGAAATAAGTTGTTTTTGAGTGTCAATATAGTCGTGAATAAATTCTTCCGGCAAAATTTGATGACGGCTGTTTGTCTGAATGTCTTTGAAAACTTTGTTTACGGCAAAAAATCCCATCCAAAACGTTTTCTCAGAAAGCACTTTTTCGTTTAAAAGATAAGACAAAACCACTTTTTTCGGGTCTTTAACAGTTTTCAAAATGGTCATAATCAGCGGCTTTTCCATGGAATAGCCAGTCGGAGTCGTTCTGATGAAAAACTTTGAAGTGTCGCTCTTGATGTTCAACTGACGGAAAGCTTGGCATTTGTTTAAACCTGAAATCGCCCCCGCCAAATAATCGACAAAACCTTCATCCGACAGTGGTGCGTGAGTTTGCTTTAAGTTTACATTCGAACTGTCGCAAATGGCATGAAAAAGTTCGTGAATGCAAATATGCGAAAACAGCAGCCTTTTAAAATCTTCTTCCGAGCTGAAAAGATGTTTGTAATAAACAAAACTTGGCTTAGCAAGTTTAAAAACGTGGTCTGGATGTATGACAATGTTTTTTTGAAGTTTGTTATAACCTCCACCCATATTACCGTCTGACTTGTCTTTTGAATGGCTTATTTTAAAACTTTTGACATTCTTAACAATTCGGTTAAGCACAAAATTTGAAACAGAAATCTCTCCTTTTTCCACTCCAAATTTGAAATTTTTGCCGTCAGGAATATAACCAATTCCAATTTTTTCGCCTTGACACAAATTTTCCAAAAATCCTTGAATTTTCAAAACCGCATCAACAAAGACATCTTCGTCAAAGCCAGCTGGAAGTTCGCCCATTTTTTCAACAAGAAAACTCTGCAAAGCATTTTTCTTCGCATCAAAATCATCTATAAATTGAAAATTTTCAGTCTCCATAGCTCAACCTTTTATTTTTGAGAAAAAAGCCGTTTTGAATGTTCAAGAGCCGTTTCAGACACATCTTTTCCGCCGTCAATCAAGCGAGCAACTTCAAAAATCGCTTGATTTTCGTTCAAGCTCTTCACAGTGGAAATTGTGCTGTCAGAAACAATCGCCTTTTCTACCAACAAAAAGGCGTCCGCTTTTGCCGCCACAACTGGAGTGTGCGTGATACAAATCACTTGCGTAAATTTTGAAATGTTTGCAAGTTTTTCTGCCAATCTGCCCGCTGTGTGACCGCTTATGCCTGCGTCGATTTCGTCAAACACCACCGTTTGAACTTTTTCTTTGTCAAGCAAAACATTTTTAAACGCCAGCAAAAGCCTAGAAAGTTCGCCGCCCGAAGCCGTTTTATGTAAGTCTTTCATTTCTTGACCTTTGTTTGCCGAAAACATAAATTTGACAGCATCAAAGCCTTTTCTGTTAGGTTCACACTTTTCAAAAACAACTTTAAAAAAAGTGCCTTTCATTTCCAAATCTTCGAGTTGTTTGGTCAAAAGATTTTCCATTGTCACAGCAAATTTCTTTCGAGTTTCGCTCAAAGTTTGACACAACGCCAAAAGCTCTCGTTCGCATTCATCTTTTTCTTTTTGAAGTTTTTCGAGCATAACCTGACTGTTGTCAAGTTCTTCCAATCGTTCTTGGCACTTTTGAAGAAAGCTTAAAATTTCTTTTTCTGTGCCATTTTTGTCGCCATATTTTTTTGACAAATTTTTTATCAAATCCAAACGACTGTCAATTCGTTCCAGCTCTTTCGGGTCAAACTCAGTGTTTTGTTTGATGTCTTCCAAAACATCGACAACATCTTTGACTTCATAATAACAATTTTCCAAACGCTCGCGACATTCTTCAATGTTTTTAAAATTTGAAAAGCTGGAAAGGTCGTTTTTAGCTTCATACAAAAGCGAAACAACATTTTCTCGTTGGCTGTCCAACGCACCAAGTGCGGCAGAAAGTTTTTCGAAGATGTTTTCGGCCGAAGAAATGTAATCAAAACGCTCTCTAAGCTCCGCTGTTTCACCTTCCACCAAATGTGCACTTTCAATTTCTTGAATTTGATATTCAAGCAGTTCTTTTGAGCGAGCTCGCTCAGCTTCATTTCCGCCAAGCCCCGAAATTTTTGTTTCAATCGCTTTGAGTTCGTCAAATTTTTCAGAAACTTTTTCTTTCAAACGTTCAACTTCGTCGCCACAAAATTTATCGAGCAACGAGAGATGATTTGTCACATTCAAAAGTCCAACACTGTCGTGTTGCCCACAAAAATCAGCCAATTTGTCCGCCAAATCTTTCAACATTTTCAGCGTTGCAGGAAAGCCGTTGAGTTTGATAGAACTTTTCCCGTCCACACTGAGCGTTCTTGTGATGATGATTTCATCATCGACATCAATTTCAAGTTCGTTCAAAAAAGAAACAACTTCGCTTGACAAATTGTTGAACACTGCATCCACGCGCATCAAGTTTTCGCCCGAACGGATTAAATTTTTGTCTGCCTTCGCTCCCAAAGAAAAACTCAGAGCATCGATAATAATGCTCTTTCCCGCACCCGATTGACCAAGAATGCAGTTGAAACCCTTTTGAAAATCAATAACCTGTTTTTTGATTAAAGCGACATTTGAAAGCGTAAGTGACGAGAGCATTCAAAACTCCTTATACCATAATTATACACAAGCTCCTTTCACAAAGCAAACAATATGAAAAGATTACATCATCATTTCGTTCAAAGTGACAACAGCTTCACTTGCAAAAGTTGTGGAAGGAAAAACAAGCAAAACAGTGTCGTCGCCATAAGTTGCGCCCATAAGTTCGGTCAGATTGAGCTTGTCTATAAACGAACAAACACTTGGTCCCATTCCCTTAATCGTTTTCACAACCGTCAAGTTGAGCGCCGATTTTGCCGAAATGACACTTTCCTTAAAAATGGTTATGTATTTGTTTGAAACCACTTGTTGTTCTGAGCCCAAAATGGCGTATTTATATTTTCCAGAGCTGCTCAAAATTTTGGTCAAACCAAGCTCTTTGATGTCACGGGAGATAGTGGCCTGGGTGATTTCAAAGTTGGCATTTTTGAGCTCACGAGCCAATTCGTCTTGTGTTTCAATCTCTTTTGTTGAAATCAATTCCAAAATTTTTGATTGTCTAGAACTTCTTGCCATTTCAAAACTCCTCTTTTTTGAAAATCGCTACAAGTGCCTAAAATATGGAGATGTAGCGTTTATGCATAAATATAAATTTATGAATATTCATGCATTTTTGATTATTATACATTAAAATTTATAAATATGCAAGCGATTTTTGCATATTTATTCACTCATTTTTTATAAAAATTTTGTTTTATGCAAAAATATAAAAATCAAATTTATAAATATAAATGACTATGCATAACCCGCCCGAAAGCCAACATACAACTGCACCTGTCAAGGCAGGTCAACAGCAAACAGAAAACTTTCATATCTTAACTCATAAAAAAAGACATATCAACAAGATATGCCATTTTTCTTAAAATTCGTTTTTGATTTCAATAATCTCTTCACTTTCAAGCGCCTGCTCAACAAGGCGGTCGACATCCAAAAATTTTTCTTGATATTCCGCCCGCTTGACGGTCGGTTTTATCACAGGATTTTTCGGCAGAAAAACAGTGCAACAATCTTCGTAAGGCAAAATCGAAATGTCGTAAGTTTTGATTTTTCTTGCCACGTCCATAATGTCTTCTTTGTCAAAAGCGATAACCGGTCTAAACACAGGCAGCGACACAACAGAATTTGTCACATTCATGCTTTGCATTGTTTGGCTCGCCACCTGCCCCAAGCTTTCGCCCGTGATGATTGCACCCAAGTCATTTTTGACACACAACTTCTCCGCGATTCTCATCATCAGCCTGCGCATGATGGTTATCATATAATCTGGGTCACAATTTTTGTGGATTTGCTCCTGAATTTCTGTAAACGACACCACATGCAATTTGATTTCGTCGCAATAAATCGCCAATTTTTTTGCAAGTTCCACAACCTTTTCTTTCGCCTGAACGCTTGTGTATGGATAAGAGTGAAAATGAACAGCTTCAAGTTTCAGTCCGCGTTTTGCCATCATGTAGCCAGCGACTGGGCTGTCAATTCCGCCAGAGAGCAAAAGCAAAGCCTTGCCCGCACTGCCAAGCGGCAACCCACCCGCGCACGGCAAAAGATCGGTGTAAACATATGTCTTTTTGTTCACGCGAATTTCAACATGAACAACAATTTCAGGCTGATACAAATCGACTTTCAGGCTCGGATTATTATCCAAAACCACACTTCCCAAAAATTTTTCGAGTTCCACCGAAGTCTGCAGAAAAGTTTTGTCTGCGCGCTTGACGTCAATTTTAAACGATTCGAAATTTTGAAAGTCTAAGCTCTTGACTTCTTCAACAATACTCTCTAAATTCGTGTCAAATTCGGTCGCCGCAGCCACTCCGATAAGCCCAAACACAGTCTGCAAACGCGAGATTATCTCATCTTCATTTTCGGCATCATAGTCACAAATCACCAAACGCCCCTGCGTTTCTTCCAGCCTAGAATAAATCCCTTTCAGCTTTTTTATGATGTTATATTTCAAAAGTTTCAAAAACTCTTTTCGATTTCGACCTTTCAAAAAGAGTTCACCAAACTTCAACAACAAAACACGTTTCATCAAGCCACCCTTTCCTTAATTTCTTTATAAATTTTGCAGATAATTTTGGCAGCGGTTTCGATTTCTTCATCTGTTTGATAAGCGTTGAAACTTATCCTTACGCTCGAAATGATTTCATCTTTTTTCAAACCAATCTGCTCCAAAATTCTGTTCCCGGCCTTTTTCGAAGAGCATGCACTCCCAAGCCCAACAATAACTCCCGCCTGATTGAGCGCGTGAAGCATAGTTTCGCCTTTCACGCCTTCAAAAACCAAGCTTTCAATATATGGCGAACCACCAAAATCCAAAATTTTAATGCCAGCGCAGTATAAATTTTGGTTAAAAAGTGTTTTTATAGCCGTCGTTCTGTCAAAATTTTTGTTGATGTTGATAAGCTCCACCGCCTTTTTAAATTGCATAATTCCAGAGACATTTTCGGTGCCCGAACGCAAGCCGTATTGTTGACCGCCACCTTGAAAAAGCTCTTTCAAAGCGTTTTTGTTTTTGACATAAAGTCCAGCGACACCCTTTGGCCCATGAATTTTGTGTGCACTAAAAGAATAAAGGTCAACACTCGTTTTTGAGAGTGAAAGTGGAATTTTCATAAAACCTTGCACGCCGTCAACATGAAAAATTGCCTTTGGACAAAGTTTGTCTTTAAGTTTGGAAATGGCTTGAAGGTCATTTATCGCACCAGTTTCGTTGCTGACATGCATAATGCTTATCAGTCGCGTTTTTTCATTCAAAACCTTGGCAAGCTCTTCAAGGTCGGCCGTTCCGTCGTTTAAAAGCGAAACAAAATGCACTTTTTCGCCTTTCAGCTCCTGCATTTTGGCAACATTATAAACAGACGGATGTTCACCCGCCGAAAAAACATATTCATAATCGCCCGTTCGCAAACTGCCTTTGATGGCAAGATTGTTGCTTTCGGTTGCGCAACCCGTGAACAAAACATTTCCTTCTTTTGCACCGAGTTTTGCCAGAAAAAATTGTTCAGCCTGAGAAATTTGTTTGGAAACTTCCAAAGATTCAACCGACAACGCAGACGGATTGAAAAATTGTTGACATGAAAAATGCTGATGAACTTCGACACATTCATCAAACATTTTTGTTGTTCCCGCATTGTCTAAATAAATCATATTTCTCCCAACTTTTTAAACTGATATTCAATATATTGTGTATTATGCAACAATTTTCATTGCATACCACACAACATCTTGTTAAACTTCTCTCAATTTTGCGCCAAATCTAAATTCCAAGCTCTTCAAAACTTTTTTAATGGTCGCATTGATTTCGTCGCCCGTCAAAGTTTTATCTTCTGACATAAACAAAATTTTATATGCCATGCTCTTTTTATTTTCGCCCAAAGTCGAACTTCTGTAAACATCAAACAAGTTCACATCATAGAAAATTTTGCCGCAGCTCGATTTGATAGCATTCTCAAGGTCGGCGTTGCAAACTTTTTCATCCACAACAATCGCCAAGTCTCTTTCAACCACAGGAAACTTCGAAATTTCTTTGGTTTCATATTTCTTTTCTGGCAATTTTGACAGATAATCTGTGTCAAGTTCGGCATAATAAACATCTTGGTTGATGTCATAATTCTTCAATACGGTTTTATGAATTTTTCCAAACCAGCCGACCTTTGTTCCGTCTTCCGCAATGATATCTGCGCTCACGCCGCTGTGCAAATAAGGTTCTGTCGAGCGCACAAGCTTGTATTTCAAAGATGTTCCCAAAAGCAAATTTTCAATCACGCCCTTGAGCATAAAGAAATCATAACCGTTTTCGCAAACAGCAATCGACAATCGGTTGTTTTCAATCGGAAGTTCTTTGAGCGGAAGTGCCTTTGGCAGATAAATCTTTCCAACTTCAAAAAATCTCAAATCTTTGTTTCCGACTGACAAGTTGTAAGCCACGTCAAGCAAAAGCGCATGTGCCATGACCGTTCTGACGGTGGACAAATCTTCACTTATTGGATTTGCAATTTTAATGACGTCTCTCCTTTTGTCGTCGGATTTCAACAAAAGTTTGTCGCACGCTGAAGCCGAATAAAGCGAATAGTTCAGCGTTTCATAGAAGCCACTGTCGACCAAAATGTTTTTCAAATTGTTTTCCATAACAAGTCTAGGTTCAAATTGACCAACCGTGATCGTCGAATTTTCAAACAATCTACCCTCAACATTGTTGTAGACATCATAGCCATAAATTCTGATAACCTCTTCAGCGATATCATTTGCATTTTTGATATCTTCTCTGGTGCATGGCGGAACACAAGTGACAACATCGCCCGAAATTGTCGTTTGAATGCCTAACGCGTTTAAAATCTGTGACATTCTTTCTCTGGAAATTTCCACGCCCAGAATTTTGCAGATTTTGTCATAAGAAACCGTCAGCTTTTCAGAAAAGTTCAGTTTTTTGTCAGAATTAACTCTGTCAATAAGTCCGCTGACAATTTCACCACAACCCAATTTGTCAACCAAATGCAGCGCTCTTTTCAACGCGAGCGTTGGCAAATTTATGTTGACACCTTTCGAATATCTTGCCGAACTGTCTGTGGAAAGCCCATATTTTTTTGCTGTCAGACGCACACTTTTCAGGTCAAAAACCGCACATTCAAAAACTGTTTCAGTTGTTCCTTCAGCGATGCAAGAATTTACGCCGCCAATCACACCCGCAATGACAACTGGCTTTTTGGCATCGGCAATCACCATCACATCTTTGTCAAGGTCATACGTCTGACCGTTCAAAACCGCAATCTTCTCGCCCGCTCTGGCTTGACGCACAACAATTTTCTTTCCGTCGAGATATTTATAGTCAAACGCGTGCATTGGTTGACCTTGCTCAATCAAAATATAATTGGTTATGTCGACCATGGTGTTGATAGTTTTGATTCCAACAGCGTGCAAACGGCTTCGCAGCCACAGTGGCGAACGTTCCAATTTGATGTTTTTGATGTAAGCCGCCATATAACGCGGACAATTTTCCGTCTCAATTTTGACATCAACAAAATTTTTGACATCGCCACCCACAGTTTTGTAAGAAACATCAAAATCTTTAAACTGTTTGTTGTAAATCGCGCAAATTTCTCTGGCAATCCCCACAACACTGTTGCAGTCAGGACGATTTGGCGTGACATTAACATCAAAAACGACATCATTGAGCATCAGTGCATCTTCAATCTTTGTGCCAGGAACAAAATTTTTCGGCAAAATCAGAATGCCATTGACTCCAGCCCCTTCAAAATAGTTTTCGTCAATGCCAAGTTCTTCGCCAGAACAAAACATCCCTTCGCTTTTCACACCCCTAAAATTTGTCGGTTTGATTTTGACGCCATTTGCAAGGTCAGCCCCATCCAAAGCCACTGGAACAACCGCGCCTTCAAACACGTTTGTTGCCGATGTGATGATTTGAACTTGTTTGAAACCAACATCAACATGACAAATTTGAAGCCTATCTGCTTCTGGATGTTTTTCAATTTTTGTGATTTTGCCCACATAAACATCGTGCAAATGTTCATTCATAAACAAAACTTCTTCCACTTCAAGCCCAGAAACCGTGAGCTTGTCAGCAACTTCTTGTGGTTTCAAGTCTTTTAAGTCAACAAAATCTTTCAACCAATTATATGAAACTTTCATCTTAAAAATCTCCTTATTTATTGCATACTACGCTATATTTGGTGTATTATGCATGAATAATACATACATATTGAATAATTGTGTTCTTTCAAAAAATCAAAACTATCTCATCTGTTTCAAAAATCTCAAGTCGTTTCTGAACAAATATTTGATGTTTGGAATTTTGTTTGTGACCATAACACTTCTGTCAATGCCTGGGCCGAAAGCAAAGCCACTATATTTTTTGCTGTCGATGCCTGACATTTCCAAAACTTTTGGATTGACAACACCCGCTCCAAAAACTTCTGAGAAGCCTGAGCCTTTGCAAAGCGAACAACCTTTGCCTTGGCACATTTGGCAAGTTGCGTCGATTTCGATTGAAGGTTCTGTGAATGGAAAATAAGAAGGTCGCACTCTCATTTTGACATTTTCGCCAAAAAGACGCTTCAAAATTTCTTTTATCATCAACATCAAATCTTTCAGCCCGATGTTTTCGTCAATCACAAGCGCTTCAAACTGATTGAAAATTGGAGAGTGAGAACTGTCACTGTCGTTGCGATAAACTCTGCCTGGACAAACAATTTTGAATGGCGGCTTCATTTTTTCCATAGCTCTGACCTGCATATTTGACGTCTGCGACCTTAGCAAAATGTTATCGGTGATGAAAAATGTGTCTTGCATGTCTCTTGCAGGGTGATTTTTTGGAACGTTGAGCGCTTCGAAGTTGTAATAATCGGTTTCAACTTCAGGCCCTTGAATGACTGTAAAACCCATTTCAACACAAATTTCCATAAACTTGTTGTTGAAACGCGTCAAAGGATGCAATGCGCCTCTCTTCGTCCCCTTGCTTGGCTCTGTGATGTCAATTTTTTCTTTTTCCATGTCTTGAGCAAGCTTTACCTGTTCCAACTCTTCAAATTTTGACGACAGCGCAGTTTCGAGTTTTTCTCTGACAGAATTTGCCAGCGAGCCAACTTCCCTTCTGCTTTCTGCAGGAACATCTTTCATGCCACGCAAAATCTGAGTGAGCTGGCCTGTTTTGCCAAGATATTTCACTCTTGTTTCGTCCAAATCTTTCAGTTCTTTCTGGCTTTCAATTTCTGCAAGTCCGTTTTTCAAAATTTCTTCAAGCTTTTCTTTCATAATTTACTCCTTTAAAAAAATCGCCCTAAACATTAGGACGATTTAAAATCGTGGTACCACCTAACTTCACACGCAAAACGCGTGCCTTCATTGGACATGTTACGCCTGCCGCGCGGCAACCCCTACACAAAAACTCTTCAAGGTGCAGCTAGAAAGTGAATTCAACAAGTCTCGTTTGCCCATTTTCAGCTGCCTGGGCTCTCTGAAAAACTCCAACCTGTCTACTGGTCTTTCATCATCGCTTTTAATTAAAGCTATCTTAACACAATTTCAAATTTTAGTCAAACATATTTTGCATTTTTCTCGTTTGTTTTTGTGAATAGTTTGTGTTATATTATTAAAATGAAAAGCTACGAAAAATTTATTGTAAAACTCGAAAAACCAACAACCGTTTATTTTTATCTCAAAAACTTGGGTTATTCTGAAAACTACATCAAAAATTTGCGCAAAAACTCTGACGGAATTTTGCTGAATGATCAACCCGTCACGCTCAGAACTCGCCTTTCAAACAACGACATCTTGCAAATCAGCAATTCTTGCCAGCCGAAAACCAAAATTCCAGCCTCTTCTGGAAAGCTTGACATTGTTTTTGAAGATGACGACTTTTTGATTGTGAACAAACCGCATGGAATTGCCTGCATGCCGAGTCGTTCGCACTATCACGAAAACTTGGGCGGACAAATTTGCGCCTATATGCAGCCAAAAGACCAAAATTTTGTGCTGAGAATTTTAAATCGCCTTGACAAAGACACTGCAGGGCTTGTTGTGGTCGCAAAAAATGTGTTGTCATGCAACAACATTTCTCTTGAAAAAGAATATCACGCCATTTGCCACGGCACTTTTGAAACGCACAAATTTGCAATCGACAAACCAATTTTGACAAAAATTGAAAACGGAATTAATGTCATGAAACGCGTTGTTTCGCCGCTTGGAAAGCCAGCCATAACACATGTGAAAGTTTTGAAAATCTTCGACAATCTTTCGCTTTTGAGTCTAACACTTGAAACCGGCAGAACGCATCAAATCAGAGTTCATTTGTCGTCGATTGGGCATCCGCTTCTTGGCGACAAGCTTTACGGCAAAAGCACTTTAGCTCACACATTTTTGGTTTTGAAAAAAATCAGATTTCAACACTTCAAAACAGGCAAACTTGTTGAGCTTGAAATTCCTTATCCAAACGATTGGAAAGATTTTTTGCAAAAAAAATAAAAAGCCCACCGAAAAGGTGAGTTTTTTATTGGTCAGGTTTAACTATTTGCAAGACTTTGTGCTAGATTTTTTAGCACCAGAAGTTTTTGCTTGCTTGCTAGAAGAAGTGTTTTCTTTAGCAGCTTCCATGCAAGAACTTTTGCCGTTAGCCTTGTCTGTTGCCTTTTTTCTACCGAACATAGTTTACCTCCCTTATTCAAGGATCACTCCTTGTTAATAATATTTTGCCTATATTCAGCGATTTTATGCAACAAAAATTATTTTTTGCCTTTTTTCCCTTTTCCTTCTGCCTGGTCGAGCAAGTTGTAATATTCGTCAAACACATTGATGGCAGTTTTTTCGTCAGTTTCAACCATCAAAACAGGTTCTCTGCCTTCTTTTTCATCAACGTAGAAAACGATTGCTTCGTCATCTTGAACGTTTTCAATTTTGTCGATTGGCTTCAAAACGCAATAAATTTTGTTGTTGTAAGGAATGACAGCAATCTGTTCGAAAGACAATTTTTTGCCTTTGTCATCCATCAAAACGATTGGTTCTTTGTTGTTTTCGTCCAAAAGAACATCCAAAATGTCCATTTGAGCAGCTTCTTCTTCCACCTTTTTTGAAACTTCTTCAACCTGTTGAATTTTTTTCTTATCCATTTTTAACTCCTTTTTGATTTTCATCAAGATAATTTTGCAATATAATCTGTGCAGAAACTTTATCTAAAAGCTCTTTTCGTTTTTCCCACTTGATGCCGGCTTCTTTCAAATATTCTTCCGCTTCAAACGATGTGTATCTCTCATCTTGAAAGGCAATTTCCACATTTGTTTTGTTTTGAAGTTCAGTTGCAAAATCTTTGACCACCAAACACATTTCGCTTTCTGTTCCGTCAGCATTCAGCGGCAAGCCAAAGACAACCAAATCAACATTTTTAGTTTGTATCAAATCTGAAAAATATTGCAGGTCTTGCGCCCTTGAACGCGTTTTGTAAATGTGGTCAGCGGTTGCGATTGTGGACGACAAATCTGAAAAAGCCACTCCAATTCTCGCTTTGCCATAGTCTAGACACATCTTTCTTGAATATTGCATTACATCACCATTATCATTTTAACTTTTAAAGAAAACAAAGTCAAACAAAAATTCAAAAATTATTTGCATTCAAACAAATTGTTTCCACTGGAAACCGAAACAGGCAAGCCAACTTGAAAATCGCAGACATTTTCCATGGTTTCTTTAAGCGTTTTTTTGACAAGTTCAACTTCTTCAGCTGGCGCGTCAACAATAAGTTCGTCATGAATTTGCAAAATGATGTGGCTTTTGAAAGTTTTAAGTTTTTTATACATCTCAACCATGGCGATTTTGATGATGTCTGAAGCCGTCCCCTGCAAAGGCATGTTCATTGCGACACGCTCGCCGAATTTTCTGACATTGAAATTTGAAGATTTGATTTCAGGAATATGTCTAATTCTGCCAAAATAAGACCTTATATAGCCATTCTCATATGCAAAGGCGACATTTTTGTCCATAAATTCTTTGATTTTTGGATATCTGTCGAAATAATTTTCGATATATTGCTTCGCCTTGACCTTTGAAGTTTTGATGTTTTGCGAAAGACCATAGTCGCTTATGCCATAAATAATGCCAAAATTCACCGCCTTTGCATCTCTTCTCTGCGATGACGTGACTTCTTCCACCGGCACTTTGAAAATCTCGCTTGCCGTTTTTGTGTGAATGTCCACACCGTGTTTGTAAGCATCAAGCATGCTTTCTTCGTGAGAAAGTTCCGCCAAAAGTCTGAGTTCAATTTGGTTATAGTCCGCAGAAATGATTTTTCCGTTTGAATATTTTGAAATAAAAATCGTGCGCAGCGCCCTGCCTTCTTCGTTTCGCGTCGGAATGTTCTGCATGTTTGGTTCCGAACTTGACAGCCTGCCAGTTGAAGTCAACGTTTGATTGAAAACAGTGTGAATAACTGGCCCATTTTTTTGGCAAATATTTTGATAAACATTGATATATGTCGAAACAAGCTTGCTCATTTTTCGATGTTCAATGATAAGGTCAACAATTTCATGCTGCCACCTTATGTCGTCAAGAATGGAAAAGTTTGTGGAATGCTTTTTGTTGTTGAAAGATTTGAGCCCAAGCTTGTCAAACAAAATGTAAGCCACCTGTTTCGGCGAATTGATGTTGAAAGTTTCACCTGCAAGTTGATAAATTTTGTCGGTCAAAACTTGCAGTTCGCCATTAAATTTGACAGCCAAACTGTTTAAAGTCTCTTCATCAACTTTAAAGCCTTCTTGTTCCATGTCCGCCAAAACGTAGACAAGTGGAAGTTCTATATCATAAAAAATTTTGTCAACTTTTTCTTGAAAAATCTGCTTTTCAAGTTCTTGTTTCAGTTCAAAAAATTCGCCGACCTGTGCTTGCGGCAATTTCGGAAGCCCAGCAAACAAAACATATCTAGCGATTTCAATGTCAAAAAAGTTTTCAAGTGAAATGTCATATTTTTTCAAAATTTTGATGTCATCTTTGGCATTGTTTGTGATTTTTAAAATGTTTTTATCTTCAAAAATTGGCTTGAAAATCTTCAAAACATCTGCCGTGTCAAGATTGACAGAAAACAAGTCCAATTCTTTTTTCACGCAAAAAACTTCTTTCCCGCCGCAAGAAAATTCCAGATTGTTCAGGTCATAACAAAAACAATTTTTGACCGTTTTTGCAAAATTTTCAACTTCTTCCAAGCTTTGAAAAGTTGACTTTTTGACCTCAATTTTGTTTGATTTGACACCTTCAGCAAAAAGGTCTTTTCGATTTGTCAAACTTCTGAAATCCCACGCTTCAAAAAAATCTCTGACCTTTTGCGAAAACGGAAAGTCATATTTGCAATCATTTAAAACAAAGTCAATCTCACAATCGGTTTTGATTGTGGCGAGTTTTTGAGAAATGTAAGCCATTTCTTTGCTTTCAATCAACTTGTCTTTCAGCTTTCCTTTGACATTTTCAACGTTGGCATAGACGCCGTCCAGGTCTTTATATTCATTAAGAAGCGAAAGTGCAGTTTTTTCGCCCACGCCCATAACGCCCGGAATGTTGTCCGATGTGTCGCCCATCAAAGCTTTCAGGTCAATGATGCCTTTTGGAGCGAGTTGATATTTTTGAAAAAGCGCCGCAGCGTCAAACTTTTCAATTTCGGTAACGCCTTTTTTGGTCAGCCAAACCGAAGTGTGGTCGTCGATGAGTTGCAACAAATCTCTATCGCCCGAAACCAAAGTATTTTCCAGCCCAGAATGTTTTGAAAGAGTTCCGATGATGTCATCCGCTTCAATGCCTGACACTTCAAAAATTTTTATACCCATGGTCTGAAGCATTTCTTTGATAACAGGAAATTGCGACAGCAAATCTGGCGGAGTTTCTTTTCTTTTCGCCTTATAACCATCATATAACTCGTTTCTAAAAGTCTTTCTCGCGTGGTCAAAAGCGACCGCGATATAATTCGGCTTTTGTTCCACAACAAGTTTCACGAGCAAATTTGCAAAGCCAAAAACCGCGCCCGATGGTTGTTTTTCGCGATTAGATAAATAAGGCATTGCGTAAAATGCCCTATTTGCCAAACTATTTCCGTCAACAATAAGAAATTTTTCCACTTTTAGCCTTAAATTCTAAGTGCATAACTCATGGCATCTGATTGAGCAGGATTAAACAAGTCATAGAAGAAATCAGGAACGCACAAAACAATTATATAAGCCACAATCGCCAAAATCAACAAAATGAAGAACACTGTTTTGAGTGGACTTCCGGCAAAATTGACTAGCGCAAAGCAGAAAATGATTGCGATGCCGCCGAAGTTTACGATGGCGTTAAACCATGGTTCAAAGCCACCAAAATCAGGGTTCCAGTCGGTTTGCGTTTTGACAACATTGACCGCCAAAAAAGCGATGTAAACAATTGACAAAATTGACAAGATTGTGTAAAGAACTTTTTTCATTTATCACTCCTTTTGTTTTATTATGATTAATATAACAAAAAAAATCAGCTTTTGCAAGCGAAATCAACTTTTTACAACCAATTTCTTGAGATTTCTCTTGACATGTTGAACTGCCGCCGAGATTCTTCGACACAGCCTGACGGCTGGCTCAGAATGACAAAATGAAAG
>ERZ780218.137-NODE-137-length-78760-cov-6.383229_pt1 | contig 78760 bp, 88 predicted proteins | sample MGYA00510975_ERZ780218 | MGnify/ENA primary metagenome ERZ780218 (study PRJEB29588, sample SAMEA2152063) | human gut metagenome | biome: human gut; feature: human-associated habitat; material: faeces | place: Denmark | collected 2008/2010 ... | reverse complement strand
GCAGGTGTGGCTGTACTGAAAAAGAGAGGATAAAAAGCTATACTTTTAATAAACGTACATCAGCGGACCGTCAGATCCTTTCTGCTGTTACAATGATTATTACATAAAAACGCTCCGGGAGAAAATTCCCCGGAGCGCATGACTTACCTGCTACACAATAATATTTTTTCTTACAGTTTCCAATTCGTCAAGAAACATTTTATCTATTTTTGAAAGCCTGTAATTATTCTGAAAAATGAGAAGATCCTTATTGGTCTTTTTTACTCCGTTACACGTCCGCTGAACAAGACCGTAGCGTTTCAGTACGGCTCTTGGCAGGGGAGAAACCCACATAAACGCTTCGGGAACAGAGCTTAATATATCAAACTGGCTTCCCCTTTCATAAACGTATATATGACGCTTGCTGCTATGGATCTCCGTATTCCTTTTCTGATAGGCAGACGAAATGTTCGGAACGATATTATCCCCGTGGAGCACTTCGATATATCTGTCAAGCATTTCCTCAGTTATATTCGATGCGCTTGCCAGCGGGTTTTTTTCGCTCATAAGAATAACGTAATCGTATGTCCATATCTCCTGAGCTTTAAGGTTTTTCTCCTCCAGTATCGAAATGAAAAACGCTTCGTAATTCAGCGGATATCTGATTATCCCCATATTGTATTCACATTCGACAACGGAGTTTATAGCGTCCATCGAATTTGTTTCCTTGAATTTTATATCCATGCGTTCGGTTTTATCAACTTTATTGAGAAATTCGGTAAATGCATAGGTTATATAGCTTGCCCTGGGAAGAAGCAGCTGAAAATCCACATAGTTTTCCGGATTCTCTTTATATAGAGATTCCATTTTGTCCATTTGAACGAGAATGGCTTTTGCATACTGTAAAAATTCCTTGCCTTTTTCAGTAGCCACAACACCCTTGGCGGAACGCTTGAAGATCGGGATTCCTACCTCCCGCTCCATTTCTTTTATAGCCTTGGACAGATTAGGCTGTCCCATATAAAGAGCGGCCGCCGCCTTTGTTATGGAGCCGAGCCGTTCAACCTCCACCATGTAACGAAGATGTGTCAGATTCATTGTCAACGCCCTCTTTTTTCATGTTATGAAAGTTTTCATATATGCAAGTATGCATGATTATGATTATATTATACATGGCTTCGACAAGATTGTCAATAAATTAACAAGCATTTCTGAAAGTTTGACATATTGAACAATTTTTGATCGGCAGGATTTACGTAATTATAAAAAGTTACAGCAAAAGATACCCAAGAGCAAGCAGCAGCTTAACGTCCGAGCCCTGCTTATATAATATGTAGATGAGCAGACCTATCATCGCCTTTTCCTCGTCTATTTTTATTCCGCCGATGTTGAAAAGCTCGCCTTTATTCGATGCGGAAGCATTTCCTCCCATAAGGCCGCCGATAAGGTTGTGGATAGGATCGGGACGTCTTTTTACGGCGGCGCCGTTTACGGAAGAAGGCGGAGGCGGTGCTTGAGAAGCTGTTTTCTCCTGAGCTTCCTTATTATCTCCGTTTACGATGCTTCGGGAGCGTTTCTGCATTTCCCTCACCCGTTTCACAGCCTCCTCCTGCATTGTGGAGAAGTCCTTTGAGCTATAGTAATCCAAATAAATCTCCCCCCAACAGTCCGCTTTCCTTTAATGCAGGATAAACGGCAAAAAGCTTAAATATTTTAACAATCCGATCTATTTTTACCTGATTTTCTTCTTTCAGAAGCGGCTTCAGCGCAAGCAGCAGCTCAACGTTTTTGTCGGATTTGTTTGACTGAGCCATTATTGTCTGCAGCTTGATCAGCTTTCCTATATCGAATCCTCCCTGAGGAGAAGTTCCTTGTGAAGAGCTTTGTCCTGCGGCTCCGCTTAGTCCGGCAAGCAGCGCTGACAGGTCAGGAGCGCCTGACTGATTCTGTGCCGAAGAGCTCTGGTCGGTAGACACCGACGGAACGCTGTTCTTTATAGTTTCATCTCCGCCGGAAAGCATTCCGCCCAGCTTTGAAAGAAGATTTGAAAAATCGGGAGCGCTCTGAGCCTGCTGACCTACTGTCGGAGAGACCGCTGCGGGAGCAGGTGAGGCGGGCGGAGGATTGTGATTTTCCTGCATTTCGCTTGAAAGCATACCTGCAAGCTCCTGAATCTGTTTCATGCTTTCTTCGTCGTTAAGTACATTCTGAAGCTTGCTTATCAAATCGTCCACATTGACACCTCCTCTGCTATTGGGATCAGCCCTGGTTCAGCTTTTTGTAAATTGCCTGAGCCTGGGGCGTTGAAAGAATTTTTTCCGCCGTTTTCGGATTCGAAAGCGCCTGCCTTAGCTTGGCAGCTTCATTTCCCGGCATCGTGCTGAGCGCTTTTTCAAAAGTTCCGTCCTGAAGCTGACGCTGAAGAACCTCGGGCGAGGTGCCAAGCTTTTGGGACGCTATGTTAAGTAAAGCCTGGAGTGCTTTGGGATTAGGCTGATTTAAATTGCTCATAAAAAATTCTCCTTTTTTCTATTGTATTTATAAATAATTATGATAAAATATAAAATAATATTCTATAGCCATATTTGCATAATTGATATATTTTTACAAGAAGCTGCTATGGCTGATATTATCGGGGGAGGGTTACGCTATGAGAGTAATAGCGCTTTCGGATACTCATGGGAATTTCCGCAATATGCGCGAGATATTCAGAAGATGCGGTAACAGCGCCGACGCCTTTATCTTTTTGGGTGACGGCGAGCGCGACCTCGACAGGATAAGAGCTTGCTGCCCCGGCAAAACCATATTAAACGTTGCCGGTAACTGCGATTATGGCTCGATGACCCCTGACAATGATATTTTTAACGCAGGTCCGGCTAAAATATTTTTTACTCACGGTCATAACTGGGGCGTAAAAAGTTCGGTTGACAGGCTGTTTTATAAAGCAAAAGAAATCGGAGCGGACATTGTTCTTTTCGGTCATACCCATTGCCGGTATTACGAATACTGCGCGGGTATCCATATACTCAATCCGGGAAGCGCCGGCTGTCCCCGGGACGGAAAGCCGCCGTCCTATGCGTTTATAGATATAACCGATTCTGGTATCTTTTGCAGTCATGTAGACCTGTAAGCCGCTTTATGTAATTATTCTATGCCGCACTGAGCCGCAATGTGAAAGCTGATTTATCTGAACGGAGGCGATTTTTGTGACCAAAAAGGAAAAGGCGGTTATAATTTGCGGCCGCCTTGAGGAAAAATACCCTGACGCAATATGCTCGCTTACATATGCAAAACCTCACGAGCTTATGATAGCCGGAAGGCTTTCCGCTCAGTGTACCGACGCCAGAGTAAATATCGTCACCAAAGAGCTGTTTGAAAAATACCGTTCAATAGACGATTTTGCCCGGGCAGATGTAAACGATATAGAAGAAATAGTAAAGCCGTGCGGACTTTATAAAACAAAGGCAAAGTCTATAGTCGAAATGTGCCGCAGGATCCGGGACGTATACGGAGGAGAGATTCCTTCGACGATAGAAGAGCTTACGACGCTTCCGGGCATAGGCAGAAAAACCGCTAACCTTATTATGGGCGATGTTTTTCATAAACCTGCGGTGGTAACCGATACTCATTGCATAAGAATATGCGGCAGGTTGGGTCTTGTAAAGAGCCGTGAGCCGGTGAAGGTTGAGGAAGAGCTCAGAAAGATCCTTCCTCCGGAGAAGTCATCCGATTTCTGTCACCGCCTTGTACTGTTCGGCCGAGAGGTCTGCAAAGCGAGGGGAGCAAAATGCTCGGACTGTCCTTTGACAGACGTTTGCTCAGAATATAAGAAAACCAATAAGTAAAAATAAGCCGATATAGAATAAGATCTGATTGTAAAACGTTCAGGTCTGAAACCGAAGCTGCTGAGGAGGCGGATTAATATGCGGATTTTCAATACATACGACAGTCCTGTCGGAAGAATGATAATGTGCTGCGAAAACGGCGGCATAACCGATTTATGCTTTGAAAAGGATTTTCATGTTATAGGTCTTAAGAAAGGCGAAGCGGATGTTTTTGAGCTTTGCAGACAGGAGCTTGACAGCTATTTCGCCGGAAACCTGAAGAAATTTACTGTTCCTTTGAACCTGAAAGGAACAGAGTTTCAGCGCAGGGTATGGGAACAGCTTATGAAAATTCCTTACGGGGAAACCGCCACATATCAGGATATTGCCGTAAAAATAGGGAATCCCAAAGCTTTCAGAGCGGTGGGAAGCGCAAACAATGCAAACCGCGTTCTGATAGTCGTGCCGTGCCATAGGGTTATCGGTTTAAACGGTAATTTAAAAGGCTATTCAGCAGGATTTGAAATAAAACAGTATTTGCTTGATCTGGAGCGCAGCAGCAAGTGACTGATCTGAAAGCGTTCTTATGACTGATGTTCTGTATATAAAACAAAGGCTTGTTTACAAAAAACGTAAACAAGCCTTTGTTATACCTTACTGACGCGGAACGACCGCAAAAAACACCAAATCGCTTTCCCCGCTGTTTATAAGACTGTGAGAATGACCTTTGGGACAGTAATGACACATTCCCTGGGAAACATATTCCTTTTTATCATCGATAAGCGCCGTACCTCTGCCTTGCAGTATGTAGATTATCTCACTGTTATCATCGTGGCTGTGAAAACCGATAGACGAACCCGGCTCAAGCCTTCCATACAGAATACGGTTATTGTCGTCGTTATACATCTTTGCGGCTATAAAGCCTTCGCCGCCTTTAAATCCCTTGATTACCGTTTCTTCGGTATTATTAAAATCAATTATCATTTCAGTTCACCTTTCTTTTTTGGAGGAAACAGGTTTAACGCAATCGCCGTCAGAACTATAAATCCCGCTGTTGTTTCAAGAGGATACCATATGAGATGTTCCGTTCCCAGCAGCATGGGCAGCGTGCATATTGCCCCGCAGGGCGGAAAGTACAGTCCGGTACTCCTTACCGCTGCAATCACAGCCGCTCCGGAGACGACCGCCGAAAGAGTAAGAGGGAATCCGGCTAACCCCGTCAAAATCAGACGGCAGAAAACTCCTGCACAGGAAGCGATAAATATAAGCAGCACCGCCGTTTTATACTTACATCTCAGTCCGGACTCCGGAAAAGACATTTCAACATAGCCCACGATAAGAGGCGGAACTATAAAATACATTTCTCCGGTCAGCGCCGGAACGACCGACACTGCGGCAATAATCGCCGTATGCTTCAGCCAGAACAGGATCGTTCTCCTGTCGGTGCGTCCGGGTACATATTCCCTTGGAGAATGCAGTCCGAAACGTTCAAGAATGTACTGCATGATAAGAATGATACCTGTCATTACCGCCACCGACGCAGTATATATAAACGTTTCCGTACCGAGTATTACCGGAAGCACGCAGGCTGAGATCATGGGTACAAAACCCGTCTTTGATATCATAAGTCCTAATGCCGCACAGGCAAACGCCAAAGGAATTTTTAACGCAATCGGTACAGGAACATACCTTGTCAGTAAAACTCCCATAATAGACATTGCCGTTATCGAAGCAAACAGCCTCGGACGACTGGTATTCCACGGCTGAACCGGAGCGATAAGCGCTCCTATTGCAACAGCCGTTATCTCCGGAAATATTATTTCACGCTCGCCTGAAAACTCCGCCGCCCCTGTCATGACCGCAATGACCGTCAACGCCAGCAAACATGGCAAAACGGTTTTCAGACGGGCGTTATTCATTTTCAAACAGCGGAGTTGAGAAATAGCGTTCCGCAGTATCCGGAAGAACCGTTACCACCGTTTTTCCCTTCCCCAGCTTTTTAGCCAGCTTCAAAGCGGCGGCTACATTGGTTCCGCTTGATATCCCGCACATTATTCCCTCTTTTTTGGCAAGATCCTTTGCCGTTGATATGGCTTCCTCATCCGTTACCACATAAATATCGTCGTAGATATCAAGATTAAGATTTTTGGGAATAAGTCCGTCTCCTATCCCCATCTGAAGATGAGTTCCGATAGTTCCTCCCGCCAGAATAGCGGCATTTTCCGGCTCCACTGCCCATATCTCAATGTCGGGATTCTGAGCCTTCAGAACCTCTCCTATTCCGCTTATAGTTCCTCCCGTTCCGATCCCCGAACAAAATCCGTGAACAGGTCCTTCTATCTGCTCCATTATCTCAAGTCCCGTATGGTGCTTATGAGCAAGGGGGTTGGCAGGGTTTTCAAATTGCTGAGGAACGTAGACGTTAGGATCATCTTCAGCCATTTTAAGAGCCGTTTTAAGACATTCGTCAATACAGTCGCCGATATTACCCGAATCATGAATAAGTCTTACTTCCGCTCCGTAATGAGCCACAAGCTTTCTGCGCTCCTCGCTTACGGAATCGGGCATAATGATAACGGTTCTGTAGCCCTTTACCGCTCCTATCAGCGCAAGTCCTATTCCCTGATTTCCGCTGGTGGGTTCGACTATCACGGTATCCTTATGTATAAGTCCCTTTTTCTCGGCGTCCGAAATCATCTTATATGCAGTTCTGGTCTTTATCGAGCCGCCGACGTTGAGTCCCTCGAATTTAACCAGAACCTGAGCCGAGTTTTCATCCGTCATTCTGTTAAGCCTGATTATAGGCGTATGTCCTATTACCTCAAGAATATTGTCATGTATCATAAAATCTCCTGCGCCGGAAAGGTCTGCGCAGATCTGCCTCCGTTTCAACATTTAATTGGTCACTAACATAATATTATAGCATATCAGCCCGTTTTATGCAACAGCTTTGCGGAGTTTTTCTCAGCTGTGCCGTAAGCTGCAAAATAAAGAAGTAAACCGCATATTTGCCCGTCTAAAGCATATTTGATAACAGAAATCATATCTATAATTATTCAGCGGCCATCTTCTTAAATATTTCTTACAAAATACTGTGCTTTCTTGACTTTTAATGTTAGATAAGATATAATGTATTCATTATATGTCGAAAAAAGACATTACGACGCTGAACAGGCATTTTTTGAAAGGATATTTCCGATATGAAGAAAAACAGAGGCAATAATGCGGAGATCTGGACCCGTAAGGGTATCAAACGCGACGCTAAAGCCAATCTGAAAAAGAACTATATCGCTTGCTTTGCGGTGTGCTTCATTATGGTCTTTATAACCGGAGAGTACGGAGAAACCACTCAGTTTATCTCCAGCTACGACAACGAAAACGTTGCAGATATCCGTTACAGCGGAGATTTTAAAAGGGACATAGTCGAAGAGCTGAAAGCAACCGGGCTAAGCGGAATTCAAATTTCCGAGAAATATCATATAGGCGATTCTGAGGCAGTCGAGCGCTGGGAAAAGATATATGACGAGCTTGGACCCGAGGCTCTTAACTCAAAAGAAATTTCACTGTTTAACATGGGAACGGAAAATTCCAACTGGAACATAGTGCATAAGGCAACCGGCTGGATCATCAAAACGGAAGGCAATATCGATAAGGCTTTCGACGACGGAGTTGACAAGTTAATTCAAAACGCCGCCGATTCTTTCGACAGCATAACAAAGCAGCATTCGTCAAAATTTCAGATCGTAAATGCATTTATCGAGCTGTTTTCCAGAAAGTACACCTGGGAAATCGTCGTTACCTGCATCAGTGCGCTTTTCAGTTTGCTTTTAACGATTTTTGTAGCAAACGTCCTTATCGTTGGAGAAAAAAGATTTTTCCTTGAAAGCCGTACCTATCACGGAACAAAAATCGGCAGAATGGGATTTCTGTATAAAGACAGGATCTACAAGCCCGTTAAGACGATGCTTGTAAAAGATGTCTTCACCATTCTCTGGGCGATTACGATAATCGGAGCTTTTATCAAGCCGTTTGAGTATATGATGATACCTTACATATTGGCGGAAAATCCTTCGATCGACACAAAACACGCTTTTATACTTTCCCGTCAGATGATGAAAGGAAACAAGTGGAAAGCGGCTAAACTCTGGCTGTCATATATGCCTTGGTACCTCGCCGCTGTCGTTCCCGCTTCACTTATCGGACTTGTTTTTCTAGGCAATACGTCAGATATTCATGCAAATGTTGTTGTAAACGTATTTGTGGGAATTCTTTGTCTGACGTTTCTCAATCCGTATAAAACCGCCTCTGAAACCGAACTTTACATCATACTCCGCAGAAAGGCTATCTATGAAAGCTTTGCTTTCAGCGAAGATCTTAACGACAGATATCTTGACCTCGATCTGCTGGAGGAACAGCTCGGTCAACAGGGAAGAGAAGGACCGGAAGCTTCACAGACGATTGAAATTCCATAGGACGATACGCACTTCACCATAAGGCATACAAAAAACCGCTTTGCACCGGACAAAGCGGCCGCCTTCACAATTTCAGCCGTTGAATTTTATATGTACGTCGCATATCTCGGCGTCTGTTCCTATACGCATAAACGGACCGTAAACGCCTACGCCGGAGGTCACTATGGAATACATAGCATCCTTTTTTATTATACCGCATGGGTTTTCCCACATAAGACTTGTCGTAAGATTCAATGGAAAAAGCTGTCCGTCGTGCGTATGACCGGAAAAATCTATATCCGCTCCCGCATCGGCAGTTTCCTGCAGCTCCGAAGGTTCGTGATCTATAACGAATATCGGCTTGGTTTTATCAAGCCCCTCGGTAAGCTCCTCGATAGATTTCCGGCTTCCGTCTTCTGTTCCCGGTTTCTGGGCGTCGCGGCGGCCTACAAGATAAAAGCTGTCGTCGATAAGAACCGATTCGTCCTGAAGCAGATTTATATTTGCCTTTTCAAGAAAGTCGGTCATAGACGCATCGTTTGCAGGACTTTCGCCCCAGTTGAAAGTAAAACCCATAAGGATGCTTTCATTGATATCATGATTGCCGTAAGATGCCCATACTCCGTATTTTGAGTCAATAGACGCCAGAATTTCGGCAATCCTGTCGGGATAGTCCAGCCCGTCGATGCTGTTGTCGAAAATGTCGCCTGCAAATATAACTATATCCGGATCGCAGGAATTTATTTTTTCAACCATCTGCTCTATGTGATCGTATCCTATAGCGTAGCCCATATGAGTATCTGCAATAAGCACTGCGTTAAGCTGAGATAAACTGCCGCAGGATTTATCTACTGTGACCTTGTAGGACGTGGTTTTGATATCCCTGGCATGAACCGATCCGTAAAGACAGAAAACTGCTGTACATACAGCAATTCCCGAACCTACGGTAACGGTTCCGATGCGTGAGAAAATTCTCCTTTTTCTCAGCGGAGTCCGCCTGATAATAAGTCTTATCAGATCTCCCAGAACAATAAAAATAAGGGAATACAGCATCACTCCCATCCAGTAGGTGGAAAACCGCCGTATCAGTATGGATAATCCGAATTTAGGCAGCAGGAAAGCCAGGATAGGAGATAGAGCGCACAGAAAAAACACAATCCCTACGGGTATCATAAAGCGGCGCTTATCCAGAATCGCCGTGCAATTTTTCGTCCAGTGGAAAATTCTCAGCAGCATATATAAATTCGCCGCAAAATACAAGGGAACAAGAAACAGAAATATCATCCGACAGCCGTACCTTCCGTATAAATAAAGTTTGGTTTTATAGCATTTTCGGGAAACAGACAGCAAACAAGCAAGCAACGCCGTACAAGTTCTTTGCCGCCGAAGTTGACGCATTATTTTCATATCGCTATAATTATGAATTTATTATACACCAAAACCGGCGGCTTTGCAATATATTATAATAAAATACCCACGTTTGTGACTGCGGGGCGCCGCCCCTTTGGATATTAAATAAAATATGCCGATAAAAACCGTTTGAGTGATAATTCGACGGTTATTGAACAGAACAATGAAAGGAATATGAGAAAATGGAGCTTAACTTAACTTTGGAGGATCTGAGGGCTCTTGACCAGTACCCCGGAATAGCGCCGCAGCAGCAGGCTCATATAGCCCTGGGCGGACAGCGAAAGATCCTGCACCGCAATTATCACAGAAAATATGCTTTGACTTCTATAATACTGATATTTTTTATCTTTGCCCTCATAGGGTGGCTATGGGAAGTGGCAATTCACGTGGTCGAGGACGGAAAGCTCGTAAACCGCGGAACTCTTCACGGTCCATGGCTTCCCATTTACGGAGCCGGCGGAATTCTAGGCGTTATTCTTTTAAGAAAATTTGTAGACCGGCCTGTCCTTACATTTTTCCTGGTGGTAACGGTCTGCTCAGTGGTGGAATATGCAACCAGCTGGTATCTTGAAACCTACAGACATATTCAGTACTGGAATTACGACGGATATTTTATGAATCTTAACGGAAGGATCTGCCTTGAGGGGGCACTTGTATTCGGATTTGCCGGATGCGCCGGGATATACATACTGGCTCCGTTTTTCGACGACCAGATAAAAAAGATCCCTCCAAAAATAAAAATTGCTCTCTGCATTATTCTTGTTGCCGCTTTGACTGCCGATTTTCTGTATTCAACAAAATATCCAAATAAGGGAGAGGGAATAACCGATTATGTATTTACTCTGTATTTCTCGATCTGCAGCGATTCTTATTCCTTAACCGATATGATCGTATAATTATATGCCTCATCTCTGAGGCGGATACCCGTAAAACGTATAGGGCCGTACAGATTTGTACGGCTCTTTTATGTCAATATACCCAAAAACAAATAGCTGAAACTGTTTCTTTTTCCGAAAAATATTTCGGCGGATTGACTTTATGAGAAAATCTGATATAATTATTGTATACGATTTCATTGTTAATGCGAGATATATTTTTATATCACAGAAAGCAGCAATGCTCCCATTCAGGAGGATAATAATTATGATTAAAGAAAAAGCTAAAAAAATAGCCTGCACCGCACTTTGCGCGGGTCTTGCCGTATCGGCGGCAATCGGAACATTCTCGGTATCCGCCGAGGAAAAGTCCTTATCCGATATGACAACCATGGAAATAGTCAAGGACATGGGGCTTGGCATCAATCTCGGAAACACCTTTGAGTCATGCGGAAGCTGGATCAACGGTTCAAGCGTGACTGATTATGAGACGGCATGGGGAAGTCCGGTGATAACTCAGGAAATGATCCGGGGCTACGCAGACGCCGGCTTCGGTGTTCTGAGGATCCCGGTGGCATGGTCAAATCTGATGGGTGATAATTATACTATCGATCCCGGATACATAAACAGAGTCAAGGAAGTTGTAGACTGGGCATATGACGCAGACATGTATGTTATAATGAACATTCACTGGGACGGCGGCTGGTGGGAAAACTTCCCGACAGACAAGACTGAATGTATGTACAAATACGAGCGTATCTGGACTCAGCTTTGTGAAGCCTTTAAGGATTATGATGAACAGCTTATGTTTGAATCCTTGAACGAAGAAGGCTGCTGGGACAGCGTGTGGAACCGATACAGCGGTTCGGATTTCGGCAAATCCGACGCCTATGGTCTTCTCAACGAAATAAATCAGAAATTTGTTGACATAGTAAGGAGCAGCGGAGGAAACAACGCCTCCCGTCATCTTCTTATTGCCGGCTACGCCACAGACGTCCAGCTTACCTGCGACGAGCTGTTTGAAATGCCGGACGATCCTTCAAATCGCTGCGCCGTATCTATTCACTACTATACTCCCTCCACCTTCTGTATCCTGGAGGAGGATGCAAGCTGGGGCAAAGCTCAGACCGAATGGGGCGATGACGATGATATCGCGGAGCTTAACGGCAATCTTAATAAACTGAAAGAAACCTTTATTGATAAGGGTATCCCGGTTATAATGGGAGAATACGGAGTAGCTGCCGGAAACAAAACCACAGATCAGGTAAATAATTACCTTATTACCGTTGCATCTGCAGCATACGCCAGAGATATTTGCCCGGTTCTTTGGGATACTACCAACAACCATAGCATATATAACAGGTATACCTGCCAAATGAACGACAGCGAACTTGAAGCAGCTTATAAAGAAATCGTTTCAGGCAACATTACCCCTCCCGAAGCAGACAGCAGTGAAACTGAAAGTTCTCAGCCTGTATCCGAGGCCGAATCGGGAAGCTCTTCGGAAACGTCGTCTGCTGATATAACCACGTCGGAGGACGCTTCATCGGCATCAGCCTCCCTTTCCGATGAAACTTCCTCGACAGCTTCAGCAGAAACCTCGTCCTCGGCTTCATCATCCGTTTCATCGGGAAACGACTCAAATCCATCGACCGGCGGCGGAATAGCTCTGACCGGACTGGTTCTGCTGGGAGCGGCAACTCTGGCGGTCAAAAAGAAAAGCTAAGCTAAATTTATAATATCTGACTGATAATATAAGGGCTGCTGCACCGAATCCAAACGGTGCGGCAGCCCTGTTTGTTGTTCTTTTCAAATGTGAGGCGTCCGTTAAGACCAGCCCATCTCATTCTTTATAGCTTCCGTCAGCAAGTCGGAGGCTTTTTCATGAGTCGCCTCGGTTGGGTGGTAATCCGCGGCAAGACCATCAGCCTGCTGTTGGTTTTCAAACTGCACGCAAACGACATTCTCGTCACCTGTCTCCTTGGTGTAATAATAAACTGCCTCTTCAATGCTTGGATACATGGTCTGCCCCATTATACCCAGAGTGCAGAATATTTTTGCATCCGGATTGCTTTCACGAACGGTTTTTAAAAAATCCTTGTAGGCGTCCCTGAAGATATCCTTTTTTTCTGTCGTATTGCAATAGCTTGCATCGTTTGTACCCAGATTTATAACTATGCAGTCGGGCGTGAACTTACCGAAATCCCAAGCTATATCAGAGGGCTTTTCACCGTTGGCATATGTGCTGTAACAAAAGCCCATCGTTTTATAATACGGAGGAATAGTCTGATTATCGCTTATATTATCAGGATCCGAGGTATATCCCGAAATAATTCCGTAACCGCTTATGGATACAAGGCTGTAATCTGCATCAAGCTTCTGTGCAGTCTTATAAGCGTAAGCCTTTGTACAATCTTCGGTAGTGGTGCTGAAGCTGTGAGACGGATCCTCGTCGTCAACTCCATAACCGCAAGTTATAGAATCGCCGATAAATTCGATTTTTCGTTCCTTTTCTTCAGTCGGCTTTATGCTTCCGCCGTTAAGCTCAAGATTTTTAATCCCCACATTAGACATGGCGCACTCGGAAAGCTTTACGATTTTTATATCAGCGCTTTCTTCCTTCTCCGATTCAAAAAGCACTACGCTCTTTTCCTTTTCGTCCATCATAAAATCCATAGTTCTTTCGCCGTTTACATATACCGCCATTCTTGCCTCGCCGTCAGACGAACCTGCGTTTGCGTCTCCCACAAGCTGAGCTTCAAGCTTGCTTCCGGTATATGTAAACTCCGCTCCCGTTCCGGAAAAAGCCAGATATAAGGTATCATCCGCAAGATAAGTCCTTCCCAACAGCTTGACGTTTGAACTGTCCAACACAGGATAACTCATTTTTTCATTCTCCTCTTCTTTCGTGCCTCCGTTTCCGCAGGATGCAAAAACCAAGGCTCCGGCAATTAAAGTCAACAGCAAAGCCGCCGATTTTTTCATAAATAACAGCCCCTTTCAGCAATGCTTTTATTATATCAAATATTGACGAAAAAAGCAATCGTTTCGGCAAATAATACACCTTTTCCGAACAAACAGCAGTTGAGTGTTAAATTTATACCGTTTTGCTGCCTGCGGAGAAACGCAAATAAAATTATAACTCAGGCAGGTCATTTTTCTCGTCAATGAAAAAACGGCACGATCCGCAGATCGCACCGTTTCAATTCGATATTATACCAACTGAATGATAGCCATTTCAGCAGCGTCGCCGCGGCGGGGACCGATCTTAATGATCTTTGTGTAGCCGCCGTTTCTTCCCTCATAGGAGGGAGCGATGTCGTCAAAAAGCTTCTTGGCAACGCTTTCCTTTGTTATATACGAAAGCGCCTGACGCTTTGAATGAAGGTCGCCCGCTTTGCCTAAAGTAATCATCTTATCGGTCATAGCGCTAACCTCTTTAGCTCTAGTTACAGTTGTTTCAATCTTACCGTTTTCAAGAAGGTATGTGACCATTGCTCTGAGCATTGCCTTTCTGTGGTCAGTAGCCCTTCCCAGCTTTCTTGTGCCTGGCATAGATATTCACTCCTTACATTATTTATCTTCTTCAGAACTGAGGTCGTAGCCCAAAGAATGGAGCTTTTCCTTAACCTCATCAAATGATTTCTTACCAAGGTTTCTAACCTTCATCATTTCTTCTGCCGACTTTTCAATCAAGTCGTTAACGGTGTTGATTCCCGCACGTTTCAGACAGTTAAACGAACGCACGGATAAGTCAAGTTCCTCAATGGTCATCTCAAGGATTTTTTCCTTACCCTTGTCATCCTTTTCTACCATCATCTCAACAACATTTGTCTCCTCGGACAAATCTATAAAGAGATTCAGATGCTCGTTGAGGAGTTTGGCTGCCAATGACACAGCTTCCTTAGCGGAGATAGTTCCGTCGGTCCATACCTCCAGAGTAAGCTTGTCATAATCGGTAATCTGACCTACACGGGTATTGTCAACCGTAAAGTTTACCTTCAATACCGGCGTATAAATACTGTCAACAGCAATCACACCGATCGGTGCATTATTCATAAGCGCCTTGTTCTTCTCTGCGGAAACGTAACCGCGGCCTCTGTCGATCACGATCTCCATATAAAGCTTGGCGCCTGCACCCAGCGTAGCAATATGCATATCAGGAACCAGAATATCAACCTCAGAGTCGGTTTTAATATCGCCTGCAGTAACGACGCACTCGCCCTCCGCCTCGATATAAATAGTCTTGGGACCCTCGCCGTACAGCTTCGCAGTCAGTCCCTTAAGGTTAAGGATTATTTCAGTAACGTCTTCCTTAACTCCGGGTATTGTAGATAATTCGTGGTGTACGCCGTCTATCTTTACGGATGTGACAGCAACACCGGGCAAAGAGGAGAGCAGTACTCTTCTGAGAGAATTTCCCAGAGTAATACCGTAGCCGCGCTCTAATGGCTCGAGAATAAACTTACCGTAAGTTCCGTCGCTTTTAAGCTCGGCTGTTTCAATCTCAGGCTTTTCTATTTTTTCAAGCATTTAAAACCCTCCTGTTTTCAAACTCGAATAGTTTTTTACACGAATAAATGGTTTTATAATTCCAGATAACCCGAATGCAGAAAACACTCTGCAATTTAGATTACTTAGAATACAACTCAACGATGAGATGCTCTTCGATTTCGTAATCCAAATCTTCCTTAACAGGCATACGAACAACCTTAGCGCTCTGCTGGTCCTTGTTTACGTCAAGCCATGTAGGAGTAATTCTGCCGGCTGTTGTCTCGATGATCTGCTTGAATTTCTCGCTCTTCTTGCTGTTGTCCCTGAGAGAAATAACGTCGCCGACCTTGATTCTGTAGGAAGGAATGTCTACTCTTCTGCCGTTTACATTGTAGTGTCCGTGAACTACAAGCTGACGAGCCTCGCGTCTTGTAGTAGCAAGACCCATTCTGAATACAACGTTGTCAAGCCTTGACTCGCAAAGTGTGATCAGATTAGCACCGGCCTGACCTTCCATTTTCTGAGCGATTTCAAAATAGTGATAAAACTGCTTCTCGAGCATTCCGTATATGAATTTCAGCTTCTGCTTTTCCTTGAGCTGAAGTCCGTATTCGGAAACCTTTTTTCTCTTGTTAGCGTTAGGATCGCGCTTTGTTTCCTTTGCAACGCCCATAACCATAGGGCTGATTCCGAGATATTTGCATCTCTTAAGAATCGGTTCTCTGCTTACTGCCATAGTAATAAACCTCCGTTTTCAATGTTGTATCGGGTCTTAAGGCAAATTCCTTTACCCGACTTTGAGTAAACTTAAAACTCAAATTGTCTTATTATACACGTCTTCTCTTAGGAGGACGGCATCCGTTGTGAGGGATAGGAGTAACGTCCTTTATCAGTCTTACTTCCAGATCTTCTGACTGCAAAGCTCTGATAGCAGCTTCTCTTCCAGCTCCCGGACCTTTTACGAAAACCTCAACGGTCTTGAGTCCATGCTCCTTTGCAGCTCTTGCAGCTGTCTCGGCAGCAGTCTGAGCTGCAAACGGAGTAGATTTCTTGGAACCTCTGAAGCCAAGTCCGCCTGCGGAAGCCCATGAGATAGCGTTGCCCTGCATATCAGTGATAGTAACGATCGTGTTGTTGAAAGTTGACTGGATATGAACCTGTCCCTGTTCAATGTTCTTTCTCTCGCGGCGGCGACGGATAGTAGTCTTCTTCTTAGGCTGAGCCATTGTTCACACCCTCCTTACTTCTTCTTGTTAGCGATTGTCTTAACAGGTCCCTTACGGGTTCTTGCGTTTGTCTTTGTTCTCTGTCCTCTTACAGGCAGACCTCTTCTGTGACGAACGCCTCTGTAGCAACCGATTTCAACAAGTCTCTTGATGTTAAGAGCAACATTTCTTCTGAGATCGCCCTCAACGGTTAAATTCTTATCAATGTATTCACGCAATTTTGCTACATCTTCCTCGGACAGATCCTTTACTCTTGTATCGGGATTTACGTCTGTTTCCTTGAGAATCTTAGTAGCAGTTTTCTGACCGATGCCGTAGATATAAGTCAAACCAATTTCAACTCTTTTATCCTTAGGCAGGTCGATTCCAGCAATACGAGCCATTATTTAGCTGCACCTCCATTATTGGTTTGTTAGCCCTGACGTTGTTTATGCTTAGGATTCTGGCAGATTACCATGATCTTGCCTTTTCTCTTGATTACCTTGCATTTTTCGCAGATCGGCTTAACTGAAGGTCTTACTTTCATTGAAATACCTCCTTTTAACATTACACAAGAATCAGCGCTTTGCGGATTCTTTCATACGATGAAAAGCTAATTACTTAGCTCTCCAGGTGATTCTTCCCTTTGTCAAGTCATAAGGTGACATCTCGACCGTTACCTTATCACCGGGTACGATACGAATGTAATTCATACGAAGCTTACCCGAAACATGGGCAAGAATTTTATGACCGTTTGAAAGTTCAACCTGAAATGTTGCGTTAGGCAGAGCCTCCACAACCGTTCCTTCAAGTTCAATAACATCTTCTTTTGACATTAAAATACCTCCCCGTCCAAAGGCTGACGGTCTGCATGATGATATAAGTTCCGGGTTTCAAACTCATAAATCAGCTTTCTCAACTTTTTGTCTGTCAGTCCGTCGGTATCTATCAGCGTGTCTGTGGGTGAAATGTGCTTTATATTCTTTCGCTTGGGCTTTTCAAGCCTGCGCTCTTTTCCGTCTGCGATCTCAATAAAGCCGCCGTTGACCGCCACAGCAACGAACCAGCGGCCCTTATCACGGCCCGCACACGCTTTTACTACCGAACCGACTTTTATATTACTCACAACGCCTCACCTACGGCTGCGTCAGAATGAACGCGCCGTCTGAGGTTACAGCGATTGTATGCTCAAAATGAGCGGACAGCTTTCCGTCCACCGTTTTAACGGTCCATTCGTCCGGCATCACCTTTATAGCGGCGGTACCCTCGTTTATCATAGGCTCGATAGCGATAACCATTCCTGCCGTAAGCCTGATTCCGTGACCCTCTTTGCCGTAATTAGGCACCTCGGGTTCCTCATGAAGGTCTTTACCCACGCCGTGACCGACGAATTCCCTTACAACGGAAAAACCGTTCTCCTCGTTATATTTCTGAATCGCCGCACCGATATCTCCGAGTCTTACGCCCGGTCTTACCATCTTTATCGCAAGATAAAGACTTTCTTCGGTGGACTTCATCAGAGCCTTTGCGTTCTCGGATATTTCACCTACGGCAAAGGTTTTACAGGAATCTCCGTGATAGCCGTCGATATAAGCTCCGACGTCTACCGATACTATATCCCCCTCTTCAAGTTTTCGGGGACCGGGAATCCCATGAATTACCTCGTCATTGACGGAAATACAGGCTGAGCCGGGAAATCCGCCGTAACCCAGAAAGCTGGGCTTTGCTCCGTGAGAGGTAATATATTTACGAACGACCGTATCAAGCTCCTTGGTAGTCATTCCGGGCCTGATAGCCTCGCCCGCCGCAATCAATGCGCCGGCGGTTATCTTACCCGCCTTCTGCATTTTTGCGATCTCTTTATTTGATTTAACGCATATCATAAAAACGCCTTCTTCTCTTATGCGTTTAACGCCTCAAGTGTTAGCCTTGAAGTGTCCGCAACCTCTTCCTGTCCCTCTACAGTAACAAGCTTGCCCTGGGCTTCGTAATAGCCCTTGAGCGGAGCGGTCTGCTCATGATATGTTTTAAGTCTGCTTTTAACAGTTTCAGGCTCGTCGTCCTTGCGAATTACAAGCTGCTTTCCGCAGACGTCGCAAACTCCTTCGGTCTTGCTGGGCTTGAAATCAACATGATAGGTCGCTCCGCAGTCAAGACATACTCTTCTGCCGCTGAGCCTATGCTGGATCTTCTCGTCCGGAACATGGATCTCAATTACTTTGTCGATCGTTACTCCCATTGCGTCCAGTGCCTCAGCCTGAGGAACCGTTCTTGGGAAACCATCGAGGATAAAGCCGTTCTGAGCGTCCGGCTCCTTGATCCTGTCCTTAAGAATACCGATTACTATATCGTCGGAAACAAGGTCGCCGGCGTCCATAGCCGCCTTAGCCTTAAGACCGTACTCTGTGCCTGCCTTAACAGCGGCTCTGAGCATATTTCCCGTTGAAATCGTGGGAATGTTCAACGCCTTGCAGATCACCTCTGCCTGCGTGCCTTTTCCTGCACCGGGCGCGCCTAATAAAATAAGATTCATAACTTAACTCCTCTTGACTTATTCAAGGAATCCCTTATGATGACGCATCATCATCTGCGATTCCATAGTTCTTACCGTTTCAAGAGCAACGCTTACTACGATGAGAATCGAAGTACCGCCCATTGCGATGTTAACGCCGGTCGCAGCACCGAAGATAATCGGGAAGATAGCGATAATTCCAAGGAATATTGCTCCTACCAAAGTTATCTTTGACAGAATTCTCTTGATGTAGTCGCTTGTGGGCTTGCCGGGTCTGATTCCGGGAACGCCGCCGTTGTTCTGTCTGAGATTGTTGGCAATCTCCACAGGATTGTACTGCATTGAAACATAGAAGTAGTTAAATCCGATAATCAATACAAAGTACAGACAAGCGTAGAAAGGATGAGTATAGCTGAACCATCTCAGCAGTCCGTTATAAAAGCCTGTTCCGTCGGCTCTGGGCTTGATAAACATTTCAAGAGTCGAGGGAAGCGACATAAACGCCATTGCGAAGATGATAGGAAGAACTCCGCTCATTGCTATCTTAACAGGAATAAACGTGTTCTGTCCGCCGTACTGCTTTCTGCCTACCACACGCTTTGCATACTGGATCGGAATACGTCTTTCGGCGTTGTTCATAAAAATAATGAACGCGATCATCAGTATGAAAATAACGATAATGATAGGAACAAGTATCATATACTTTGCCTCTCCGGTCTTCATAAGCTCGATCAGCGACCAAACCGCAGAAGGACCTCTGGCTATAATACCTGCAAACAGCAGCATTGAAATACCGTTGCCGATGCCTTTTTCGTTTATCTGATCGCCCAGCCAGATGGTAAGCGACGAACCTGCGGTAAAGCAGGCAATTATAACGATTTCGGCATAAATCTTTTCCCATCCGCTCGTATACATAAGAGCGTTCGCAGAATTCTTCAGCGTAAGATAATATGCCCACGCCTGGAACAGCGAAATCGCCAAAGCGGTGTACTTAGTGATCTTATTCAGCTTCTTTCTGCCCTCGGGACCCTCTTTCGCCATTCTCTCCAGCGGAGGAAGAGCGTAGGTAAGCAGCTGAATAATGATCTGTGCATTGATATAAGGTCCTACGGACAGCGCCAGAAGGGTAGCCTTTGAAAAGTTTCCTCCCGACAGAACGTTCAGATAGCTGAAAAAGTTACCCGAAGCGTTGCTTTCCTCAAACCATGTGGCAAGCGCGGACGAATCCAGATACGGAACGGGGACCGCACCGCCTATACGGTATATAATTATGATGAAAAATGTAAACAGAAGCTTCCTTCTTAATTCCGGAACCTTCCATGCATTACGGAACGTTTCTATCACAATTACATCACCTCTGCCTTCCCGCCTGCCTTTTCAATCTTTTCCTTAGCAGAAGCTGAGAAAGCCGCAGCCTTTACTGTGAGATTCTTAGTAAGTTCGCCGTTTCCGAGAACCTTAACTCCATCAAGCTCCTTCTTTACAAGACCTGAAGCCTTGAGAAGCTCAGTATCAACAACCGTGCCGTCAACGAATTTTTCCAGATCGGATACGTTGATTACGGCATACTCCGTTGCAAAAATATTATTGAATCCGCGCTTAGGAATTCTTCTTGCCAGCGTTGTCTGACCGCCTTCAAAACCCGGTCTTACTCCGCCACCGGAACGAGCGTTCTGACCCTTGTGACCCTTACCGGCAGTCTTGCCGTTTCCGGAGCCATGTCCGCGGCCCTTACGCTTTACGTCCTTTTTGGAACCCTCAGCAGGTGATAATTCGTGCAATTTCATATGTTTCGCACCTCCTTGCTTTACGCTTCGGTTACTTTAATAAGGTGTGATATAACCTTGATCTTTCCCTGAGTCTGAGCGTTGTCAGGCTGGGTGGTTACATCACCTATTTTTCTAAGACCAAGAGAATTAGCCGTCAGCACTTGCTTCTTAATCTTAGAGTTAAGGCTTCTAACCAACTCGATTTTCAAGTTTGCCATTGCTGTTTCCTCCTTAGCCTAAAATTTCTTTTACAGACTTGCCTCTCTTTTCGGCTACCTGTTCAGCCGACTTAATAGTAGAAAGGCCGTTGATTGTAGCTCTTACAACGTTGCAGGGGTTATTTGAACGAAGCGACTTCGCTCTGATATCCTTAATGCCCGCTGCTTCTACTACAGCTCTTACCGTACCGCCTGCGATAACTCCCGTACCGGCTGCGGCAGGCTTCAGCAGAACTTCGCCTGCTCCGAACTTACCGATAATCTCGTGAGGAATAGTCGTGCCCTTAAGCGAAATCTTGATAAGATTCTTCTTAGCGTCCTCGATACCCTTGCGGATAGCGTCAGGAACTTCGCTTGATTTGCCGATTCCGAAACCTACGGTTCCGTTTCCGTCGCCGACAACGATAAGCGCAGAGAACTTCATAATACGTCCGCCCTTAACAGTTTTGGATACTCTGTTAATAGCGACTACCTTTTCGCTAAGTTCCAATGTTGAAGCGTCTATTATAGCCAAAAGTATACCCTCCTTTTAGAACTTGAGTCCGCCTTCGCGAGCTCCGTCTGCTAACTCTTGTACGCGTCCGTGATAGAGATATCCGCCTCTGTCGAATACGACATTCTCGATACCCTTTTCAGCGGCCGCTTCAGCGATCATTACGCCTACCTTGCGGGCGCCTTCCTTGTTTCCGCCGTTTCCTTCAAAATCCTTGGACATTGAAGAAGCAGCACAAAGAGTTACGCCGTTGATATCATCAATGATCTGCGCATATATATGCTTTGAGGAGCGGAATACGTTCAGGCGCGGACACTCGGGAGTACCGGATACTTTGTTGCGGACTCTTGCGTGTCTTTTTGCTCTTGCCTTCGCTCTGTCAAGCTTTTTCACCATAGTAATTCTCTCCTTTTAATTACTTCTTGCTGCCCTTACCGGCCTTACCTTCCTTGCGGATTATATACTCGCCGGTATAGCGAATACCCTTACCCTTATAAGGCTCCGGCGGACGCTTCTCACGGATTTCGCAAGCGAACTGACCTACTGCCTGCTTATCGATACCCGAAACAACGATCTGGTTCGGCTGCGGAACGTCGATCTTGATATCGTCTGTCTCAGGAACGATCACCTGATGAGAGAAACCAAGGTTCATAACAAGGTTCTTACCCTGCTTCTGCGCTCTGTAACCTACGCCGACAATTTCAAGCGTCTTTGAAAAACCGTTTGTAACGCCTTCAACCATGTTGAAAATAAGCGTTCTTGTCAGACCGTGGAGCGACTTATGGAACTTATCCTCCGAGGGACGAGCTACCGTTACCGTTCCGTTCTCCGACTTGATTATCATATCCTTGTTAAAGGATTTTGTCAATGTTCCCTTTGGGCCCTTAACCGTTACAACGTTGCCGTCTGCAACCGTAACCTCTACGCCGGCAGGAACACTAATAGGTTTTATTCCGATTCTAGACATAATATTAGTCCTCCTTACCAGATAAATGCGAGAACTTCTCCGCCGACATTAAGCTCTCTTGCCTTTTTGTCGGTTACGATGCCCTTGGAAGTGGAAACGATAGCTACGCCCAGTCCCTTCATTACCTTAGGCATATCCTCACAGCTTGAATAAATTCTCAAGCCGGGCTTTGAAACTCTTCTGAGTCCCGAAATAACCGGATTTCTGTTCTCGTCGTATTTTAGAGTAATTCTGATTATACCCTGTTTTCCGTCCTCAATAATCTTAAAGTCCTTGACATAACCCTCGTCAACAAGGATCTGTGTAATAGACTTTTTCATATTAGATGCAGGAACGTCAACTGTTGCGTGCTTTGCAGAACTTGCATTCCGAATTCTGGTCAATAAATCTGCTATTGTATCAGTAATCTGCATGCTTGTCAACCTCCTTTTACCAACTAGCCTTCTTAACTCCGGGGATCTGGCCGTCATGTGCCAGCTCTCTGAAGCAAATACGGCAGATACCGAATTTTCTCAAATAAGCGTGAGGTCTTCCACAGATTTTACATCTGTTGTAAGCACGAGTGGAATACTTAGGCTTTGCCTGCTGTTTGTTTATCATAGCCTTTTTAGCCATTGAAATTTCCTCCTCTTAACCTTACTTAGCGAACGGAGCGCCCATAAGGGACAAAAGCTCCTTTGCCTCTTCGTCTGTTTTCGCAGTAGTGATAAAGTTGATATCCATACCGCGAACCTTGTCGATCTTGTCATACTCGATTTCAGGGAAGATCAGCTGCTCCTTGATACCGGTCGAGTAATTTCCTCTGCCGTCAAATGAGTTTGCGTTGATGCCTCTGAAGTCTCTTACACGAGGAAATGCAACGTTGAAAAGTCTGTCAACGAATTCATACATTCTCTCGGCTCTCAGCGTAACCTTTACGCCGATAATCTGTCCGTCGCGGAGCTTGAAGTTAGCAACCGACTTCTTAGCCTTGCAGACAATAGGCTTCTGACCTGTAATTGCAGCCAGATCGGACATGATAGCGTCGATAACCTTCTTGTTATCCTTGTCAGCTCCGCAGCCTACGTTGATAACTACTTTATCGAGCTTTGGAATCTGCATAACGTTAGCATACTGGAATTTCTTCATCATAGCAGGAGCTACGGTGCTAACATAATATTCTTTTAATCTTGCAGCCATCGTAAAATCTCCTCCTTATTAAAATTCTTCGCCGCAGTCCGCATTCTTGCAGACTCTTACTTTTGTACCGTCCTCAAGAATTTTATGACCGATTCTTGTAGGCTTTCCGCACTTAGGGCAGACCGCCTGAACTTTTGACGAATACATAGCAGCCTCTGCGCTTACTATTCCGCCCTGCTCGCCCTGTCTTCTGGGCTTAACGTGCTTTGTGGCAATATTAAGACCCTCTACGATTACCTTGCCTTCCTTAGGCGAAACCTCGAGAACCTTGCCCTTTTTGCCCTTATCCTTACCTGAAAGGATAACAACTGTGTCGCCTGTCTTAACGTGTACCTTATTCATTAACGACACCTCCTATTAAAGCACTTCCGGAGCCAGTGAAAGGATCTTCAGATAATCCTTCTCACGGAGCTCTTTGGCAACCGGTCCAAAAATACGTGTACCTCTTGGATTTTTATCTTCCTTAATTATAACAGCTGCGTTTTCGTCGAAACGGATATATGTTCCGTCTGCGCGGCGAAGACCCTTAGCTGAACGAACGATTACTGCTTTAACAACATCGCCTTTTTTAACAACGCCGCCTGGTGTTGCCTTCTTGACCGAAGCAACTACAACGTCGCCGATGTTTGCATACCTTCTGCGTGTTCCGCCTAAAACTCTGATGCACATAAGCTCCTTGGCTCCGGAGTTATCTGCAACCTTAAGGCTAGTCTGCATCTGTATCACAGTGCGTTCCTCCTTTCACAACGTTAAAAGGTCACGGCAGAACGTCGCTGCCGTCTACCTTATATTAATTATTACTTAGCCTTCTCGAGAACGTTAACCAAACGCCATCTCTTATCCTTGGACAAAGGACGGGTTTCCATTACTTCAACCTTGTCGCCGATGTTGCATACGTTGTTTTCATCGTGCGCCTTAAGCTTAACTGTTCTCTTGATGATTTTCTTATAAAGAGGGTGCTGTACGTTATCCTCGATAGCGACTACGATCGTCTTGTCCATCTTGTTGGATACAACCTTGCCCACTCTGGTTTTTCTAAGATTTCTTTCGCTCACAGTTAAATCCTCCCTTCGTAATTACTGAACGCCGGACTCTTGCTTACGAATGAATGTCTTTACACGAGCAATATCCTTCTTAACAGCCTTCATTCTCATCGGATTCTCCAACTGATTTACGGCGTGCTGAAAACGAAGGTTAAAAAGCTCCTGCTTAAGCTCTGCCAGCTTTTCATTCAGCTCGGCAGCAGTCAAATCCTTGATTTCATTTGCTTTCATTATTGCTCACCACCCGTTTCCTGAGTTTCTTTTTTAACAAACTTACACTTTACAGGGAGCTTGTGCATTGCAAGTCTCATAGCCTCTCTTGCAACTTCCTCGCTTACTCCTGCGATCTCGAACATTACTCTGCCCGGCTTTACAACAGCAACCCAGTACTCAGGAGAACCCTTTCCTGAACCCATTCGTGTTTCAGCCGGCTTTTCAGTAACCGGTTTATCCGGGAAGATCTTGATCCATACCTGACCGCCACGCTTGATATATCTTGTCATAGCGATACGGGCAGCCTCGATCTGGTTTGAGGTGATCCATGCGGGCTGAGTAGCCTGAAGTCCGAAATCTCCGTAGGTTACCTTGTTTCCTCTTGTAGCCTTGCCCTTTAAACGACCCCTCTGAACTCTTCTGTATTTAACTCTCTTTGGAAGCAGCATTAGTTGTTACCTCCTTCTCTTTTAGCCTTGTTGAAGTCGCGGCGTCCTCTGTTAGGTCTGTCGCCGTCTCTTCTGTTGCGTCTTCTGTCGGAAGGCTCTCTTCTGTCAGAAGCGGCAACCTCGCCCTTGAGAACCTCTCCGCGGTAGATCCATACCTTTACGCCCAGACGTCCGTAAGTTGTATGAGCTTCCGCAGTGCCGTAGTCGATATCGGCTCTGATGGTCTGAAGGGGAATGGTTCCTTCGTGGTATGTCTCGCTTCTTGCGATTTCAGCTCCCGCAAGACGACCCGAGGTTCTTACCTTGATGCCCTTTGCGCCGAGCTTCATAGCCCTGCCGATAGCCTGCTTCATAGCGCGTCTGAAAGAAATTCTGTCCTCAAGATCGTGTGCGATCTTCTCAGCTACCAGCTGAGCGTTGATATCGGGCTGCTTTACCTCAACGATGTTGATAGCAACCTTCTTGCCGATTTTCTTTTCAAGGTCTGCACGAAGCTTTTCGATCTCAGCTCCGCCTCTTCCGATTACAAGACCCGGTTTTGCACAGTGAATGTGAATTTTAACCTTCTGTCCTCCGTCGTTATCGGCGAATCTTTCGATCTCAATCTTAGGAACACCTGCATAAACGCACTTATCAGCCGGATTCTTTGAACGTCTGTTCAACTCTTTAAGAATATAGTTACGAACGTTGTAATCCTCAACCAGTGTGTCGCCGAAAGTGTTCTTATCTGCAAACCAGCGGGAATCCCAATCCTTGATCACACCGACTCTCAGTCCGTGTGGATTAACTTTCTGGCCCATAGTTTACCTCCTCTTTCAGCTTATTCCTTTTCCTTGAGAACCACCGTAACGTGCGATGTTCTCTTCAGAATTCTATAGGCTCTGCCCTGAGCTCTTGGCATAATTCTCTTCATAATCGGTCCCGGGCAAACGTAACACTCAGCAACATAAAGATTGTTCTTATCCATGTTGTGATTGTTTTCTGCGTTTGCAGCGGCGGACTTCAGAAGCTTTTCCAAATATTCACAAGCAGCCTTTGGTGTGTGCTTTACAGTTGCCATAGCAACTTCATAATCTTTTCCCCTGATAAGGTCAAGAACGATCTGAACCTTACGAGGAGCAATACGAGCATTTCTCAGAATTGCCTTTGCTTCCATCTGAACTCCTCCTTTCCGCTACTTCTTACCATTATTAGAGGTCTTGGAACCTGCATGACCTTTAAATGTTCTTGTCGGCGCAAATTCTCCGAGCTTATGACCAACCATATCCTCAGTTACATAAACAGGACCGTGCTTGCGGCCGTCATGAACAGCAAATGTATGACCAACGAATTCAGGGAAAATCGTTGAGGCTCTGCTCCAGGTCTTGATAACCTTCTTCTCGCCTGCTTCGTTCATTGCAATTACTTTCTTCATCAGGGATTCTTCAACGTAAGGTCCCTTCTTGACACTTCTGCCCATTATTCATCTGCCTCCTTTCAGCATTACTTACCGTTTCTGCGTTTTACGATAAACTTATCGGAGCGATGATGCTTAGCGCGCGTCTTGTAACCCATTGTTGGCTTACCCCAAGGAGTAACAGGACTCGGACGTCCGACAGGCGACTTACCTTCACCACCGCCGTGAGGGTGGTCGCAGGGGTTCATTACGGAACCTCTTACAGTAGGCCTCCAGCCCATATGACGCTTTCTTCCGGCCTTACCGATATTTACGTTTTCATGGTCGATATTTCCCACCTGACCGATAGTAGCCATGCAGCCTATCGGGATCTTTCTCATTTCGCCGGAGGGAAGTCTTACGAGAGCGTAGTTCTCCTCCTTACCCATAAGCTGAGCCATATTTCCTGCCGAACGAACCAGCTGAGCGCCCTTTCCGGGATAAAGCTCAAGATTGTGGATAAACGTACCTACAGGAATGTTCGCCAGAGCAAGCGCGTTGCCGGGCTTGATATCGGCGTCAGCTCCGGATCTTACAACATCGCCGACCTTAAGTCCGTTGGGTGCGATGATGTATCTCTTCTCGCCGTCCTCGTACTGAACGAGAGCGATGAAAGCCGATCTGTTGGGATCGTACTCGATAGTAAGAACTGTTGCGTTCATATCGAGTTTGTTCCTCTTAAAATCAATTACACGGTATTTTCTTCTTACTCCGCCGCCTCTGTGACGAACGGTGATTCTGCCGTAGCTGTTTCTGCCGGACTTCTTGTCCATAGGCTCGAGCAGCGACTTGCAGGGAGCAACCTTTGAAAGCTCTGAGTAATCGGTAACTGTCATACCGCGTCTACCCGGAGTCGTAGGCTTATAGCTCTTTATTGCCATTGAAATTCACTCCTTAATCTGAGTTTTGCGAAGAAGCCAAAGAACGGTTTCGCTCCAAAAACTCCTCCATACTTACATTCTGCGGTGAATGGAACCTTTGGTTCAGCGGCCCTCGCCGCCTCGCAGAATCTTTCCCCTTAAACTCGGTCTTACGTTTTCCGGGGAGTGACGCCGCTTTTTACGACGCCCTCTTTTAGAAGGTCAGTCCTTCTGCGGATTAATACATTCCGTCGAAGAATTCGATAGTCTTATCGCATTCAAGAGTAACGATTGCCTTTTTCCAGTCAGGTCTGAAGCCGACGCTTCTTCCCATTCTTTTTTCCTTGCCCTTTACGCTGATGGTATTGACCTTAGCGACCTTAACGCCGAAAAGCTCCTCGACCGCCTTTGCGATCTCGATCTTGTTAGCGTCCTTGGCAACCTCGAAAGTGTATTTTTTGCTCTGAAGTCTTTCCATTGAATCTTCAGTGATAATCGGTCTGATTACAATATCTTGAGCAGTCTTAGTCATTATGCATAAACCTCCTCAATCTTTGTTACAGCGTCCGAAGCAACAATAAACTTATCGTAATTGAGTATATCGTATACGTTAAGAGTGTTTACTGTAGCTGTCTTAACGCCCGGGATGTTTCCTGCACTCTTGACGATCTTCTTGTCAGCCTCAGCCGTTACGATAAGAGCCTTGCCCTCAACGTTAAGCGCCTTAAGCATATCTACGATCGTCTTGGTTTTGAACTCTTCAACCTTGATAGCGTCTACTACTACCATGTTCTCGTCCATAACCTTTGTAGAAAGTGCTGATTTCATACCAAGTCTTTTCTCTTTCTTATTCAGAGAATAGCTGTAATCTCTGGGCTTAGGACCGAGAGCAACTCCGCCGTGAGTCCACTGAGGAGCTCTGATGGAGCCCTGTCTTGCATGACCCGTGCCCTTCTGTCTCCAAGGCTTTCTTCCGCCGCCTCTTACCTCTGTTCTGGTGAGAGTTGACTGTGTGCCCTGTCTCTGGTTAGCCAGATAATTAACAACCATTGCGTGCATTATTGCTTTATTCGGCTCAATTCCGAAAATCGCGTCGCTAAGCTCAGTGTCGGCTACTTTTTTGCCCGTCATATCAAATACTGAAATCTTTGACATAATAACTCCTCCTTCCACTAAGCCTTCTTAACGCAGTCAACAATTGTAACAGTTCCGTTCTTTGGTCCCGGAATTGCACCCTTGATTGCGATAAGATTATTTTCTGCGTCAATCTTAACAATTTCAAGATTCTGAACGGTTACCTTCTCGGCGCCCATGTGACCGGGCATTCCCTTGCCCTTGTAGATTCTCGAAGGAGAAGAACAAGCGCCCATGGAACCTGCGTGTCTGTGAACAGGACCTGTACCGTGAGTTTCCTTAAGTCTTGCATTGTTGTGACGTTTGATCGTTCCTGCGAAGCCCTTACCTTTGCTTATTCCGCTTACATCAACGATGTCGCCCTCGGCAAAGGTGTCAGCCTTTACAATGTCGCCGACGTTAAGACCTGAAATATCGTCAAGTCTGAACTCTTTAAGAGTTCTCTTCATTGCTACGTCAGCCTTTTTGAAGTGTCCCTGAAGAGGCTTGTTCACCCTCTTCGCCCTGATGTCGCCGAAGCCGAGCTGTACAGCTTCATAGCCGTCGTTTTCAACGGTCTTCTTCTGAACGACAACACAAGGACCTGCTTCTACAACAGTTACAGGAATTACCTTTCCTGCTTCATCGAAAATCTGCGTCATGCCGATTTTCTTACCGATGATACCCTTCTGCATTTTTATTTCCTCCTATTTGGTTATTGGTTGAGCGAACGCCCAACATGACCTGCATTACATCGATGCGAGATTACCTGTAATCTCTTTTTGGAAATTACTTGATTTCCATTACAATGTTTACGCCTGCAGGAAGTTCAAGACTCTCAAGAGCTGCCGTTGTTTCCTTTGTAGGACGGATCACGTCGATAAGTCTCTTATGAGTTCTCATCTCAAACTGCTCTCTGCTGTCTTTGTACTTATGAACAGCTCTGAGGATCGTTACGATCTCCTTATCAGTAGGAAGGGGGATAGGTCCTGAAACCTGTGCGCCCGAACGCTTAACAGCCTCTACAATCTTAGTTGCAGCTGCGTCTACTACTGCGTGCTCATAACCCTTGATCTTGATTCTGATCTTTTCATTGACTGCCACTTAAATCGCCTCCTCGTTGCAATATCTAAATGTGGGGGCAAGGCATAAGCCTTATCCGCAATACCTTGTGTCTGAATACGGTTTTGTGAAACGATCCGGCAAACGCCGGTTTTTCGAATTACACTCTGCCGTGTGTTCCCTCTTGTTCTGATAAAAAATTCCGAATCACCCTTCCGGTATTCGGACTTGAAAAACAGAAAACAAAAGCAGTCTACAGCGCCCATGCCAAAAGCGGAAATCCCGCCTCTCGCAAGAAGCATAAGCACGTACTGTGTTTCGGTATTACAGTCGCCCGGTTTAAAATCGGACATACTCCATGAAAATTACCCGGCAGACCGCCGGCAACCTTTCACTTCATCGCATATCTAGGTGTCTTGCACTTAGCGAAAAGACACCTTGTGCAGTCACGCAAGTATTATTATACACCATAAAACCGCGCTTTGCAAGCTTTTGAACAAATTAGCATCGTAGAATTTCAGCTTGTTTTCAGCTTGCTTTTTATGCACCTTGCACAAAAACACTTGTAATGATTTCTTTGCTCTGAAAAATAAAACGGGCGGCCGGATCCGTCTCTGCAAAATTACAGAAAACGCACCTGCCTGCCCGGTCGATCGTTTAAAAAGACGATGCTATTCCTTTATATTTCCCATAATAATTCCGCGTCCGTTAGTGGAGATATAGCACCTTCCGAATGTTTTGGGATCACCCGAAATATTGGAGTTCACATTTCCCCACATTTCGGTATCGTCGTTTATTCTTGTCCATGTTACGCCCTTGTCCTGTGACATATAAACTCCGTGACCCTCGTTGTTCGCCTCGCCGATCATGTATATCGTCATATAATCACCGTCTTTTTCGGCTTTGCCAAGACCCAGAGCGTCACAGTCCTGAATGTCCTTTGAAGTTGCAGCAAGCTCTCCGGTAGAAGTGTCAAGGTAATAAACTCCGCCGGCTCCTGTAGCTATCCACAGATCTCCTTCGGTATCGGAGCATGCCTCGTAGGTAATGTTTGATACCAGGAAGTTGGCAATTTCCTTAAAGGTTTTTCCGCCGTCCTCGCTCATATAGAAAAATCCGTCGTATGCTGCGTAGAATTTATTCGGATTGACCTTGTCCGTTTCAATGTTTGAGCCTGCGGGAACGTCGCTGCACTCAGTCCATGTTTTTCCGTAATCATAGGTAACATACGGTCTTACTCCCGCCATGCCAGACTGCCAGAAAATCGTCTTTCCGTCGGCGGAAAGCTTGACCTGTCCTCCGGACTTTTCCAAAGACTCGTCCGGGAGACTTTCAACCTCCTGCCAGGTCTTAGCGGCGTCGGTGGAATAATAAATCGTTCCGCTGTCCTCATCGGTGGCTCTTACAACATAATGATAATCCTGTCCAGCGCAGTCAAGAGAAGTAGACTTGAAATCTCCGAAATGCTCCTTTGGCGCTGCCGATACGTCGTCATGCCTGAAGCCGTAGATATCTCCCATAATAGAATAAAGCTCCGGCGTATCCTCGTCAAGGTAATTGGGCGAAACGAAATCAAAAATAGCCGTTTCTTCAATACCCATCGCTCTTACTGAAAGATTGACCGGCTCGCTTGCTATTTTCGTCAGATTGTCCGTTCCGAAAATAGTCGCTCCCGTACCGTACATTATTTCATCAGGGTTAAACGGATTTATCGCAACTCCCGTCATCCACCAGCCCAGCTTAAGCTGACCCTGCCAGTCAAGCCATTCGGACTCAGAAATATCCAGCGTGTAATTAGCCTCCTCGGTTTCGGGATCCCAGAACGAATCCCATGTTTTTCCGCCGTCATAGGTAACAAACACATTGTCCACCACAGCCCATAAACAAAGCGTAGTGACCACAATGTTCTGAGGATCGTTTGGGTTGACCGAAAGTCCCGAATAGCCGCAGGTATAAAGCAGATCGGGAGTTATCTCCTCCCACGTCCCTTCTTTTATATTATACTTCTGCACAGCGCCTTTCATCGCTTCATTCGGACCTACCTTATAGGACCATGTGGTATACAGATATCCATCCCCTGAAACCTCGCCCTTAACAGGCTTCAGTGTGGAATTATCCTCCGTCTTTGCCGACATTGGGTTTTCAACCTCAGTCCAGGTTTCTCCCGCGTCGTCCGAACGGTAGATACAGTTGCCGGTATTTTTCGCCGCGCCTACAAAGATCGTCTTTGTAGCCTCTCCGCTTTCGGAGGATGATTTATCAAACGCTACAAAAGTCAGACCGATCGAAAATCCGCTTTCCACATATCCGCCGTCTGTAGGGAAGCTTTCGACCTGATTCCAAGTTCTGCCGTAGTCGGTTGATTTGTAAAGTCCTGCGTTTCTCGTTCCGAAGTAGATAATGCTGTTATCATTGGGGTCTACCTGAAGCCTTTCTCCGGCTCCTCTGCCCACTTCGTTTCCTCCGTTTCCAAAGGGCAGATCGACCTTCATAAAATTCTCGCCGTAATCGTCTGATACAAGCATTGCTCCATTTCCGGTAGTATAGGTTCCTGCGGCAAGATACAGTCTGTTAGGCTCTACGGGATCGGTAGCAATGCTTTCGATACCCATGAGGTTCCATTCCTCTCCGCCGATAAAATCGGTTATACACTCCCACCTGTTGGTTTCCTTATTAAGCTTATATGCTCCGCCGATATCGGTTCTGGCATATGCAAGTCCTTCCTCGGTCGGGTTATAGATAACGTTGGGTACAAATCCTCCTCCGACTATTTCAACGTTGCCCCATTCCCAGCCCGTTTCCTCAGGCTGGGGATTGTAATAATCCTCCTGTTCAATTTTTCCGTCCGCCTGTGACGACGAGCCGCTGTCCTTTTTATCGCATCCGGCAAAGCTTGCCACCGTCATCGCCGCAGCGCAGACAAAAGCAATAAGTTTCTTAATATTCAAGTAAAGAGCCTCCTTTTAATAAAACTTTGTTATAATCTAAACAGAAATCTGCTTCCTTATGTATTCGATTGCATTATATCATATTCAGCAGGGACTGTAAAGCCCCTGCTAATATTTTATATTTACCTGTCGTTTTTATTTTTCACTTCATATCATATTTATTCGGCGGCAATAAAATGCATTATCTTAGACTGATAATCTCCCCATATCCCGCCGATATTGATTCCGCAGTTCATCAGCGCAGCTCCGGAAAGCTTTACCTCGGGCTTGCTTTCTTCGTAATAATACCTGTCGGGGTCAAGACCCTTGAGTTTTATCCTCCTGGACCTTTCATTAGGTCTTCCCATGACCTGAATAAACTCAAACAGCGCTTCAGATTTATCCTTGGCCACAAACATCCACGAATCCCATGTATTGTCCTCAAACATATTGCCTATTCTGTACTGATCTCCGGTCCTTACAAGCTTGTTGTACTTGTTGAATTCCGCGATCTGTCCAGGAATAGCGTCTCTGTCCTGCTGCGGGATCTTTGTTACGTCAAGCTCATAGCCGAAAGTTCCTACCATTGCAACATGACCTCTTGTAGCAAAGGGAGTCGTTCTTCCTACTGTATGGTTAGGGCAGTCGGAAACGTGAGCGCCCATAGCGGAGCAGGGATAGCACATAGACGTACCGTACTGTATCTTCAGTCTTTCAATAGCGTCGGTATCATCGGAACACCAGATCTGCGGACTGTAGTAAAGCATTCCCGGGTCAAATCTGGCTCCGCCGCCCGAGCAGTTTTCAAGAAGAATGTGGGGATAAGCGGAGGTCACCCTGTCCATGAGCTCGTAAACACCCAGAACATATCTGTGCCACAGTTCCCTCTGACGATTTGCGGGCAGAGCGTTTGAACCGACCTCGGTAAGCTGTCTGTTCATATCCCACTTTATATACTCGATATTTGCGGAATCAAGAATGTTCTTCATCATTGCGAAAACGTAATCCCTTACGTCCTGCCGTGAATAATCAAGCACATACTGCTCTCTGCAAAGGGTAAGTTCTCTTCCTGCAACCTGTATCGCCCATTCGGGATGAGCCTTATAAAGCTCTGAATCAGGCGAGATCATTTCCGGCTCGAACCAGATGCCGAACTTCATTCCCAGCTTGTTGACCTCGTCTACAAGGTGCTTTAATCCGCCGTCGATCTTCTTTTCATATACGAACCAGTCTCCCAGCGAAGAATTATCCGAATCCCTGTGTCCGAACCAGCCGTCGTCCATAACAAGCATTTCAATGCCAAGCTTTGAAGCTTCTTTTGCTATGTCGATAAGCTTTTCGGTATTGAAATTGAAATATGTAGCCTCCCAGTTGTTAATAAGGATCGGGCGGCGCTTGTCCTTATATTCTCCTCTTATAAGATTGTTTCTGTAAAGATCATGGAAAGTCCTGGACATCTTTCCCAGCCCCTCATCGGAATGAACCATAACGACCTCGGGAGCAATAAACTCTTCTCCGCTTTCCAGAAGCCATGAGAAATCCATATCATTTATACCCATAAGAAAACGGGTTTTCTTATGCTGAGTAACCTCCGCCTGAGCGATAAAGTTTCCCGAATAAACAAAGTTAAAGCCGTAAACCTCTCCGCCGTCCTCGTCCGCCTTATGCTCGCACAGCGCAGCAAAGGGATTGTTCTGATGAGAAGATTCTCCGCGCATCGAATCAATAGACTGCTTGCCGTGATGAAGCCTGCATCTTTCAACGGCTCTTTCCCTTGCCCAGGAACCGTTAAGAGTGATCATATCAAATCTGTCGGTATCGAAGTCTACACAAGCGGAATAAACTCTTGTAAGCGCGCACGGCTTATCGCCTGTGTTCTTTACGCTTACCGAACGAGTAATAACGTCAAGTTTATCGAAAGCAGTATAAATCAGTGCCGCCTCAAGACCTGCGTGCTTATCCTCCATGATTATCTCAAGGGTCTCACATCCGCTTTCCTCAGTTGCAAACGTAGCGGGAAGCCCTTTGAGCTTTGGCTTTCCCTTATATATTTTATGGGATTTATATCTCAGATCACAGGTTGACATACCGCTGCCGTCTAAAATCTTAAAAGCAGGCTCCCGGTAATCTCCCAATCCGAAGCAGGGATACTCAAAAGGAAGAGTGTCCATATAGCAGGCCTTATCGCGGTTATTGGTCTCCGGCGTAAAAGGGTTTTCGTCCAGCCTCAGAAGATAGGTCAGATCCTCATCCGGAACCTTTTTTCCGAAGTACACATGAGCCAGATACTCTCCGGGAGCAACCTTAAGAATATAATCCGTATCCTTGGCGCGGAGCTTGAAAATCCTTGCGTTTTCATTATAAGTAATCGACATAGCTTTGCACTCCTTATATAAATATATCAGCCGACGGTAAGTTCCCAAAAAATTCTGAGCATCGCTTTTCAATCTCCGGCATACATCGGAAAATACAAATGCCTGAAAAATGTGCCCTCCGATCCCCGTTATCAGGTCTCAGCATAAGTAATTTTCGGCTGAATACGGAATTATCCGCATTTAAAGTAATTATATCATATATAAAAAAATATGCAAGGTCAGAAATCGTTTTCTGTTTATATTTTTTTATGAACAGGCACTGAATAATGCGTTGTAAAAAACGCAGAACGCTCCTTTAAGGAACATTCTGCGTTTAACTGTATTGAATTTAATATTGAATAATCAGATACCCGTGATACCTGAACGCTCGATACCTTCGATAAAGTACCTCTGAAGGAATATGTACATAACCAGCAAAGGCGTAATCGAAAGCACACAGCCTGCTTCAAGCCAAACGATGATCTGTCTTACTGAAACCGACTGACCGTCAAACAGCTGCTGCTGCAGGTTGGAGTCAAGGTTTTTAAGCATCAGAGCTACCGTATCGTTCTTGGTGAAGAATGAGGACGATACATAGAAATCGTTCCAGTACCAAACGATAGAGAACAGGAAAACTGTCAGGAATGAAGTTTTCGCATTAGGAACCATTACCTTAAGATAAGTCTTGAACGGTCCGCATCCATCAAGGTAAGCGGCATCTTCAAGCTCTTTAGGCAGTCCTCTGAAGAACTGACGGAAGATGAAGATAAACAGTCCCGCTCTTATTCCGTTTGCAAACATTGCAGGAAGATACATTGTCCATCCGGTATTGATAAGAGAAATCGTATTTCCTCCGTTAAGGAGCGGAATAAGTCCGAACAGATCAAAGTATGCATACTGCAGATACAATGGGATCGTTGTAATCTGAGGAGGAACTATGATCATCAGTATCACTATACCGAAAAGCAGACTCTTTCCCTTAAACTTGAATCTTGCAAAGCCGTAGCCGGTAATCGAACAGGTTAAAACCTGCAGCACTGAAGCAACAAGGTTCAGGAAAATAGTATTTATAAGCGTTGCATCAAAGTTCATAACGCCCCATACCTCTTCAATATTACTGAGAGTAAGGCTTTTGGGCAGCCATACAACCGACGGGTCGTTCATCTGCTCCGCAGGTCTGAATGCGGTTGAAAGCATGAATATCAAAGGATAAAGGATTACAAAGCATAAACCAAACAAAATCAGGAATCTGAAGAACGGCCAAACCATTCCCACTATTCTTTTGTTTCGGTTGTAACGGATCTGCTCGGGAGTAAAGTACTTGTCAAGACCTTCCTCCTTCATTCTCTTGTGACGGGCTTTCGCCGCCGCTTTTCGTTCCTTTTCAAACTCTTTTTCTTCTTTTTTAGTTGCCACTGTAATCCCCCCTTTACTCTACTTCATAGTAAACGAACTTATTGATAATCGCAACAACAATTGCAAGCACAATACCTACGATAAGGAAGTATGCCCACGCCATAGCCGCCGAATAGCCATGCTCCCAGCTGCTTGACTTGTTAAGTACGATAGTCATAACCTCGTTTGACGGGTCAACGAATGAATCTACGATTGTGTATACCAAGCTGGCAAGGATCATAGGGCTGATATATGGAATCGTGATCTTCCAGAAATATTCCCAAGCGGTTGCTCCCTCCATCTGAGCCGCCTCCTTAGCGGAGAACGGAATTCCCTGAAGAGCCGAAAGGAACAGCAGTATCTGAATACCCGAATTCCACACCAGATTGAAGATATCCGACGTCAGCGAATTTATCGTTTCCGTCAGCGTATCGCTTATGTTATACACTCCCAGGAAATTGAGCAGCTGGTCTACAAGATCAGCCTCGAACATCGTGCTGAACTGCTCAGAACCGCCGGCATATCCGCCTGTGCTCATGTTACCGTTGATTATGTCGATAACAGGACCGGTAGCGATAATAACTGGCAGGAAGAATACCGCTCTCGCAAAGGTTCTTCCTCTGAACTTCTGATTCAGAATTACTGCAATAAATATGGAGAATATCAGGATCAGAGGCGTTTTCAGCGCTGTATTCTGAAGCATCTCAACCAGAGCCTTTGAATAATCCTGGTCCTTGCGGAATGCGTTTACATAGTTCTGAAAACCTACAAACTTCATTTCCATTCCGCCCGAGGTTACCTTAGTCTCGTTAAACGAGTATATAAGCGACTCGATCAGCGGCAGTATGAAAAAGTAAATTGTTCCTAAGATCCAAATTGCAATGAAGCCGTAGCCATAAAGCGCTTTTCTTCTTTCATAAGGAATTTTGTGTCCTTTGTGCTTAACAGGAGGAGCGGCCTCGGCAACAGCTTGCTCAGCCGGGCTTTCTTCCACAGCGTTTTCAGCTTCGGAAACTTCTTCAGTTTCGCTGATTACAGTCTTAACTTCATCAGCTTCCTGAGCTTCCTGGACCTGAGCGCCGTTTTCCAGCTCGTCATTTGGCAAATTGTTTTCCAAATTACTCATTAGCCTTCTATACCTCCTTCTATAGCGTCTCCGAGGTCGTAAACCTGACCGTCCACCGAAGCGGTTCCGGCCGACATATTAACCTCAACAACAACATTTGAACCGTCCTTGCTGTAGGTTGTGGTAATTACGTTTCCGTCGTCGCTTATTTCATAATTTGAAATGGTCATATCACTTACGCCTGAGAGAATCTGACTTGCAAGATCGGACTGCTTGGTCGCCATATCAAGCCATCCCTCATAATTGGAGTAGTAAAGATCGTCATAATCGGTATCCTTAAGCTCCGCTGCGTCCTCATAAACCATATCGTAATGCATTCCCGATCCCGCGGCAAGAGCCAGCATAAAGGTTTCTCCTGTATTGGAGCTTGCATTTATAGGCTTGGTCGAATAAGGAATATAACCGTGAATAACCATCTGATAGAACGGAATATCATAATCGGTAAGATTAAATCCGCTTGAGTAAACAGGAACGTTTGTTATCTGCGAAGCATAAGGAAGAACGTAAGCGTTAGCGCCGTCGCAGAGTATTGAGCCTACGGATTCGGAAGCGGTCTTATACCCTTCTACTATGGTATTCATAGTATTGTTTCTGCTGGAGCTGTTCTTGGTTGAGAAGTCGCTTACCAGCTTGGTTGAATAATCGCCGAAGCCGATTTTGTCAAGATTCTTGTCCTGATAGCTTTCCACCATCTGCTCAAATACCTTAACATAGGAATTTGGCGAAAGAAGTGCGGGAGCTACTCCGCTTTCGGGAACTCCGAATGCAGGACTATAGGTGCTCTGTCTGGAATAAGCGTTTGAAACTCTGATTGCAGTGTTGGTAAACGTCATATATCCCCAGCTTCCCGAATCCATCTGAATATTGTTCATCGACGGGAATACGTCAACGTTTTCAGTCGATATGAAGCTGTTGAAATCGCTTGTTCCTCCCAAAGTACCGGAAGGCTTAACCTTAGTTGAAATCTTATTCTTGATGGAAGCGTTTGTCCAGTCGTTATAGTTTACAACAATATCTGAAACGCCGTTTTCCTTGAACTTATTAACGATCTCCTGCGCCTGGCTGAAGCCTGTTATCTCCGTCTTGAGCATAAACGGAATACCTACGATAGACGTCTGTTTCAGAACTCCTCCGAAGAAGTCTATATAAAGGTCGCTGGAGTCAGATTCCGTTCTCTGTACAAGTCCCTTGTTATTGATAAGATAATTTCTGTACACCTCAGCACAGTCGGCGTAGTTAACTCCCTCTTCATCGTCAACCGGGTAATATCTTATGCCGAAACGCTCGGTTTTAATATCTCCCTTTTCAAAAACTGTAATTTTATTTGAACTGTCTCCGCTCATGAAGAAAGCGTCCTGGCTTCTGGTTTCAAATTCAAAATAGCAGTTGTTGTAAGCCTGCTTATTCTGTCCGCTTACCTGCGCTTTGGCGTAAACGTTGGCGTCTCCGTCAGAAACTATTGCTACAAGTCCACTGTTTCCGGAAACGGTTGCTATAACCGGCATATACGCCTGTTCGGTAACTCTCGGCGCGGTAAGAGGAACCGCCGTATAATCTCTGCCGTAAATCTGCTGAGAATAATCAGCATAGTTTATCTTTCCGTTGTTGTACTTGATAACTGCGCCGCTGCCGTCGGGAACTATCATGTAGCCTTCCGTAGCCTCGCCGTTTTCATCGGTAGCTGAAACTGCTCCGAAATAAGGACAAAGCTGAAGCTTTGTAAGCACCTTTCCGTCGAGAGAACTTGTATTCTCCTCCTCGATCTCGCTAGTGTCAGCATATACATAAAGGTTGTCGTCGCAAAGCTCATAGTGTACCGTGAACTTAACACCCTCGGAGCCGTACTTATATGTTACAGCAACGCCGTTCGATTCGGTCTTCCAGGTCTTTGTGGCTCTTGTGGAATATACCGGAGCCGGCGACTCGGTTCTCTTTTCCTGTCTCAGATCGCCCACCTTGATCGCAACGCTTGAAGCTATCGAATTTCTCTGAGCGTTCTTCATTGTAGAGTCCTTACTCTCGTCAATGATCGTATCGTCAGACATTACATTGATAGGAGACGTCCACCAGTACTTGCCCGAAGCCTTGACATAAAGACCGATTCTCTCGTTTTCCTCATCGGCGTACATTACAAAGTTGTCGTTTGAAGCTACCTCCTGACAGGTTTCAAGAGCTACCGCTTCTTCGTCAGTGATCGGCTCGGGAAGCTCATCTTCGTCTTCTTCCTCGTCCTCGCTGTCGGATTCCTCTTCGTCTGAAGCATCCTCTGCGTCTGCCTCCTGATCTGTTTGAGCAGTATCCGCTGTTACAGCTGAGCTGTCGACCTCGTCCTCGGCAGAAGACGCGGCCATGGATCCCAGAGGCATCAGCATTGTAAGAACTAACGCAAACACAATCGCTTTTTTATAATTTTTGTTATGCATTTAATTTACACCACCGTTTCTTATTTAGCCTCTGATTCTGTATGCAATTTCGGTATAAACTGAGTATCCGAATACATATACCTGCTGGAACAACGAAAGCAGAAGAATTGCAAGGAACAATATCAGCAGCATTGCCACAACAGTAAAGAACATAGACAATAACGTTTTTCCGAATGTATACTGGTGAACGGCTCTCATCGCCTGTATCATAAGTACGACAGACCAGCCTATGCCAAGCCAGTTGATAGCTGTCAGCCAGATCGACTCCTCCTGTACGAGAACGTTCGACATAATTACGCCTATAAATCCGCAAACTATATAAGGAACCAGTGCGTAAGCCGAGTAAATACAGATCTTCTTAAGCGTTCCTTCTCCGTCAAACAGCGTACACAGCGCCCAGTTACCGATAACCCATGTAAAGAAGTAAACTACCGACTGAACGATAAGAGGCACTACGTTAAATACCTTAACATATGCGTTGTTGAACTGGAAACCCGTAAGCTGTCTGTTGACAACCATATACACGAACAGCAGGAATACTATCACCATAGCTACTTTCATAGAGCCCTGCTTCTTCCAGCGGAGATCCTCAAATCCCTCTACAGGATGGAAAATAACGTGCTTCAGCCAGCCCAATGTTGAAAATTCATACATATTTATTTTCCCTCCTTCGATTTTTTCTTGATCAGATAAATACCTTTTTTATGAATGATCTTCAGAACGATAAGCCAGATTATCACTACAAGTATTACTACTATAATCAGCGTAAAATGCTCCCTGAGGAAATCCTCTCTGGTATACTTAAACGCCTTGTCGTAATCGTCCTGATCGTAAGCCGTCTTGAAATACTTCAGCGCCTTTGAATATTCTCCGTCGTTAAGAGCGGCTTTTCCAAGTCCTATATAAGCCATAGTATAGTTGCCGTCTCTCTTTATGACCTCTTCCCAGTCTGCCTTCGCCTCTGAATAGCGGCCCTCATCATAGTATTCAAATGCTGAATGAACATATTTTCCGAACATCGTCTCGGTAAATACCGTAATATCGTTTTTAGCGCCGTCCAGTACATAAACGTTGTTGCCCAGCGCTTCTATGGCATTTGGATTGCTGAAACTTCCCCTCTGGTCAGAAGTCGAGTTCTTTGTACCGAAAATGCATATAAGATTACAGTTACGGTCATACTGGAACACACGTCCGGTCTCATAGTCAAGAACATTGATAAGACCGTTGTTTCCTATAACGATGTCGGTAAGTCTTGTTGAGTGGGTGGTATTTGTCGTCGCATCCCATATAGCTTCGGTTATATCGCCGAAGTTGTACTCGTTGCCGACTTCGTTATCCCAGATATTATATCCGGCAGGATTAAGCTTCTTAACCGCGTCAGTATTGGTCGAAACCTCCGTTACGGTATAAATAAATCCGTCGGCGTCAATATCAAAGTTAGCGTATTCTACCGGAACATTTCTTGTCATTCCGGCAATCTGCTCGTTTGAAGCGATCGTTCTCCAGAGCTTCTGAGCAATAACCGCAGCAGTTACCTCTACTCTGTTGGCTCCGTAGAATCCTGTGAAGCTTCCGTCCCTTGCAAACTGAACCGAACCGGTGTTTACAGATTTTACTACAGCGTAAACATTTTCCGCATTGTCTACCAGAACCTTTGTGGGATTAAACGTCTTGGACGTATACAATGCCTCCTCCGGCTTGGTATATTCATGAATAAGCTCACATTCGGTCTCCGAAACGACCTTGGCTTTGACTACTCTTGAATTATCGTAATCCGCAACGTACATTGTCAGATCACCCGTAAACGGACTGGTCGTCACGTAAATTCCGTACGGATTCATAAAATTCGAAAGTCCAGTGGTTTCGTCCACATTGATTTCGCTGTCGCCCTTGACGCCGTAATAGCGTCCTATAATTTCAAGGTCTTCATTAAGTCTGAGAATTCTGTTGTTTTTAGAATCCGCAACCCAGAATTCGTTCCTCTCGTCGTCCACGAAAAAATCCTTGGCGTCGCTGATTGTGGTCGGCTCGGCTTCACTTACGAACAGCGGATCCTCAGGATCGTTAAGTCTTGAAAGCCCCATCTCCGCTCCCGTAACCGTTCTTTCTACTCTATAACCGCTCTGAGAGGGGATCGGATCCTCCCAGGTATCGTAGTTATAGGAATTATAAGGCTCATCTGCGAAAGCTGTGACCGACATGGTCAGCGCGGAGGCCGCAGCCATCGACAGTGTGAGTAATCTTTTCAAAGAATTTTTCATTCTTGACACTACTTATCACCTGTTTCCTTTCCGAAATTAATTGTTGAACCGATTAATCCTTAATACCTGAATGCGCCATGGTTTCCATAACGTTGCTCTGGGCAATAAGGAATACAATCAGCGGCGGAATAAGAAGCAGTACGGCGGACGCAAAGGTTACGCCCTGTCTTGCAAGACCTGCCATGGTAATCTGCTGAACGATCGTAGGCAGCGTTTTAAGCTCTTCAGAGTAGATAAGCGAGCCGCCCTGGATGTTCCATGCGCCCTGGAAGGCAAAGATGATAAGCGTCATAATTGCCGGCTTTGAGTTGGGAACAACTATCTGCCAGCAGATTCTGAACAATCCTGCACCGTCTACCTTAGCGGCTTCGATCATGGAATCGTGAATCGTAGACATGCTCTGTCTCATAAGGAACAGACCCATTGCCGTTGAAATATTCGGCAGAATCAAAGCCCAGTATGTATCGATCATGTGGAGCTTTGACATTACCAGGAACTGCATGATCCATGTAGCGTTGGACTGGAACAGCAGCGCTACAACTATAAGCTGATTGATCGCCTTTGAGCCGGGGAATCTGCACTTTGAAAGCACAAATCCGGCGCAGCAGCATACAAACAGGTTGCACACGCAGATAACAACTGTAATAAACACGCTGTTGAAGATATATCTTGAAAGCGGAACCCACATGCTTGCTGCAACCTTGAACATATCAGAAAAGTTTCTGGTGGTCGGATTCAGAACATAGAGCTTAGGTGGGAATACGAACAGCTCTTCTACAGGCTTTAAAGACTGTACCAACGAATAATAGATCGGGAAAATCATAAACAAGCCCAGCAATGTAAGGAATATAAAGATCGCAATATCTCCGCCGAGAGAACCGTTTACTCGCTTCTTTTTATCCTTTACCTTAAGCTTGTCAATCGGAACTTGCTTTTTCTTTCTTCTTGCCATTTCGTAAACTCACCTCCTTAATCAAGATACTTGCCTAGCAGCCAGTTTACGCCCTTGTTTGCCAGAAGCATCGCTGCAAACAGAACAAAACATATAGCCGAAGCATAACCCATCTCGTAACGTATTGAACCGTAGTCGGTAGCATGGTTCATTATCGTATGCGCGGCATAGTCAGTTGAAGGAAGACCTACAAGGTTCTGTCCTACGACACCCACTGTAAACGACGATGAAATCTGCATTACTGCGGCAAACAGCAGCTGCGGTCCCATAGACGGGATCGTAATTGTGAAAAGCTCCTGCCATCTGTTCTTGATACCCTCGATAGCTCCCGCTTCGTACATTGACTTATCGATATTCTGGAAGCCGGCGCGGATAGCAAGGAAGCCTGCGCCCATTGAAATCCACAGCTGAACGATAATAACTACAGCAAGAATGTAGTTTGTATCCGTCAGGAACTGCTTAGGCGAGTTAAACAGACCTATGTCCATCATAACCGCGTTCAGGTAACCGTAGGAGTCTCCCGAAAGGATCAGCTGCCAGGTTACATAAACGGATGTGGTCATTGAAGGAGCGTAGAAAACGAAAGTAAACAGCGTTTTCAGGAAAGGATGCATCTCATTGATCAGCCAAGCAATAAAGAAGCTGAGTATGTATGAGAACGGTCCTGTGAAAATCGCAAATATAAGAGTGTTTCTTACAGCGATCAGGAATACGTCGTCGTTCAAAAACAGCGTATAGAAGTTTGAAAGTCCTATAAACTTCGGTGTCTGGATCATGTTGAAGTTTGTGAAGCCCATAGGAAGCGACATCACAACGGGTACCACAGTAAATATCACAAACAGGATCATGAAGGGCAGAAGCAGACCATAACAGCCTTTATTGACTTTCATCATATGCCAGGTATAGGCCCACTTTCCCTGCTTGTTCATAGGAGCATCAGGATTGATATTTTTAGCCATTAATCACTCTCCCCTTTCTGTTAAGTATCAAGACCAAGGTCTTGACGCTTACGTGTGATTTCGTCGTTGATATCCTTGTTATACCAGAACAGCGTATCACGGGCGTTCTCATAGTCGTTTACAACCTCGCGGAATGCGTTCATAACGTTACGGGTTACACCGTAAGAAGCAGGAATTACAGGGATTTCGACCTGAGCGAGCAGCTGATCCTTAAGCAGCGCTACCTCGGACGAGGTCCATGACAGCTCCTCAAGAGCTTCTACATTAGCAGTATCAAATCTACCCATGGTTCCGAGAACCGCCTCAATGTCGTTACCGTAGGAAACCTGAGTTTCCTTTGATGTGAACCACTTGATGAATTCCCATGCCTCATCTCTCTTCTCCTGGTCAAGACGCGTAAAGATTACAGCTCCCGAACCCTGAGAGTTAGCGGCGTGATTGATAGTTCCGTCTTCCTGAACCGTTCCGGGAACCGGCTGGAATCCCCAGCATCCCTTGATTTCAGGAGCAGCTACCGCAAGCTGATTATAGAAAGTATAGTTTTGAATAACTACAGGCATGTCGCCCTGTCTGAAACGCGTAAATGCGTCGTATGTCTGCTGGAAGCTGTATGTAGTATAGAACTTTGTCCATGCGTCGAACGCGTCAATAGCTTCCTGGGTGTCAAAGTTCGTCTTTGTCTGTGCTTCGTCGTAGAAGCTTACGCCCTGCTGAAGCAGCATCATTGCGAAAGTATTTCCCGCTTCAATAATAGGCGAAACGTAAGTGGTACCGCCTACGCTGGTAAGAACCGGAAGAATAAGTCCGATTTCCATATAGTTCCTCTGAAGCGTAGGAAGCGTTTCTATCAGACCGTCCCATGTGTTAAGGTCGGTTGCCGGATCGATTCCGTATTCAGAAAGAACGTCGGAACGATAAAACAGCATCGGGAACGTCTGTGAAACGGGGAGTCCGTAGGTTCCGCCATTATACTCGTAAAGCACGGTCGCCTGAGGCGAAAACCTCTGCTTTACCTCTTCAAAGTCGGAATACTGGGAAACGTCAACAAGAACTCCTCTTGCCGCCAGCTGGATAGGGAAGTCGCCTCCAAGGAAGAGAGCCAGATCCGGACCTTTTCCGGCAAAAGTCGCCTCAACGATACCGCCCTGAACAAGCTGCAGATTGATCTTTGTCTTAGCAGTAGGATTATACTCGTTGTTTACAAGATTCTGAACTACAAGGGCGTTATCACGTCCGAGTGTGATCCAGCATGTCATTGAATCGCTGCCATCATCCACGGAAAGCGAGTTGTAGTCCTCAAAGAAGGAGCCTATAAACGCCCTGAAACCGAACGACATTGCCGAGAAGAACGATGAATCGCAGGATGAAAACTCCTTATCGGCGGTTGCGATTTCGATCATGTCCAGCTCAAGAGGCTGTGCGCGGTACTGGTTTATCCACGATGAAACTGATGTAACATTATCCTTTATCTGAGACATCATCTGAGGAATTCTGTCCGGCTTTTCAACGCACTTGTCAAGTACGATCGCAAGCTTATCAAGAGTTACGGCTTCGGTACCGGCCTGACCGGAAAGCTCCTCGATTTTATTCATCTGCTCTCTGAGCATATCAGAATAGGATTGAAAATCATCAACGATTCCGGGAATCGAAGTGTCTATCATATAGTTGTTGTATTCGTCGGGATCCGGACCTGTTATCTGACGGATCTGTCTGTAATAGCTGTTTACGTTATAAACAATCTCGTCCAGATCTCCCATGATCTCGCCGATCTCTCCGGGGATCGCCTCAAGCGTAAGCTCATGGGTACCGGCCTCCAGATAGAAATACATTTCCTCGCCGCTGGCTGTTGACGGAACAGTAAGCTGCCAGTCGGTGCTGTAGTAGAACTTGATCTGCTCCGACTCGGCGTTAGGAACTACTCCGTCTATGTAAAGACGTCGGTTAGAATACATTCCTCTCTGGGAATCCTGCCTTGCGCGGATACCTATTTTGTAGTATCCGTCCTCAGTCACATTAAACTTCCAGGTAATTGCCTGAGTGGACTGAGTCCAGCTTTCTTTGCCTATGGTATTGTATTTGGTCTTTGTAGGGCTGTTTCCCGTTGCCGACGAAGTAACATAAGAGTTTCTGTCGTTGGTGGGGAACAAGGTTCTGTCAGATTTATAATCTGCATTTTCGCCCTCAAGCTTTATAACATCGGCGCTTGTCGCATTTATTTCCTCGCTGCTGGGTGCAACATAAGGATCTGCGGTCTTATACTGATAAAGCTTAAGATATTTAAGCGCAAACTGAGCCTTTGTGGACTGAAGCGTCAATGTATGCTTTCCGGCCTCGATATAAAATTCAAGCGGTTCATTGAAAAGTCCGTCAATATCCTTAAGAGGAGAAGTCTGCCAGCATACTTCCTCGACCTGTCCGGGACGAATATCGTTACCCTTTGCGTCCTGCTGAATTTCGGTTTCGTTTACCCATCTCTTTGAAAGCGTAATTCTCGATGCAGTCGTATACGGACAAACATCATCGATCAGAAGCGCAAACTCAACGGAAGTCGTTCCTCCGGCAAGAGCCTCGTAGCAAGCTTCAATATTGTATACTCCCGACTCCGATACCTCGAATTCAAAAGTAACGCTGCCCTCCTGATTTGCCCACTGCATAACGTTGTCCTCGCCGTCTACAGAAGTGACGGAAATTTCAGCGTCGTCGCTTTTGCTTACAAAATCGGCTCCGTTAATGATAACTTCCTGATCGGGTCTGGCCGCATCGGCATACTTCTTTACATAATTGCTGTATGCGTTTTCACGGTTGCTGGCGTCAACCAGCTCAGCAGAAACCCCCTGAGTGCCTAGAGTGCTGTCGTCTGTAGCTTCTGCCGCCGAACCGTCAGTCTGCTCAGCGTCAGCAAGTACGGTTATGCAGCTTGTCGCCGCAAGCGCTATTGCCAGTGCAGATGAAATAACACGCCTAAACATTGTGTTTTTCACTTATGAATCCACCTTTCCTAATTATTTGCAAATATTTTTCCTGAAGAAAACGTTCTATAATCCTACATTTATAATAGTATAGCTGCGTATCCCTCAAAAGCTGTATTAAGGTCCCAGCGGACCTGAAAGCAGCGTGCGCTGCCGTGAAAATAAGTAACTCATAAGATCTATCCGGACTTGAAAAGATAAATTCTCTTATCCTCCTCGTCAAGCTCGACCTTTACCTTATCTCCTCCCCTGATTTCAAGGGTTTCCATATAATCCTTAGGAAGCTGAAGTCTTCCCGACCTGTCAAGGACCACAAGCTCTTCATGAATATCGCCGTCCTCATCCTCGACTCTTACTATATCGCCAAGCTCGTTAAGCTCCTCAACATAGGAGCGCTTTCTTACAATTTCCGAGCTGGTCCTTCCGTCTCTTATCGCCACGACCCTGTCTATATGGTGCGCAAGCTTAACGTCGTGAGTAACTATCACCACCGTTATTTTTTCGGTTCTGTTAAGCTCTTTGAATATGTCAAGAATAACATTTGAAGTTTTGGTATCCACCGAACCGGTCGGCTCATCCGCCAGCAGAAGCCTGGGATTGTTGGCAAGCGCGATCGCTATAGCGACACGCTGCTGTTCTCCGCCGGACATCTGATCGAGCCTTGAGTTCTTTCTGTGAGAAAGCCCGACCTTTTCAAGCAGCTCCAGCGCCCTTTCTCTTCTGTGCCTCTGGCTTTTCAGCAGCATAGGAAGCTCAACGTTCTGAACCGCCGTAAGATACGGCACAAGATTTCTGGCGTTATTCTGCCATACGAAGCCTACTGTATTCCGCTTATATTCCATATAGTCCTTATCGGTGAATTTAAGCAGATTCTTGCCGTCTACAAACAGGTTTCCGGCAGAAGGCTTGTCAAGACCGCCCAGCATATTGAGCAGCGTTGATTTTCCGCTGCCTGAATTACCGACGATCGCCATAAGCTCCCCACGTTCCACATCCAGATCAAGACCCTGCAATGCGACGACCTCGATCTCGTCTGTCTTGTAAATTTTCACCAAGTTTTCACACCTGATCATGTTTTTCTCATAATCCGGTGGTATTATATTCTCATCGGTATAAACTTCACTCAATAATCTCACCGTCCTCCAGCGTATAAACGCGGTCGGCAATATCTATCATACTCGGATCGTGAGTAGTCATGATTATTGTCATCTGATGATTGGCTACAAGCTCTTTGAAAAGCTTTACAACATGAAGCGCGGTAGCTGTGTCAAGCTCGGCCGTAGGCTCATCCGCAAAAACAATATCCGGATTGTGCGCTATCGCCCTCGCTATAGCGACTCTCTGCTGCTCTCCGCCCGACATCTCGCCGGGACGGTGAAACATTCTTTTATCAAGATTGACGTTTTTCAGAACCTCACGCACCCGTTTATCTCTCTGATCGTATGGGTATTTCGCCAGCCTGAGACCGAATTCGACATTCTCATAAGCCGTCATACCCGACATAAGAGCCACCGACTGAAACACAAACGACATTTCATACCGCCTTATTTCGTCTCTCTTCTTTTCAGAAAGCCTTGTAATATCCCTGCCGCCGAACATGACCTTTCCCTTGGTAGGCTTGTCAAGCGCGCCCAGAATATTAATAAGCGTAGTTTTTCCGCTTCCGGAACGGCCTCTGAGAATTGTGAGCTTGCCTTTTTCTATTTCAATATTTATGTTTTTCAGCGCCGAAACAACACTTCCGTCGCCGATTTTAAAATCGCGGCAAAGCTCCTCGGTCGAAAGAATAACATCCATAAGCGCAAACCTTTCCGAATGAAGAAATATTTTCATGCAAAATGACTAATAAAATTTTGCCGTAATTTAACGTTTTGCCTAAAAAACCGACAAATCTTTGTGCAATATAAACATATAGTGGTTTGCACAAAAATCACCACAATATATAGTGAAATTGTTCAAAAGCCTAACAATTTTGCACAGTTTTAAGGCTGCTTTTTTATCAGATATGTCAAAAAGAGCTCATTTAGCTAATCTTAATTATATCAATTTTAAGGTAGTTTGTCAAGTTTACTTAAACGTTTAAGAGTCATGTTTTTTGTGCAACTTTTACATTTGTTTATTATGTCTAATAACATCTCTTGTTTTTTGTGCATATTGTGTTTCTGAGAGCTAAATCGCTTTGATTTCAAATAAGCTTTAAGCTTATATCCATATAATTAACAAAAAATTCAATAAGGCAAACGTTATTTTTACACAAATACTTTCTTTTGTAGCTAATTAATCTCTTTTTTTACATTAACTGCATTAAAACGCCGGTTTTGCAGCTTCAAATATATATCTGAACGTCAAGATAATTACATTTCCGATTTTCACATAGGCCATATAAAATATAAAATGGATATGTACAAACAGCTTACGCATAACAGCTTTTGACAGAATTCTCTGTCGGGAGCTGTTATTATTTTATTCAGAAAAAAAACTATACGAAAGGAATGACTTTATGGACGTTAAAATTTTTCCTGAAATAGAAGAAAGGAAGCTCACCGCAGTCATATACGGCGACATTGACCATCATACCGCAAAATTCATAAGAGGGGAAATAGACGCTGCGATCAGGGAGCACAATCCTGAAACCCTAATACTGGATTTCAAATATGTCACCTTTATGGACAGCTCCGGAATAGGGCTTGTCATGGGACGGTACAAGATCATGAACGAGCTTGGCGGAGAGGTACTGACCGCAAATCCTGCGCCTTATATCAGAAAAGTCATGCAGCTTGCCGGTCTGCACAGGCTAAGCAGAATAATATCGTCCTATACGCCGGAGGAAAAGCCGGACAGCAACTCCGGTACGGAGTCTGCAGACACAGGCGGACCGGAAAAACAGCTGACAGCGGAAAACAAATAAATCAAGAGAGGAATGTTAAATTTGAATCAAAAAGCAGTAAACGAAATGAAGCTCAGCTTTCCGAGCTATTCTGAAAACGAGCGTTTTTCCAGGATTGCGGTATCGGGCTTTCTTACGCAGCTTGATCCGCAGATAGACGAACTTTCGGAAATAAAAACCGCAGTTTCCGAAGGAGTCACAAACTGTATTGTCCATGCCTACCGCGATACCGTCGGAGAGGTCTTCCTACAGGTGCGGATATTTGACAAGGGCAGAGTTTACATAAAAATACGTGACAAAGGCTGCGGTATCGACGATGTGGAAAAAGCAATGGAACCGCTGTTCACAACCGCCCCTGAGGAGGAACGCGCCGGTCTCGGCTTTGCCGTGATGGAAAGCTTTATGGACAAAATTAAGGTCCGAAGCCAAAAGGGAAAGGGAACTACCGTTGTCATGGAAAAAACTCTTAAAACCCGAAAGGCATTCCGATGATAACAAAAACCGAACAATCCGGCAAGCTTGCAGAGGAAAATCTGGGGCTTGTTCACCTATGCGCAAACCGTTTCCGCGGAAAAGGAATAGAATACGACGACCTTTACGGAGCCGGCTGTATAGGTCTTATCAAAGCGTCAAAAGCGTTTGATCCGCAGCGGGGCGTGAAATTTTCCACATATGCCGTTCCCGTTATCCTGGGAGAGATCAAGCGGCTTTTCCGGGACGGCGGAACAATAAAGGTAAGCCGCAGTGTAAAAGAGCTTTCTCTGAAAATTTCCCGGCTGCGCGAAAGATTTATTGCCGGGGAGGGCAGAGAGCCTACAGTAGACGAGCTGTGCTCTCTTTCCGGAGAACCCTGCGACGCTGTGATCGAAGCGCTTAACGTAGCACTTCCGCCTATCAGCCTTACCGAATCGGGTGATGATTCGGAGCACGGGCAGATAGATATTCCTACCCCTCCTCCCGATACAGCTATAACCGACGCCATTTCCCTGCGACAGGTAATGGGAGGTCTTGACCCCAAGAACAGACAGCTTATCTTTCTCAGATATTTTAAAAATAAAACTCAGACCGAAACGGCAAAGCTTCTGGGAATGACTCAGGTACAAGTCTCCCGCCGTGAAAAAAAGCTGCTTGCCTCAATGCGCAGCCAGCTTGAATAGACGACATACTTTGGTTATGCTTATAACGGTTAAGGCCGATACCGCACAATGCTTGCGTGCAAGCAGATCGCACGCAAAGCTGCCGGTCGGTCTGCGCGGTATCGGCTTAAGCGGCTATAATCCTCTGAATCCCTTACCTATGATCTCGCTGCTGTTGGTAATCATCATAAACGCCGACGGATCTGTTCTTTTTATAAAATTTCTTAGTGCTACTGCCTGATGCCTCTGCATAACCGTGAGTATAACGTACTCGGACCTACCGGAATATGTTCCCTGCGCCTTGAACATTGTTGCACCTCTCCCCAGAATAGTATGGATAAACTCGCATATCGGCTTGGGATCGGAGCATACTATAGTAAAATATTTGCAAAGATTTATATTTTCAATTGCCCCGTCAATAACAAGAGATTTTACAAACAATCCGCAAAAGGAATAAAGTCCCGTTTCAATATCGAAAACAAAACAAGCTGTAACTGTAATAAGCAGATCCACTATCAGAAGCGAAGTACCAATATTAAAACTGGTGTATTTTTTCAGGATAACTGCTATAATATCAGTTCCGCCGCTTGATGCGCCCATATTGAAAAGCACCGCCGAACTTAACGCCGGCATTGCAATAGCAAAAACAAGTTCGAGTATGGGCTGATCCGTAAGCGGCTTATCCATCGGAAATATTCTGTCCGGAATCGCCAGTGCAACAGAAAGCAGCGTGCTTACATAAACCGTCTTTATTCCTGCGCCTTTTCCCAGAAAAATAAATCCCAGCCCAAGCAGCGCCATATTTATTATAAACGTATAAATTCCTGCGGAAATTCCGGATACCGCGCTCAGAACTATGGCTATTCCCGTTACTCCTCCGAAAGTAAAATTGTTCGGAAACTTGAAAATATAAATGCCCGCGGCCATAAACAGCGTTGCACCGGTCAGAATGCCGTATTCCTTGATAATCCGTAAATAATTACCCTTCAATATAATCAGCCTCCAGCACAATATAATGAAAAAAGCTGCCCGGTAAAGACAGCTTCTTTCAGAAAGTAAGGAAAGTAAAATGAATTGAAAAGAAAAATTCTATAGATAAACTCTTTTCTCATAAAACAAATATTCAAAACAAGCGTCGGCGACGGAAATCATATACTCTCCTGTGTTCCCGTAAACCGCTCTTATTCCGTTATACCCTCTTTGATTTTAATATATTCTTTCATAAGCTTTACGGCGCCTTCCGTTCCGGTTTTAGAGGAATTTATGCACAGATCGTAATTCTTAGCCTCTCCCCATTTCATGTCGGAGTAATAATTATAGTAATTGGCGCGCCTTTTATCCGTTTTACGAATAAAATCCTCAACCTTGTTTTTCTCGATATCATACCGCTCAAGAATACGCTTTTTCTTCTGAAGCATATTTCCGGTAATAAAGAAATTTATTACATTGGAATTTCCCTTCAGCACATAGTCGGCACATCTTCCGACAATAACGCAGGGTCCCTGATCGGCAAGCTTTTTGATGGTTTCAAACTGCGCAAGAAAGATTTTATGATTAAGCGGCATTTCCGGATTCAGCCTGCCGTCCGCCGTAACCGGATAATTTCCCATTACCAGTGAATACAGAAAGCTGTTGGTATAGGTTTCATCGTGCTTTACAAACAGCTCCTTGCAGATACCGCTTTCCTTTGACGCCAGTTCCAAAAGCTCCTTGTCATAAAATCCTATTCCAAGGTCGTCGGCAAGCTTCTGACCTATCTCCCGTCCTCCGCTGCCGAATTCGCGGCTGATCGTAATAATTGATTTCATAACAAAGTCTCCTTTCAGAATAAAGTGCTACGGCTTTTTGCCGTATGCTTATTATAACATACTTTTTGTTCTTTGTATACAAAAAACTTATAAAAAATTGCACAAATTTGTGACTGATTACTTGTACAAATTTCATATATTTATATTTTATAATAATTTTACGGCGGCGTGTTCACATAATCTGATATGCCTCGCCTGATGAAAAGATGCGTATCCGGATTTATATACACGCTCTGAATATTTTTCCGGATCGCTTCATGCAAAAAAACGACGGGACAGAAACTCCCGTCGTTTTCCTGTGGAAAGGTGTATATTAATTAAGATATAATCTTATTCGCTGTCAGACTGCTCAGTCTGCTCGTCGAGATCAAGATTTACCAGCGGATTGGCGGATGAAGCCACCTTAGGCAGAACGCCGTCCCACTTATCTATAGTTTCATATCTTATAAGCATATCGCTGACCGATTCCGAAAGAACCTTGTTCGCCTCTGCCTGAGCGTCGGCTCTGGTCTTTATCGCCTCTGCGTCAGCATCCGCTGCAATTGTCTTTTTCTTAGCCTCAGCTTCTGCTATTACTATCTGCTGTTCCTGCTCTGTCTTGGTTTTTATAAGGTTCTGCTCGGCGACCTGTTTCGCTTCGATAGCGTTGTTAAATTCCTCTGAAAAATCAAAATTTACAATATTAAACTTCTCTATCTGAATTCCGTAATCCGATACCTTGGATTCAAGCTGCTCCTTTATCTCCTCTCCCACCTGATTTCTCTCCGTTATCAGCTGCTCGGCAGTATACTTTGCGCTTACGGATTTCATAGACTCCTGGACTGCCGGCATAAGTATCACCGCCTGATAGTCGGCTCCTATGTTCTTATAAATAGAAGCTGACGAATCATTTCTGACCCTGAAATTGACAGCTATTTTTGAATTTACCGTCTGAAGGTCCTTTGAAACCGCACTGGCGTCCGCTTCGTAGACCTGTATCTTATTTGAAACTACCACCAGCTCCTGAGCAAACGGAACCTTCAGATGAAAGCCCTCCGAATATGTATTCTCAGATACCTTTCCGAAAGTTACTATTACTCCCGTCGAACCTGCCGGAACTATTGCAACGGCAGAAACCGCAAGAATAATCAATAAGACCGCGCATACTATGATCCCTATAAGCTTCCCCGTTTTTTTCCTGGGGCCTATGTCCACTACCTTTGAATTACGCATATCAATACCTCCTGAATTGTTTTAATACTAAGTCTTTATTGCTCTCCTATTCCTTTAAGCAATACCTAAATCTGCCGCCGTATGGACTTTTGCATACGCCGCCTTAAACGTCAAGCTTTTCAAATTCCCGTTCCGCCTGACGCCTGTAATATGACGCTCTGTAGCCGAGAATAAGTATAAGAAGCGCTTCGTTCAGCCTTTTTCTCTGCTCTCCCGAATAATCCGGCGAAAGATTTTTATCTATCTCCTCCGCTATTTCGTTACGGCTGTGGAGATTTTTTCTCGACATTACAGACAGCAGTCTGCACATCAGATTATAAAGCTCCGTATCGTGAAGGATATCGTCCGACATATCGTCAACCTTACCGTTTATATATGTCATAAGACCCGCGATATCCTCAAGCTTCATCGTTCCCCTGAGAATATTGATAAGCAATATCCTCACTATCTGTCTTTCCGCGTACTTTTTCCCTACAGCCGGCGTTACCCAGCCGCGCTTTATCCAGTTCTGGATAGTCGAACCCTCAAGACCCGTCAAGGTAGAAAGCTGAGAAAGGGTCAGTCCTCCGGTCGCGGAAAGTATCGGCTCGATAAGCGAGAATGCGTTTTCCTCCGCCTTTAAATCAAAATCCATCTCTGTTCCCGGTAATTTGTCCAGCATATTTACACCATTCCTTTCTTCAGATGTCTGATCTTTTTCCGTTTTGATGTTTCTTTCAGTTCGACTGCCGTACAAAGCTGTACAGCCGCTCTTTCTTTGTTAGATTGCATCTTCCGTACGGCCGCACAGCCGCCGGCAGTTCTCCCCGCAGATCCTTACGGCACTGTTAAACTCCGTCGCACCCCATGCCTTCGGGATCTTTTTTATTTTTTCGTAATTCACATTCTTTTAGTTCTTCTCTTCGTGTCTTACGATACTATGATTATATCATGAGTTCATATGAACCGCAAATTCAATCTCACGACTGTTTAAATCAAAATCAGTAAATAATTTAATATATCTCATTCATACTTAGATTTTCGCATATTTTCTTTTATTATCTTTGTTTTTTATGATTTGGTTCTCCTGATGCGTTATTGCAAAGCGCCGCATTACATTTTTAAAAATTCCATGTTTAAATATTCCGTCAGTGCAAATAATAAAAACGCAGAACATAATCAAGAAAGGAGGAATGCTCTCATCCGGGAGCATTGCAAACAATATGTCAGAAAAAAATTCTTCACTCAGCGACCTTATCGAAAAGGACTCCTCCAGCCGTGAATTTTTTAATTCTCTTTCTCCCGAACTGCAAAACAGTCTGCTGGAGCGTAATATTGAAACCTTTGAAGAGCTTGCCCTCTGCGCCGGAAAGTACAGAAAAAATTCTCCCGACAGCAGAAACGTTCCGTTTGAAGCCTATAATCCCTCATGTTCGGCTAACGACTGCACCGGTCTTATTCCTTCGGGAGCAGATCAATCAATGGAAAGCTTCGACTCTTACAAAGAGCTTTATCCTTTTTCAAATCCTTCGTACTCCTCTCTCAATGAGACCCAGGCAGACGAAAAAGACGCAAAATAAAAAACGGCTGCCGTTCTCTGTAGGAATAGCAGCAAAAAAGAGGCCACCGCAAAGCGGAATACCCATATAGATGTTTTTAACCCGAAAGCGGTTTGTCCAAACCGTTTTCGGGTTTATTTTCATTATAGTATTACTCGAATAAATCAGAATTTATATCATAAACATCTTTCCATATATCCACAAGTGAATGGAAAAAAATCAAATTTTTTAGTCCCGATATGTATAAAACCATTGTCCTCATACCATTTTCGTAATACTTTGTTTTCTTCTACAATACCTATATTTATTTTTGTACAGCCTTTTTCCATTGCCCTTAGATAAGCATCACTTAACAAGTCTGCACCAAAATGTTTATGTCGGTATTGAGGAAGAACACATAGATTATTTAATTCACATTCTTTATTATCTTGCAACAGCAAGGAATAGTAACCGATGATTTTATTATCATCAGAATAGTAAGCATACATCAGACGATGTTCATTGTCTAACTGATAATAAAGTCTATCCTCTGTTGTTGCAAAAGCAGTAAATCTTGGTGCGTTATCTACAGTAAAACCAAATTCATTTGCGACAGTTAGAAAACTACTTTTGATAACTTGCACACATTCAGGAACGTCATTCCTATTTATTTTTTTTATCATATCATAACTCCCATAAATTCCGATTTATTTTATTAAACATTATAGCTTAACTCAATCGATATGTCAATAATAAAACATAGTATCTCTGACTGAAAAATCAGAGATACTATTCCTTGATAAGTAACGCCCTAATACGCCACTTCTTTATTGAAGGGAGACCTTCGGCCGCCCGCTGACTGCCGTAAAATTATATACAATATTAATCGTCGTTTATTGAAAGCAGCTTTTCTGCCTGAGCGGAATCAAGCTGCTCGATCTCTCTCAGCTTGCGGTTTATTCCTCTGGTTCTTACTCCTACAAGCTTGTCAAGATCCTCATCGAGCTGACGAATACGGTTTTTCGCTGAGGAAAGAACCTCCTCGAACTTTCCGAATTCCGTCTTGACTGCTCCCAGAACCTGCCACACCTCGCTGCTGCGCTTTTGGATCTGCAAGGTCTTGAAGCCCATCTGCAATGAATTGAGCAATGCCGCCATAGTTGACGGTCCCGCTATATTTACGCTGTAATCCCTTTGCAGCACCTCTACAAGTCCATGGTTTACCACCTCGGCATACAATCCCTCAAATGGCAGGAACATAATGGCAAAATTTGTGGTGTACGGCGGACAGATATACTTATCGTGAATATCCTTTGCGCATTTTTTAATAATACTCTCAAGATTTTTGTACGCTGTTTTGACCGCGTCGGCACTGCCGCTTTCATAGGCCTCCTGAAGCGCAGCGTATGTATCCCCCGGAAACTTACTGTCTATAGGAAGGTAAATATGCTCTCCTCCGTCCGAGGCGGGAAGCCTGACTGCAAACTCAACGCGTTCCCTGCTGTTTGGAACGGTAGCGACTTCGGTTTCATACTGCTCGGGAGTTAATATCTCCTGCAAAATAGCTCCCAGCTGTATCTCTCCCAGTATACCTCTTGTCTTTACGTTTGAAAGCACCTTTTTCAGATCTCCTACTCCCGAAGCAAGGTTCTGCATCTCTCCCAGACCCTTATATACCTGCTCCAGCCTTTCGCTTACAAGCTTAAAGGATTCGTTCATTTTCTTTTCCAGCGACTCCTGAAGCTTTTCATCCACCGTTCCCCTTATTTTATCAAGCTGTTTTGCATTATCCTCCTGAATGGACGCAAGTTGCTTGGACATTGTGGCTCTCATATCCTCAAGCTTCTGCTGATTGGTGGTTTCAAGAGTTTTAAGTCTTTCTTCAAACTGTTTGAGCTGAGCCTGAACGGAATTATTCATCTCCTGCTGCTTTTCAACTATATGCCTGTCCATTTCGGCAAGACGCTTGTCCTGACCTTCGGCAAAGCTTTTCTGGTTTTCAGAAAGCATCCCGCTCATCGTTCCTATCGAATTTGAAACGTTGGCAGATAGTTCCTGCCTCAGACGGCTTTGCTGTTCCGTCAGCTCCGACTGCAATTTTTCAAGTTTCGAAATCGTTTCCTCCGCATCTTTTTTGCCGTTCTGTTTCATAATTAGAATAACTAGCATAACGGCGCACAAAATAAGTATTACTAAAATCGCAGTATCCATTTTTTATTTCCCTTTTTATATGGGATTTTCCTCCGTTTCATAGCGTATTTCATTCAAATAAAAGACCTGCCCCGTTTTAAGCTCTTCAAGGGCATATCAGCGCCGCCCATTGCAAACGGTCAGCCGGAAATTTACCGGTTACCGAATATTACGGCGTCTTTTTCAAGTATATCACAAATCCGCCGTCTTGACAACCAAAAATATCTGTGTCAGTTTTTTCCGGAACAGCTTTCTCTGCTGCTTTTATCTTCATCAATACCGATCAGACCTAAAAACTCGCATATATTCTTTATAGCTATTACCGCCAAAGAAACCAAAGCTATAACCTCCAGCATTTTAATCAACCTCCTGTATAATTCCTTCTGAATTGAATTATACAGCATAGGCTGTACGTTTGTCTGTACAGTTTGAAAAATTTCCTGTTTTTCAGTACAAAAATACGTACACTTGTGTTTTGCTTGAAAAGCTCATAAAAAATCCTTCTTTTTATCCTGATCTCTCGGATACGGTTCTTTGACGTTAGTTAAACCCAACAGATAATCTACGCTGGTTCCGTAAAATTCGGCAAGCTTTATAAGCAGCTCGGCGGTCAGCGATATTATCCCGTTTTCATACTGCGAGTATGTGTTCTGAGAAACGTTAAGATATTCTGCCAATTCCTTCTGCTTCAGGTCTCTGTCCTGCCGCAGATCCCTAATATGCTCATACATTTATATCACCCACAAATATTATGGCATATCTGTGGTAAAGATATTGACTTTTATCTGTAATTCAGATAAAATAATAGCTAGGACAATACCTTGCAATGACCGTGCGGTATTGTCCCGGATTTGTTGAATAACCGACATCCCGCATATATGCACAGATGTCGGAATACACCGCCTTTATTCTATCTCCTGCGGCAGATTGTCAAATTCCTCAGTGCTGAAAAATTCGCCGAGCGTTATTTCAAAACCGTCGCATATTGTTTTTATCGTAACTATCGAAATGTTCCGTCTGTCTTGATCCATGATAGAATAAACAGTTGACGGAGTAACTCCCGACCGGTTTGCAAGCTCGTTGAGCGTTATGCCTCTTTCGCCGCATAAATCCAATATCCTCTTTACTACCATGTTTTTCACCTTCATTATCAACACCTCTATGGATATTGTAACAAAGTTTTCCACTTTTAATATACGCAGTTGCGTATATTAAATATTTATGATATAATAAAGGTCATCTCTGAAAATTCAAGTACCACGCTGAATCTTGATCGGGGACGGCAATTTTCAGAAAATTAAAGATTTTATAAATAACGGCCAGTCCATTTTTGACGGACCTGCCGCTGAAAGGAGTAAATTGCGCGTTCTATGTATTCACAGATATACAAAGCCTGCACTATAGCCGGCGGATTGCAAAATGCAATTACCAAAGAGGAGGAAAACAACTGCAAGCTGATTCTTTTTGATAAAATACTCACATGCTATAAAAACGGCATCAAAACCTTTTATACCAACTGCGAAATGGGAATACCCATATTTTCTGCCGAAGTACTGACCTCGCTGAAGGAAAATTTTCTGATAGCCCTGAAGATCGTTATACCTTATGAGGAACAGGCGGTCAACTGGCCTGAAAAATGGCGTGAGCGTTACTTCAATATACAGGAAAAGGCAGATTCTGTTTACCAGATAGATTTCCATTTCTGCGAAAGTTCCTATGAGAAAGCGGACAGATACATGATAGACAGAAGCTCCAACCTGATCTGCTCCGAAAACAGCCGTGATTCGTTTATTTCAGCATATGCTAAGAAAAAGGGCTGCCAGATAGAATTCTTCTGACAGCCTTTTAACTGATCTTTTATATGCTCATCAAGAGGCGTTATCCTTTTATTATAAATTCCCTTAAAACCTCTTCAAGCGCCTTCATCTGCCGGTCCGTACCGATAGTTATGCGCAGATAATTGTCTATTCTCGGCTTGTTAAAGTAGCGTATGTATATATTCTTTGACTTTGCGTATTCAAAAATATCCCTTGCATTGAATTCAGGATGAGTACAGAAAACAAAATTGGTTCTGCTTTCCGGCACCTTGAAGCCCATGCTGCGCAACGCTGCGATAAAATTATTCCTTGTCCGGATGATATTCTGCTTTGTTTCTTCAAAATACTCCCTGTCTTTCAGAGCAGCAGCAGCAGCGGCGGCGGCTATGCTGTCCACCGGATATGAATTGTACGAATCCTTCACCGCGTCCATATACGAAATAAGCTCCGGATCTGCAAACGCTGCGGCAATTCTCATGCCTGCCAGCGATCTTGATTTTGAGAAGGTCTGGGTAACCACCAGATTATCATACTTTTTTATAAGCTCCACTGACGACTGTCCGCCGAAATCAACATAAGCCTCGTCAATTATAACAATGCAGTCCCGGTTATGGTCCAGCAGATCTTTTATCTTATCCCTGCTCAGCTCAACTGATGTGGGCGCGTTGGGATTGGGGATAACAACTCCTCCGTTTGGAGCATAATAATCCTCAACATTTATCTTAAAATCATCTCCTACAGGAAAAGTCTTGTAAGGAATATTCATAAGACTGCACCATACGGGATAGAAAGAATAGGTTATATCCGGGTAGACTATCGGCTTGTCAGAATTAAAAAAAGCCCTGAATGCCGCGGCAAGAACATCGTCTGAACCGTTTCCGGCAAAAACATTTTTCTTTTCAAGTCCGTAATATTCTGCCGCCGCCTCTCTCAGCACAGACGCGTCCATGCTGGGATATTTTTTCAGCTCCTCCGTATCGAACTCACTTATGACCTTTTGAACCATAGGGGAGGGCGGATACGGATTTTCATTTGCGTTGAGCTTGATTATATCCTCTGAGTCCGGCTGCTCTCCGGCAACGTAAGGCTCTATATTTATAAGATTTTTTCTCCAAAGCCTTTCGCTCATTTATATCAATCCTTCCGAATTCAGTGTATTAAAGCGATAATAACAAAGACATTGTATCACACAAAACGATTGTTGTCAATAACAAAGCCCTTTGAAAATACAGTTTATTACAGATTTGTACCACATTCAACACATTATTTCCCTGCTAAAAGAACAATTGACACAAGAAGAGCCGCGTATATGTTTCCTCCCCACAGCGGCAGAAACATACGGCTTTTACTTTTAGTATTAAAATCGTTTTTTAAAGCAATACCGCACAACGACCGCCTGAAAGCTTTGCATACAGTCCTTGTGCGATATTGCCTATATTATTTACAATTATTTGTCAATATACTTTCTCACTCTCAGCTGAATACCTATACTGTCGGCAATCGCCTGAGATTTCTTAATTTCCTCCTCGCCGATGATATCCACTACCGTAAGCATAACATGAGGAACATATTCCTTTACCCTTCCGGCAAAACCCAGCATTTCCTCAAAGCAGTTCACACCCCTAAAAGACGGACGGGTCACCTTGTCATAAGCTTCGGCGTCTGAAGCGTTAAGACTTATTGAAACCGTATCGGCTATTCCCTTAAACTCCTCGGCTGTGCTCCTTTTGTTTATCAGATCGGAAAGTCCGTTGGTATTGATCCTTATAGGCGTATTTGTAACGGAGCGGATATACCTTGCAGTTTCCTTGAGAATTTCCAGCTCGCAGGTAGGCTCTCCGTACCCGCAGAATACTATCTCGTCGTATCCGTCCAGATCTCTGCTCTTCAGATCTTCGATTATCTCTCCGGCGGCAGGCTGACGCTCCAGCCAGAGCGGATCCGAACCGTAAGCGCCGTCGCCGTTGTTTCTTATGCAGAATGTACAGTTGCATGGGCATTTATTTGTGATATTGAGATAAAGACCTTTTCCTACCTCATAGCTTAAAGTCATTGATTTTTTCATTTTTTGTTCCTCCCAAAATAATATATTTTCAGTCTGTGCAGAATATGGATCCGGGACAACAAATAAACGGCCCCTCAGAAACAGCGGATATTTACTGCAAACCATATTCACAGCGCCTTACCCTGCCAGGAATCCCTGCGGTAAAGCTCCTTGTCTATCTCATTCATAACACAGAATTTTTTAAGGCTCCATAGCGGTGCAATAAGCTCGTCCCTTGCTCCGTCTCCGGTAACTCTCTGAATTATAACATTCTCAGGTATTACCTCCAGCTGGTCGCATACGACGTTAACATAATCCTCCCGGCTCATCGCCTCAAACTCCCCGTTTTCATACATCTGCGCCAGCTTTGTATTTCTTAAAATATGCAGCAGATGAATTTTTATGCTGTGTATGCCAAGCTCTCCGCACACCTTAGCCGTTTGAAGCATCATATCGTGAGTTTCAAACGGAAGCCCGTTTATAATGTGAACGCATACGTTTATTCCCCGCTCCTTAAGAAGTCCGAACCCTGATAAAAATTCATCAAAGTTATGACATCGGTTGCAAAGCTCTGCCGTTTTGTCATGAATACTCTGCAATCCCAGCTCCACGGTAAGATATGTTTTTTGCGCCAGCTGTGCCAGCATATCCGCCTTGTCGGCGTCCAAACAGTCCGCTCTGGTAGCTATGCTAAGCCCTGCGGCATTTTCAAATCCAAGAGCAGTCTCAAACATTTTTCTGAGCGTTTCGGTTTCTCCGTAGGTGTTGGAGCCTGCCTGAAAATACGGAATACAAAGTCCGTCCTGCCACTTACGGTTCATTTCAGCCTTCACCTGACGGTACTGAGTTGCTATATCGTCGCAGGGATCTCCGGCAAAATCGCCGCTGAGCTTGGCAGAGCAGAAAATACATCCTCCTGTTCCTTTGGATCCGTCACGGTTAGGACAACCTAAATCAATATTCAGCGGAACCTTGAAAACCTTTTTCCCGAATCTGCGTCTGAGATAATAGCTGTAAGTCAGATACCTCTTGTTATCGTCCGAATATTCAAACGGATTGGACTCTCTCTGAGTCATTTGTGCTATTCCTCCTGAGCTTCGTTTTCGGAACTGTCTTCTGAAATCTGAGACGAAGCAGTCGTGGTCGTAGTAGTAGAAGTCGTTGTTGTTGTAGTGGTTGTGGTGGTTTGCTTTCTGGTCGTTGTAGTTGTTGTAACGTTATCATTTGCCGGAGGAACCGTTACCGTCGTATTTACCTGCGGAGCGTCGTTATTTGTAGTAGTAACTGTAGTTGTTTCTTCGGTCGTTGTTGTGGTCTGCTCCGTGGTTCTTTTATAGGTAGTATTGTATACCGGAGCGGTTTCCTTCGGCTTTTCTGTTTGCGTTTTCTTTTCCGCCGCCGTGGTCGTAGTCACATTTTTTTCTTCATGACGGTTTTGCTCCGGCTCGTCGAAGCTGTTTGGCTTTTCTTCCTCATTCTGCTCCGCACCGCCTACAGGATCGGATATCTTGTTTCCAAAACCGTATATCAGCGATACCCTCTCCTCAATCCATTTAATCTGCTCGGGAAAAGGCAGGGTGCTTTCATATCTGCTCTGTATCTCCGCAGTATATTCACCGGAAACAAGACGTTTTAAGGTAAATTTATTGCCCTCTTCTCCGTATCTTTTGCTGCTGGTAAAAATAATGAATACTGCCGCAGCGCACAGAAATATAAACACAAGCGATATAAGATTAATAAAATCATACTGCGCCTTAAGATTTTCTTTATTTATCTCGCCAAGAACCTTTTCGCTCTCGGCACATTCCTCCGGCAGCACATACTCGTTTTCTTCTTCGCCGGCTAAATTTATATCTTTAATGTTGCTTTCCATATAACTCAACCTCTCAGCTTAACCCAGAAGCTTTGCCGCTTGGGTTATTACACACAGTATCAGAACCGCCGCAAGCAGAACCGTTTTGCATATCCTTACCTGTCCGTAAGCTCTTGCAGATTTTTCACCGTACCTGTCCGCCGCCGCAAGCAAAGGCTTTCTTATAAACGGACATATGCTTATAAACGCGATTATGATAAGTACTATATTGTTTAAAACCGCATTTTTTACCGCAACGCTCAGCTGATAATCGGTTCCTATTCCTGTCAGCGCCATAATCCATTTTCTGTAGCCGTACATACTTGAAAAATAAAGTCCTCCGAACACCGCCATACCGATGCCAAAAACATAAATAAATTTAACCGCACCCGGGAATTTTTCAAGTTTCTTCCCGTATACATATTTTTCAAGCGCCGCTATGATACCAACTGCAATTCCCACTATAAGAAAATTCACCTTTGCTTCGTACCATATCATAAGCGCGGTATAACATAAAACAGTGCAAACAACGGAAAAAAGCTTTTTACCTCTGCCAAGTCCGGTGAAAACCTCTTCATAGAATTTAACAAGAGTAGTATTGAAACTTTCAAGCAAGCCGGTAATAAGTCCCTTTGAACTCGGATCCTTGTAATTCTCGGGATATTCAAATCCGTTCATTTTTCCCAGACCTCTCGCCATGTCAGACATTCCGGCAAGCATAAAATAAGCCTCTCCGAAAAAAGCTATCATTCCAAACCAGCAGCCCAAAAGCGTTATTTCATCGCTGTTCAGCCCTGCAAGCTTTATTCTTGCAAATACCGGAGCCAGCAGGACTGCCTTTGCAAGACCTATGATAAATCTGTTGAGTCCCTCGTTTATCTCATGTCCGCCTACCGTCCTTTTTCTTATGTACGGCTCCATATCACCGTATCTTACCACAGGACCGGCTATCATAAAATGATACGATACCATATATGTCATCAGACAGAAAATATTTTTTTCTGCCCTGCATTTTCCCGTATAAACGTCGTAGCAGTATGAAAATCCCCTGACCGTATAATATGCGGCTCCAACCGGTATTACAGCCTGAGAAAAACTCAACACGCTGATTTTTTCAAACAGATAATTATGCGTGAAAACAAAGAAAACCGCAGCATTCATAATAAAATCAGCTGCAAGCAAAGCTTTTGCGCCCGATTTTTTTACTTCCCTGGTTTTGGCTATTCCAAGCCCTATAAAGTATTCCGCTATTACCGTAACAAAAAGCAGGCACACTGCCGCCGGCTTTGCCCATGAAAAGAAAATCACCGACGTTATTATAAGTATAAAATTTTTATATTCTGTACTTCTGTCAAAAAAGGAAAAAAGAACGGACAACGGAAGCAATCCGAGAAAAAACAATAAATCAGAATAGCTCAACTTTATATCTCCTTTTTAATTAATTTATCTATCTTATTAATTTAAAACCTATAATAGTCGCATTTTGCTATTATAATTTTATCACAATTCACAAATTTAAGCAAGCAAAATTATCAATAAAATAAAACTTTCTTATAAAACACCTAAAACCATTTGCAATATTTAAAATATGTGTTATAATGTATGTATATGATATGCTTTTTCTTGGGGAAGGAGTGACTTGTAATGGCATCAGTTTTAATTACAGGCGCGAGCGGCATGATAGGAATGTATCTGACATCTAATCTGCTGCAAAAAAAACATAGAGTTTTCGGCGTTGACAGCCGTAAGAACGATTATATAGGCACCGACTCAAACTATACCTTTGTTCAGTGCGATATAACCGATAAGGATTCTATCGAGGGAATAATAGCAAGCAATAAAATAGATTCAGTGGTGCATCTTGCAAACTCTGTTGATAACGATATCGATCCCTATGTAACCGACGCTGAAATCAAAAAGAGCAAGATCTGCGATAAATTTATTTATGAGATTGCAGATAAGCATATGGTTAAAAACTTTCTGCTTCTCAGCACAACTCAGATTTACGGAAATCAGAAGGGAAGAGAACCGATACGTGAAACAAATCCCGAAAAGGGAAGCTCCAATTACGTTGATCTGAAGCTTACCTCCGAAAAATATATGCTCAAGGCGTTTAAAAAATCCGATACTGTTCCGGTTATTGCCAGAGTTGCTCCCGTTTACACAGCGGAATATACTCAGAATCTCCGCGACAGAGTATACGATTACAAGGATGACGTAGCTTATATATATAAAGACGGAGAATACGGCTTTTCATTCTGCTGCGTTTTTAATCTTATTGACTTTATCAACGGAATCATCAATGTGCCTGAGGGAAGGTATGAGGGAATATACAACGTTGCAGACTCCAGAATGATAACCGCCAAGGAGATCCTTGATTACGAACGTGAGCATCACCGTATAGGAGCTGTTATCCAGCGTAATCCAGGAGTCGGAATAAGCTTTAACAAATCTAAGGCAAAAACCGATTACAGGTATTTTGATCCGGCTTCATCATTTAACAACTGGAATATCGACAATACCAGGGCAAAACGTATAGCTCCGTTTCGCTGGACGCTTAAAAACACCAAATAGCTGCGCGCTTACAACATCATATCATATATGTAAAACAGATACCGTACAGTTTAGCTGTGCGGTATTTTTTTAAAACGTCCGCGTTGATTTTAACATGAAGAAGTTTTCCCGTTATTGTTTATTATAAGCAATTCTTAAAATCACTGATTTTTTATTTTCAGATTTTACTTCTAACAGCGAAAGGCTGTCCCCTTTATATGGAACAGCCTTCCGCCTGAAGTAAAAGAATATGAAAAATATGAAGAAAACTTAATTTAGAAGAAAGCTTATTTAAATTTCCGGAGTATTAATATCCTCCGTACTGATTGAAGAACTGACGATAGCTGTCATAATCATCATAGCTTTGCTGCTGATCATTCTGATCTTCGTCCTCGTCCTTATCTATTGCCTCGCCGAGAGTAACATCTTTATCGATTATTTCACCGTCTCTGTAAACCGAAACCGTGATTTTATCGCCGGCTTTATATTTTTCCTTTATCTCGTTGAATTCCTCAATAGATTCTATGAGATTTCCTTCAATTCCAATAACTATATCGTTGACCTGTATTCCGGCTTCCTCGGCGGCGCTTCCGGATTCAACGCTTCTTACAAAGAAGCCTTTTGGTATATCGTAATACTGTGAATAAACGTCGGTTACGTTTTCACCGCTTATACCCAGCGTAGGTCTGCCGGTTACGTAGCCGTACTGAATAAGATCGTCAATTATCGGTGTAGCCTCGTCAATCGGAATAGCGAAGCCAAGACCTTCGCCATAGGTTGAGGATACCTTTGCAGATGTGATTCCTATAACCTGTCCGTAAGCGTTGATAAGAGGTCCGCCCGAGTTTCCGCTGTTAATGGAAGCATCGGTCTGAATAAGATTCATTGTCCTGTCCTCAATGGTCAGGGTTCTGTCAGTAGCTGAGATGATTCCCGCAGTAACAGAGTTTGCAAGATCGAATCCCAAAGGATTTCCTATTACGATTGAAACCTCACCGACTCTGATCTCAGAGGAAGTTCCGAACTCCGCAGCAGTAAGACCTGTTTTGTCTATCTTTACAACTGCGAGATCAGTCTGACTGTCCTTTCCTACAAGCTCTGCCGTTATTGTTTCGTCGTCGCTGCTTTCAGAGCTTTCATCGGAATACGAACTTGGCAGAACTACCGAAATCGTAGTTGCTCCGTCAACAACGTGAGCATTTGTAATAATGTATCCGTCGGTACTCATAATAATACCTGTTCCGGTAACCGTTCCGGAGCTTGTCATGCAGGAAATTCCAACAACTGAAGGCGAAACCTTATCTACTATATCGGGAATCGTCATAGCATCGCTTGGAGTTGCAAGCTGTATAATGCTTGGAAGATTGCTTCTGTCAACCGAAGAACTGCTGCTTGTACTATCCGTAGAGCTTTTATTATTCTGTGAAGTCTGAAGAGAAGTATCGGAACTGTCCTTTCCTAAACCGGTTCCGGTAATCAGCGAATAGCCTACGATCGAAGTCGTTCCGATAGCGAAAACGCTGAGAACCGCTATAATTCCGGTAAGAATTTTTCTTCCTTTACTCTTTTTATTTTCGGGCTTATATGAAAATTCATTTACAGACTCGCTGTTGTAATTCTGAAAATCATTCTGATTGTTAAAATTTTCAAAATTTTCATTGTTGTTATTGAAGTTATTCATAATGAAATCCCTCCTGTATCCATAATATAGATCCGTTTTCCCGAATTTATTTTCGGATTTATGTATCCTTTCTTTTTCTTTTTATACTTATATTATAACCCCCAATGTGATAACTCTATGATAACAAACGTAAAACTTGGTTATTTAAAAATATAATTTTTATCATAGAAACAGCATATTTCAACACCATTATTTTTTCATCCGGTATAAAAAACAGCCTTTACCACAGGTCCGTATACTGCCGGATAGTAAAAGGCTGTTATTTATTTTCACTGATATTCAAAATCGCTTACCAGATCTAATCCTCTGGCTCCGGTTCTTCATCTATAACCTCTGTGCTTTCTTCAATTTCAGCGGCTTTCTGCTCAGCCTCAAGTTCTTCCTCCGTCGGCTGTTCCACCTCGGCTATTTCGGCGCTGTCATCATGCTCTGCTCTGGTGAAGGTAACTACTCTGTCGTCGTCCGAAAGCCTCATAAGCCTTACACCCGTTGCATATCTGCCCATTATTCTTACATCTGCCGCACGGAATCTTATAATTATTCCCTCACTTGAGATCATTATAATATCGTCGGTTTCGTCTACTACCTTTATTCCGCAGACATATCCCTTTTCGTCGGAAGCTTTATAGTTAAGCATTCCAAAACCGCCTCTGTTCTGTATTCTGTAGGAATCCAGCGCAGTGCGTCGTCCAAGACCCTTATCCGATACCGTCAGTACAGAAGCGTTTTCTCTTACTCTTGCCATTGAAACGACATAATCGCCCTCTCTCAGCTTTATTGCCTTGACTCCGTGAGCCGAACGCGACATCTTTCTTATACAGTTCTCGTCTATTCGTATAGCCATACCGTTATGAGTTGCTATGATCAGCTGATTCTCGCCCTTTGTCATTCTTACTCCGGCAATTTCGTCGCCCTCATCAAGACCAATGGCAATAAGTCCGTTCTTGCGCACGTTTTTGTACGATGAAAGAGGAGTTCTCTTTATTTTTCCGTTCTTTGTGACCATAACGATATTCTTGCCCTCGTCAAAATCCGAGGTCTTTATCATTGCGGCTATCTTTTCATTTTCTCCGAGAGGCAGAATGTTTACTATATTCAATCCTCTTGAAGCCTTTGAACCTTCCGGAAGCTCATAGCATTTCAGACGATACATTATACCCTTGTTTGAAATAAACAGAATGTGGTCATGGGTCGAACAGATATACATCTCGTCAATAAAATCATCCTCGCGCTGCTTCATTCCGGTGACGCCCCTGCCCCCGCGATTCTGCGCCTTATACGCCGAAACCGGGATCCTCTTTATATAACCGTTTTTGGTATAGGTAACAACGCTGTCCTCTACAGGAATAAGATCCTCTATATCCACCTCGCCGCTTACATTTTCAATCTGAGTTCTTCTTGCGTCTCCGAACTTCTGCTGAATAGCCTCCAACTCTTCTATTATAATGCTTAAAACTCTTTCGTGATTTGCCAGTATATCCTCGTAATCGGCTATCTTTTCTTCTATTTCCTTCAGTTCGTCAATTATCTTCTGACGCTCCATGCCGGTCAGACGGCCGAGAGTCATATTTGCAATATGGTCCGCCTGAATCTCGCTCAGTTCAAAACGGTCCATGAGCCTCTGCTTACCCTCGGGAATATTCTTCGAGGTTTTCATTATCTCAACTACCTCGTCGATATTATCAAGAGCTATTACAAGACCTCTCAGTATATGATCTCTTTCCCTTGCCTTTTTAAGGTCGAACTCGGTCCTTCTTCTTATGACCTCAACCTGGAAATCAAGATACTGTTCAAGACATTCCTTTAAAGTAAGAACCTTTGGTATTCCGTTTACAAGAGCCAGCATTATAACGCCGACGGTATCCTGAAGCTGAGTATATGTAAACAACTTGTTAAGAACTACCTGAGGTATGGCGTCTTTTTTCAGCTCGACAACTATTCTCATACCCTCTCTGTCAGACTCGTCACGCAGATCGTGGATTCCCTCAACACGCTTTTCCTTTACGAGTCCGGCTATAGATTCAACAAGCCTTGCCTTGTTGACCATATATGGTATTTCGTGAACTATAATGCAGTTTCTGCCCTTTATCTCCTCAATAGTGGTATTTGCCCGGAGAATTATTTTTCCTCTTCCTGTGCCGTAAGCCGCTCTTATTCCGGCTCTGCCCATTATAATTCCTCCGGTAGGGAAATCCGGACCCTTTATATATTCCATAAGCTCGTCCAGAGTGCAGTCGGGATTTCTGACCAGAAGCTTGATTCCCTCTATAACCTCGCTGAGATTGTGAGGAGGAATATTGGTAGCCATTCCTACTGCGATACCTGTAGAACCGTTACACAGCAGCTGCGGAAAACGTGACGGAAGAACCTGCGGCTCCTTGAGTCTGTCATCGTAGTTTGACTGAAAATCCACCGTATCCTTATTTATATCCGTAAGCATATGGAGAGACATTTTAGACATTTTAGCTTCGGTATAACGGTAAGCAGCCGGAGGGTCTCCGTCCACTGAACCGAAGTTTCCGTGACCGTCCACCATAGGATAGCGCAGCGAAAAGCTCTGAGCCATTCTTACCAGTGCGTCATAAACCGAAGCGTCTCCGTGAGGATGATAGCGTCCCAGAACGGAACCGACTGTATCGGCGCACTTACGGTAAGGCTTATCGGGATAAAGTCCGTTTTCATACATCGTATAAAGTATTCTTCTGTGAACGGGCTTTAATCCGTCTCTTACGTCGGGCAGCGCTCTTGATACGATTACCGCCATTGAATACTGCAGGAAAGATTCCCGCATTATATCTTCAACGTCGCTGCTTATAACGTTTGAATTATCGCTAAACAAATTATCACTCTCTTTCTTACTGATACAGCGTTTTTTCTCCGCTTTTTATTTTCCCGCCGCAAGACGCAGCTGAAAAGTATTCTGTTTCTTATAATAAAAGATCATTAACTGCGTTTATTTTCTGAAAAAAACATATCTAATTTATTTCTGAGAATTTCACACTGATTTTCATCCATGCATCTTTTAGGAAGCACATATATAGTATCCTTTTTAAGGATAACCACAAACATATCATCCTTTTCTATAATATCTATCTCTCCTTCATTAAATTTGACTATTCTCGGAGGGATAGGCTTAAAATCCTCAGAATTCTTTTCTTCCTCCGTTACTATCGTTTCTATAACAAAACTGTCGTCATACAGAGAAAAAACATATCTGTCGTCTTCCAGTATCTTAAGAGCGTCAAGCAAAGAAGAGCGAATTTTTTTCATATTAAACCATATTGCCGCAATTGCCGCAGCGCAGACTCCGAAAAGAATATAGTTCATAGCTATCGAAGGATCTCTCCATGCAGATACCGCAAAGCCTACCGCAAGAAGCGCAAAGCCTATGGTTTTTATCCAGTTTTTCTTGTAGACGTATTTTTTCTGAAAAGTCAGAAAAGCATCGCCTTCCTCCTCGTTGGTTACATTGAACTCAAAGGAAAGATCGGGAGAAATCTCAAAAACTTGCTCCGCATTTTCGTTCTCATTTTCGTTAAAACCGTTCTGAACAATATTTTCACTGTCCATACCTGTATTTACGTTGCCGCAGAGAAACGGCGCTCCTTTCACAGTTTTTTCGCATTATCAGACGTCAAGCTCCTTGACGTACTGAGCGTTTTTTTCAATAAAATCTCTTCTCGGAGATACCTTATCTCCCATGAGAATTGTAAATATCTCGTCCGCCTTTACAGCGTCCTCCATGGTAACCTTTATCATTGTTCTTGATTCCGGATCCATTGTGGTTTCCCAGAGCTGCTCCGGATCCATCTCACCAAGACCCTTATATCGCTGAACGTCTACTTTCAGTCCGTTCTCTCCTGCCAGCTCGGATATATACTTATCTCTTTCCTCGTCGGAAAAAGCATATCTTACCTGCTTTCCTCTGTAGACCTTAAAAAGCGGAGGCTGGGCTATATAAACGTGCCCCTCCTCTATCAGCTGACGCATATACCGGAAGAAAAAGGTAAGAAGCAGCGTTCTTATATGAGAACCGTCTACATCGGCATCGGCCATTATAATTACCTTTCCGTAACGAAGCTTTGATATATCAAAATCCCCACCTATGGAAGTTCCCAGCGCCGTTACCACCGGCATAAGCTTTTCGTTGCCGTAAACCTTATCTATTCTTGCCTTTTCAACGTTAAGCATTTTTCCCCACAGAGGAAGTATAGCCTGAAATTTTCTGTCGCGGCCTTCCTTGGCGGAACCTCCCGCCGAATCTCCCTCGACAATGTATATTTCAGTATTGGTCGGATCCTTTTCCGAGCAGTCCGCAAGCTTTCCGGGAAGCGACGACGATTCCAGAGCGGATTTTCTTCTGGTAAGCTCTCTAGCCTTCTTTGCCGCTTCTCTCGCTCTCTGTGCCTGAAGAGATTTATCGAATATTGATCTTGCAACGGCAGGATTCTCCTCCAGATAATTCATAAGCTTTTCGCTTACTATCTTATCCACCATAGGACGTACCTCCGGATTTCCCAGACGTCCCTTTGTCTGACCCTCAAACTCACAATTTGTAAGCTTTACCGAAACGATAGCGGTTATTCCTTCCCGGACGTCCTCTCCCATGAGCTTGTCGCCGTCCTTGAGAAGATTAAATTTTTTTCCGTATTCGTTAAGAACCTTGGTAAGTGCATTTTTAAAACCTGTTTCATGAGTTCCACCATCAGGAGTATGAACGTTGTTTGCAAATGACAGAACCAGTTCGTTGTAAGAATCGTTATATTGAAAAGCGATCTCCGCCGTTATATCGTCCTTCATTCCGGTAATATAAATAACCTGCGGAGTAATCGCCTCAAGTCCGCGGGTCTTGTGTATATGCTCAACAAACTGTCTTATTCCGCCCTCGTAATGAAGAGTCTCTCCCTTATATTCATCGGTACGCTTGTCCTGAAAAACTATCTTTACTCCCGCATTTAAAAAAGCCTGTTCTCTCAGCATTTTAAGCAGAGTATCGTAATCATACTCTACCGTCTGCTCAAAAATCTCATGATCAGCCTTGAAGGTAACGGTAGTTCCCGTTTCCGAGGTTTCCCCTGTTATTTTCAGCTCCTCGTCGTAATGACCTCTTTCAAAATGCTGAAAATGCACATGAGTACCGTCCTTGATCTCTATCTCAAGCCATTCTGACAAAGCGTTGACTACCGAAGCGCCTACTCCGTGAAGTCCGCCCGCTACCTTATAGCCTCCTCCTCCGAATTTTCCTCCGGCATGAAGTACGGTATAAACCACCGTTGCAGCTGAAATACCCTCCTTAGGGTGAATTCCCGTAGGTATTCCTCTTCCGTTATCCGCCACTCTGATAATATTGTCAGGCAGTATTTCTACGTCTATCTGAGTACAGTAGCCTGCCAGAGCTTCGTCTATCGAGTTTGTTACTATCTCGTACACAAGGTGATGAAGTCCCTTTGGACCGGTAGAACCTATGTACATACCCGGTCTTTTTCTTACCGCCTCAAGACCCTCCAGCACCTGTATCTGACTTTCGTCGTAGCTTACGCTTTTGTCCACCTGAGAAACACTTTCGTTTTCAAATTCTTCGATGTTATCCAAAAAAATAACCCCCTCCTGGCAATTGCCGGCAGATAAGCGGAAATTATCTGCTTACATGAGAACCTTTTAAAAAATTTTTTAAAGCTCCCGATAAATTTATTATTAACGTTATATTGCTTTTCTGTCATTCCGAAAATCCGATGATACATCATCATTCAGCTTCTTTCTGCTTCTTTTAAGAAGAGTAGAACAGGCAAGCTGACTTATATAAACAGTTTCGGTAAAATCCCTGTCAAGACATACTATAAAGCTTTTTGGCATTTCATAGCTGCAATTGACAATCCTCTTATTTTTTGAGGATAAGTTTAAAAAATCTTTGGTAATTTTTGATACCGAAGTGTTTTCTATATCGAATATACCTATTATATCCCTGTCATTTACTATATAGCCGCCGCCCAAATGAAGATACATCCCAATAACTGCGCTTATTAAAAAGCGCAACTCCTTTCGCAATTTTTTCAGCTTATTATTCTTCCGTCTTTTATTCTGTACATTTTCCCTCTCCTGCCCTCTAAAGGAAAAGAATCGTCGCAGCAGGTTATAAACACCTGCATCCCATTTATTTTAGAAACTACGAATTCCTGTCTTGACGGATCAAGTTCGCTTAAAACATCGTCAAGAAGAATGCAGGGCGCTTCTCCGGTTTCCTCCGCAAGAATATAAGCCTGAGCAAGCTTCATTACGAGAGCAATGGAACGGTGCTGACCCTGGGACGCAAAATCCCTGACGGCAAGTCCGTTTATAAAACTTGCAAGATCGTCCCGATGCACTCCTTTTTGTGTAAAACCGGCTCTTATATCATCCGACCTGCTATTTTCAAGACATCTGAGATACTCCTCCGAAAGATCGTTTTTATAATCCTGTCTTCCCTCGAGCCCGTCAAAAACAGTGGAATAATATCTAAGCTCCAGCTTTTCGACCCCTCCCGATATTTCCTCATAAAGAGAGCCTGCCAGAGAATTAAGCTTTTTAGCGTAATTATATCTGAGAAGGGATATATACGCTCCCATTCTTGCCAGCTGAATATCCCATACCTCAAGCTCATCCTTTTCCGACCTGCCCGAGGCTATATTTTTAAGCAGCATATTTCTCTGCTCTATAAGCTGATCGTACTTTGCGGCGACCTCTCCGTATGAAAGCTTTATCTGTGATACCGACAGATCCAGAAACTGTCTTCTGTTCTCGGGAGAACCCTTTGAAAGCTCCAGATCCTCCGGAGTAAACACCACGCAGTCAAGATTTCCGAAAAGCTTTGAAGGCGATTTAAGCTTTACTCCATTCAGCCTGCAGCTTTTCTCTCTTACATTCGGTCTTGCCATATTGTAAATGATTGTCTGCTCCCGCTGTTTGTTTTTAAAATGCAGCTCAATGCTCATAGTCTCGCCGTTTATATCTATCATTCCCTTATCCTTTGTCCCGCGGAAGCTTTTAACTCCGCTGCAAAGCCATACCGCTTCGATCAGATTCGTTTTTCCCTGCGCGTTATCTCCGCAGAAAATATTAAGGGAGGGATGAGGATATATTTCAATATTCTTTAAATTTTTGAAGCCGTTGACGCAAAGCTTTGTAATATGCATTATTCTACCACGATTTCAGTTGAAATTTCGTCGATTTGAATCCTGTCGCCCTTACGGACTTTTTTTCCTCTTATCGTACAGACTTCGCCGTTGAACTTGATTCTTTCCTCTGCTATTATTTCCTTGGCTATGCCGCCGGTTTCCGTCAGTCCGGCATATTTAAGCAAGGAATCCAGCTTTATATAGTCTGTCTTTATACTTACCTTGATCTGCTTGTAATCCATATAAAACCTTCTTATCAATCCTTGGAAAGCCGTACCGGAAGAACGAGGAAAGTATATTCATCTCCGTTTACCGGAACAATCTTCATAGGCAGCAGACTGCCGCTCATCTGAAGCTTTACCTTGTCGTCGCTTACAGCTTTTAGCGGATCCAGCAGGTATTTGCATTTAAAACCTATTTCAATAACGGGTCCCGCCATATCCACTTTTATCTCGTCTGATATTCTTCCTATCGCTGTAGAGCATTTTATTTTCAAAAGCCCGTTTTCAAAATAGCATCTTACCGGACTGGGAGCTCTTTCGTTTATAAGCAGAACGGCTCTTTCAAGAGTAGAAATAAGCTCTTTCCTGTCGGCTATTACTTCTGTAGTGCTGGACTGGGGAATAGCGCTTTTATAAGGATGAAACTCTCCCTCAAGCAGTCTTGAATAAACAAGATATCCGTTTATCTCAAAAATTATATGCTTTGCCGAAACGAATATCTTACAGCTATCCTCATCGTTGTCGCTTAAAAGCTTTGAAACTTCCGAAAGGGTCTTTGACGGAACTACAAATTTTTTCTCTCCGTCGTATTTTATGCTTTCGCTTCTTACCGCAAGACGGTATCCGTCGATAGCTACCAAATTGAACAGGCCGTTTTCTATCTCGAACAGCTCGCCTTTAAGTATCGGCTTTATATCCGACTGCGAAACCGCAAAAATGGTCTGATTAATCATACTTTTAAGGGTAGTTTGAGGAACTGAGATTTCCTCCGAAGAATCCTTTCCCGGAAGTTCAGGATACTCGTCCGCAGCAAGAGCCGTAATGTTATAAGTAGTGACTCCGCTTGAAAGTGTCACCTGCATATTTTCATTTACTTCCATAAAAATATTTTCATCAGGCATTTTCTTTATCATTTCGCTGAACAGCCTGGCATTTAAAATAAATTCTCCTCTGTCGTCGCTGTTCACCGATATAGAAGTTCTTATTCCTATTTCAAGATCGTAGCCGGTAAGCTCGAGCAGAGAATTTTCAAGCTTAAGCTTTATTCCCTCGAGAGACGGCATAGCGCAGCGTTCGCTGACAGCTTTTGAAACGTTGATAACTGCCTCGTAAATAGACTGCTTATTGCATAAAAGCTTCATATTAACGTCCTTTCATAATTTTATTTAATCTAATCATTTTAAATATCAGTTTTATAAAACTGCTCTGGTTTTCAACTTGTCATTATATAAATTATCCTTGTCCGATCTTATTCAGCATAACATAACTATTTATTTAACAGTAGTAGTAGTAGATAATGTTGATAACGCCAAAAAAACACGAAAACCGTTTTCCTAGAAGCATTTCAAAGCTGTAAATTTTCAAATCCCCATTGTTGACAACTATCAGAAACTGTTGATAAAAAAACAGCTGTTGAAACAGTTTAAAAATTTCAAGTTGAATGTTGATCAAAAGCTAAAAAAATGTTGAAAAAATTGAAAACGGAAATAAAAGTAAAAAAAGCTGTTTGAAACGGTTGATGTAAAAAATGTTGGAACATGTCGCATGGTAGCTTTTAAACCCTTTTAAACTCTTGATGTAACTGTTTTCATAAATTGTTGAAAACTATGTTGAATTTGTTGAAAAACTCTTGTTAAACATCTTTCAGATTTTTTATTATATCTTCAACGGTTTCTTTAAGGTCGGAATTTTTTTTCAGCAGCTCAACAACATCCTGATAATGTATCGTCATCGTGGAATGGTTCTTGTTAAGCTCGTTGCCTATCTGTATATAAGTCATTCCCTTGACTTCTTTCAGAAGATATATGGTTATCTTTCTTGCAAGGGATATATTGGCTCTTCTGTTTGTGGAACGGATATCGTCCGGAGTTACCTTAAATGCGGAAGCGACGTCGCTGATTATTCTGTCAACTGTGATTTCCGCAGGATGATTTTCAATCATTATTTCTTTTATAACCCGCTGAGCCATAGAGATGGAAGGCTGCTCATTGGTATATATGGTAAGCGCCTTCATTTTATTGACAGTTCCCTCAAGCTGACGTATATTGGTTTTTATCTTTTCGGCGATTATCCTTGCAATGTTATCGGTAAGCTGAAGATCGAGAACCTCAGCCTTACGCTTGACTATTGCCATTCTTGTTTCAAAGTCCGGCGGCTGGATATCTACCTGAACTCCCAGTGAAAAACGGGAGCGGATCCTGTTTTCAAGCTTTGATATTTTTGACGGTGCAATATCCGAAGTAAGAACAATCTGCTTTCCCGCATTGTAAAGGTCGTTGAAGGTATGGAAAAATTCTTCCTGAATACGTTCCTTTCCCGCTATCGACTGAACGTCGTCCACAAGAAGAAAATCAGCGTTGCGGTATTTGTCGTGAAAGCTTATGGTCTGTTTGTATTCTATAGCCTTTACAAGCTCGTTCATAAAATTTTCGCCGGTTGTGTATATAAGATTTATATCCGGTTTTTTCTTTTTTACCTCGTTTTCGATTGCTTTCATAAGATGAGTCTTTCCAAGTCCTGAATCACCGTATATGAAAAGAGGATTAAAAGCCTGATTGGTGTTAAGCTCGCCGGACGTATCGTTTTTTCCGGCTACCGCTATTGAGAATGCGTATGCAAGCTCGTTTGATTTTCCCTTTACAAAGTTGTCAAAGGTAAGACTGCTGCTGTACTGGGTAGGCGCCGAAACGGTGGGAGCCGGCTCCTGAGGTATATCGCCGGAATTTTCATCCTTGGCTTTTACAAGTATCCTTATATCAACTCCAAAACCCAGAACTTCGAGAAAGGCACGTTTAAGCACATCCTCATAAACTTCCATTGTGGTTTTTTTTGTAAATTCGCTGTCCGTCAGCAGAAAAGCAGTGTTATTTTCAAGCTTAAAAGGTTCCAGTATTTTTATCCATTTATTAAAACCGATCTCGCTGACCGATGGATCTGCTTCACAGTATTTAAGCACGCTTTGAAACGCCTCGTTAAAAGAATCCATTACCTTTCCATTCCTTTCGTAAAATTAAGCGTATAGCATTTATATTATCGCCTGATAATCATGCCGCTGAAGTAATTTTTATTAATTTGAATAAACAATGCTGTAACTCAGGTTTTCTGCATATTTTGAAAAAAGGGCACAAAAATCAATTCTATTTAATTATATCACAACAGCAGAAAAATTTCAAGTCTTATATAATTATAAATAGTGTGAATTTTTTGGACGTAAGAGAAAATATGGGCAAACACTCAATGTATGCTTTTATTCAGACTTGCTGTACAATATGTAGTGCCGGATTAGATAAAAATACATAAAAAGTTTAAATATAAGACCTTAATAATGAAAAAAATGCGGAACAATCAGTAAAATTAAAAATAAAAAAATCATGAACAGGCTTGACAAAGGCTGTATAGTTGAGTTATAATATTTTATTGCAAGGGCTTATTGCCTGTATTTATGAGATCAGGCGCGTTTGTCCGTTATTACTTTATGAGAAAGTAAGGATACTGAACGGTAAAATACCCGTTTTATTGAAGGGAGGATATTTTAATGAAAAGAACTTATCAGCCTAAGAAGCTTCAGAGAAAAAAGGTTCACGGTTTTATGAAAAGAATGTCTACCAGAAACGGCAGAAAGGTTTTGGCTCGCAGAAGAGCTAAGGGAAGAGCAAGACTCAGCTATTAATATGATGATACGGCCATATACCATTCATACTTTGATTGGTATAGGGTCTTTCTCTTTTTATTGAGAGAAAAATTAATATTTTATTTTAATTCATATTAAATTTG
>ERZ780218.134-NODE-134-length-79441-cov-4.821404_pt1 | contig 79441 bp, 101 predicted proteins | sample MGYA00510975_ERZ780218 | MGnify/ENA primary metagenome ERZ780218 (study PRJEB29588, sample SAMEA2152063) | human gut metagenome | biome: human gut; feature: human-associated habitat; material: faeces | place: Denmark | collected 2008/2010 ... | reverse complement strand
GCGATGTGGACGCCGCCATCACAACGCGCGAACTTGCGCAGATGATCAGCGGCGCGGCAATCAATTTCAACGCGCTTAAAGACGAGGCGTTTGATTCGCCGTTTGATGTTGCCAGCGGCGCGGGCGTTATCTTTGGCGCAACGGGCGGTGTTATGGAGGCGGCTTTAAGAACGGCGGCGAATATCCTTGACGGCGATTTCAAACTGGTTGATTTCAGCGAGGTCAGGGGTGTAAACGGCATAAGAACCGCAACTTACAATGTTGCGGGCATGGAAATAAAAGTTGCCGCCGCAAGCGGGCTTGCAGACGCAAGAAAACTTTGCGAGGAAGTGGAAAGCGGCAATTCGCCCTATCAGTTTATAGAGATCATGGCGTGCCCGGGCGGGTGCATAAACGGCGGCGGTCAGCCGATTCAAAGGGACGCAACCAGAAATACGGTTCCGATAAAAGAACTGCGCGCCAAGGCGCTTTATGATGAGGATAAGGCGCTTAAAATCAGACGTTCGCACGATTCGCCTGTTATTGAAAGGCTTTATAAAGAGTATTTCGGCAAGCCAAACGGCGAAAAGGCGCATCACCTGCTGCATACAACGTATACGCCAAAGGATAAATTTTAAATCACTTATCTGAACAGGCCGGCGGAAAAGCAAAATGCTTTTCCGCCGGCTTTTTTAAAAAATGTGACCTTTTTGCCCGCACGGTTGTGTTATAGGTGAAAGGCGGTAACAGGACCCGTGCTTTTCTATTTGTTTTACAAACGTTCACCGCGCGTGAAAGGAAGAAGAAATGAAAAAAGAAATAACAGATGAGCTGTTTAGGGATAAATATGAAACTTATTCGAAACTGCTGTTTTGAATAAGTTTCTTCACCTTGGCAACGCACATGACGCGGAAGATTTTTTGAATTTGTCAAGCGTTTATTACCAACCTGAAAAAGCAGTGGATACCCTCCTTGCCGACCCGGATACGGACAAAAGCGAACTGCCGGTTGACGAGGTGACGATAACCGTTACTTTTCAGGACGGCAAAAAGGCAAGAAAAACAGTAAATGTTTCTTTTGATAAAGACGGCGTTGCGCAGTTCGTTATGAAGTAAAGTAAACATGTTTTTTGGCGGCGGCTGATTTCAGCTGCCGCTTTTTTTGTGGATTTTTTTATTTGCGGAAAAATTTTTTTGAAAATCTTTTCAAATTATAGCCTGTTTATGCTATGAAAACTCCGTTTTCCGCCTTAAGGGTGAAAGGACCTTTCAAAACTGCAAACGGAGGCGGATATGGGAAGAAAAAAGAAAACACTTCGGGAGGAGATTGCGGACGGATTCCGGCAGCTTGCTTTCGGCAATGTGCGGGACGCTGCCGCACTCCTTTTTGCAAATGAGGAAGAGATACTTGAAAAACTGCCCGGCTATGATCTTTTCAATATCAGCGAGATCAAGAAACCGAAAGGCGGCGGCATGGAAATCAAATTTTTTGACCGTATAAAAGCGCTTGAAAAATTATGGGAATTTTCACAAACGGAGTCTTCTGAGCCGCTGAGTTTTTACCGCGCGCTGGAAGAGAGCGCCGGCAACGCCGCCGCTGCGCTGCGTGAGGAATATGGCGAATAAATTTTATCCCTTTTCCAAAAAACAGCTTGCCGTTTTAACGTGGTGGTGTTCGGGCAGCCCCGCTGCGGATAAAAACGGCCTCATCTGTGACGGCGCCGTGCGTTCCGGAAAAACGCTTTGTATGAGTATATCATTTATAAGCTGGGCGTTTTACCGCTTTAACGAAACATCTTTTGCCATCTGCGGCAAAACGATCGCCTCGCTCAGGCGCAATGTGGTAACGCCGCTGATCCCCGTTTTAACTTCCCTCGGCTTTGTCTGCAATTATACACTGAGCCGCAACCTGATTGAGATAGAAAGGGGCGGCAGGCGAAACCGGTTTTATTTGTTCGGCGGGCGCGATGAATCCTCCGCCGCTTTGATTCAGGGCATGACGCTGGGCGGCGTTTTGCTGGACGAAGCTGCCCTGATGCCCAGATCTTTTGTTGAACAGGCGCTTGCAAGATGCTCGCTGGAGGACGCCAAATACTGGTTCAACTGCAATCCGGAGCATCCGTTTCACTGGTTCTACAACGAATGGATCTTAAAAAGAAACCAGAAAAAAATGCTCTATCTCCATTTTACGATGGAGGATAACCCATCCCTTTCACGCGCGGTCATAAGCAGATATAAAAATCTGTATTCCGGTGCGTTTTACGAGCGGTTTATAGAGGGCAAATGGGTGGCGGCGGACGGTTTGGTCTACCCAATGTTCAGCGCAAAGCGGCATATCAAAAAAAGCAGCGGCGGTTTTTCGCAGTATTATCTTTCCTGCGATTACGGCACGGTGAATCCGTTTTCGCTGGGCCTTTGGGGAAAGAGCGGCTCAAAGTGGTACCGGATCGGCGAATATTACCATTCTGCCAGGGATACGGGCGTGCAGCTAACGGATGAGGAATATTATGAGCGCCTTTGCGCCCTTGCCGGCAACAGGAAGATAGAGGCGCTGATCATAGATCCGTCTGCCGCAAGTTTTGCTCAAACGGTGCGCCGCCACGGAACATACCGGGTCATTAAGGCGGATAACGATGTTTTAAAGGGCATCAATCTGGTCTGCCGCGCGCTTAAAGAAGAGGATATTTATTTTTATCCCGAGTGTGAGGACGCGATCCGCGAATTTTCCGTTTACCGCTGGGACAACGATATAAAAAGGGATTCGCCGAAAAAAGAAAACGACCACGCAATGGATGATATCCGCTATTTTGTTTCTACCGTTTTATACGGAAAAAGCGAGGATATTTATACCTTTGCGGTGGAAAGGATGTGAGGATTTGGGCTTGTTTGGCAAGCGAAAGTCCGGCAAAGCAAAAGAGACCGCGGCAGCGGCAGTGCAGACGAGTGCGTTTTCAAACCGGCGCTATGCGCGCATGGGCAGTTTTGCAAATCTGGGGCTGAACAATCGTGTTTACCGCTCGCTCCGGGAAAATGTGCCCGTGATAGACGCTGCCGTGCTGAAAATCATCCGCCTGATGAACGATTTTACGTTTGAAACGGGCAGCGCGGCGGTAGACGCCGAAATGAACGGCTTTTTTGAGGCCGTGGACGTGGGCGGCAATCAGACGGGAATCAGCGCGTTCGTTTCCACGTATCTTTCGGATCTGCTTACATACGGCAGCGCCGTTGGGGAAATGATTGCGGATGACAACGGCTTTTACGCGCTTTATAACGGCGAACTGAGTGCGCTTGAAGTGAAACGGGCACAGAATGATCTGGATCTTGAATTCTACAACGGCGGCAAAAAACTGCCAAGGCAGGATCTGATTGTTTTTTCCGCGCTGAATCCGGAGCCGGGCAGTATTCTGGGCACCAGTCTTCTAAGAGGGCTGCCGTTTATTTCAGATGTTTTGATGACGGTTTATCACACGATCGGAGAAAACTGGGAACACGCGGGGAATCTGCGGTACGCCGTAACTTATAAGCCTGCCGACGGAGACACGGATGCCGGCGTAGCCAAAAACAGGGCGGAACAGATCTGCCGCGCGTGGCAGGACGCCATGAGCAGCCGGGATACCGTTAAAGATTTTGTTGCCGTGGGCGATGTGAGCGTAAAGGTGATCGGGGCGGACAACAATGTGCTTTCCAGCGAAATACCGGTTCGCCAGCTCTTGGAGCAGATCATCGCCAAAACGGGGCTGCCCCCGTATATGCTTGGTTTTTCATGGTCCACTACGGAACGCATGAGCCAGCAGCAGGCGGATATGCTTACCACGGAGCTGGAGGCTTACAGAAAAATCATTACGCCGGTGCTCATCAGGATCGCGCGAAAGTATCTTGAGATCCGCGGTGTTGATCTGCCGGTCAGCGTGAAATGGGCAGATATTACGCTTCAGGATGAGACCGAGCATGCCAGGGCGCGGCTTTACACCGCCCAAGCTGAAAAACTGCTTAAGGAGGGCTGTAATGACGGATAGATTTACCGTTAAGGCATACACGCCTGACCAAAGCGATTACGAAAAGATCCGCGCTTTTACACGCCGCGCGTTTTCGGCAGACGAACTGTATGCGTTTGAGGTCACGCTGTGTGACAATGAGATAGACAGGGATTTTGAAAAGTTTTCCGTAAACGCGCTTAGCGCGCTGCAAAACCTTTTTGTGGGCAAAACCGGCATCAAGGATCATTCCATGAAGGCGGAGGATCAGACAGCAAGAGTGTTTGATACACGCCTTGAAAAAATACCGGGCAAAAAAACGGCGGACGGAGAGGATTACGTTGCCCTGCGGGCAAAAGCGTATATGGTTCGAACGCCGGAAAACGAATCGCTGATCCGGGATATTGACGCCGGGATCAAAAAGGAGGTTTCCGTTTCCTGCAGCGCAAAAAGCCGGATGTGTTCCGTCTGCGGCGCGGAAAAAAGCAGGGAATACTGCGGCCATAAGCCGGGCGGCACGTACGGCGGAAAACTGTGTTATACGATTCTGGATGATGTGTGCGACGCATATGAATTCAGTTTTGTGGCAGTGCCTGCGCAGAGAAACGCAGGTGTGGAAAAAGCATTTGATATGGAAAAGGACGGTACGATGACAGAGGATATTCTTAAAAAATTAAGATCCGGCGGCACTGCCGTTTCGGACGGGGAGGCGGCTTATCTTGTGCAGATGATGGATGAACTGCGCGATGACGCCGCCCTCGGCAGAGAGTACAGAAAAACACTGGTGCGGGATCTGGTAAAACTGTGCGGTAGGGAACTGCCGGAACTGGATACGGAGATTTTCAAGCGCGTTGCCGATATCATGACGGCAAAGGAACTTGTAAGTTTTAAAGAGGCGTTTGAAAAGCAGCGCGCGCGGCGTGAAAAACCTGCTCCGCAGCTTGTAAGGCAGAAAGAGCAGAAGGCAAAAGGCGCGCTGAGCGAGTTCAAAATTTAGGAGGATAACTGATGAAAGTTGGATTTAAAGGATTTAAAGAGCAGGTGCTCACGTTTCTTGCCGCAGAGCCGGTCACCGCAGGCAGCCCGGTTACGGTTGCGGATTCGGGGCTGATCTCAAACAGCAAGGCGGATGAGGAATTTGCCGGCATAGCCACGCAGGGCGGCGATAAGTTTGCCCCGGTTATGATCAGCGGCTATACAAAACTTTCTTACACTGCGGGCACGCCGAAATGCGGCTGGCAATATCTTACCGCAGACGGCAGCGGCGGTGTGAAGATTGCGGCGTCCGGCAAGCAGGCGCGCCTTGTTGTGGAGATAGACACCGATCAGAAAACGATCGGCGTTATACTTTGATCCGGGAGGGATGTTTTTATGGCATTTGATACATTGAAACTGGATAAGGGGCTTTACGCCTCTTCCAAAGGGTTTACTGCTTCACTTGAGGCGGTGGATCCGTCAGAAAACTATATCGGCACGGAATTGGAAGGGCTTGACGCTTATCAGCGCCAGCTCAAACGATTTGATATTAAGGTGTCCGGCGCCGGATCGGACAGCGTGTCCAAATTCTTTCAGACGAGTGATTCCGCCGTTTTGTTTCCGGAATATATCAGCCGTGCCGTGCAGCAGGGCGTAGAGGAAGCGGATCTGCTTTCCAAGATCATTGCCACCACAACGGAGGTGGATTCTTTGGATTACCGATCTGTGGAAAGTGTGCCGTCCGAAGAGGAAAAGGAACTTGCCGCCGTTGGTGAGGGCGCTTTCATTCCGGAGACCACCATCAGGGCTAAGGACAAGTTAACCCGCCTTTATAAACGAGGAAGAATGCTGGTTGCGTCCTATGAGGCAATCAAATTTCAAAAGCTGGATCTTTTCACCGTTACACTGAAGCAGATCGGTTCGTATATTGCGCGTTCCCAGTTCGCGGATGCCATTGCCGCGCTGGATGACGGCATTTCAGAGGTGATCAGCGCGTCCGGCGATACGGTAACATATAATGATCTGATCAGTCTTTGGGCGAAGATTTCCCCCTATACGATGACAACGGTTATCGCAGGCGTGCCAAGCATTTCCGCCCTGCTCAACATGGCGGAATTCAAGGATTCCGCGGCGGGTCAGAATTTTCACGGAACGGGCAAAATGATCACGCCGCTTGGCGCGGAGATTGTGAAATGTGATGCGCTCGGCGGCGATAAGATTATTGCGCTGGATAAAAATGCCGCGCTTGAAAAAGTATGCGCCGGCGGCGTCGTAACGGAGTATGACAAATTGATCGACAGGCAGTTGGAAAGAGCTACCGTTACCACCATTGCGGGATTTTCGAAGATATTCCCCGATGCGTGCAAGTTTGTTGAATTCGGCGAGTAAAATGGAAAGGAGTGCGGGCGATGATAGACAGAGCAGGTGTTTTGGAATGCCTGAAAGAACTGGGCGCGGCAGGAGGAGAGCCGGAGCGCTATGCGGCGCTGGTTGATTTTGCGTGCAGCAGTGTTTACGCCCGCTTAAAAGACAAAGCGTTTGAAACGGACAGCCGTGCCGTGTTTCTTGCCGCCGCGCAGGCAAATTATATGATCTGCTGCGGCAGTCAGGCGGGCGGATTTGATTCTTTCACCGCCGGGGATGTTTCTTTCAGCGGCGGTTCCGGTGCGGCTGCCGCTGCCGGGCAGATCCTTGCTGCCGCGCGCAGCAGTGCGGCGGATCTTGTGGAAAGCAGCGCTTTTGCTTTTAAGAGTGTTTAAATGAATCGGGCGCTTAAAATTAAAAACGGCTTGCAGAAAGCAGGAAAACAGGTCTTTCTGAAAGACGGCGAATGGATCTCCACTCCGTTTTTTGCGGTCATTGCGCAAAAATGGAGGAGCAATCGATCCAATTTTGAATTGGAAAGAACGCCTGCCGGCAGGGTCAGCAAGGATTATTTTACTTTTATCGGGCCGTATAACCACAATATTATGCGCCTTTCGGAAAACGCACGTGTGCTTTTCGGGGAGGAAGAATTTATCTTCAAAAAGAAAGAAGAGGTTTCTGCCGGCGGCGAAATATTGTTTTACTGGGGCGTTTTAAGAAAGGTTTGGGGTGCGCAATGATGGATTTTAAAACAATAACGGATCTTGTTTTGGAACGGATCCGGGCGGACGCGTATTTTCATGATTTTAAAGTGATGTCCGCGTTTGCGCCTGTTCAGAAGCCCACCCTTCCGGAACAGCCCGCTGTGCTCTGCGGTGTGCTGCAGGCAAACGCGCAGACCGCCGCCCTTGGCGAGGACGTGCAGGCAGGGCAGATCACTGTTTTTGCCGATGTATACGTTCCGTTTGATCAGTGCGGTTTTGATTTTGAGCACACGGCAGGCAGAATATTCGGCGCGTTGTGCCGTGATACGCCTGTTTCGATAGGCGCAAACGGTATTCGGGCGGATGAGGCATGCGAATGCTTTGTAATGCGCCTGACGGTAACTTTCTCCGGCGCCCTTACTTTTCATGATGAATAATACGGTGGTGATCTGATGAACGAATATGATGCTGTTTATGAACTTTCCGAATATTTAAGGCTGGATTCAAAAAGGTACGATCCTTCGGTCGGTGGTGAATAAAAGATGATGATTAGGCTTAAATACAAGGAACTTGAATTCCCGCAGAATCCTGCCGCCGTTACGGTGAAATGGGCAAAGGATATCAGCGAGCGCTCCCTGCTTTCGGCGGGGAGCGCGGTGGAGGAGATCGCCCAAAAAGCCGCAAAAATAACAGCAAGCGGCAAGTTGTTTGGGAAAGACGGCAAAAAAATTGCGGCAGCACTCAGCGCTCTGTATCACGATCCGGGCGCGGGGCCGCTGATGTTGCCGGACGGCACGTTTTTTTACGCATATTTTTCTTCTTTAAGCATAAAGGAAAACGCTGCGGAGGATTCCGTCTCATACGAACTGGGATTTACGGAAGAGAGAAGCGGCAGAACCTATAAACGAACGCGCACATTCGTGTTTGCCAAAGCCGGGGAGAACTGCTTTGATATTGCTGCTGCCAATTGCGTAAAAACGGAAAGCATTATGGAACTGAACGGCTTTAAAACGCCTTTTGATCTTCAGGAAGGGCAAAGGGTAAGGATAAGATGAGATTTGAACTATATACTTCCGGCGGAGAAAAATTAAAGGGTTTTAAAGTGCTGTCCTATGAACTTTCCAGTGAACTGGCTGCCGCATGCGACGGTTTGCGGCTGTATCTTTATTCTGAAACCGCTGTCAGCAGTATTCAGGCGGTATATGCTTTTCAAAACGGTAAAAAAATATTTAACGGCTCTGCCGATAAAATTCAGATCCGTGCAGATAACAGCGGTTACACGCTGTTCGTATACGCGCGTTCCGGCGCGGCGGCGCTTGTGGATAACGAGGCGTATCCCGGTCAGTATAACTGCCCCACCTCAAAGCAGCTTTGGTATCATCACGCAAGGCCTTTCGGCTTTTCCTGCGGGCTGCCGGAGGTGTTTTCGCAGTCTGAATATGTGGTCAGCAAAGGGCAGAGCTGTTTTGGCGCCATAGACAGATTTATGCAGTACGCCTGCGGCAAAAGCATCTATGTTACGCCGGAGATGGAATTGCGTGTGTTTGAAACGCCGGGCAAGGTAAAAACACTGGATGCGCAAAAAATGCTCAGCGCATGTGTTACGGTGGATCAAAGCAGTGTGATCAGCAGGATAGATTATAAAACGAATTCTGCCGAAAAATATGTATACCGCCTGGAAAGCCGCTTTGCGGCAGAAAAAGGCATATCCGCAAGAAAACTCATCAATCTGTCTTCCCTGCCGGTGTGGCAGAGGGAAGCGGAGGCACAGCGGCAGATCACGCGTTCGCTGGAAAACTATTTTACCGTTACGGTTATGCTTGCCGGGGATGCGGATCTGTGCCTTGCGGATCTTGTGTATGCCGATCTGGAGCGTTTGGGTGTAAAAGGCGTATTTGAGGTCTGCGCACTGATCAGAAAGAAAAACGCAGGCGGCACTTCCACTTCTGTTACCTTAAGAAAAGAAATAAACGGGGAGCTGATCAATTATGTGGCTGAGCAGGAATTTTAAAAATCCGGAGCAAAGCGCCGCCGAAAACGGTGTGGTCACGCTGAGCGCAGAAAATATTACAGAGGCGAATTCATCGCTGCCGTCCAGAACTTCAGAATGCTTTTCGCCTTACGGTTATTCTTTTCGTCTGCCGGTGGGGGAAGAGGTTTTGATCGTAAACAGTGCATCCGGCGCGGCGGTGGCGGGCTCCAAAATGAAAACGCAGGGTCTTGCGCAGGGCGAGGTTGAGATCAGATCGCTCGGCGGCGCAAGAATCCTGCTTAAAAATGACGGCAGTGTGGTCATTAATTCCCTTGTGATCAACAGGGACGGAGAATTTGAAAAGGGGTGACAGATATGCCGGTTTTTAACAGTGAAAACGAATATGAATCTTTTTTGCTTGCAAACACGGCAAGGGCACTGAAAACGCACCGGGGTGATTTCTATCCGCAGTGCGATTACGGCAGCAATCTTTATAAAATTACAAAAAAGCCGGAAAATCTTTATGCGCTTTGCGCCGCAGCGCAGGCACTGTGCGGCGAAAACGGCATGTTTCCCGTCTGCGCTGAGAAAACGGAAACCGGCTATGCAATCACGGTTTTGATAAACGGCGCAGAAAGGCTGGTGAGCATTTCGGTTTGAGTATAACTTATGATGAGATTTTGGAATCCATGGAAACGGAATTTTTTAATGAGAGCGGAGAATACGCGAAAGATAACCCGGAAACGGAATTGCGGTTTAAAGCCGTGGCAAGCGAGATTTACGCCGCCTGCACCACTGCCGATTTTGCCTTAAAGCAGGCGTTTGCGCAGACTGCCACGGGCGAATATCTGGACCGGCATGCCGCAATGCGCAGTATAAAACGCAAGAATGCGGCAAGCGCAAAAGGAACGCTTACCTTTTCCGTGCCGCAGGAACTGGAAAACAATGTGGAAATCCCGAAAGGCACGGTTTGTTCGGTGAAAGGCAAACCGCTCATTCAGTTTGCAACGGAGGAAACCGCCGTTATACCCGCCGGCAGTCTTTCTGTGCAGGCGGCGGCAACGGCGCTTTCCGCGGGCAGTGCGTTCAATGCAGAACCGGGCAGTGTAACCGTTTTGGTGAATCCGCCGGCATCTGTTTCTTCCGTAACCAATGAAACCGCGTTTTCGGGCGGGGCAGATCGGGAAACGGATGAGGCGCTCAGGAGCAGGGTGGTTGATTCCTATCATACGGTGAGCAACGGCGTGAATCCCAAGTCTTTTGCAGAGATCGTGCTGACGATAGACACCATTACAGACGCGCTTTTTATTATGGATCCGGAATTTAACGAGTATACGCTGTTTGTACGCACGGAAAACGGCGATTTCCCGAGCCCCTATGTTTTGGAACAGATCTACGATAAACTTGGTATACTTGAAGTCTGCGGCACCGGTTATGCCGTGGCGTTGTCTCAGAAAAGTGAATTTTCCGTTTATGCTGCGGTGCGGGCAATGCGGGGCGCGGATAAGGAACGGCTGGCGCAAGAGGCACAAGCCCGGATCCGGGAAGTCTGCTCGGCGCAGCGTATCGGCAGGGAGATTCCCGTTTCGTCCATTGCAGCGGCGGTCAGCGGTATCAGCGGCGCGGCGTTTACGGAAATCTCGGCAGATCCCTCTTATGAGGGCGTTGTGGCATGCCGCACCGGGGAATATCTTGTTTTGAAAGATGTGCAGGTGGATGTATATGAATAGCGGGGTATACAGCAGGCTTTTTTCGCTTTTTGATACCGTAGGCCTCAGCGGAGCAGAGGGCAGCCGGGATCGCGCGGAACTGAAAGCGTATGCCGCTGCGGTCTCTGCCGCGCTGGGCAGGGCGGAGCAGGCGCTTTCGGAAGTTTTTACGGATACGATGGGCGAAGAGGGCATCTTGATGTACTGTGATCTTTTGAATATGGATCGCGGGGCAACGCAGCAGGAGACGAAAGAAAATATTATCCGCCGCCTTTCCGAAGGATTCTTTTTTATGAGCCGGCAGGAATTTCGGGAAAAGGAGATCGGTACGCCCGGATATCATTATACAGTGGAAAATTTGCAGGAAAAGGTGCATGTTTCACCGGTTAATCAGGAAACGCTTGCCGCGTTTTCCGATCTTTATAATAACGATTATCCCGCTTTTTTTGCGCCGCAGTTTACGGGCGCGGGGCTGACCTTTGATTTTCTGGATTCTTTGGATTACAGGTGGTTTGAATCGGACCGCCTGAAACTGCCGTTTTCTGTTTGGGAAAAAATAGGCGGCGAGGCGGAACAGACGGCATCTGCCGGCTGAATGTAAAATTGCGCAGAAAGGTAAGGTTATCATAGAATGAGTGCAACAAACAAAACGTCTTATCTGGGTCTTTCAAGCTGGCTTGGCAGTGATAAGCCGCAAAGGACCGATTTTAATTCAGATAATGAAAAGATAGACGCATTTGCGTCTGAACACACAACGGATCTGCAGTGCCATCTTTCTGAGGAAGACAGAGAAAAGTTTGATCTGCCGTATTATTACGGTGTGTATTTCGGAAACGGCGAGCAGAAACAAACGGTGGTCACAAACTGCCCGTTTAGGCCGACTTTCGGGTTCGTTTATTGCCTGAACAGCCCGCCTCAGCAAACGGATTTCAGCAACAGCGCCAGTTACAGTTATATGGCGTTTACGGCGCAGCGTGGCAGCATGTCCGGCATATCCCTATCCGGCAGCGATCTCGTGGCGTCTGATCCGTTATCGCCGGTGGCAAAGAACGAGTATCCAAGAATGAATTCCATAGGGCACACTTATTTTTATGTTCTGTTCAGATAAAAATGGGCTCTACATGAAAGTTTTGACGTTTCACGATAAGAAACGTTTTGCAAACTACAGATACTATACATAAAATGAAAAACACCTGCGCGTTGGCTTGCAGGTGTTTTTTTATGCTCCTTTAATCTGTATTTTTAAATAAATCAAAAATAGAAACGCCGAAAACTTTTGCGCCGGGCTTTTTTGTTTTCTGTAATCGCTTTTTCTTTACTTTGGCAGGGAATTATAATATAATAGATTTTATTAATGCATTGCGCCCTGCGGCGCGGAAAGGCGGGCAGTTTATGATACTTGTTGCAGATGTTGGCAATACAAACACCGTTCTTGGCGTTTGGGATGATAAAAATTTAGTTTGCAGCGGCAGACTTTCAACCGATACGAGCGAGACTACCATAGAATTTTCCATGAAACTAAAAACATTTCTGGATCTAAACGGCGTGAGTGAAATTACGGGCGGCGTGATCTCCAGCGTTGTGCCGGCGCTTGTCAGAACGATCAAAAAAGCCGTTAAATTAGTCTGCGGCGTAGAACTTCTTGTGGTAGGCCCCGGAATCAAAACCGGGCTTAATATTAAGCTGGATAATCCTGCGGAGATGGGCGCAGATCTGGTTGCCGGGGATGTTGCCGTGATTCATAAATACAAACTTCCTGCCATTTTGTTTGATATCGGCACTGCCACAACGGCATCCGTTATAGATAAAAACGGCGCGCATCTCGGCGGCGCCATTGTATGTGGCGTAAAAACCGCGTTAAAGGCGCTTTCCACCAGCACTGCGCTGCTTGCCCAAACGGATATATCCGCACCGTCTAAGGTTATAGCAACCAACACTGCTGAGGCAATGAAATGCGGCTCTGTGATCGGCACGGCGGCGCTCATAGAAGGTATGGCGGCGCGGTTTGAGGAAGAACTCGGCGAAAAAGCAAACGTGATCATTACCGGCGGACTGGGACGTTCCATAGCCAAGGAAATCAGGATTCCCGTTACGGTAGACGATAACCTTTTGCTTGAGGGGCTTAGAATAATCTACGAAAAGAATCAGAAGTGATCGGGAGGCATTGTTTTGGCTGTATTCAGAGCTTTTAAGGCATTCAGACCTGCTGAAAAATATCAGCGGCTTATTCCTGCGCTGCCGTATGATGTGATGAGCAGCGAGGAGGCGCGAGAGGCTGTGCAGGGGAATCCGCTTTCTTTCCTGCATGTGGATAGGGCAGAGATCGATCTTCCGCCGGGCACAAGTCCTTATGAAAAAGCGGTCTATGAAAAAGCAAAGGAAAATCTTCTGAACCTTGAAAAAAGCGGCGCTCTTGTGCAGGACGGCGCCCCCTGCTTTTACATTTACAGGCAGGAGATGAACGGCAGGGTGCAGACGGGTCTTGCAGGCTGCGCCTCCATTGATGATTATATGAATAATGTAATCAAAAAGCATGAAAAGACGCTTGCCAAAAAAGAGGCGGACAGGATCCGCCACGTCAGTGTTACCAATGCGAATACCGGCCCGATTTTCCTTACTTACCGAAAAAAGGACGAAATATCGGATCTGGTAAACGATTTTGCCGCCCGCCACAGGCCGGTGTATAATTTTGAGGCGGCGGGCGCGCTGCAAACGGTTTGGGTTATTGATGATGCCGCGGTGATCTCCCGGCTTACGGAACTTTTTGAATCCGTAAAAGCATTTTATATTGCGGATGGGCACCACAGATGTGAATCCGCTGTGCGTGTGGGCCAGATGAAACGGTATGAAAACGGCGGCTATACAGGCAGCGAGGCGTTTAATTTCTTTCTTGCCGTTGCGTTTCCGGATTCGGATCTGCACATTATGGATTACAACCGGGTCGTGAAAGATCTAAACGGCTTTACGCCGGCTGAATTTATCGGCAGGATCTCCGATGCCTTTGAAGTGAAAAAGCAGGAAAAGCCTTTTGCCCCCGTCAAAAGACACACGTTCGGCATGTATCTGGATTCTCAGTGGTATTCGCTTTCTGCAAAGGATAAGATCCTTCAGGATCTGGATCTTGTGGATTCGCTGGATGTTTCCGTTTTGCAGAATAATCTGCTGGATCCCGTTTTGGGCATAAAAGATCCGAAAAACGATGACAGAATTGATTTTATCGGCGGTATACGCGGGCTTGGCGAACTTGAAAAAAGAGCGAACAGCGATATGAAACTTGCCTTTTCCATGTTTCCCACCACGGTGGAGGAACTGATGGCGATCGCGGACGCGGGCGAGATCATGCCGCCGAAATCCACCTGGTTTGAGCCGAAACTGCTTTCCGGTATCTTTATTCATCATCTTTCATAACCCGGCAGGCAGATTTAATTTATATTTTGTTTAGAAATAAAGTTGTAAAACCCGGTGCAATATGGTAGAATATTGTATCATGATTATTTAGGAGTTTCTTATTATGAAAATCGCACTCGAATACGGCAAGGATTATGACATTAAACGCCAGACCGAATACGCCGTAAAAGGAATCACAAAGATCTGCAATAAAATCGGGCCCAGAAAGCCCGGCTCCCCGGAGGAGCACCGTGCCCAGCAGTGGTTTCAGAAAGATATGAAAAACTACTGCGAGGAGACCCGTATTGAGGAGTTTACACTTCATCGCCAGGGCTTTATGGGCTTTATTCCGTTTACGGTTGCATGCGGCATCGCAAGCGTTTTTGTAAACTGGTTCGCAAGCCCCATAGCGGCGTTCATTTTGTGCGTGCTTGCGTTTATTCCGCTTGTATTCGAATTCCTGATGTATAAACAGTTTGATGATTTTCTTTTCCCAAAACAGACTTCCCACAATATGGTGGCAATCCGAAAGCCGTCCGGCGAGGTGAAAAGAAGATTCGTTATGGTGGGCCATTCCGATTCTCAGTTTGAATGGACTTTGAATTACCTGATCGGCGGTCTGCAGGCAAAGCTGTTTGTGGAGATCCCGGCAGTGGTAGGCCTTGTGGTAGATACGATCTTTGCGCTCGTGTGCATCATCGCAGGCAAGGGTTCCGCCGCAATGAGCATTGAAAGCGCCAGATGGTTTTTCATCACATTTTTTGTGATCTCCTGCGTTTTCATTCCGTTTGAATTTGCGTTTCTCTTTTTCCAAAGCTGGACCAAATCTGTTCCCGGCGCTTCGGATAACCTTTCCGGCTGCTATGTGGGCATGGCAACCATAAAGGCGCTTGCGGAAGCCGGCGTGCGTTTTGAAAACACGGAAGTGATGCTTGTTTGCTCCGGCTCTGAAGAGGCTGGCCTGCGCGGCGCAAAAGCGTTTGCCAAGGCGCATGAAAAAGAATTAAAAGAGATCCCCACCTGTGTGGTTGCGATTGATACGTTCCGGGATTTGGAATCCATGGCGGTATACCATAAAGACCTTTCCGGAACCCTTCAGCACCATGAAGGCTCCAAAGTGCTTATGCATGATGCCAGCGCAAACTGCGGATTTGATGTGAAGTATGAATCCATTTACATAGGCGGCTCTGATGCGGCGGCGTTCACACAGCGCGGGATTCCGGCAACGGGATTTGCGGCAATGGATCCCGCCCCGCCAAGATATTATCACACCCGTCTTGATAATCCGGAAAATCTCAGACCGGAGGCGATTGAAGCGGGCATTTCCATTATGGTCGAGGCGTGCTGCATGTTTGATAAAGAGGGCGCCAAAGGCATAATAGACTGATTTATGATTTAACTGCTGCCGGCTTTCACTGGGTATCCTAATGAAAGCCGGTTTTTTAAAGGCTGAAACTATTTTTTACAGGTGATCAATCGTGAAACTTCTTGTGCTGGACGGAAACAGCATCATAAACCGCGCTTTTTACGGCATAAAACTGCTTTCCACCAAAAGCGGGATCTATACGAACGCCATTTACGGCTTTTTAAACATTTTGCTGAAATTAAAGGAGATTGCGCAGCCGGATGCGGTGGGCATTGCGTTTGATGTGCATGCCCCCACGTTTCGGCATAAGCAATATGCGGAATATAAGGCCGGCAGGCATGCCATGCCGGAGGAACTGCGTATGCAGATGCCCATACTCAAAGAGATCCTTGCGGCTCTCGGCCTCAAAACGGTGGAATGCGCGGGCTGGGAGGCGGACGATATTCTCGGCACGCTTGCCCAGGCATGCCGCAAGGCGGGCAACGAATGCTTTATCGCCACCGGGGATCGGGATTCCTTGCAGCTTGCTCACGGCGGTGTAAAAGTTTTGCTTGCGCACACAAAAGCCGGCAGGCCGGTAACCGATATTTACGATGAAAACGCAATTATGCAGGAATACGGCGTAACGCCCTCTGAATTGATCCAAGTCAAGGCGCTGCAGGGTGATTCCAGCGATAATATTCCCGGCGTTGCAGGCGTTGGCGCAAAAACCGCTTTGGATCTTATACAGAGATTTCATACGATAGACAATATTTATGAAAATATAGAGAATATCGATATTAAAAAAGGTGTGCGTGAAAAATTGCTCCGTGACAAAGAAAAGGCATATCTTTCTCTGGATCTTGGCACAATACGCACAAACGCTCCGGTTGATACGGACATAACGTCCTATATTCCGGGGGAGAATTCCGGCGCAGCCATGCTGCTTGCAAAATACGAACTTTTCAGCCTGATCGATAAATTCGGGCTGCAGGCGCAGCAGGCTGTCAGTATGCCGCCGGAGGAAAAAAAGATCATTGCCGAGGTGAAAAACCTGGCGGATCTGAGCGGATTTGATCTGAACAGAGATCTTTATTTTACGTTTGATCTGGAAAACAACGCTATCCGCCGTCTGTATTTTGCCAAAGGCAATGCGGTGGAGATCGTGGAAGATTCCGCACCCGGTTTTACGGATTTTATAAAAAAACTGTTTGCGTGCGACGCCCGCAAGTTTTCTTATAACACAAAATATCTGCATCGCCTTGCCGCAAAGCTTGGCATAAACTGCAAAAATGTGTGCGGCGATCTAATGCTTTCCGCTTATCTGCTCCGCCCGTCAGACAGTAATTATGATATAGACCATCTCTGCTTGGAATACGGCATTGCGTTTCCGGAATGTGATCAGGCGGAGATCAGCCGGACCGCGCTGAGCGCGCTTGTGCTGGAAAACCTTTTTGAAAAAACAGACGCATTGCTCAAAGAGGCGGGTCAGCTGTCTCTTCTGCATGATATAGAACTTCCGCTTGCCCGCGTTTTGGCAAAGATGGAGGTTGCCGGATTTGCCGTTGATAAAAAGGGCATAGAGGATTTCGGCAGCCGGCTCGGCAGCAGGATTGATGAACTTGTTGGCGAGATATACGAAATGGCGGGCAGAGAATTCAATATAAATTCACCAAAGCAGCTTGGCACGGTGCTGTTTGAGGAACTGCATATACCGTGTAAAAAGAGAACCAAAAGCGGTTATTCCACTAAAGCGGAGGTTCTGGAGGAACTTGCCCCGGATTATCCGATCGTGAAACGGATACTGGAATACAGAAGCCTTGCAAAACTGAAATCCACGTATTGCGACGGTCTGCTCAAGGTGATCAGAGAGGACGGCAGTATCCACACCTCTTTCAATCAGGTGGAAACACGCACGGGCAGGATCTCCTCGCTTGAGCCGAATCTGCAGAATATCCCAATCAGAACGGAACTCGGCAGGGAAATGCGCCGCTTTTTTGTTGCGGGCGGCGGTTCTACCCTGATCGACGCGGATTACAGCCAGATCGAACTGCGGGTGCTTGCCGCGCTTGCGGATGATGAAAATATGATCCGCGCGTTTAACAACGGCGAGGATATCCATAAAACAACGGCGGCACAGGTGTTCGGCCTGCCGCAGGAAATGGTTACGCCGCTCCTGCGTTCGCGCGCCAAGGCGGTCAATTTCGGTATTGTTTACGGCATCGGCGCGTTCAGCCTTGCCAAGGATATCGGCGTATCCGTGAAAGAGGCAAAGGATTATATAGACGGCTATCTGCACCATTTCAGCGGCGTTGCGCATTACATGGATAAAATGATCGATACCGCAAAGGAAAACGGCTATTCCGAAACGCTGTTTCACCGCAGAAGATATCTGCCGGAACTTGCTTCGTCCAACCGCATGTTAAGGGCGTTCGGCGAACGGGTTGCGCGCAACATGCCCATCCAGGGCACGGCGGCGGATATCATCAAGATTGCCATGATCCGCGTGGATGAAAGCCTTGAAAAAGAAAAGATGCGCTCCCGCCTGATTCTTCAGGTGCATGACGAACTGATCGTGGAAGCACCGCTGGAGGAGGCGGAAAAAGCGCTGCAGATCGTTACAAGAGAAATGGAAAACGCCTGCAAACTCAAAGTGCGCTTGGTTGCAGACGGAAAAATCGGAAAAACATGGTACGATTCACATTAATATTCAGATATGGAAATTAAACAGTTATCAGAAAAATATATCAAAGACGTTGCCGCTATAGAGAAAGCGTGCTTTTCCAAGCCGTGGAATGAGATCTCTATTGCGGCGGAACTCAAAAATGAATTTTCACGCTTTTATGTTGCCGTGGAAAGCGGAAAAGCCGTGGGCTTTGTTGGGCTTTATGCGCTTACGGGTGAGGCGGATATCGTCCGCGTTGGCGTTTTGCCGCAGTACAGAAACCGCGGCATTGCGCGCGCAGTGCTCCAAAAAAGTCTTGAAGATGTGCAAGGCGATGTTTTTCTGGACGTTCGGGAAAGCAACGCCGCAGCGATTGCGCTTTACCGTTCTCTCGGCTTTTATGACACAGGCGTGCGGAAAAATTATTATTCGGATCCCGAGGAAAATGCCGTTCTTATGAAAAGGGATGCCGTGGAAGGAGGCGGAGCCGTTGCGGATTCTGGGAATTGAATCCTCTTGTGATGAAACTGCCGCGGCAGTGGTTGAAAACGGAAGAATCGTAAAATCAAATGTGATCGCGTCGTCGCTGGAAGAGCATAAGTTGTACGGCGGCGTTGTGCCGGAGATCGCGTCCCGCCGCCATGCGGAGGCAATCAGCGGCGTTGTTTCGCAGGCGCTTGCGGATGCCGGGTGCACGATTCGGGATATAGACGCCGTTGCGGTAACGTATGCACCCGGGCTGATCGGCGCTTTGCTTGTGGGCGTAAGTTTTGCCAAGGGGCTTGCCGTTTCCGCGGGCAAGCCGCTGGTGCCCGTTCACCATCTTCGCTCCCATATTGCGGCAAACTATCTCACTTCTGATGTGGAGCCGCCGTTTCTGAGCCTGGTTGTCAGCGGCGGGCATTCGCACATCGTTGCCGTAAACAGCTACACGGATTATAAAATCATCGGCAAGACCCGTGATGACGCTGCGGGAGAGGCGCTGGATAAAGCCGGCAGGGCAATGGGCCTGCCTTATCCCGGAGGAGTCAGCATTGATAAAATCAGCGCGCAGGGCGACCAAAACGCTTATGCGTTTCCGCACCCAAGGGTGGATGGCGCGCCGTATGATTTTTCGTTCAGCGGGCTCAAGACATCTGTGATCAACACCATTCACAATGCCTCGCAAAAGGGCGAACCGATCCACACGGCGGATCTTGCCGCGTCGTATCAGAAAGCGGTTGTCGGCTGCCTTGTTGATCATCTTGAAAAGGCGGCTGTTAATTATAAGTATAAAAAAATCGTGCTTGCGGGCGGCGTTTCGGCAAATTCCCTGCTGCGCGCAGAATGTGAAAAATTCTGCAAAAAGCGCGGGATCCGCCTTTTTAAGCCGGAACTGAACTATTGCGGGGATAACGGCGCTATGGTTGCGGCGCAGGGGTATTATGAGTACCAAAGCGGCGTAAAAGCCGGATCTGATCTGAACGCTTATGCAAATATGCCAATTGATAGCATTAAATTTTAGTTAATTAGTATAGTATCACTATTGAATTTTGGGAAAAAATTGTTATAATATTAATGGCAAAAAAGCAAAAGTGCGTTTTGCCTGTTATTGTTAATAATTTATAAAGGAGAATAAATATGGAAACTAATCTTACCAAAAATCCATCCCTCCTTGCATGGCTTGATGAAAAGATTGAACTCCTCAAGCCTTCCAAGATTATGTGGATTGACGGGTCTAAAGAGCAGATCGCTGCCCTTGAGGCAGAGGCTGTTGAGACCGGCGAAATGATCAAACTGAACGAGGATTTGCTTCCGGACTGCTATCTTCACAGAACTGCGGTAAACGATGTTGCCCGCGTGGAGGACAGAACCCTTATCTGCTCCCGTGAAGAAAAGGACGCAGGCCCCACAAACCATTGGATGGAGCCTAAAAAAGCATATGAAATGCTTTATGATATCGCAAAAGATTCCTATCAGGGCAGAACGATGTATATCATTCCTTATTCCATGGGCCCTGTTGGTTCTCCGTTCTCCAAGATCGGTATTGAAATCACGGATTCCATCTATGTTGTTCTGAATATGAATATCATGACCAGAGTCGGCAAGAATGTTCTTGATGCGCTGGGCGATTCAAACGACTGGGTTCGCGGCATGCACTGCAAGTGCAACGTAGATCCCGAAAAGAGATGGATCTGCCAGTTCCCTGAGGATAACACCATCATTTCCGTAAACTCCGCATACGGCGGAAATGTTCTGCTCGGCAAAAAGTGCTTCGCGCTTCGTATTGCGTCCTACCTTGGTAAAAACGAGATGTGGCAGGCAGAGCATATGCTTATCCTTGGCGTTGAAAAGCCAAACGGCGAGATCAAATATATCTGCGCTGCTTTCCCAAGCGCCTGCGGCAAGACCAACCTTGCTATGCTCATTCCGCCTGAGGGATATAAGAAGAAAGGCTATAAAGTTTGGTGCGTAGGCGATGATATTGCCTGGATCAGAAAAGGCCCGGACGGCAGATTGTATGCCATCAACCCTGAAAACGGTTTCTTCGGCGTTGCGCCCGGCACAAATGATAAATCCAATCCGAACGCGCTTGCCGCTACCAAGAAAGGCACGATCTTTACAAACGTTTGCCATGATCTGGATAATAACACCGTTTGGTGGGAAGGTCTTAACGATAATCCGCCTACCAATGCAATCAACTGGAAAGGCGAGCCTTGGAACGGCAAAGAATCTGATGAGAAGGGCGCGCACCCGAACTCAAGATTCACCGCTCCTGCCGTAAACTGCCCCTGTATCTCCTCTGAGTTTGAGAATCCGCAGGGCGTTCCGATTTCCGCGTTCGTATTCGGCGGTCGCCGCGCGAAACTTACGCCGCTCGTATATCAGTCCACAAGCTGGAATCACGGTGTGTTCGTAGGCTCTATCATGGGTTCCGAAACCACTGCCGCTGCAACAGGCGCAGTAGGCGTTGTTCGCCGCGATCCTATGGCTATGCTTCCGTTCTGCGGCTATAATATGGGCGATTACTGGAAACATTGGATTGAGATCGGCGAAACGCTTGATCCTGACAAGGCTCCTAAGATCTTTAATGTAAACTGGTTCCGCAAGGATGATGAGGGTCACTTCCTCTGGCCCGGATTCGGCGATAACCTTCGTGTTCTTGACTGGATCATTGACCGCTGCGAGGGCAAGGTAGACGCTGTGGAAACACCGATCGGCTATCTTCCGAAAGCAGAGGATATCAACCTGGAAGGCCTTGATATGACCACGGATGATCTTGAAAAGATCCTGGATGTGGATAAGAATGCTTGGAAAGAGGAACTCAAGGGCGTTGAGGAACTTTATGCTAAATTCGGCGATACGCTTCCCAAAGAACTTGAGGATGAACTCAACAGAGTAAAAGCAAACCTTGATAAATAAGCATGAAAGATTGCGCGCTGCTTTTTGCGGCGCGCTTTTTTCTCCGTTTTTCGCTTTTCTTCCGTTTTGTTTTTCCATATGTCGGTAAATTTTAAAAATACACAAAATTATTAACGAATTTGTTAAAAATATGACACAAATGCTTATTGATATTGGCAAATCATCCATGTATAATAATCATTGAAGATAATATAATTTATTATCCGATTTTTACGGAGATGAAATAAATTTTGGATCTTTTATGTGAAAACTGCCGCTGGTTTGTGTGTGATGAGGACAGCGGGGAGGAATTTTGCAACGCGCTTCTTGACGAAGATGAGTATGCGCAGCTTACCCAAAGCTTACGCAGGGGAAAGTGCCGATATTTCTGCCCGGACGGTGGTGAATACGAGATCGTAAGGAGGCAGAATTGAACGATGTTCGCAAGCAGAAAGAAATCAGTCAGCATAAAAAGCGCTGCAGTTTTTCTGGCAGTTCTGCTCATAATATCGTTTATTGCCGTTATTGTTGACAGAAATATACGCGCAAATACTATTTATGTAAACGAAAAAGCAATGATCCTCGGCGTGGGTCAGGAATATGATTATCCCGCTGATGATGATTTGGTGCATTATAAAAGTTATAATAAAGATGTTGTTACCGTGGATTCAAACGGCGTGTTCCGGGCGGTGTCAAAAGGCTCGGCGCTTGTTAAGGTAGGCACTTCGGAAATCACGGTCTATGTAGAGGACGCACCAACCGCCCTTTCTTTTTCGGAAAATGAACTGTCGATCGGGGTAGGCGAACGGTATATGCCATCTCTTCAGGTGGTGGGCAGTGAATTAAATACGGGCTTTGAATTTTCTTCTTCTGATCCGAATGTCCTTGGCGTGGATAGTGCGGGAAATGTGATCGGCATCGCAAACGGAAGCGCGGATGTCAGTGTTAAAAGTTACAATGGCCTTTCCGCAAGCGCAAGAGTCAATGTGCTTTCCGCGCCGGAGAGCATTCAGTTTCCCGTATCGGAAAAAACCATCTATCTCGGCACGCAAAAGTATATGAAGCCGTCCGTTTCGTCGGGCAGTGCCTCAAAGATGATCTATATTGATTCGGATAATACTTCCGTTTTAAAAACGGAAGGCTCAAATTTTATTCCCGTTTCCGCGGGCGAGGCCACTGTAACGGCAAAAACATATAACGGCAAAACCGCTGTCTGCAAGGTAACGGTTGCCGAGGCGCCGTTTTACATAAGAACGGATCTGGATCCGGGCAAACCCATGGTTGCCCTTTCCTTTGATGACGGTCCCAACGCCAAAACAACTTCTGTTATTCTGGATACGCTGGAACAGAATCACGGTTCGGCAACATTTTTTATGGTGGCAAACCGCCTTTCCAAACAGGGGAATGCAGACTGCGCCAAGCGAATGGTGTCCCTTGGCTGTCAGCTCGGGAATCATACGTATGATCACAGCCATTACGGCAAGGATGTTACCCCGGCGGATATCACAAACGGAATCAACGCCATAAAAAATGCAACGGGGTATGCGCCGTCGGTGTTCAGACCCACGGGCGGCTATTTGTCTGATACCATTAAAAACAACGCTGCCGCGCCGATCTGTCTGTGGAGCGTGGATACCAACGACTGGAAATATAAGGACGCCGCAAGAATCGGCAAATATGTTTTGGATCATGCGCAAGACGGGGATATCATTCTGATGCATGATATCTATAAGACCAGTGCAGAGGCAGCTCAGAAATTTGTTCCCGAACTTGTCAAACGCGGATTTCAGATCGTCAATATCGCGGAGCTTGCCTATTATAAAGATGCCGAAATGCAAAACGGGCATGTTTACAGTTCTTTCCATTAATCGAACGGAGGTTTTTGTTTTGGTACAGTTAAGGGGCTATAAAGCAAATAAACTTGAGGTCGAAAACCGGGTGAAGCCCGGCACACAGCTGAAACTGCAGAATCAGGTCAAATATAACGTGAATTATATGGATGACGCAAAAAGATGCGTGGGTATCGTTGAATTTAGAATTACGGATTCGGATCTCAATCCGTTTGAGATGCGCCTTGAAATGGCTGCTGAGTTTTCGTTTGAGGACGGAGATGAAAAGCCGGATATCCATACCCAGTCTTTTGATCAGCTGTTCCCGTTCCTTAGAATGACCATCAATAACGCCGCGTCTTTAACCGGACTTCCCGGTCTGCTGATCCCGATCATGCATCTGAATAAAAACACCGTTACCGTCGGCAAACCGCAGGAAACGGAAAAAAGTCCCCTGAATTAAGCCTTCTTTATTGACTTGATTTTTAATATAGGATATAATAACCTCTGCGAGAACATTGTTACGCGCCTGTTCGCACTTTTCCGCTCGCAGATGCGTAATAATAACCTCTGCGAGAACATTGAAACACAGCGCTCGGCGGCTGTTACCGCCTCGCACTTGTGGCAAAATCAAACAGGGAATGGAGCGCCTGCCCCGTTCCCGTTTTGTGCGTAAAAAACATAAGCATATTTTAAGTGATTGGAGAATTTTAATTATGGTTAGAGCAATAGTAGGTGCCAACTGGGGCGATGAGGGTAAAGGCAAAATTACCGATATGTTCGCGCAAAAGGCGGATATCGTTATCCGTTTTCAGGGCGGCGCCAATGCGGGCCACACAATTATAAACGAGCACGGCAGATTTGCCCTGCATCTTCTTCCAAGCGGCATTTTTAATGAAAACACTGTGTGCATCATCGGAAACGGTGTTGCATTGGATATCCATAAGTTTATCCAGGAATTGGAGGGCATTAAGAAAGCGGGCTTGAATCCAAAACTTCTTGTTTCCGAACGCTGCCAGATTCTGATGCCATATCATATCAAACTGGACGAGTACGAGGAGGAGCGCCTTGGCAAAGCCGCTTTTGGTTCCACAAAAAGCGGTATCGCGCCGTTCTTTTCAGATAAATATTCCAAGATTGGCATTCAGGTCAACGAACTGTTTGATGATGATCTGCTGAAAGCCAAACTGAAAAATATCTGCACGCTTAAAAACTTAACGCTTAAATATGTTTATCATAAGCCTCTTCTGGATGAAGAGGAACTTTATGCAACCTGCATGGAATATAAAAAAGAGATTGAGCCGTTCGTTTGCGATACGCATACTTATATTCAGAATGCGCTCAAAGCGGGCAAAGAGATCCTGCTTGAGGGTCAGCTCGGCACACTGAAAGATCCCGATTTCGGCATCTATCCCATGGTTACTTCTTCTTCCACGCTTGCCGGTTACGGCTGCGTCGGCGCCGGCATCCCGGCAAATCAGATCAAGGATATCGTTGTTGTTACAAAAGCGTATTCCAGCGCTGTTGGCGCAGGCGAGTTCGTTTCAGAGATTCTGGATGAAGAGGAAGCGCAGGAACTGCGTATCCACGGCGGCGATAAGGGCGAATTCGGCGCAACAACCGGCAGACCGCGCCGTGTGGGCTGGTTTGATTGCGTTGCAACGCGCTACGGCGTAGAGTGCCAGGGTGCTACGCAAGTTGTTATGACGGCACTGGACTGCCTTTCTTATCTTGAGGAGATCAAAGTCTGCGTAGGTTATGAACTGGACGGAGAGGTCATTAAATATTTCCCCACAACGCCGTCGCTCAAAAAGTGTAAGCCGGTTTACAAAGCGCTCAAAGGCTGGCACTGCGATATCAAAGGCATCCGCAAGTATGAGGATCTGCCTCAGGAAACCAAAGATTATGTAGAGTTTATTGAAAAGGAGATCGGTCATCCGATCACCATGGTTTCCAACGGCCCCGAACGTGAGGCAATCATATATAGGAATAAATAATAATCAATAATTATAAAAGCGAGGACTGATTGAAATTCAGCCCTCGCTTTTGTAGTCGTATTAATTTATTTTATATACAATTTGTAAGCAATCGAAGTCGTTCCGTTTTTGGTTTCTTTTTCAAAAGTTTCTACAGGCCTGCTCCAATCGATTATAGAGTATGGAACATACCATCTATCACCACTTGATCTTTTTTCAATCAAGCAAATAAAATTGACATTCACAGTTTTTTTTCAGATATTATACATGTACCGTCGCCCAGCACTTCAAAAATATCATTATTTACAATATTATATGATTCTGCTTGGTAAGTTTCCCGATTTATATTGCAATTATCATCCAGAAAATGGCAGTGCAATAAATACCCGTTTTCAAATTTATATGCATTTGAACTTTCTTTTGCTCCGCCATATTCAGTTTCTAAATAAAAATAAACATAACTATTTGTTGTATTGCTAAAAACAGAATATCCGTCTATTTGAATTATACAATTTCCCATCTCCTGCAAAGATAGAGGTTGCACAGCGACATGTATATCCCGATGAAATTAAAGCATTTAAGAAAGCCTTAGATGTTGAGTATATGGATATTTTTGATTTTGAAAAAGATGGCGAATAGATTATTATATAGATTTTATTGTCTTGCAATAGCAGCACAAATTGTATATAATAATATCTCACAATAAATATCAACAGGGAGGTTTCTTATGGAAAAAATTCTTGTTCTTGATTTCGGCGGTCAGTATAATCAGCTGATCGCGCGCCGCGTGCGTGATAATCATGTTTACGCAGAGATTTTGCCTTATACCACTCCGCTTGAAGAGATCAGAGCGAACGGATATAAGGGAATCATCTTCACCGGCGGTCCCAATTCCGTTTATGACGCAAGTTCTCCGCATTATTCGGCGGATATCCTGGATCTTGGCATACCGGTGCTCGGCATATGCTACGGCAGCCAGCTGATTGCCTGGATGCTCGGGGGCAAGGTAGAAACCGCGCCCGTTTCCGAATACGGTAAAATAGAGCTTCATACCAAAGGATCCCCTCTGTTTAAAGAGGTGCCTGAAAGCAGCACCGTTTGGATGAGCCATACGGATTATATCTCAGAACCGCCTCAGGGCTTTGAAATCGTTGGCTTTACAAATGACTGCCCCTGCGCCGCAATGCAGGATACAAACAGAAAACTCTATGCTGTGCAGTTTCACCCGGAGGTTACCCACAGCGAATACGGCATGCAGATGCTGCGCAATTTTCTTTATGATGTCTGCGGCTGTTCCGGCGACTGGGTCATGGATAATTTTATTGAAACAACAGTTGAAAAACTGCGCGCGCAGATCGGCGATAAAAATGTAATTCTCGGTCTTTCCGGTGGTGTGGATTCGTCCGTTGCTGCAGGTCTCCTTTCCAGAGCGGTCGGCAAACAGCTTACCTGCGTGTTTGTGGATCAAGGCCTAATGCGGAAAAATGAAGGCGATTTCGTCGAAAAGACGTTTACAAGCCTGTTTGATATGAATTTTGTCCGCGTCAACTGTGCAGACAGATTCCTTTCTGCTCTTAAAGGCGTAACAGATCCGGAGCAGAAGAGAAAGATTATCGGCACGGAATTTTTCAATGTTTTCTGGGATGAGATCAGAAAGCAGCAGGATAAAGGCTTTTTCGCTCAGGGTACGATCTATCCCGATTGTATTGAAAGCGGCAAAGGCGATGCTGCTGTAATCAAAACGCATCACAACCGGGTGAAAATGCCGGATGATGTGCAGTTTCTCGGCGTAATAGAGCCGCTTTGCGATCTGTTTAAAGATGAGGTGCGCAGGGTTGGCGAAAAACTCGGTATCCCTAAAGAACTCGTTTGGCGCCAGCCGTTCCCCGGTCCGGGTCTGGGGGTACGTGTCATCGGTGAACTTACGGCAGACAAGATTAAAGTTCTTCAGGATGCGGATTGGGTGCTGCGCGATGAAATGCGTAAAAACGGATACGAGAAAAATCTTGCGCAGTTTTTCTGTGTGCTTCCCAATGTGCAAACGGTCGGTGTAATGGGCGATCACAGAACATATGACCATCTAATCGCGATCAGAGCCGTTACAACAGATGATTTTATGACGGCGGATTGGGCAAAGATCCCATATGATATCCTTGCCAAAGTCTCCAACCGTATCACAAACGAAGTAGAACACGTCAACCGCGTCGTCTATGACATCACTTCCAAACCCCCCGGCACCGTCGAGTGGGAATGATAAACAAATACCCTGAAAAGCGCTTAAATAGGCACTTTTCAGGGCGTTTTTTTGTTTTGTGGTACTATTTTGGTACTCGTTTTGTGACACTTTTCACATAATTCGCAAAAAGGCATACTAATTAACATCATTCTCTGGTACCATTATTCCATTTTTATGTTTATCAAGTTCTCTTGCTATGGACTCTGCAATATCTGGATATAGGTGCGCATAGGTCCTTTCCACAACCTCATAAGTATCACCTACTCTATCAGCTATAGCGTGAGTTCGATAACCAAGTTTAATAAGCAAGGCAACATGTGAGTGTCTGAGGTCGTGAACTCTTATTCGTTTAACACCAGACAACTTCGATAGACGGTCCATTTCCTTATTAAGAGCCGTCTTACTAAAATAGAATATACGGTCGTTTTCTCCTATGCCATAAGTCCCATTCAAGTATTCCACAAGTTCAGCGTAAACAAAATCTGGCATTAACACTTTTCTGATACTGTTATCAGTTTTAGGAGGACCGAATACATCTTCTCCATTTTCTCTATGATAAGTTTCATATATATCAAGAGCTTTTTCTCTATGCAGCACTTTTTTAGGCGTTAACGCCAAGCATTCTCCCTCTCGCAATCCGCACCAAAATAAAATCATAAAACAAAGGTGGAAAGCAGGCTTGTCCTCAAACTCTATTGCCTTATTAAATTCATCAAGAGTCCAGAATGACATTTCTCCTGCTTGTTTTTTCCCTATGGATTTCACATTGCTACAGGGATTTTTTGGAAGTCCGTAGTATTCTACAGCAAAATTAAATATAGCAGAAAGCTGACTATTTACAGAACGAAGATAAGTAGGCGAATAAGGCTTGCTATTATGTGGATTTATTTTATCCAACATCACATTTTGCCAACGCCGTATGTCTGCATTAGTTATTTGAGAAATCTTCATATTTTTAAAATAAGGAGTAATATGAGTTTTCATCATATTTTCTTTTGCATTTATAGTACTCCCTCTCAGCCTTGATTTGGCATCATTAAAATATAGCTCAAGCAGGGAACCAAATAGCATATCTGGGTCACCAGCATGCTGGAGTAAAAATTCACGCTCAAATGCTTTTGCGTCTCTTTGAGTTTTAAACCCTCTTTTTTTCTTTCGTTTCCTATTTCCTTGCCAGTCCGTGTAGTAGAACAGAGCATACCATGTGCCTCTTTCTTCATCTTTATATGCCGGCATAATATCCCCTCTTTCAAATAAAGCCCCTCGAATCCGAGGGGCTATTTTTTATTGCCTGTATGCTTTTCTCATATCAGGAGTATTGATGTCTATTGAATAATCATAAGAACTATAATCTTCGTTTGAACCATATTTTACTATATCTTCCCAATTCCCATTAGGAGCGTACCTGCATCTCGCAATTGTGTAAACATCCTCTGTGTCGTCTCCCTCTGCATATAGGAATATTATTAGTCCTTTTGGATGGTGTGCTGCAATTTGTTTTTGGGTCAGCTCTTTCAAGAATTGAGTAATATCACCATCTGTAGACTGCTCTTCATCTTCAGGCGAAATTGTTACACGGATTTCTCTACGACCTAAGTCATCTGTATCAGCTTCAACTATCTTATATGCCATTGACGGTTCTACAGTAGTGGACTCATCTAAATCATTAATACCTGAAGTTTCAGTAGCAGAAACGGGTATTGTTGTAGTTGTTCCTTCATTCAGGATTGAAGCAAACCCTAAACCAAATACAAGAACACAACTTAAAATAGCAAATATAATTAACCAAAACCACCATTTTTTTACTATCGACTTGTTATCGTTACTCATATATTAAATCCTTTCTGATATAACTTATATCGTTATTCTCTAACAAATTTGACACAATTACACTCCTTTCGATTGACTATATTAATGACCCTATTGGTGAGATTATAGAAAGGAGAATACATAATGGATGAAAGAGAAGAGTTGCTCAAAACATTAGAGTTGAGCATTTCAACCTTAAATGATGATGAAATTGAACAACTTATTGATTATGCCTTAGATTTAAAAGGTCAGCATACTCTATAAGTTTTTTTAAATCTTCATCAGACATATTAGCAGATATATCTAACAATATTTTCTGCTTTGGATTTATAGGCTGCTCCAAAGGGGTGGCCTTATTTTTTTTGCCTTTGGTGGTGCCTAACAGATAATCAACTGATACATTAAAATATTCAGCTATTCTTTCCAATGATGAGGCTCCCGGCTGTTTGCCTTTCTTCCAATGTGTTGCTGTAGCGTTAGAAAAACCTAATTCTTTGCATACGGCATTAGGTTTCTTATTTACAGCACTGCACAACTCAGAAAATATATTCCAAAACATACTAAACCTCTGCAAGTGCATAAATCTACACAAAGGTAGACTATAATATTTGTGTAATTTCAACAAATCTAAAATTATTTAGATAATAGTGTTGCAATATCTACCTTTAGGTAGTATAATTTAACTAAGTTAAGAAATTGAAAAGGTTTGAAATGAATAAAACACAGTATTTTCCTTATACACCCATAAGTATTGCTTATCATTTCAATATTGGGGTGTAGCCAAGAGGTAAGGCAACGGACTTTGACTCCGTTATTCGTGGGTTCAAGTCCCACCTCCCCAGCCAACACCTTGATACAGGGTTGTACTAAGTATCTGACCAGCTTGTGTACAACAGATATTTTCAGTTTTTTGACAAGTAAGCAGTTTGCCCACTTCGCAGACTGCTTACATTTAGGACTGAACTTAACTTGGTTAAAGTATATCACAGTTCCTATAACTAATCAATAATTAAATATCTTAAGGAGGTTTTGTAATGACTATAGGCGAAAACATAAGAGTGCGCAGGGAAAAAGCCGGTATTACTCAATTAGAACTTGCTGAAGCTGCTTGTGTTACTGGTGCAATGATTTCCAAGATTGAGGGAAACATAAAGGCTCCATCACTTCCTATTGCTTTTCGTATAGCAGACAAACTTGGATGCAAAGTCGAAGATTTCAGAAGTGATATCTAATTTAACTTAATTACATTATATCCCAAAACCGAGGTAGTCGAAATGAATAATCATACCAACAATATATATAAAAATGCACGAATAAAGGCAGGATTGAAGCGAGAACCTGTTGCAGAGGAGTTACATATTGATGTTCGTACTTTAGATAAATATGAATCGTTCAACGGAAAAGCTCCCGACGATATAGTAAAACAAATGTGTTTGCTATATGGCAACAGATTTCTCGCTTTTCAACATTTAAAACAAAGCCCATTAGGAGAGTTCCTTCCTGATTTAGAAAATAGCGATTTCAAAGGGGCCACACTCGAAATGGTTTTGAAATCTCAAGACATTGACGGTGTAGTACTTGATATTGTCAAGATTGCTTCAGATGGAAAAATCGATGAAACAGAAAAACAAAGTTGGGAACAAGCAAAGTCAAAAATAATGCAGGTTATTTCAACTTTTGTCACTGTATTATTGTCAGATAAACAGGAGGGAAAAAATGAGAACGGTAAATAGCATGTGGTTCACTTCACAGGATGTTCAAGTGCTTTTTGATGTAGCTCCAACGAAGGCATATCAAATTATTAAAGAACTTGCTGAAAATCTCGTTAAAGAAGGATTCTCAAGACCTCCGCACGGCAAAATACAAAAGCAATATTTATGCGAAAAGTATAAACTTGACAAAATAGAGTGCGAGACCATTTTGACAGAAGCAAAAAAGCAGTCTGCTTCATTATAGAAAGGATGGCATTAATGAATATCCCAAGAAGTATAAAAAATTCAATGAGAACTATCAAAAAATATTGCGATGCTCATTCTTGCGCGAATTGCGATGTGTGTTATTTGTTACATAACACTTCACCTTTTAGATGGGACATTGAATTACTTGATCTTGAAACTAGCTGCGAATATGAAAAAAGTTGTTCTTCACTTGTGCTGGCGAGAACTAATTTAGAGCAGGCATTGTTTGAAAAGAACAAACTAATCGCTGACAACGAAGTTTTAAAAGTTACCAATACAGTTCTTAAAAACTATTTAGATAGGAAAGTTCCAAATTGGAGAGTGGAGTTAGGAGATGAGTAGTTATGTTAAACATTATGAAAAAAATCTATTTAACTATTTCAGTAGCAGCAGGAATGTTTTCTATTGCAAGTATTGAATGTATAGTTACATCTGAATTTTACATACCCATAATCGCATTAATAGTCGCTGCTCTATCTTTTATTGCTTCTATTCCCTTTTTTAGCGAAAGGGATTGGAAAATATTAACAACTGATGATGAAGAAGAGGAGGTGGAAGATATAGCAATGTATAAGACATGCCCATATTGTGGTGCAAATCTTGATCCGGCAGAAAAATGCAATTGCAAAGAAAAAAAGGCATCATCAAAAATGACACCTTATGAAAAACACTATGCAAAAGTATTGGCAACCGGCAATAAATGGGCTATAGAAAATTTTAAGGAAACTCATTAAAAAAGGAGAAATTGCTAAATGTTTAGTACTCTAATTTATCTTGTTCAAACTTACAAACCGGATGCTACTGTCGAGGATGTCAAGCGAGAATTACCCTATTGTCAACATAAACTTGACTTGATAATCAAGCGAGAAGGAGACGGTGAGGGAAGGAGAATGGAACTTCGATATCTTGCACAACTCATAGCTGAACAGATTAGAGCAAATCAAAATGAAAAAAGGTTCTTTTCTATAAATAAAGAAAGAGCACACCGAAGTGTGCTCCCCCAAAACCGTAACTTAATTGTAACAGAACATAAAGCATAAATCAAGGAGGTTTTAATGATATGACAAAAAAAGACCAAGTTGAAATTGAAGAAGTTGTTCTGGATAAAACACCGGCCGAAAAAATTGATACTTCTTCTTTAATTGTTGTTAAACAAATCCCAATAATCGAGGAACGCTTACAGGAGATTAAAGGTGCCATACAGTCAGAAGTTGATAACGCTCTTTCTTTTGAGTGTACTGAAGAAAACAAGCAAGAAATCAAAAAACTTCGTACAAACCTTTCAAAGCAATACAAACTTCTGGAAACAGATAGAAAAAAGATAAAGGATATAGTACTTGGCCCATATAATGCGTTCGAGGCAACATATAAAGAATGTGTTACTAATATTTTTAAGCCTGCGGATATTCAACTTAAAAACAAAATTGATGCTGTCGAGGCTACTCAGAAAAAAGCTAAAAAAAGCAAAGCTGTTGAATTTTTTAATGAGTATGCTGCGGCTCACGGCATTGATTTCATCACATTTGATGATGTCGGTGTTGAGGTTACTCTTAGCATTTCAGACAAAAAATTAAAAGAAACCTGTAAGACTTATATTGACAGGGTTGTTGGTGATCTTGCATTGATTAATACACAAGATGACCAAGCAGATATCCTTGTTGAATACAAAAAGTCGCTTGATGTTTCAAAAGCTATAACCTCTGTCAAGATTAGGAAAAAGGCAATCGAGGAAGAGGCAAAGCGTATAGAAGAAGCGACGAAAAAATCAAAAGCCGAGGCTGAAAGAGAACATATAGTAAATGATATTATTGCTCAGGAACACAAAGCTGTTGATGAAACGCCAATGGAAGCTCCGGTACCGATTGAAGCACCCATATCAGTTCCTACAATTGATGAGCCTAAAGAAAAACTTTACAATGTTAGATTTGCATTTCAGCTTTATGGCATTTCTAAAGAAAAAGCTATCGCAGCAAAAACTCATTTTGAAGATTATCTAAAAAAGGAGGGTATTGATTATGCCATCACAAAATAATCAAGTGGCCAAGCATGTGCCGAAATTTTCGGTAGCCATTACTACTACAGGTTATAAAAAACTCATTAATAACACTCTCGGTGACCCAGAGAGAGCTAAGCGCTTTATCGCAACCATAACATCAGCTGTTGCTGTTAATCAGACTTTACAGGAGTGTGATGCAGGAACAATCCTTGCCGGAGCTCTACTTGGTGAAAGTCTTAATCTTTCTCCATCACCACAACTTGGTCAGTTTTATCTGGTTCCGTTCAATGACAGAAAAGCGGGAATAACCAAAGCTCAGTTTATTCTTGGCTATAAAGGTTATCTTCAACTTGCTATGAGGTCAGGTCAGCTGAAAAAGATTAATGCTGTAGAAATCAAGGAAGGCGAGTTAATCAGCTTTGACCCTCTTAATGAAGAGATTGAGGTTAAACTTATTGAGGACTGGAACGAAAGAGAGTCAATGCCCACTATAGGCTATTATGCTTTCTTTGAACTGTTAAATGGCTTTCGAAAGGCTATTTATTGGAGCAAAGAGCAAATGATGTCTCATGCTGATAAGTATAGCATGGCTTTCAGCAGGGAAGCATATGAAAAAATACAGAATGGTGAAATCGCTGATAAGGATATGTGGAGATATTCTTCATTCTGGTACAAGCAGTTTGATGAAATGGCAAAGAAAACAATGCTTAGGCAACTTATTTCAAAAGGCGGTTGTCCTATGTCAACTGAAATGCAACAGGCATTTGTTAGTGATAATGAAACCCTTGAGATTAATAAGGATAACGAAATTGTTGTTGAAGCGCCTACATCTGCAGAAATTGCTCATTCTGATAGTGTACCGGTTAATGATACGCCTTTAAGCGAAGAGACTAATACAGGTGAACAAGAAATGGAATTTGAGGAGATCTGATGGCGCACATTGATTTCAAAATCATTTCTACCGGCTCAAAAGGAAATGCCGTTATCATTAAAGATATAATCTTGATAGATTGCGGTGTTCCATTTAAAGCTATTAAGCCATATTCAAAACAATTAAAGTTAGTGCTTTTAACGCATATTCACTCAGACCATTTTAATAAGACAACCATAAAAAAACTCGCAAGCGAGCGACCCGCACTCCGCTTCGCTTGCGGCAGATGGTTGGTGGAACCTCTTGTCGAATGCGGAGTATTAAAAAAGAATATAGATGTGGTTGATTTTGACCATATTTATGCTTATAAAATTTGCAATATAATTCCTGTCTTTTTAAAGCACGATGTGCCTAATTGTGGCTACCATATACATTTTCCAACAGGAAAAGTTTTCTATGCAACAGATACCAACAATCTTAATGGTATAAAAGCTCCAAATTATGATTTGTATATGGTTGAAGCTAATTATGAGGATGAGATTATAAAACAAAAAATAAAAGAAAAAGAATTGGCAGGCATATATCCATACGAAAAAAGAGTATTAAAAACACATCTTTCAAAATCAAAATGTGATGACTTTATATATTCAAACGCTGGACCAAAAAGCGAATATGTGTATTTGCACTGCCATCAAGATGACGAGGTTATAGAAAATGATAACGACGGCGAAAATTCTCAGGTATGATGGCGACCAACTTATAGTCGCCCCTAATGAGAAAATCGGCAGAGAAATATTGCATAAACAAATAGATACTGTTGAAATTCGCCTTAATGACGGAAGATCAATATCAGCAGAACAGCGAAGAAAAATATTTGCCCTGGTTCGTGATATAGCTTTATGGAGCGGACACGAACCAGAGGAAATACGCTCTTATCTTACATGGGATTTTTGTTGTAAAAACGAGTGCGAATATTTCAGCTTATCTGATGTTGATATGACTACTGCTCGTCAATTTCTTAATTACTTAATTGATTTCGCATTCACTCACAGTGTCCCGACTAAAGATACTTTACTTAATCAAACAGACGATATAGGTAAGTACCTTTATTATTGCTTGGAACATCGAAAATGTGCAATTTGTAACCAACCAGCAGAAGTGCATCATGTTAATCGTATAGGAATGGGACGGGATAGAGAGAAAATAGTTCATATTGGACTAAAAGCGATTGCTCTTTGCAGAGAGCATCACGATATGGCTCATATGGATGAAAAAGCTTTGTTTAAAAAATATTTCATATACGGCATAAAACTTGATAAATACCTCTGTAATAAACTTAACCTTAATACTAAAGAAAGGGGTTGATGAATTGGCTCGTCCTATAAAGGACGGGGTTGATTACTTTCCTAAAGATACTGACTTTTATTCGGACGACAAAGTTAGACTTCTAAGAGCCGAATTCGGCGCAAAAGGTATGTATATGATTGACTATCTTTTGTGCGAAATTTATAGGAAAAATGGATACTTTCTTAAGTGGGATAAAAAACAGTTGTTTTTGGTGTCTGACGGTGCTGGATGTGGCTGTACTCCCGAATACATAAGCGAGTTTATCTCCGGGTGTATTAGATGTTCTTTTTTTGACCAAAGGGTGTTTAATATGTTTGGTGTAATAACTTCCGCAGGTATCCAGCGGCGATATATGAGAATGTTAAATAGCCGTACTTCAATAACGATAATTAAAGAATACTTTTTACTTGACATCAACGATAAAAACGATGTTCCGACGAGTATTCTTAATAAAGTTATGTTCAAATCAATTAAAAGTACAGAAAACCCCGATAAAAGTACAGAAAACCCCGATAAAAGTACAGAAAACCAAGAAAATAAAAAGAAAAGAAAAGTATCTAAAGATACTCAAAACAAATCAAATAATATATTGATTGATGTTCCTGAAGAAATCAGAGCTCAGTGGGATGCATATGTAGCAATGCGAAAACAACAGAAGAAACCATTGACTCAAAGGGCTGCTGACCTTGCGATGGCAAAATTGCAAAAACTTGCGCCTAATGATTATAAATTACAAGGGCTTATATTAGACCAATCGGTATTCAATTGTTGGCAGGGATTATTTGCCCTAAAAAATGAAGGAGGAAGCAATTTTGACAGACCAAACAGTGAATTCAAACCAAGCCGAACATAAGACTATATATACAACAGAAGAGGTCAAAGAGTTAGGCATAAGATGCGATAAGAAGTTACCACCTCCTGTTAAGTGTGAATATTGTGGTAAAACCCTATATCACGAATGTGTTGTGTTTATGAACTCTGTTATAGTCGTCAGAAACATACCTCAGCGTTGCGATTGTGAAAGAGCCAAAATATTTTGGAAAGCAGTTGATGAAGAAGAAGCAAAAAAAGCTGAAAAGAGAAAAATTGAAGCTCAGGAAAATAAGTTTAGGATTAGAGTTAAAAATAGCAAAATTGGAAAACTACATCAGAAATGTAGGCTCAACAACTATGTTTGCAAAACTCAAGGGCAAAAGAATGCTGTATCAAAAGCAGCTGATTATATAAGAAATTTTGCTGACCTAAGAAAAGAAGGAAAAGGGCTTTATATTGAAGGTACAGCAGGAACCGGGAAAACCCATATTGCTGCTGCCATAAGTATGGAACTTATTAAGCAAGGCTATTCGGTTATAATGCAGACACAAAATGATATTTTGGCAACCATTAAAACTGCTTATGATAATTTTTCTGACTATTCAGAGGAGGAATTAAGTAATCGATATAAACGAGTTTCCTTATTAGTTATTGATGATTTAGGAAAATATCCTGCAACAGTTTGGGGAATGGCCACTCTGTACGATGTTATCAATTACAGATATGAGGAACAGTTACCAACAATCGTAACAACAAATTATAACGAAAACGATTTAATTAAAAGACTAACTACAGCTGATGGTGACTGTATAAGCATTGCCACTATAATAAGTCGTTTAAGGCAGACTACAGATGTTATAACAATGGCTTGGGACGATTACAGAGGTGGTTTGTATGGCTAAGAAAAGCCACTCTTATATGCCTAATGATTGCAAGGAACTTTGTAATGCATTAACTTCTGTAAGCAATAGATATTCTACTTGGCAAATTTTTGAAGACTTTCTTATGATGTCCTCCATTTCAATTTCTAACGCTGTGGATTGGCACTTTAAAGAAGAAAGAGAAAAAGCATATTTTGATATCATAAAGAAATATGACAAAGATGAGCTTAATCATTTTGTTAAGTGTCTTAGTATTCTTGTTGCTTCTCTTGATAGAGCATTTAATACGGTAGGATATTACGACCTACTCGGTAAGGTGTTTCACGCTTTGGAGCTTCACAACAAATATCACGGTCAATTTTTCACACCGTTTCATATGTGCGAAATGATGGGACGGGTGAATTTTGGAGAGGGTGAAATTCTTAAAACGCAGGATTATGTTAGTTGTTTGGAGCCGTGCATTGGTTCTTGGACTTGCAAAAGCAATGCAAATAAAGAAATTTAACCCTCAACAACAATTAGTAGTAACCGGTGTTGATATTGACATAAAGTGTGTCAATATGGCTTATTTGCAGCTTTCATTGTTTGGAATACCTGCGGTCATTATTCACGGAAATTCTTTGACTTGTGAAGAATGGTCTGTTTGGAGAACACCGGCATACATATTAGGCTTGTGGGAGATTAGAACAGGGCACAAAGGCGATAAATACCAAATTCAACCTAGCATAACCGAGAAAAAAGAAATAACCGTAACGGAAAGCAAAACACAATTATCAAATAAAGTACCACCAAAATTTGATATTGAATATTCTACCAACCGTAACGGTCAATTAAGTTTATTTTGAAAGGAATTTCATATATGAAAATACCTATTAATACTACTGAACTGTCCTATAAGGATTTAGCTTTCAATAAAATTGACGAAGAAGTCAAGTCATTTAAAGGAGACCAAAAAGGGAAAATTGTTTATACCTATATAGCAAATGTTATTAAAAAATTCTGTGAACAGAATGAAAAATTTGCCGAAACTGTATGTAAGACAAAGCGATCACTTTCTGATTGCGTAAAAGAGATACTTAACGGTTGTGACCGCTCAGGTATATCAGATATAGAGGCATATAGAAGAGCTACAAAATTCTATTTTCCTAATTCCGAGGTCGAAGGACATTTGATTATTCGCATTACGGGAGATTCCCCAGATGATGATTATATTCAGCAGGAAGCAAAAGAAACATCTACAATAACTACTCAAAAATCTAACAATAAGCAAAAGAAAAAAGCAACTGAAAACAAAAAGAGAAAGGATATCCAAAATTCTGAAAATACTATTCAGTTGTCGTTGTTTTGAGAGGTAGAGTATGTTGTTAAAAAAAGAATTAAAAGAGATACCGCCTTGTAAAATAGAACATCTTACAAAAGCGGTAGTTAAAAAAAACAAGATATTTTTCGTAGTATCTGCGAACATTGTTGATTTAAAGCGCAGTGGTACGATACTTGTTGTAGATTATTATGACACAATTAGTTATAAATTGCAAGTACGCTTTTTTCTCAACAAAGAAGACAAAAATTATATAAGTTATCTTCCAAATGAAGATACATGGAAAAGTAGTTCATTACATAATGTGCTGTATAAATGGTTTGACTCAAATGAAAAAATATATAATTTCAAACATTTTTCAGGTGAATTAAATCAATGCTACTATGATAACGAGCATCACGCTATGGTGTCTAACTACTTGCAAACATTTTCAGACTATTTTTATAGCTATATTCATTGGCAAAGATTTGACGGTATAACAGGCACCATAGAGAACTACTGCCAAAAAATAAGAGACATGAAAAATCTTAATTGTCAGCGGAGTAAGGATAAGCGAGATGATTTTCTGAATTCGCTGTTTGATTGCAAGTACTCAAAGGATGTAGATGTGTGGCTAGACAAAGAACTGCTTCCTCAGTACATAGTTTACACTAAATATTTTAAAGACCATACTCGAGCTGGTAGATGCACTCACTGCGGAAAGGTTATCAAAATTAATTATCCTGTTTCTCGTGGTGAAAAATGTGTTTGTCCCCATTGTAAAGTTGAAGCAAAGTATTGGCCTATGTGGCTTATTAAAAGCCGTGTTGATAAAGCAAACATTATGATAGCAAATGAGGTTGACGGTTATCGTACATACGAGCTGGCAACGGCTCGCAGGCATTTTGATGTTATTGAGAGTAGCAACAGAATTAAGGTTTTGTGTGATTATGATGTTCGTAAGCGTACCGTCTATGATCCGAACAAAAAACATTATATTTCATCAGTTTATAACACTTGTCCGTATTACTGGGGACCACATTGGAGCAGATACAAGCAGTGGTATATTTCTGATGAAAATGTTTACACATACCCTCATAATCTTGCAGAGGTTCTTGACAAAAAATATGCGCATCTCAGACTAAATGAACATGCAGCTCAGTACAACGGAAAACTGAATATTATAACCCTTATGAATAACATTGATGCCATTCCACAGTCGGAATATCTAATTAAAATGGGATTAATCGCCTTTGTAGCAGATAGCAATTACAAAAGATATGCAAATAGATACGGCAATTCTTTTGAAACAATAACGGGTTGTAACAAACAGTATTTACCTTTGTTTAGAGACATGTGTGTAACACCTGATGAAGCAAATATAATATCCAACTCAAAGGAATTCGTACATCCTGATTTACTTGCCCGTTTCCGCTTGTTGCGTACTGATACATGGACAAACGGCAATATATTAATTTGCTTAAAGTATATGACTTTAAACAAACTTCTTAATTACTACGAAAAGCAAAAGGCTCTCGCTTTGACAATCAAAGAGCAGGGGGGCAACCGTTCTCATTATGATATACTAACAGATTTAAGCGACTACATATCAATGAATCAACAAATGGGGGTTAATCTTAACAAAAAAAATCTATTTCCAGCTGATATATATATTGCTCATGATAGAACAGTTGAAAGGTATAACTTGATAAAAAAAGACCTCGAAGAAAAGTCAAGCATAGCCGCTTTGAAAATTGTCAATGAGTTTTTTCAAGGATATGAGAAGGATGGATTAACTGTTCTTGTTCCTCATTGCAGACAGGATTTCATAAAAGAAGGAACAGAATTAAGTCACTGTGTAGGCAATGACAAATATTATGAAAATCATATTAAAGGTAAAAATATGATTTTCTTTATAAGAAAATCAGAAACGCCAAACATAGCGTACTTTACTTGTGAAATAGATATGTTTGATTTTAGAGTGTTACAACTTTATGGGTATGGCGATTGCGCAGCTCCAAAAAACATAAAAAAGTTTGCTTCGGATTTTGCGAAATGGCTTAGCAAAAAATCTATCAAAATACAAAAGGCAGGTTAATTATGGAAAAACAGAGAATTTATAGCATGAAGCAAAATGGACTTAATGACGCTGACCGACTGGAGTTAGCAAAAATTTTGATAAAAGCAGGATACTCGGTTCGGATTGGAAGAGAACAAAAAGATCAAAAAAGTAAAAGGTATTCTTATTTTGTTGAATATTGGGAGGAAAACAATGAATAAATCAAAAATTGAATGGACCGATTATACTTGGAATCCAATAACGGGATGTTTACATAATTGTCCTTATTGCTATGCAAGAAGGCAAGCCAAACGCTTTTGTGGTGATGTAAGACTCAACCTCAATGATGCCAGGGCAAATAAAGTTGGAGAAAACATATGGGAAATCGAAGAAAAATGGCAAGTGAGGAATGGAAGAACTTTGGTGTACCCTCTTGGATTTCATCCAACCTTTCACAAATATCGCCTAGATTGGCCTAAGCAAGTAGTAACTGGTTCAAGAGTATTTGTATGCTCAATGGCAGACATGTTCGGCGAATGGGTTCCTGATGCTTGGATTAAGCAAATTTTTGAGGCGTGCGAAGATGCATCCCAACACCAATATCTTTTCCTCACAAAAAATCCTAAACGATATATTGAGCTAGACCAAAAAGGTATTTTAAGAAATAATGATAATTTTTGGTATGGTACAACTATTACTTCACAGACTATGCCGTTTTTCTATTCGGATAAGTATAACACTTTCTTAAGCATTGAGCCTATAGCTGAACCTTTTGACAAAATAAAAGTAGTGCAAAGCCTTTTGAGTGCAGACTGGATTATTATCGGCGCCGAAACAGGAAACCGAAAAGGTAAGCCTGTCCCACAGCTAAGTTGGTTTTCCGAAATTTTAAATGCAGCTTCTGAGTCAAATATTCCTGTGTTTATGAAGGACAGTCTTGTGAATATAGTTGGTGAAAACAATATGCTGCGACTAATTCCTGAGGCAATGAAAAAAACAGTTTATAGCGAGGGAACAGAGAAAAAACTGTTTTCCAATTGCGGAATATGTAGAGAAATAAACAGAAAATCAGATATGCATACTATTCTTTCCAAAAGAAGAAGAACCGAAAGTGCGAAAGTTATCGGATATGTTTGTGAAAAATGCTATTCCAATTTTGAAAGGAGTTTGAAATAGTGAGAATAAGCGAGCAGGACGCTATTAGACTTGGAATTATATCAAAACCCAAAACCGTTAAAAAGAGTAGAAGTAAATATAACGCACAAAAGATATGGGTTGACGGAATATTATTCGACAGTAAAGCAGAAGCTGATTATTACTGTCAATTGAAGCTCCTGCTTCGCGCCGGTGAAATTACCGGCTTTTGCAGACAAGCACGATTTTTGATAACCGAAGGTGTTAATGGAGAACGGGGAACAGAGTATGTAACTGATTTCATTATTTTTTACCCTAACGGCAATTATCAAATAGTAGATGTCAAAGGCAAAGAAACAGATGTATTCAAAATTAAAGAAAAAGCATTTAGAGAAAAATACCCCAAATTAAAAATTGAATTGGAGAAATAAATATGATTTTACAAAAAAGTGAATTATCAGAAAAACTCAAATTTTTAAAGAGTATAGGAAATGTAACGTTGGGACAAGACGATCAAGGTGTTCTTTTAAAAAACGGATTTCTTATAGCAAACAATCTTAAGACTTCTGTTGTTGTTCCACTTAAAAACTCAGATAAAAACGAAGAAATACTTATTCCAACAAGAGCAATTGACTTTATTGCAAATCTTTCTGATGGTAATGTTGAGATTAAATACAAAAACAATCAAATCAATGTTATCCAGGGAAAAGTAAAATGCAAATTCAGCACTAGAAATCCACAAGAATATCCCGAAACAGACATGGATGTCCCCGAAATTAAATCACTCCTATTTACAATTAAGGCAAGAGAACTCGAAAACATTGTAAAACAAGTAGGGTTTGCGTGTTCAAAGAAAAGCGAAACAAAACCGGTAATGGAGGGAATATTGTTTGAAGGCGACAACTCAAAATTAAGTATTGTAGCGAGCGATGGATATCGTTTAGCTTGGAAACAAATTGATATTGATACAAATATCAGCTTCAAGGTTGCAATTGAAAAAGAAGCTATTCAAAAAGTATTGTCTATTGCTGACTCAGACATAGCTATTTACCAAAAAAGTAAAAAATCAATTTGCTTTGTAGCAGGCGAATATCAAATCGAGAGTGTTCTTTTAATGGCTGAACAGTTCATCGATTATAAAAATTTATTTCCGACTAGATACTCTACAGAATTTAATGTAAATCGTGACCAGTTGCTTTATTGCTTTAATCGAATGTCTGTTAGTATTGAAAACAAAAAGAGAACACCTGCCGTATTAGAACATAGCGAAAACAATATACTTAGTATTAGCTGCGCAGACAATACCGCAGATATATCTGAAAATATTGTTTTGGCTCAAGATGAATTTAAAGAGCCCTTAAAAATAGGTGTGAACATAGACTATTTGAAAGACGCATTAAAGGCTTCAGATCAAGAAGTCTTGACTATTAGAGCGACTGGTTCGGTTAATCCAATTATATTAAATGATGGTTCTTTACAGCAGTTAGTCTTGCCAGTAAGACTAAAAAGAGAGGTCTTAGTATGATTAATTCTGTTGTTTTAATTGGTAGATTAACTTATGATCCAGAACTCCGCGCCACTCCAAATGGTGTTTCAGTTGTCCGTTTCCAGGTTGCCTGCGACAGAAATTATCAGAAATTAGGCGAGGATAAAAGAACTGATTTCATCGACGTTACCGCTTGGCGCCAAACAGCAGAATTTGTTTCTCGCTATTTCCGTAAAGGCTCAATGATTGCGGTTGAGGGATCAATCCAAACAGACAACTATACGGACAGAGACGGCAATAAAAGGAAGTTTTTCCAGGTTGTTGCAAATAATGTTTCTTTCTGTGGTTCAAAGTCTGAGAGTGGTTCAGCAAAACCTTTTCTCAACCACGCTGAGCAGCCTAACGGTGCTGTATCGGATAACAGCGATTTTGAGGAAATTGTTGACGATGATGACGATTTGCCAATTTAAGGAGGTTTATGGATTGAAGACAATAAAGCAAACCATAATATTCATTATATCGCTGGTCCTCCTTGTTTTTTTTGGATGCGCAGCTGTAGAAGGGATGATTATATCATGAGTGGAGAAGATTGCAAATGTTGTAAAAAGTGCGTGAACTATCATTCTTTAACAGGTTTTTGCTCATTACATAATATTTATATCAAAAAACCTTGGGCAGAATATTGTATTTATTTCGAATGGTAATGTAATATGAGGGATTTAAGAGAACTCAAATATATGCAGCAATTGCCGCTTGAAAGAAAAATAGAAATGACCGCAGAGCGTATTGATGCTTGGTATCAGCATTATGATGGAAATGTTGCTGTATCTTTCAGTGGCGGCAAGGATAGTACAGTTTTAAACTTGGCAACACTTGAAAAGTTGGCTCATCAATACCACATTCGTTGGGACGAAGATATTTTTAATGATGATATCGAGAACGATCTTTAAAAAGGAGTTAAAATGTATCAAACAAATTTATTGGACGAAATAATAGTTGACAACTTTGCCGGCGGGGGAGGAGCTTCAACTGGCATTGAACTCGCAGCAGGCCGACCGGTAACAATAGCAATTAATCATGACCCTGATGCTATTTTAATGCATATGACAAACCATCCATATACTGAGCATTATCAGGCATCAATATGGGATGTAGATCCAAAAAAAAAATGCAGAGGACGTAAAGTGGGCCTTGCCTGGTTTTCTCCGGATTGTAAGCACTTCTCAAAAGCAAAGGGCGGAAAGCCTGTTGATAAAAATATACGTGGGCTTGCCTGGATAGTGCTGAGGTGGGCAGGTACAGTAAAACCGAGAGTTATAATCCTTGAAAATGTAGAGGAATTCCAGACCTGGGGACCTGTACGCAAAGGAAAGCCGGTCAAATCACACCAGTGCGAGACATTTAACCGCTGGAAAAGTCAGCTGAAAGCCCTCGGCTATGAAATTGAGCACAGGGAACTGAAGGCTTGTGACTACGGAGCGCCCACAATCAGAAAGCGTTTCTTTCTCATTGCAAGATGTGACGGCAAACCTATTGTATGGCCCAAACCCACACACGGTGATCCAAATAGTGAAGATGTAAAAAACGGAAAATTAAAGCCTTGGAAGACTGCTTCAGACTGTATTGATTTTTCCTTGCCTTGTCCTTCTATTTTTGACAGAAAAAAGCCCCTTGCTGTTAATACTCAAAGAAGAATTGCAAGAGGACTTGATAAGTTTGTTATTAAGGAATCAAAGCCTTTTATAGTGCATATAGGTAACGGCGAGAGAAAAGGACAGAAGCCAAGAGTTCAGGATATAAACAAGCCTGTATCAACTGTTGTAAGTAGTTGTAAACAGTATTTCTGTACTCCATATATGTCTCCAATAGGTCATACTGGTTTTTGTGTTGATAGAAATTACAGTATAAAACAACCATTACAGACAATAGTAAGCAAAGCTGAACAAACGATGGTTCTGCCATTCTTAACTAAATTTCAGCAACATAGTAAAGGACAAGCTATTATAAATCCGTTTGATACTGTAATGCCCGGTGCCACTCGATTTGGATTGATAGCGCCATCACTTATTCAGTACCACAGCGAAACTGCAAAGGGAGAAGTAAGAGGACAGAAACTGCAAGAGCCTATTCTTACTGTTGATGGTTCTAATAGATATGGATTGCAGATTCCTTATCTATTAAAGTTTTATGGTGGTGTAGTAGGTTCTATTATTAAAAATCCTGTTCCAACAGTAACAGCAATAGACCACAATGCGTTAGCTGCACCGTTTTTAACACAATATTATAGCGGAGCAGACCATGCTAATACAGTACGAAACCCGTTACAAACTGTTACTGTACAACCTCGTCACTTTTTAAGCAATGCTTATTTGACAATTTTAAGAAATAATATGGATTGCCGTTCTGTTCAGGAACCTTTAAACACAATAACTACAAGTGGTGCCCATTTTGCTTTTACTAAAGTGTATATCAAAAAGTATTCAGTTGGCTGCAATCTCGGATACTGGAGCAAAGTCAGAGAATTGCTTAATAAATATGCAGAGTGGGAGCTGGCCGATGATGAAATTTTGATTTTCAATATTAAAGGCGTTGAGTATTATATTTCAGATATCGGATTGAGAATGCTGCAGCCGAAAGAGCTATACAGAGCGCAAGGCTTTCCTGATGATTATATCATTGATGTGGATTACACAGGAAAAAAATACCCGAAAAGTAAACAGGTAGCAAGATGCGGAAATGCCGTGCCGCCCGCTTTTGCAAAAGCACTTGTAGAAGCCAATATCCCCGAATGGTGTCATAAGAACATCTCTTCAATGCACGAGCTGAACAATCAGATTGCAGTGTGAGGTGGAAAATGAATAGCATACTTAAATATCCGGGAGGAAAATGGAGAATAGCGCAATGGATACTGTCATATTTTCCCGCCCACAAAGTTTATCTTGAACCATTTTTTGGAAGCGGTGCAGTGTTCTTCAACAAAGAGCCGTCATACATAGAAACCATAAACGATATGAACGGCGATATTGTAAACCTGTTCAAAGTTTGCCGAGAATACCCGGAAGAACTTGCAAAAGCAATCAACCTTACACCTTTTGCAAGAGACGAATTTATAAGCTGCAATACTCCTTCTGATAATCCTGTTGAACAGGCACGAAGGACATTAGTTCGGTATCATCAGTCATTTGGAACGAGCAACAGCAGTAAAAACAGCTGGCGAAATGTTCAAACATACGGAGGACCTCGCTGTGCTACTATGTGGAACTGTTTACCAGATATCATCATTAAATGCTGTGAGCGACTGAAAGAAGCACAGATTGAAAATACAGATGCACTAAGACTTATTGAGCGATACAACGATGAAAATACTTTAATATATTGTGACCCGCCGTATTTGCAGAGTTTACGGAAAAAGAATATATATAAGTGCGAAATGACTGATCAACAGCATATTGAATTGCTTAAACTGCTCAAAAAAAGCAACTCTAAAATAATTTTAAGCGGGTACGATAATGAACTGTATAATTCGGAGCTGTCAGACTGGAACACGGCCGAAAAGCAAACCACTGCTCAAATGGGTCTGCACCGAACAGAAAAACTATGGATGAATTTTGATATGAATTTATTTCAAAGAAAATTTAATTAAGGAGTTTGATTGAAATGACATTATTAAAAACAAATACTTTGAACATAATGCTTGATGATAAAGCTCTGATGCCCACAAGAGGACATGACACAGATGCAGGACTTGATTTGCTTTCACCAATTAACAAAATCATTCCTGCACACTCAAACGCCATAATTGACACAGGGGTTCACATTCAGCTGAAAGAAAACACAGCAGGATTTTTGAAATCAAAAAGTGGACTGAATGTTAATCACGATATTACAAGCGAGGGTGTTATTGATGTTGGATATACAGGCTCAATAGTAGTTAAGCTTTATAATCACGGCGATGAAGATTACAGCGTAAAGCGTGGGGATAAAATCACACAGCTTGTTATTATGAGAATTGACATACCTGAATTAAATATTGTTGATGAATTTGAAGCAACTGAGAGAGGAGATAGTGGATTTGGCAGCACAGGAAGATAGTTGGTGCTATGTGGAGGAAATACATGCTTGAAGTAATTTACAGAATTTATGAAGTTGCTGATGAACAAACGGCAGAAGAAAATCGAAAAAAAGATGCAGAGTTTTTCTTATTTTCTTCAATAAGTAAAGCACAAAACACTGAAATTGCAATGGATTGTATTATATGTGATAACAGAGAACAATTTAAAGATATAATTCGTAGTCAATATGGAGAAAACATAGCGTTTCGTTATAGTAAAAAACTCAAAGCGGGGGATTTATATTGCATCATAATTGGAGAACATTGTTATAACACAGAAAGATATTTTAATAAAATTTCTTTTAAATGTGATTGTTGTGGTGCAAAAGTTGAAACATATCTCAAACATCCTATTTGTTTTTCTGATTATGAGATTAGAAATGACTTTTTCAATATTGATGAATACGCACAAAAAAGGTTTTGCTCTGAAAAGTGTAAGCAAGTTTATAAAGATAGTGAAAGAAATAAAATTAAACCTGATGACGAACAAGAATTTTATATTAATCGTGATATGTTTACAGAAAATATTTCTGGTTACATATATCTAATTACAAAAAAATCAACTGGTGAGTTTTATGTGGGACAAACCATGTATGCTCCTGTATTTAGGTGGGGTCAACATTTGAAAACAGAAAGGTTCCCGATTAACAAAATAACCGATTATAAATTTGAAGTTATTGAAATTGTACCTAAAGGCGAAAACATATTAGAAAGAGAAAAATACTGGATACAAAAAAAGTACAAAGAAAATTCAGAAAAATCTCTAAACATTTCTTGCACCGCAAATATAAATACTCAACAAATTAGCTTGGAGGAGGTTGTATAGTGGAATATAAATTACCAAAAGATTATAAAAAACCTGATAAATTTAAACAGGTCGAATTCGACCAGTTTAACAACGAATTGTATAACTCACCTATTACATTAGTTCAATCAGCTATCGAAACGCAAATTGAAGACGGAGTTTTAAAGGCTGTTCAAGAAATAGGCTTTGATATTGACCCAGAACAACTTTATAAGGCTCTGCAATATGATAGAAATCAGTATGACAAAGGCTATTCAGATGCAAAAAGGTAATATGACAGAGGCCACGGGCATTGGATTTATAATACCGATGAATTTACACCTAAAATGCGTTGCTCTGTTTGCGGTTATAACAGGCCTGTACATTGTGTATGCAACGAACCTATAACAAGTGTTGTAGAACAAGAGCCTGCTAATTTTTGTAATAACTGCGGAGCAGAAATGGACGAGGAGGTAGAAGAATGAGAGAAATTTTATTCAGGGGAAAAAGGAAAGACAACGGCGAATGGGTATATGGATATTATTCTGAATTACCTATTGGTAGTTTAGGTGCAACGATTTTTGCAGGAAGTGATGAAATTATATGTGAGGACACGGCTTCATACATAATAAGTGTTTTTTCAAAGCAACATTCTAATTTTTCATTTGGAAATCCGCTTGAAGTTGTTGAAGCTGAAACATACGAAGTAGACCGTGAAACAATAGGTCAATATACAGGCTTAACAGACTGTAAGGGAAATAAGATTTTTGAGGGGGATATACTCAAATGCTTAACCGATGATTTTGTAGGAACAGTTATTTACAATAAAAACACTGCAAGTTTTATTGTTGAAATAAAAAATAGTAACTCTGAATTCTTTCATTATTCATCTTTAAACAAAGGCGATATAACTCGTCCTTTGCAATTACAAGAAACCGAGAGTGTTGGCAATATCCACGACAATGCTGAACTGTTGGAGATGCAAGATGATTAAGGGGTTTATTGAAGTTACTAGTACTAATATCAATAGCAAATTTTTAATCAATATAAAATATATTGAGTATATTGAAGATAATTTTATCATTTTAAATTTAACTAAACCTGATTTTATCAAATGCAAAGAAACATACGAAGAAATCAAGCAGAAGATTAAGGAGGCTGTGGGATGATGAAAAGAATAACAACTGATACCCCTAAAGGGAATTTTGAAAGATTGATGAATTATGCCTATACCAAAAACGGCAGAGTTTTTCTTTCTTATGCTGGAGGCAAATATGATATTGGCTTATGCGAATATGTTGCTGCATTATCAAAAGATAAAAATTACAATTATTCGCCAGAGTTTATATTCGAAGACGGATTGCTTGATGATTACGATAATGATTTTGCAATTCTTTATTATTGCGCTATTCAGGCTGCTCAATTAAGAGAAGCCCTGAAAATGTATGAAGATAAGATAGAAAACGGAACACTTATTGCAATTTCCTTAAAAGGGGATACGGAAATGACACCACAAGAAGCAATTAAAATATTAGATGCTGCTAAAGCTGATTTTTTCGGCTCTATTAATACGGTTTTTGATTTGGCAATAAACGCACTTGAAAAGCAAATACTGATTAAGCCGATTGAATTAAAGAATAACAAGGATTTAAAAATAGGTGCTTCAATATGGAGAGCAGGTGTACCTGTTTATAAATGTCCAAATTGCGAAAGTTTCATATCTCATTCAAGCAGATATTGTAGTAACTGCGGACATGCAATAGATAGGAGTAAGTAAATGTTTGTGTTTGACAAAAAGAAGTTTTATGAGCGACTAAAACCATTTGCGAAAAACAAATACCAAAATATATTTTTCTTCTTTAATTTTGGGGACGAAAATCAATACACATTATCGTTTGATTGGTGCCAACATTTACCGGACGGAAGAATAAGTTATATGGCATCCGCTCAGCTCTGGGACAATAGAAAGTCGGGAGCAAAGAAATACATAACAAAAGATTTGCTTTTCGATATGCAAAAAAATCAAATCACAACTGATTTCAAACTATTTAAATTCTTAAAAGTTTGGGCAGGAACAGAAGTTAAAAAGTATGAATCACAATAAAGAAAATATTGTAGGCTTAAGATAGAATAAAAAGGAGTTTTGAAAATGGAAAATGTTTTCATGTGCCGACCTTGTGCAGAACGATTAAAAGCAGAAGGTAAAGCAACAATACATACATCGGTTAAGGACAAGGGAACCTGTGAATGTTGCAAAAGGCGACGATTCGGGTATAACTGTACTGTAAAAGGAGGTTGTATATGATTGTTGACTGAAGAACAAATAAAAACCATTAAACCCCAAGACCGTTTCAAATTAAATTATCGTGGAAAAACTTATCCATACATAGCAATGGACACACCTAAAGGAATTGTGTTAGTCCACGATGGTAAAACGCCTGTTGCTCTCTCGATGGGAGCAGTGCCTATCGCCCAGGCAATAAAGTTCAATTTTTTTAAAACGGAGGAATAGTGGGATGAATAACTTTAACCAAGAAGAAATAATTAAATTAGCAGCCGCCGAAGGTGCCAGAGCAGGCATCGAAAAATACAAATCGGAGCAAAGCAAAGCCATCAAAAGGAAAAACGACAAAAGATTTAAAAATGCAAAACTTCTATTGCAAAATTACAGGGATTTTAAATCCTACTCTGACAATGCAAAATACACAGCTGAACAAGCCGAAGATGCGATCGATATTTTAGATATGATGTGGGACCCGAATAATAGAAGTGACCTTGTTATTGAGAGCATCAAAGCAAGTGCTGTTCGTACCAAGATCATAATGGCTCACATTGATGGGATGCTTAACACATATAAAGAATTATGTGAGCGTTCAACAGACCCTATACAGTACAGAAGATACGCAATCCTGTTTGACCGTTACATATCAGATGAACAACCCACAATGGACGAGATAGCTGCAAAGTACAATATTGATAAACGAACAGCATATCTTGATCTTGATACTGCTACCAAAAGGGTTGCAAAATTAGTTTTTGGCATCGATTATATGACTGAAAGAAATGGTTGAAAGTTATTCTATTGAAATTTCACAAAGTCTTCATTTACATTACACAGGAAAAGATGTAAAATGATATTGTAAAATCTTATAGCCAAGCACGAAGCACCATCTATTTTCTTAACAAGGATTTAGATGGTGCTTTTATTATTGAAAAAAGGAGGGCAGTTGTAAGCATTGTGGTTTGCTTCTTCCCACGATGTGTTTAACAGTTTTAAATTCGCCGTTTAAAACAATACAACACATTTAAGGAGGAAAAAATATGTACGGTATAATCGTACTATTGATTTATGCACTCATAATGATTGGTGCAACTGTTTTCTTTACAAAAAAAGCAAAGAATACAGATGATTTCCATGTGGCTAATCGAAACCTTGGTACAATTACTTCAATGTTGAGCATTGCTGCCACTTGGATTTGGGCCCCAGCTTTGTTTGTATCTTCAACTCAAGCTTATCAAACAGGGCTTCCGGGACTGTTTTGGTTTCTTGTCCCTAATATTGCATGTTTAATGGTTTTTATACCGTTTGCAAAAAAAATAAGAGAAAAAATGCCAAACGGTGTTACTCTTTCAGGATACATGGGAAAAACATACCATAGCAACAAAGTTAAAGGGATTTATATATTTCAGCTCGGAGGGTTATCTATTTTATCAACAGCAGTTCAATTGTTAGCCGGAAGCCAAGTTTTGCACTTGCTCACAGGAATACCATTCTGGCTTATAACAATTCTACTTGCTATAATTGCTTTTTCTTATTCTCAATTTTCAGGAATAAAGGCATCGGTAACAACAGATGTAATTCAAATAGGAATGATTCTTATAGGATGTGCTATCATTCTACCATTGTCTTTTAAATACAGCGGTGGTATATCAACACTGCTTAGTGGCATAGGAGGCATTACAGGCGAGTACACAAGCCTATTTGATAAAAGAGGACTTGTAGTATTGCTGTCATATGGATTGCCTACAACGATAGGACTTATTTCCGGTCCATTTGGTGACCAAAGTTTTTGGCAACGCACATTTTCAATTAAGAAAAGCAGCATAGGAAAAGCGTTCTTTTTCGGAGCGTTAATATTTGGACTTGTTCCACTTTCAATGGGATTAGTTGGATATATAGCAGCTGGAACCGGGTTCATTGCTACTGATACGAGCATGGTAAACTTTGAATTTATTTCAAGCATTTTGCCGCAATGGGTACTCGTTCCATTCTTATTTATGATTATTTCAGGGTTATTATCAACAGTTGACTCAAACCTTTGCTCTGCAGCATCGTTTACTTGTGACTTTGCTATAAAAGACAAGCAGGATAATATTAAGAAGTCAAAACTTGTTATGATTGCTCTTCTTGTTGTTGCAATTTGTATAGCAAATATTCCTGGAATAACAGTAACTCACCTTTTCCTTTTCTACGGTACCTTTAGAGCATCAACATTATTGCCAACAGTATTGACGCTCAAAGGTAAAAAATTGTCATCTAACGGTATTTTTATCGGCATCCTTTGCTCACTCTTTATTGGGCTGCCGGTATATTCAGCAGGTGCTTTATGCAATATTCCAGTATTGCAAACAGTTGGTAGTTTACTATCATTACTGTTATCTGGAACAGTTGCAATTGCTATGACAAGATTGGAGGCGAATAAAATTGCCTCTAGGTAGAAAACAATCAATAAATAACGATGAATGGCTTAAAGCTATTCAAAATATAGAAAAAACCGTATCAAAGAAAGACCTTGATTTGCTTGTGAATAAAACAATAAAAGAAATCAAGGCAAAAACAAAAGGTAAAAAGGCCGCTTACGCCTGGAGCGCCGGCAAAGACAGCATAGTCCTTGGAGACATTTGCAAAAAAGCCGGCATAACCGAATGCTTCATAGGTGTTTGCGACCTTGAATACCCTGCTTTTATGCAGTGGATAAAAGAAAACAAGCCCCAAAATTGCACAATAATTAATACAGGCCAAAATTTGGAGTGGCTGTCTAAACATCAGGATATGTTATTCCCTATTGACAGTTCAAAGGCAGCTCAATGGTTCTCCATTGTGCAACACAGAGCTCAGAAAAAGTATTTTAAAGATAACGAGTTATCCATTATCCTTTTAGGAAGAAGAAAGGCTGACGGCAATTTTGTAGGGCGTGGGAACAATATTTACACAGATAGAAACGGTGTAACACGCTACAGTCCCCTTTCTGAATGGAAACACGAAGATATTTTAGCTTATTTGCATTATTACAATATGCCATTGCCTCCTATTTATGATTGGAAAAACGGCTATCTTTGTGGCACGCATCCGTGGCCTGCCCGTCAATGGACTGGAACCATTGAAAACGGATGGCAGGAAGTATATGGCATTGATAAAAGTATTGTAATAAATGCTGCTGACAAAATCGAAAGCGCAAAAAGATTTTTGGAGGTGGCAAAATGCAAATAAATAATTTTAAAGAATTGAAAATTTCAGAAGTGCATTCTCCTGAAAGAAATGTAAGAATACACCCTGAAAGTCAAATACGAGAATTTGTAAAAAGTCTCAAACAATTTGGACAAACAAGACTTGCCGTAATAGATGAAAACAATGAAATACTTATCGGAAACGGTATGTATGAGGCTTTGAAAAAGGCAGGTTATGAAACTATATGGGTTTATCAGCGAAAAGATTTAAGTGAAAACGAAAAAAAGAAAATGATGATTGCTGATAATAAACTCTATGGTTTAGGAATTGATAATCTTGATACACTTAATGAATTCTTTGAGGAACTACACGACGACCTTGATATTCCTGGATACTCACAAGAGGTACTTGAGTCAATGGTTGCTACTGCATCAGAGATTACCGAACAGATATCACAATACGGTATTCTTAATGAAGATGAAGTTGAACTCATTAAAGAAAACAAAGAGCGTAAAGAACAAAATATACATAAGGCAGAACAATCACAAAATACTACACCAATAACACAACCTATTGAACCGCAAAAAGATGAAAACATCGTTAGCAATGATGGAAAAGAGGAAACAACAGTTTTTGTTGTATGTCCGAAATGTGGTGAAAAGATATGGCTGTAAGAAGATGTATAAGTGATATCGATGTTGTTACCGCAGCTAAAAGACGAATAATAAATGTATTCAACAATGGACTGCCTGTCTATATGTCTTTTTCTGGAGGAAAAGATAGTTTAGTGTTATCTCACCTTGTATTACAGTTGATACAGCAAGGAAAAATCAATCCTGCTCAACTCGTAGTACAGTTTATTGACGAGGAAGCAATCTTCCCTTGTATAGAAAAAACAGTCATTGAATGGCGAAAAAAATTTATGATGGTTGGTGCAAAATTCGAGTGGTATTGCATAGAGGTTAAACATTATAACTGCTTTAACGAATTATCTAATGATGAATCGTTTATATGTTGGGATAGCACAAAACAGGATGTGTGGGTGCGACAGCCTCCGCCATTTGCTATTCGCTCCCAACCTCTTTTGAAACCGAGGGTTGATGCGTACCAAGATTTTCTACCGAGATTATGTATGGATGGTTTAACAATCGTAGGAATTAGAACAGCCGAATCGGTCCAGCGATTGCAAAATATAGCAACAATGACAAAGGCAGGGAAAAAATGCACGAATAAAAAGCAAATATTTCCTATATATGACTGGACTAATAATGATGTTTGGCTTTATTTGAAACTAAATAAAGTTAAAATTCCTGAAATATATTTATACCTTTGGCAATCCGGGACAGGAAAGGGACAACTTCGAGTGTCTCAGTTTTTTTCAATAGACACTGCAAGGTCTCTTGTGAAAATGAATGAATATTATCCCAATCTTATGGAACGCGTTATTCGCAGAGAACCAAATGCATATCTCGCAGCTCTATACTGGGATAGTGAAATGTTCGGCCGTAGTTCTAAAACACGAAAACAACTTGAGGGTACTGAAAAACAAGTCAATTATAAAGCAAAACTGCTTATACTGTTTAACGATATGGATACATATTTTCCGACTAAGCACAAACGCTATGTTGCTGAAAGGTACCGAAACTTCTTTTTGCAAGTATCCACATTTGCTACCAACAAAGATTACCGGCATATATACGAGGGACTTATATCAGGTGATCCTAAATTGAGAACTTTTAGAGCTTTATATAAGCGCATATATACACGGTATATACAAGAAGCAAAAGCAAAATCTAATTAGAATTAACGAGGAGTGAAAAAATGCAAAGTACAGATTTGTTTGCTCCCCTTTCAACATTACAATGGGTTGATAGAAAACAGTTAAAACCCAATGACTATAACCCTAACAAAGTATCTAAAGAAAACTTAAAACTTTTAACTCAATCAATTCTTACTAACGGTTGGACGCTCCCAATCGTGGTAAGACCTGATTTTACAATTATTGACGGTTTCCATCGCTGGACTGTTTCCGGCGAGGAGCCGTTATTTTCATTGTTAAAAGGGAAAGTCCCTGTTGTAATTGTTGACCATAAGGACAAGAGCGATGATATATATGGTACCGTCACCCATAACAGAGCAAGAGGTACCCATTTACTTGAGCCTATGAAAGCTATAGTTAAAAACCTTCTAAATGATGGCAAAACAGTTGAAGAAATCGGCAAGCAACTCGGAATGAAGCCTGAGGAAGTTTTTAGATTATCTGATTTTAGCAGAGAGGACTTCCTCGATATGATGACTAAAAATGTTTCAAATTTCAGCAAAGCCGAGTTAATAACCAAATATTAAGCAAAATAACAATTCAAAACGATAGCATAAACCAAAGATGTGAGGTGGTGTCAGTGTAATGGCTAATAGAGATGAAGCTCTTAAGGATTTTGAAGCAGGCTTATCTTATAAAGAAATAGCAGATAAGCACGGAGTTAAAGAAAACACCGTTAAATCTTGGGCTTCACGCTATTGGAATAAAAGCAAAGGTGCAACCAAAGCAAGAAAAAAGTCGCAACGGGAAATAAAATCAAAGGCTGCAACCTCAAAAGAGTCTAAAACAAAGCCAAAAAGAAAAGTTGGAGGACAACCCGGCAATCAAAATGCCGCGGGAAAAGATAGCGGAGCTCCCAAAGGAAATAAAAATAACCTTAAACACGGAGGGTACTCCGCTATCTATTGGGACACTTTAAGCGAAGAGGAAAAAGAACTCATCAAATTGATGCCAAAAAGTGAGGAAGAACTTATTTTAGATCAACTTAAAATGTTTTCAGTAAGAGAACGAAGGTTGCTGATAGCCATAAAAAACACACGAGAAAAAGCTAAAAAAGGCGGATTATCTATTTACAGCGTTCATATTACAGAAAACAAAAGAAATTTTCACGGCAGCAAAGAGGACGAAATGCTATACAAAGAGCGTGTAGCTCAAAAAGTCGATGACGGAGAAAGAATGCCGGGCGACAATCAAACAGTAACCTCAATTTCAGAAAATGTTGAAAATGTTGTTTTAAGACTTGAAAAAGAACTAACATCTGTGCAAAAAGCAAAGCAAAAGTGTCTTGACACCCTATTTCGAATCCATATTGAAACAGAAAAGCTCGAATTTCTTAAAGAAAATAATAATGCAGAAATTGAAGATACAGATGAAACTGATGAGGTTATTTATGGCTAACAAAACTTACTATAAAAAAAAGACCATACCTTTTCTTTTTGGCGAAAAACACATTAACTATATAAGAGCTTGTCGAAACAATGTTTACAATTTTGCAGAAGGAGCTGTAAGAGCAGGAAAAACAGTTGATAATGTGTATGCGTTTGCACATGAACTCAAAACCTGCCCGGATAAAATACATCTTGCAACAGGTTCAACAGCGGCTAATGCCAAAATGAATATCGGTGATGCCAATGGGTTTGGTTTAGAATGGATTTTTAGAGGCCAATGCCGGTGGGGTAAATATAAAGGCAACGAATGTCTTTATATCAAAGGTCCAGCGACAAAATTTAGAGAAAAGGTTGTAATCTTCGCTGGCGCCGCAAAAGCGGACAGTTTCAAAAAAATCCGTGGTAACTCATACGGAATGTGGATAGCGACAGAAATCAACCTACATCACGATATGAGTATCAAAGAGGCTTTCAATAGAACATTAGCTGCTAAAAAACGAAAGTTCTTTTGGGACTTGAACCCTGACCATCCGAATGCTCCTATTTATGTTGATTATATCGACAAGTATATAAAGCGTAGCAAAAATGGTGAAATGAAAGGCGGAGTTAACTACCAACATTTCACCATTTTTGATAACGCTAATATTACAAAGGAAAGCAGAGATGCTTTCATAAGTCAATACGAGGAAGGCTCTATCTGGTATAGAAGAGATATTCTTGGCATTCGTTGTATAGCTGAAGGATTGATTTATCCAAAGTTAGCAGCAGAGCTAGCAGCTACAAGTATTTTAGAAAAGCCTCATTTTATGCCTATGTCGGAATTGCTTAAAATCAAGAACCAATTAATAGCAATATATGTTGGCGTCGATTTTGGCGGAACTGGTTCAGGACAGGCTTTTGTTGCAACGGGAATAACATCTGGTTACGAAAAACTTATAGCGATAAAATCTGAGCGCTATGTTGAGAATAACGACGAAATAGACCCAGAAGAATTAGATAGACTGTTTCTAACTTTTATTCAGTCAATTCTTGATGCCTTTGGATTCGTAACTTGTGTCTATCCAGATAGCGCAGAATCAGTTTTAATACGAGGTTTAAAGAAAACTCTAATAAGTGCAAACTTAGGTCAAATACCTATAAAAAATGCTAGGAAAATATATATAAACGATAGAATTCAAGCCCTTTCTTTCTTGTATGCTCAAGGGCGTTTTTTTTATACAGAAAACTGTAAAACATTACAAAGTGCTTTGGGCTCTTGCGTTTGGGACAGCAAGAAGATTGAAAGGGAAAGACTTGACGACGGAACAAGCGACATCGATAGTATGGACGCTTTTGAGTACACATATGAAAGGCAAATCAAACGATTATTGCCAACTTTTAACTTAACTAAAAATGGCAACGAAGGTGATTAATTGTGTTTGACGGATTTAAAAATTTTATAAGGCAGGCGGTTTATAGAATGAATGTTTTTTTTAACGGTCAAAACATCGGCGGAAATATGATTGGTTCTACTGATGTTATGAGAACAAATATAGAAACTTGGTATGAGTTATATCAAGGTATAGCACCGTGGCTTGATCATAACAAACAAAGTCTTGGACTTCCGGCAGCTATTTCATCTGAAATAGCAAGGCTAGTAACTCTCGAAATGGAGATTAACATAAAGCCAGAAAAAGACAGTAAACCAGAAAAAGCAGAGTTTATAGACCATACTTTGAAAAATTTTCGTAGCAATATTCGTAATTATTGCGAATATGCCTGTGCATCTGGCGGCGTTATGTTTAAGCCGTTTTTTAACGGAGAAGGCATTACGATTGAGTGCATTCAAGCTGTAGATTTTGAGCCCATCACTTTTGATAATAAGGGCGTTATAACAGCCTGTAGATTCGTTGAACACAAAGTTGTTAACAAATATACCTATCATCGTTTAGAAGAACACAAACTCGAGGACAAAAAGCTCACAATAACAAATAAATGCTATAAGGCCACAAGCAATAACGAAAGAGGTTTGGAAGTGCCATTATCAGAAGTGGCAGAATGGGCAGAAATTGAACCAGTTGTTACTCTGGAAGAAGTAAATAGACCGTTATACGAATACTATAAAATTCCTTTAGGTAACAATTTAGACCCAAACTCACCTTTAGGTGTTTCAGTTTTTGCTCGTGCTGCTGCAACAGGATTAATCGAAGAGGCCGACAAACAATTCCAACGATATTGCTGGGAATTTGAGGGCGGCGAACTTGCTGTTGATGCGTCAAAGGATGCTTTTCCAAATGACGCTAAAGGCAAACCAATTCTTCCCCAAGGTAAAGAAAGACTATTTCGACCGAATGAACTTGATGAAACATCAAGCAATGAATTGATGAAGGTTTTCTCACCTCCACTTAGAGAATCCGAAATAAAAAAAGGATTGAACACAATTCTTCAAAGAATCGAGTTTGTTTGCGGATTAGCATATGGGACATTATCAGACCCTACCACCATTGAAAAAACAGCAGAAGAAATTAGAACCTCAAAGCAGAGGTCTTATTCAACAGTAAGCGATATTCAAAAATCGTTAGAAAAGGCTATTAAGGGCTTAATAGATGCGATTTGTGTTACTGCAGAGGCTTATAAAATTTTGCCGAATGGAGAATTTAATGATACCTATGTATGGGACGACAGTATAATTGTTGACACCGACACAGAAAGAACAAGAGATATGAGTGAAGTTCGTCAAGGACTACTGCTTGATTGGGAATATCGTGTTAAGTGGTATGGAGAAGACGAAAAAACAGCAAAATCTAAACTTGCTGAAAAAAAAGCAAACTCAGCTTCGGCTCAAAATCCTTTTAACTTAACATAACGGTGATAACATATGTTAACCCCAGACTATTATTTCAATTGTACTGATGATATCATCGAAGTATACTCAAAACTTGATCAATCAATAACGCGTGACATTGCCAGAAGAATATTAAAAGCTGGCTATGTTACTGAAGGCGCTAAATGGCAAATACAGGTTGAACGAGAAGCTGGACTGTTATATGATGATATTATTTCAAGCATTGCAGAATATACCGAAACATCGGAAAGCGCTGTTAAGGCTTTATTTGAAGATGCGGGAATTACTTCCAAAGATTTTGATGACAAAATATACAAAGAATCTGGAAAAACTCCTATTCCTCTTAAATCCTCACAAGCAATGCTTCAAGTGTTACAGGCCGGCATTGAAAAAACAAACGGGCTTTTGTCAAACTTGACTAAAACTACTGCTTTAACCGCTCAGACAGCTTTCATTGATGCTTGTACTTTAGCGGAAATGGAGATAACAAGCGGTGCATTTGATTATAATACAGCAATCAGACACGCTGTTGAGAGTGCTATTTCACAAGGTTGTTATGTTGAATATGCTTCAGGTGCAAGAGCTACACTTGAAGCAGCTGTACGAAGAGCGGTAATGACAGGAGTAAGCCAAACTACAGGTGAAATAAGCCTTGCAAATGCAAAAGAAATGGACACTGACCTTATGGAAATAACAGCTCACGGCGGAGCAAGGCCATCACATGCTGTTTGGCAAGGACAAATAGTGTGCATATCGGGTAAACGAAGCGGATACTTAACTCTTTCGGATATAGGGTATGGAGAGGTTACAGGCTTTAAAGGTGTAAATTGCCGTCACGATTGGTATCCTTTTCTTGAAGGTGTTAGCACATTAGCACACACAAAAAAAGAACTTGAAGATTTAAAAAATGCAACTGTTATATATAACGGTGAAGAAATTCCCTTATACGAGGCTCAACAAAAACAAAGAGCAATGGAAAGGATAATTCGTGAAGAAAGGCGTAAAGCATTAGGTTACGAAGAAGCTGCAAAGACTGCTACTAACAAAAAATTAAAAGAAGATTTGGAAACAAACTATTATACCTGTGCTCAAAAAATAAAACAAAAAGAAAAAATATATGATGGCTTTTGCAATGAAACAGGATTAACCCCCCAAAAAGATAGATTATATAAATATGGGTATAATAAATCTGAATCTCAAAAGGTTTTAGTTTCAAATCGTAATGCTCAACAATATAATAAACTAGTAGGAGTAAAGACAAAAACAGGAATATCTATTTCTGAAGTAGGTACTCATATCAAAAGCAGAGCACTAGCAAGACAAACGACAGTTGAAGATATCCAAGATGCGTTGACAAATCCTTTACAACTTGGTAAAATTAGAACTGACAAAAGCCAACATTTTGTTGGTGAAAAGGTTACCGCAGTAATAAACACTGAAACTGGAAAACTTATTACTACATGGCCTACATCTGCAAGTAGGGCAAAAAAACTTTTGAAAAAGAGTGAACAGAAATGAAAAATATAAAAGCTCTATATGATGACGAACAACTTGCTATGCTGAAAAGCATAGGAATAGATTTGGATACTGATAAAGACTTTTCCGTTGACGAATTAAATGATATTTATGATCAAATAACAGATTATTACCAAGTTTCTTGTTTTGATAAGAACGGTGAGCCGTTACCATCAGCATACAAATGGGAAACTATATTCGATATTTTTTATGATAATACAGGTATATAAAATCACTTAATCAGCACTCTGTTTTTACAGGGTGCTTTTTTTATGTCCAGAAAGTGAGGTGAAATAGTTATGGGAAACAAAAAATTTATTGAATTGATAATCGAAGAAACGGTTAAATATACAAACGAGCATCTTGATAAAACCGATAAAGTTGAAATCACAAAAGATGATGTTTTTGTAGTTTGGAGTTGCAAAACTCTTCAAAATCACAAAGCTTTAGTAAGCACGACAGTATCTGACGGCATGTATTATGAGTTTACATATAACGGCGATAAAAACGAGCTTTATATGGATGCTTATAAAAAGTGGGAAAACAAATGTATTAAAGTAGGAGGTACATTATGAAAATATTTATTTCACAGCCGATGAACGGAAAAACTGATGAAGAAATTCTCAAAGAACGCGAACAAATTATAACCTGTGCAAAAGAGCGCTATGGAGAAAATATCGAAATCATTGATAGTTTCTTTAAAGGAGCTCCACATGATGCAAGTCCGTTGTGGTTTCTTGGTGAATCAATAAAGAAAATTGCTGAAGCAGATGTGGCTTATTTTGCAAAAGACTGGGAAAGAGCAAGAGGCTGCAAAATAGAGCATTCCTGTGCCATTGAATATGGCATAGAAGTCGTTGAATGCTATAATTATTAACTTTAATAAAAACGAATACTCTATTGACTAAAGGCTGGACTTATTTAAGTTCGGCCTTTTTTCATATCAAAAAATGCTTTCCTGTTGCGTTATACAGGATAGGGGCAGGAGGAGCGACCTCCGATAACAAAAGCGTACCCTGAAGAAAGGAGTCATTATGACAAGAGATTTTTTAAAGAGTGCTATTGAGGGCATCACTGAAGAACAAATCACCACTATTCTTAATGAGAATGGTAAAGATTTGACAGAATCGAAAAACGCTTTGGCACTCAAAGAACAGGAGCTCACAGCCGTAAAAACAGAGAGAGATGGTCTTAACACCCAGATCGCAAGCAGAGATAAGGATATTAAAGACCTTCAATCTCAAGTGAAAGGCAACGAAGGACTTGAACAACAACTCAAGGACCTTCAGGACAAGTATGATAAGGATACTGCTGACCTTAAAAATACATTGTCAGAGCAAGCTATCAGCCATGCAACTGAAAAATTCTTTAATGGTGTTGAATTTTCGTCAACGCTTGCAAAAAACGCTGCAATGAGTCAGTTCAAAGAGCAAGGTTTTAAACTTGACGAAAAGACCGGAGAGTTCGTTGGTGGCAAAGACTGGCTCGAAAACCTTAAAAAGACTGAACCTGCAGCCTTTAAAGTTGAAGAGCCAAACAATAATGGTGGAGACCCTAACAACAATCAAGGATTTTTCCCTCATTTTACAAATCCAAACGGAACACAAAACCAAGACGGAGCAAACGGCGGCAAATCGAATCCGTTTAGTTTCAATTTTGCTGGTGTTCGTGCTCACGAACAAACAAAATAAAGATTAAGGAGACTAAAAAATATGGCTACTTTAAACTATGCAACACAGTATGCTCAGGCTCTGGCACAGGCTTATCCATATGTGCTTAACTTCGGTGACCTTTACAATACCGAAAACGACACCCGTTATAGATGGATCAACGGCAAGACTATTGAAATTCCATCTATTTCTACAACCGGTAGAGTTGACTCTGACCGTGACACAATCGCAACCGCTACAAGAAACTATGACAACGCTTGGGAGCCTAAAACACTCTCAAATCAGCGTAAATGGAGCACTCTTGTTCATCCTATGGATGTTAACCAAACAAATCAGGTTGCTTCAATCCAAAATATAACAAAGGTATACAACGAGGAACAGAAATTTCCCGAAATGGATGCTTATCTCGTTTCCAAAGTTTATTCTGACTGGACAGGTCAGGGTAAGTCAGCAAAAACAATCAATCTTACAGTTGATAACATTCTTGAAACGTTTGACGACCTTATGGCTGAAATGGACGAAGAAAGAGTGCCAGCCAACGGCAGAATTCTTTATGTTACCAGCGCCGTCAAAAAACTTCTCAAGAGAGCAGACGGCATTACGCGTACTGTTAATGTTAAAGACAATAACGGCGATATAAATCGTGAGGTTTCAAGACTTGATGAGGTCAAGATTGTACCTGTTCCTTCAACTCTTATGAAAACAGCTTACAACTTCACTACTGGTTGGACACCGGGCGGAACTGCAAAACAGATTCAAATGTTTCTTGTTCATCCGAGTGCAATTATTACACCTGTTTCATATCAGTTTGCACAGCTTGATCCTCCTTCAGCTGGTTCTGAAGGTAAATATATTTACTTCGAGGAATCATTCGAGGATGTATTTATTCTCAATAAGAAGGCAGGGGGCATTAAATTTGTTCTGCCTGCTGAAGGATAATAAATAAGGGGGTAATTATTATGCCGTTAATGATTAAAGGAAACTGTGAAAAAACAGTTGAGGAAAACCAGGTGCAAAAATTTCTTGGACTTGGTTTTTCATTACTTGACGATAAAGGAAACATCGTTCAGTATGGCGATCCGCAAAGTAAGGACGATTTCAGAAACGAAAACGAAACATTGAAATCTGACATTGCTAAGGTCAAAAGTGAAAACGAAAACCTCAAAGCAGAAAATGAAGAGTTGAAAAAACAAAACGAAACTCTTAAGGCTGAATTGAACCAACTCAAAGAAGGCTCTAACAAGCAAAAGAAAAAAAGTAAAGAAGAAGAATAATTGACATATCAGGGAGGTATATTATGGCATACATCGATAGAGAATATTACATTAAAACTTTTAAGGGTAAGGATATCCCTGATAATGAATTCGAACGATTGGCCGATATTGCTTCCGATGTGATTAATTCAATTTGCACCATCGAAATTGATGAAGAAACGGCCGTGTCGGATGAGGTAAAAAAAGCTACTGCCTATGAAACGGAACTCTTGTTTTTACAAGGAGGAATAGACACTATTGTAGGAAAGGCAGAAAGTACTTCTATTAGTTCGGAAAGCCTGGGAGATTATTCAGTAAGCTACAATACAGGCAACGAAACACAGCCTTTGATAAAGACTAAGGACGGCATACCAGTGTCGTCCTTGTCTACTTCTTTGCTTAAATCAAAAGGTTTAATGTGCAGATGGGCTTATGCTAAATTTGCAAAAAAGAGGTATGAAGATGGCTAATAAGAGAATATTGACTGATAGTGTTACATTGTTCAATTTTGTTGGCGAAATTAATGATGAAGCAATCTATCAAGAGACTAATATAACACAGTGTTATAGCTCTACTAATGAAGGAGTTAGTATAAATTCCCAGGGAAGCAAGGCTAATGATAGTAGTAAGTTATATATTTTCGATAGTCATTCAGTAGCCTCATCACCTGACGGAAGTGTCAGAACTTATTTACCGTACGATGATTGGATTTTATTGGAGGAAAAAGGTCAGTATTGGACTTTGAACGACAAAGGAACAGATTATTTTAAAAAAGTTGATGATAACAACAAATTTAAAATAACATCTTTTTCACGAAAAAATATCGGTTCTCAAAGGATGAGACACTTTGAGGTGATTGGTAAGTGAGCAGATTTAGAATTGAGATTAATACGCAACAATGTCTCAATCGTTTTGATGCAAGGTACCAAAAAGCTCAAAAATGGCTAGATAACGAAGTCCTTAAAGATTGTGCTCCATATGTTCCTATGAGAACGGGAAATCTTTCTGAAAGTGGTATAAGGGGTACAACTCTTGGCAGCGGGGAGATAATCTATAACGCTCCATACGCAAGAAGAATGTACTACGGAATTAACTTCAACTTTTCTAAAGAAGCTCATCCAAAAGCGTGTGCTCAATGGTTTGAGAAAACAAAATCAGAAAAAAAAGATTCCTGGATAAAAGGAGCTAATAAAATAGTCAAAGGGGAGTAATAATGGCAAAGATCTTCACTAATGACGGTGTCCTGATAGCAAAAGTCATGAGAGACCATCTTAACAGCTGGACCAAAAGGCCTACCGACTTTAAACTTGAAGACTTGGGCAAGAAAGTGCCGAGCCTTATGATTCAACAACTTTCCGCCGCTGAAAAGAAAAGAACCTATATTAATGGGTCATATATAGGTGTTTGGAATTTTGCGGTATATATTCGTATCAACGCTTTAGATACTTCATCTAGACTTGATGCCATAAGTTGCCTTGAAGAACTTTCAAAATGGCTTCAGTCAAAAAATAATAAGGGAGAGTATGTCAATCTTCCTTTTATAGACCTGCATAGAACAGCAACACAAATTGAAATGACAACAACTCCGTCAATAGCCGCAAGGTATGATGATGGAACTGAAGATTATCAAGCGATTTTCTCGCTTGAATACCAAGCAACAAGGAGGATTTAAAAATGCCTGGAACAACATCAACTACAGAGCTTGTAATGCGTCATCAGTGGGAAGCATATATGGAATGTGGCGCATCAGAAAAAGCATTTAACCTTATTGGAGAGGGCTTTACTACTTTCCCTGAATCCAAAAACCCAAAAGAATATACTCGAAAGTATATCAACGATAAAACAGAGAGGTCTGATGTTATCGGCTACGCTCCCAGCATCTCGTATAGCGCGGATGCCATCACTAACGACCCTGTCGTTAATGAAATTATGGAGATTACTGATCTTGAACTCGTTGGAACAGCAACTCACAGAGAAATCGTATCTGTTAATACCTGGGATGAGAACGAAAGCGGAGAGTTTGCGGCTACCAAGAGGACTTATGCTATCATTCCTGATGGAAAAGGAGACGGTACTGATGCCCTTATTTACACAGGAACTATGAAAGCCGTGTCCGATATCACTATCGGCACATTCAACAGAGAAACAAAGACCTTTACAGCTGCTAGTAAAACAGTTTGATTTTTAAAAGGAGATTGAGCATATGAGCCAAGAAAGAAAAACAATTTTCAAGTATAACGGTATAGAGTATGAATTTGATGTAAGCGACGCTGAAGACGCTGAAAAAATTGAAAATGCTTATAAGTTGATGGAGCAAGAATCAAATGAAATTCCAAAAGATGGAAAAGTATCAACCCAAATTAAGGAACAATGCAAACTTATTAGGAATTTCCTTGACAGATCGCTCACGCAAGGTGCAGGAGTTAATTTGTGCGGAGAAAAATACAATCTTGAAAACCATTACTCCGCATATGAAACTTTTCTGAAATTTGTAAGCCGCCAAAAGAGTCAACTTATATCGCATTCAAATAATTTTAGAAATCATTCTAACCGAAACAAAAACAATAAAAAATTCAAGGCTAAAAAATAATGGTTTGCAATATATTACTTGAAAAACTACCCACGGAAGTTAGTATAGGTGGAAAATCATATAACATCAACAGCGATTTTCGCTCTTTCATAATCTTTGAAAAAATCATTACTGATAATACTCTATCTAGTCAAGAAAAGGTAAAAAAATCAGTTGATTTGTTCTACGGTATAGAACAGCCTAAAGATATAGAAGAAGCATTTAATGCCATATTGTTTTATTATACCTGCGGAGAAGAGACTAAAAAAGAAAAGAAAGTTAAGAAAAATGGTGATGTGATTATCAAACCCAAGAAAATTTATTCTTTCGAATATGATGCTCCTTACATTTATGCTGCTTTTCTTACTCAATACAATATAGACCTTAATGATATCAAATATATGCACTGGTGGAAATTCCAAGCTTTGTTTCAAGGCTTGGAAAACCATAACAAAATTGTTGAGATAATGGGATATCGCGCTACTGATGTAGGTAAAATTGAAAACAAAAAAGAAAGAGCAAGAATACTCCATCTTCAAAATATCTATAAGTTACCAGAAAATCTTTCGTATGAAGATAAGGTAGCAATGGCTGGATCAGCCTTTGGAGGAGGCGTTTAAACTGAAAAAAATTTCGTTTGAAAGAAAGTGGATTCATTGTCCATATTGTGGTGCAAAACATTCTTTATATGAAGACACTGCAGAATGCGAAGGCGTCTTTCTTAAATGTACTCGTGGGTGCAAAAATGAATTTGAACTCGTCATAAAAAATGGTGAGCAAAAATGTACAAAAATCTAAAATAAAAACATACACAAACTGAGCCGTTGAGCCGTGTAATCACAAAAAAGGGAAGGTGATTAATATGGCCGACGGCTCAGTTATTATCGATACTAAACTTGATAGTAATGGACTAAAAACGGGACTATCAAGTCTTACTAAGTTAGCTGGCGGATTAGTAACTGGCATTACAGGTGCAGTAGCAGCAGCAGGAACAGCTATTGTAGCGCTTGGCTCAAAAGTTGTTCAAACCGGTATGGATTACGAGGCACAGTTGTCTCGTGTTCAAGCGATTTCAGGAGCAACTGCAGAAGAACTCCAGCAGCTTAATGACCTTGCTAAACAGTTAGGCGCCGATACAGTTTTCAGTGCTTCGGAAGCTGCGGCAGGAATGGAAAATCTTGCATCAGCAGGATTTGAAGTCAATGAAATAATGGAAGCTATGCCCGGACTTCTTGACCTCGCCGCAATTTCAGGAGGGGATGTGGCAGGAGCGTCTGATGTAGCAGCTTCTGCTCTTAATGCCTTTGGGCTGGAAGCAAGTGAAGCAGGTCACGTTGCTGATGTATTTGCGGAAGCTGCCGCAAGGACCAATGCAGAAGTAGAAGATATGGGCTTTGCTATGAAATACATAGCACCCGTTGCAAGTGCAATGGGAATAAGCATTGAAGAGACAGCTGCTGCGATTGGTATTATGTCTGATGCCGGAATAAAAGGAACGCAAGCCGGCACAACGCTCAGAGGAGCTTTATCAAGACTATCTAAGCCTACTAAAGATATGCAAGAAGTAATGGATAGTCTTGGATTATCGTTCTATGATTCACAAGGAAATATGATTTCCTTGCAAGAGCAAGTTGCTATGCTTCAGGGCAGCTTCCAAGGCTTAACACAGGAAGAAAGAAACCAAGCACTTGTAACCCTGTATGGACAAGAAAGTCTGTCAGGTATGCTTGCCCTTATTGACGCAGGCCCAGAAAAACTTAATGAGTTAACTACAAGTTTTGAAAGTTGTGATGGTGCAGCGAAAGAAATGGCATCTACAATGATGGACAACCTTCAAGGCTCTGTTGAAAATTTAAGTGGTTCTGTTGAGACCTTAGGGCTATCTTTATATGAAGGCATTAGTGATCCACTAAAGGATATAGTAAATGAAGCAGACGGATATGTTGCACAACTTCAAGACGCTTTTAATGATGGTGGATTTGAAGGTCTTGTTAGTGCAGCAGGAAATGTACTTGCTCAAGTTGTAGACTCAGCTGTTTCTTATTTGCCTAAACTTGTAGAAATAGGTTCATCACTTATTTCGTCACTTGTAGATGGACTATCCTCAAATGCGGGTAGCATAACAGGGGCAATTACAAGTATTATACCTACTTTAATTGATTCCATTCTCAGTATTGAAAATCAACTGGTTATTCTTGGTGGAGAACTTATTATTGGTTTGTGTAACGGTTTATCGGCTAATGCCGGTAATATTGTTTCATCAATATCAAGTGGTTTATTAACATTAGTCGATACTATTGTCGACTATTTACCACAGCTCCTAGAAGCCGGTGTCCAGCTAGTTTCTTCTTTAGTAGAAGGTATGTTGCAGGCATTGCCGACTCTTCTTGAGGCGTTGCCAGAATTAATTACAGCAGTAGTCGAATCCATACCTGAAATGATTCAACTTGTAGTAGATGCTCTTGTAGCTTACATACCTATGCTTTTAGAGGCTGCTGCATTAATTGTAACATCCCTTGTTGAAGCGCTACCTGAAATTATTGTTTCTTTACTTGAAGCATTACCTGTTATCGTTCAAAGCATTTGCGACGGGTTGACAGAACTGCTACCTCAGATTATTGAGGTTGGCATAATGCTTTTTACTTCGTTAATTCAAGAACTACCCACTGTTATTAATACAATAGTTCTTGCTTTGCCGAACATAATCAATAGCATTGTATCATCGTTGCTTGGAATGATCCCAATAATAGTGGATTGTGGCGTTCAGTTACTCGTTTCACTTGTTCAAGCGCTTCCGGATATTATTTATGCTATTGTAGCCGTTTTGCCAACGATAATAGCGTCTATTGTTAGTACGCTTATTGGAATGATACCGGCAATCGTTCAATGTGGTATAGACTTGCTTGTATCTTTGGTATCTGCTCTACCACAAATAATAATCACGATAGTAGCAGTATTACCGCAAATTGTTAATTCAATCATAAGGGCATTGATTGATTCTATACCATTGATTATTCAATGTGGTATAGATTTGCTTGTATCTTTGGTATCTGCTCTACCAGAGATTATAACATCCATTGTGATGGCGATGCCTAAGATTATTACAAGTATAATCAATGCACTGATTTCCAACATTCCAAAACTTGCGGCATCTGGTGTTGAATTATTAGGTTCTTTGGTTAAGTCCCTTCCAACGATTATTTCAACCATAGTTAGAGCCATTCCTCAAATTATAACAGCTATTGCTAAGGCTTTTAAAAATGGGGTATCAAGCATAGCTAGTGCAGGACGAAATTTGATAGAAGGTCTTTGGAATGGTATTAGTGATGCAAAAAGTTGGTTAATCAGCAAAGTAAAATCAGTCGCAAGTAGCTGCCTTAATGCTATCAAAGATTTCTTTGGCATTCATTCACCCTCAACCGTTTTTAGGGATATAATCGGCAAGAACTTGATGTTAGGTCTTGCGCAAGGTATTTCAGATGAGGCAGCAGCAGCTATCGGTGCCACTCAGGATGTTGCAGATGAAATTGCAGACATAGAATTTGAGCCTAAACCCCCAAACCCCCCAAAACCATTTGGACCTGGAGATGTTGATTTTGATGGACTTGTTGCTAATGCCCAAGGAACTATTACTGCAAGAGTATCAAGTACAGGTACTAAGGTAAGCGCTGGCTCAGCTTCAACTAATTCTGAACATGTATCATCTTCTAATAACGAAACAACAGAAGGAAGTGATACAAATAAGCCTAAATATATATTAAACGAAATATATGTTGACGGCAAAAGGACGGCAAGAGTTTTAACACCTTATGTAGAGAAGGAATTAGCGTGGGAGGGAAAGTAAATGGACGATAAAACCAAAGTAAATGGATATCCATTAGACATGTTTAATGCCAACCTATTAAATTATACAGTTGGAGCTTGTGAATATAATAATGGATATTTTGTTCCAGCAAATTCAATGTTTCCTGTGAAACTCAAAGGTAATATAGGGGTTAGGCCTATAACTCTTGAAATTGATTTTGAGGGAAACTCAATTAAAGATATAACAATGAGCATATCAGATTTTACATCAATGCTTCAATCAAAAGCAGAAATTTTACTTCCAGATGGATTTAACTATACCTGTTGTTTTGACGATGTATCCGAACCCGAGCAAAAAGCGCCTTGGATAATGCAAGTTAAGTTTTCTCTATCTGGATATAGGCATGGAGCAATGGAATTTGCTACTCTTACAGGCAACAGTACCCTTTCAGTTAAGGGTAACTATGAAACACCTGCTATTATCAAAATAATTCCAAACGATGCGACACAGGAAGTTACCGTTAACGGAATAACGGTAAAAAATATTACTGATACAGTAGTTATTGATGGAATTAATAAAACAGTAATGGAAAACGGTGTCAACAAATTCTTAGATACAAATCTGACTGAATTTCCAGCACTTAAAAGTGGAAACAACAATATAGAAATAAGTGGGAATGCAACGGTGGAAATAAGTTATTATCCTATTTATTTGTAAAGGAGAATAAAGTTGATTGTATTTTATGATTCCAGTGGAGTAGCAACTCCTTTAAATGGTTACGAAAATTTGTCAGTGACCCATTGTCTTGACGGATGTGATACTATGACTTTTTATGTTGATGTAACGCATCCGCAATATCAAGAACTTTATGAAGAATGCAGAATAATTGCTGAAGGAAACGATTGGCTTATCAAAAAAATTGATGATGACAAAATAGATTGTGAACTGAATTTTGACTTCTTAAAAACGAAAATTTATTCACAATATATTAGCGAAACCAGGTCACTTCAAGAGGTACTCGAGGACCATTTACCACAGGGATGGACTATTGAAGGCGGAAATCTTTCTAGCATAAGAAGAACAATTGAATTTGACTTTTGCACAGATTATGATGTCATCAACCAATGTATGAGTACATATTCAGTTTATTTTGTATGGAATATTCCGGAGAAAAGGCTTATAGTAAACAATCCCGATATGATGCCGTCAAGCGGAGAGTATCTAACAAGAGAGTTAAACCTAACAAAACTGTCTTTTAAAGGTGACACAACAGAATTTGCAACAAGGCTTTATGCATATGGAAAAGACGGTTTAACAATGGAAAAAGCTATAGTTGACGGCAAGGAATACGGTCTACCATATGTTGAAAACAGAGAATATTGCGATAAGACTATATGTGCTTATTGGAGTGATGACCGATATACAGTTGCTGAAAACTTGTATAATGACGCTGTTACAAAGTTAAAGACACTTTCCCACCCCGTGCGTTCATATGAATGTGAGGTCGTTGACCTTGCAAAACAAAATGAGAAGTTTTCATTCCTCGATTTCAAAATGCATAAAAAAATTACTTTAATTGATGTAGAAAGAGGAATAAAAGTAGAACATCAAATTGTTGAATACACGGAATACCCCGAAGAGCCAAATAGAAATAAGGTAACATTGTCGTGTGTACCTCAAACTATTCAAACATCAATTTCAGAAATACAATCCGCTGTTAATGAAGATACAGATAAAATAGTCACTGATTTTAGTCAACGCATTACAATGGCAACGGCAATGCTAACCGGAGCTTTTGGTAGCTATTTCCATTCTGATGGCGCAAATCTATATATGATGGATAACCCAGACCCTGAGTTAGCGCAAGTTGTGTGGAGATGGAATGTTAACGGCTTTGGAAAATCGTCAACAGGCATTGAAGGACCATATACAACAGCTTTAACTTTCGATGATGAATTTATAACTAATGTTGTTAACGCTATGGTTATAAGAGGCTCTTTGATTGAAGCTGGTAGTGTAGAAGCTGGTTCTATTTCACAGTCATACACAGACGAAGTCCTTAATCAGTCTTATATTGCAGCTGAAGGACTTGTTCAGTATATGGCAAACGAGATAAGTAATTATCTTGAAAACGAAGACGGAACTGGCGAACTTGATTTAATCAAAGAAACAATAACTCAGATAAGACAAACAATTAATGGACTTTCAGTACAAGTAACAGAGGAATTTAGAGGTGGAATTAATTTCATACACAATTCAAGCGGTGTTAACGGAGTTTCAAATGATTGGAGTTATACAGGTTATGTAAGTGCAGAACAGTCGGCAGAAGCAGTAAACAATACAGTTTCTGGTTCAATGTTTTGCATCAGTGATGGTACTCTTTCACAGGATATAGAAGTTATAAGCGGCGAAAGTTATACAATTTCTATGAAAGTGAAAAGAAATACAGATAGCCGTTGCTATGCTTATATTAACAACGGTGGAAATTTGATTTATATTTTCGATGAACAAACAGTTTCAGGATGGAATGATTATTCACTTACTTTTGAAGCGTCAGGTAATTCAATAACAGCAGAATTCGGTACAACAAATGCTTCACTTAATATAGCTGATATAATTCTTGTGGAAGGCGTTAAGAAAGCAAATTGGACACCTGCTCCAAACGAAATTTACACAGAAAATGTGAAAATAGATAGAAGAGGTATCAATATAACCAATTCCGAGAGCGCAACAGAAACAATAATCGACCACACTCAGTTCGCTGTTAAGCACGCCGATGAAGTTGTTTTAACCGTTAACAAGGATTTGACTCGATTAAGAAGAACAGAAATATCTGAAGAATTGACGGTTGGAAAAGGAAAATTTGTCCCGTGTTCTGATGGACTTGATTTTGTACTTCTCGATTAGTTCTCGATTAGGAGGATAAAATGGCAACTTTTAAAAGTAATACATATAGCGGAAGATATTTAAGTCTAACCATTACGGAAACAGTTGATGTGCCCGGAAACAAATCCTCTTTAAAATGGACGCTAACATCAACAGGTGGCAGTTCCACTTATTATTCTATCGCTCCGACAACAATTAAAATTAACGGCACTACTGTTTACTCTAAAGGTGCAACAGCCTGGAGTGATAAGGTGTTCCCAGCTGCTAAGGGTTCAAAGAGCGGGACTATAAGTGTGGCTCATAATAGTGATGGTACAAAATCTGTATCAGTAGTCTTTAACACAGCAGTTTGGTATTCGTCCGCCAGTTCCTATGGCGGAACGATGACATTAACAAGGATAGATAGAACTGCTCCAACAGTAAGTTTTACAGCGAGCAACATAACTGCATCAAGCGTTAAGATAACAGTAACTTCTTCTACCACTTCGAATAGATGGTGGTACAGTTTAAACGGTGGCTCATCGTGGAAAGAATTTAATTCAACTGATGGTACAAAAAAAGAAGTAACTGTAACAGGACTAACACCAAACACAAGTTATACTATACAAACTTGCGCACGAAAGAAATCAAATAATGTTGATGGATATTCGTCCAAAAAAACGGTCAAAACGCTTGGCGGTTCGGTTATTTCCTCTGTTAGCAAATTAACGGCAGACGCTGAATCACCAATTATAACATTTAATTGTACTGTTTATAACGCAAGTTATAAACATACACTGGCTATTAAAAATGGCTCAGCTACAATATTGTCATTTTCAAATTTAACTCTTGTAAACGGCTCTAACAGCATTACTTTGAATTCAGATCAAAGAGAAACTATTCTTAAAACAATGGAAAGCCTTAAGAGTTTAAACGCAACATTTGAATTAAAAACATATAGTGGTAGCACTCAAATTGGTACAGCGTCGACTAAAACAGTTACTATTGAAACAACTGCCGCAAATTCTTCTCCAATATTTACTAGCTTTATATTTCAAGATATTAACACTAAATCATTAGGAGTTACTGAAAACGATCAAATCCTTATTCAGGGTATTTCAACTTTAAAAGTTACTGCAACGGCAGCAACACCAAAAAATGGCGCCTCCATCTCGAGCTATTCTGTTGTGGCCGGATCAGCTGTTAGATCAAGCGTAAGCACTGAGATTCAATTTAGCGAAGGCGAAATTTTGGATACAGGTACTATACCGATAACTGTTACAGCGATTGATAGTAGAGGATATACGTCATCAGTTACAACTAATGTTACAGTGTTGCCATATGAAAAAATAGATATTTCAACCTATTTTATGCGAAGGGTTAATGATGTTGAAGTGTATTCAGAAGTTGAGATTAGTGGTTCAATGTCTCCGGTGAATGTAAATGAAATTAATAAAAATGCTTTTGACACCATGCTGTATAGATTCAAGAAAACAAGTGACGATGAATATAGCGAATGGGCAGACATTTCTAGTGAAGTTATTGCTACGGATATGTCATTTAGTTTTGAAAAAAATGAGTGGCTTGATCTTGACGCAGATTACTCATATTATGTTGAAGTATCAGTTTCGGATAAATTATCTTCTGATAGTGTAACTCTTACGATACCTCAAGGAATACCATTAATGTCATATCGTAGGAAGAAGATTGGTATCAATAACAGAAATCCTCAATCTGCTCTTGATGTTAATGGAAACATATTGATGAACGGTTACAATCTTTTTGGTTTTATTTCATCACTTGGAGATACGGAGGATTTGAATGATATAACCGATATAGGACTATATACACAAGCGTTAAACGCTAATGCGAGTACAGAGCGAAATTATCCCAAGGCTAAAGCGGGATTTTTAGAGGTGTTTGTAAATCCTGAAGGTTATGTCCTTCAAAGGTATACTGCTTATGATAACTCAGGAATTTATGTCCGGGAAAGATATAATAATTCGTGGCTTGGCTGGAAAGCACTAACACTTTCATCAAATGTATAAGGAGGTATAAAAATGGTTGAAATAACACAAGAGATTACTCTCGATGTTGACAAGCAAGAAACGTTTAAATTTATTTTTGCAAAACAAGGAGATGCAAATAGCAGAAAAGTCAAGATAACATTGATGAAGAATGGCTCAAAAATCATAGCTGAATCGTCTTCTGAAACAGCTTATTTTAGAGCAAAAAAGCCAGATAACACATCTGTTTACAATAAAGCAGAAATCAATGATGACGGAACCATAACAATTGCTTTAACGCAGCAAACTCTAGCTGTTAAAGGTATTGTTGATGCTGATGTTTCTATCAAATCAGAAAATGGTGAAATTTTATCTTCTGCAAGTTTTAAAATAGAGGTTTGTGAAGCACCCCTCGGCGATAATATTCCAAGTTCCAACGAGTTTTTAGTTTTGCAAGATTTAATTGAAACTGCAAATTCAACAGTCGAAGAAATTACGCAAATGAAAAATAATGGGGATTTTAAGGGGGACACCGGACCTCAAGGACCACAGGGCGAACAAGGCCCGCAAGGCGAACCCGGACCGGCAGGAGCAGACGGCGCACCTGGAAAGGATGGTGTAGCGGCTACGGTGGCAGTCGGCACCGTTACAACCGGCGATCCAGACACTCCCGCAAGCGTAACGAACAGCGGAACGCCAAACGCCGCCGTGCTGGATTTTGTGATTCCGAAAGGCGAAAAGGGGGATGGTTCTGCACAAATCCGAACGCCGCTTTCTCTTGCTGAATATACAAACGCAAGAAATGCTTTAAATGCGTTTGAGCTTGAGGACGGAGCGTATGAAATCACAGAGACAGGATGGCTCGGAAACGGTGTTTCAATAAGAAGTGCTGTTGAACTTATAAAAGGAAGCCTTTTCATTAAGTTCGATAATACCTTGTGCATTCTGTCCAATATGAGTTATTTTGTAGCAGACACAGACACAAACTGGGGACGAGACGGAATTTATATTACACAATTTAAAATGGATGAAGCCTTAGACAAAAAGCAGGATAAAACCGCCATTCAAACGCCGTCAGACGTAAATGTTATACTGAATTCAAATACGGAATACCGAATGCAGGCGATTGCAAACCTGAATTTAACGCTGCCGTCAACGATTCCAGATGATTATGAGTGTTCTTTTGTTTTTGAAAGCGGGGAAACTGCAACCGTGCTTTCCTATCCTGCGGATAGCATTAAGTTTGTCGGAGACGATTGTGACGCTGAGGGCGACTTCATCCCTGTGGCTAATACAGGCTATGAGATAAACATTAAGAATCTCGGCTTCAATCGAATCATAGCAAGGGTAGGTGCTTTTTGATGCGCAGAAGAATGTTATTAGGAGTTGATACTATGGAATGGAAAAAGATAGCAGATTTGCAGATTGAAAATGACCAGAATGAGATTTTGATAGACACGGACCTTAATGGCAATCCATTTGAAATTAGAAATATTTTTATTCAAATTACAATCAGAGGTTCAACAGCAAATTCAGTAGCGGGAGATGCCAAAATTAGCTTAAACAATAATAAAGCAACATATGCTTTGCGTTTTGAAGGTTCTCCTCTTAACACAGATGCATCAAAAGTATATTCTGTTATTCTTGAAATGAACACGCTGGACGAAACATATACAGCGCTTGAATATGTGAGAAGTTCAAGCGGAACAATTCGACCAACGACTTCCGGCGGAGTGGCTTGTAAAGGTCTTACAACTACGTTAGGAGGTTTGTATATGAATCAAATTCTTTTAAGCCCGTATTCAGAAGGGGAAGGGCATGTTTTCGGCGCAGGAACAATAATAAGAGCTTGGGGGTGTTAAAATGATAGCAAAACTTAACAATGGTGCAATTTCTTACGCACCTAAAAAATATACGTTTACAAACCCAGACCCTGAAATGATGAAACAATATGCAGGGTATAAGGATTTCGTTGAAAACGATAAACCTGTTTTTGACCCTGAAACGCAGATACTCGAACCCGTCTATTCAGAAACAGAAACACAGATTGTTTGCGATTGGCGGGTTAAAGAAATAGAAGTGGAGGCGGTTACAGATGGAGCGTGATTTGAATGAGTGAATGGACGGTTGTATCTGTAATAATTGCCATTGTGGGACTTGTGGGCACGGTAGCCGTGCCGCTTTCCAAAAACACAAAGGCAATGACGCAGCTCAGCGAAAAAATCAATCATCTTGTTTACAGAATGGACAAGGATGAGGACGAACTTAGCGATTTCAAAAGCAAGTCTGCTGATAAACATAGGCTCATTTTTGATACGCTTGGTGAACATCAAAAAAGCTTAATCAATCACGAGAGCAGAATTTATGCCCTCGAAAAAAATAATAAAAAGGAGAAATAATTATGAATAACATCAACTGGAAAGTAAGACTTCAGAGCGGCTCTTGGTGGATGGGCATTATATCCGCCGTAGTTGTGGCAGTTTTTGCCATACTTAAAATATTTAAGGTGGAAACCTCGGTCACGGCGGATGAAATAATGAATGTAGCTATGCTTGTTCTTATGATCCCTGCAGCCATAGGCATTACAACTGACCCGACAACTAAGGGCGTATCAGACAGTGAACAGGCGCTTACATATGACAGTCCGAAAGAGGATGAGGAAAAGGGCGGACTAATGACCTATGATGAATTTGTAAGAGCCTACAACGGCAAAGCAACGGACTATGACGGCGCATACGGCGCTCAGTGCGTTGACCTCATAAAGATGTATCTTAATAAGGTATTCGGAATTAAACCCGGCAGCTGGGGTAACGCAAAATATTACTGGCTTAATTTCGAAAAACACTCCGAACTCGTAAAGAATTTCACTAAAATTAAAAACACTGCTTCTTTCGTTCCACAGGCAGGTGACATTATGGTGTGGAACGGTAATGTTGGCGGCGGATGTGGTCACGTTGCTATCTGCACCGGTGAGGGCAACACATCCGAATTTTATTCATATGATCAGAACTGGAACGGCAAGGAAATGCATAAAGTAAAGCACGATTATGACGATGTTTACGGAGTTCTGCGGCCGAAAGAGCAGGGCACGGTTGCCCCTGATTCGGTATCTGCCGGCGCTTATGTTCCGTCTGTAAAATGGCAAAACGGCTCAACTACTGAAAAGGTGTATGCCCGCAGTGATTTCAAAGAGGAGATAGGCTCTCTTTCTCCTCGCGAAGTAGCAAAGTGCTTCGGCAAAAAGGGCAACGCCTACTGCGTTCAGTATGACCTTGACGGCACAAGCAAGCATAAGGTCGGATTTGTAAAGTATGCAGGCGGAGTAACAAACGCACCTACAAGCGGCAGAAACTACAAAAACGGTTCTACTGTTGAAACGGTATATACCGATACGGCTAAAAAAGCAAAGGCGGGCAGCCTTGATGTTAAAGAGGCTTGCCTGTGCCCCACAAAGACGGACGGTATGTTTCTTGTAATTTATAAGGTAAACGGCACGTCTGCTTATAAATGCGGCTTTGTTGATTATGACGGCGGCGTTGAATAATGAAACATTAAAATTGATGGAAGGTGATTTTATGGCAGCAAAAAAAGAAGAATCCAAATTAAAAACTGCTCCAGACGCTTCAACGAAGTCTGACCTTATTATTCATACTGTTTCACAAGGAGACACTTTGAGAAGCATTTCACAGAAATATTTGGGGACGCCTAAAAGAGCTCACGAAATTCGTATAAAAAACAATCTTGCTACAGATATATTAAGAGTAGGCAGAAAGTTAGTTATTCCAAATAAATAATAAAAAAGCGAAAGCCCTTACCGATGATAAACGAATTCATCGGTAAGGGCTTTTTTCTTTTTATAGATAAAAAACACAATATATTGTGAAAAATACATAAAAAACTTGATTTTAGGAAAATATATGCTATAATTACAAATGGACGAAAGTCCAGGAGCTACCCTAAACGGTAGGCGGTTAGCCCTCTTATTTCCAAGAGGGATGTTGCCCTCTTGAGACTAATTCAAAGGAGGGTGTTGCTATGGATGAGAGCATTTTATATCTTACCTTAGTTTTACTTATAATTTATTTTTTTTCAAAAAAATAAAAAAAGTACTTGAAAAATGAGAATAAGTTCGTTATACTAAGAGAGCTGTGGCATGATAGCGTTGAAGCGTGAGGTTGCTGCTTAGTGAGAAATCACATAGCGGGTTTTCCGTGGAGCGAATGTCAAGTTAGGAAA
>ERZ780218.132-NODE-132-length-79763-cov-30.727217_pt1 | contig 79763 bp, 78 predicted proteins | sample MGYA00510975_ERZ780218 | MGnify/ENA primary metagenome ERZ780218 (study PRJEB29588, sample SAMEA2152063) | human gut metagenome | biome: human gut; feature: human-associated habitat; material: faeces | place: Denmark | collected 2008/2010 ... | reverse complement strand
TCAAATAATTTTTTTGCGTATTTTTCTTGACTTTTGGGTAATTTTGTATTAGAATAGAAAAGCAATAAATTTGTAATATGACCAAATAAAAACTTCTCCCCGGTAGTTTTTGACTTGGTTTCATATAAAATAAATATAAAATTAAATATGAAATGGAGGGTATTTTTTACCATGAATAATACTACATATAGCTTAAAGAAAAATGAAATCGAAAGAAAATGGTATATTATCGATGCTGCAAACAAACCATTAGGTAGAGTAGCAACAGAAGCTGCTAAATTATTAAGAGGAAAACACAAACCAACTTATACACCTAACATGGATGCAGGTGATCATGTAATTATACTAAATTGTGACAAAGTTATTTTAACAGGAAAGAAATTAGACCAAAAAATTTATCGTCATCATTCAGGATATATTGGTGGTATGAAAGAAACTACTGCTAGAGAAATGATGCAAAAAGATTCTGGAAAAGCAATGACACTTGCTATTAAGGGAATGCTTCCTAAAAACAGTCTAGGAAGACAAATGATTAAAAAATTAAGAGTTTATGCTGGTAGTGAACATGAAAACACAGCACAAAAACCAGAAATTTGGAATATATAGTTAAGGAGGAAATAAAAAATGCCTAAAGCAAAATCAGAAAAAATAATGTTCTATGGTACTGGAAGAAGAAAAAGCTCAATTGCTAGAGTTAGATTAGTAGAAGGTAGCGGTGTTATCACAATAAACGGAAAAAATATTGATGAATATTTTGGAGCTGAAACACTAAAATTTATAGTTAGACAACCATTAACAGTAACAAATACTATTAGTAAATATGATGTTATTGCAAAAGTAATTGGTGGTGGATTTACAGGTCAAGCTGGTGCTATCCGTCATGGAATTTCAAGAGCTTTATTAGAAGCTAATGAAGAATATAGACCAATTTTAAAATCAAACGGATTCTTAACAAGAGACCCAAGAATGAAAGAAAGAAAAAAATACGGTCTTAAAAAAGCTAGAAAAGCTCCACAATTCTCTAAGAGATAAAATATTTTTTATAAAAAGCATAAAAACCTTAGATGTAGAAATACTTCTAAGGTTTTATATTTTTAAGGATTTTTTTAAATTATTATTTTATCTTCTATATTTCCAACAAGAAAACCTGCAAACTAAGAAATAACTTAGTTTGCAAGTTTATATGGTCTTTTTTGCTTTGATTTTCGAATTACGTTTCTAATCTACTAATTCAACATTTTCCAGCCGTATTACTGGAATCTTTTTAATGTTAAAATCTTTTGCAAATAAAATTACATTAAAACCATCCAGCAATTTCCAATTTCTATCGACAATAATAGGAATTGGTATCTTTTTGTACTGATTATAGAATCTAACTATTTTATTATATTTTTTTCCTCTCAGTTCTTGTGCTGGCTTGTAATAATGAATTTTATCAACGAATTGAAACGTTACCCATTTTCTTGGAAGTTTAAATCCAATTTTTCTTTTGAGAATTTCTGTACGCCTTCTTATTTCTTGTATAGCTACCTTTTTTTCCTTCTTACTATCACAAGATAATACTTGAAGAAATTCAAAATGTGTAAAATCACTTTTACTTGAATTGCAGCTAATACAAGTTGGAAACAAATTGTTTGTAATGCTAATGCCACCAGTAGACCTCGGGAAACCATGATCTAAAGTACTATTATTCCTTTTAAGCTTAACATTACAATATACACACCTCTTCTTTTTAAGAGCATATGTCAGTTCATACATAAGATCCTCAAACCGGATGTTCTGATAGATTTTTAATACTCCATCTTTAGTTACTTCCACATACGGAGAATTAAATTTTCTTGGCAGTTCCAAAATCATGGTAAAACCAACCTTTCTTTCAAAATTTTCGGTAAGCCTTATAATATTGTTATACCATGTTTTGCTTAACATTGCAAGCAAAACATATATTTCTTTTTTTACTGAAAAATAACTATAATGAATTAATACTACTCTAAAATTTTACTCAATTAAATCTACTACGTTGTCTTGTTTCATTCCTTCTAAATTATAATAACTATTTGGAACATTTCCAACAATTACCGCTTCAGCAATTAGAACTTGGTTTGTAATTATTTCTTCTACTTCGTCAAATGGTGTTAATATTACTACTCTGCATTTTACTTCCAAATAAACTCTATGTAAAGTTTGGTTTATTCCAGCAGAACTAAATTCTGATTTTAAGTCTGTCTCAACATTTCCAATAGTCGAGATTTTGAATTTAACCTTTGGTCCTCTACCAGCTAATAGCTTGCTGCCTGTAAAACTTCCAAGTCTAATATAAATATCATCTGTTTCAACTTTGTTTAACTCTTCTTGTATTTTCAAAGCAACATCAGATGTTATCTGATTTACTGGAATAATATTAGACTTTATCATCTTAATATTTTCAGCATCGTCTTTAACAATTGTGCATAAATCTTCATATTTATAATCTTTCATTACAACTGATGCTTGCTCATTTGATATTTTAGTTGCAATACTTTTAGCTCTAACAATACATTGCTTTTCTAATATTGGCTCTATAGATTTTATTATAACTGTTGCCACAGTAATAGCTATAATAGTTATAACTATTACCTTCATTCTATTAGCATTTCTTTTAGAGTACTCTCCGTTCTTTTTTAAATTGAACTTAAATATTGGTAATTTTATTCTTTTTCTAGAATAAATACGATCCATTATCTCCCCCTATTATTTTAGGATTTATGCATTTTCTTTATTCATAATAGGAACATATCTTGGAATGAATAGTTGCATACCAACATCAATTTTGTTTGCATCTTCAATTTCATTCATTCTTGCAATATCATCTACAGTACTCTTAAATTTCTTGGCTATTTCCCACAAAGTATCCCCAGGTTTTACAAAATAAATTACTACACTATAAAAATCTTGATTACTGTTTTCTTCTATATTTATATTATTAATTATATTTACATCTGTGCTTTTAGATATATCGACTGAGAAATTTAAATCTATTTTAATATCAATGCTTTCATCTGGCATAACTATAAAATCTTGCATTGCAACTTCAACTTGTGTGCTGACTCTTGAACCTTGGACAACTCCTTCTACTTCCATATTATGATTAAATGGAATTGCAATTTTTTTACAATCTAGCCCTCCTGTTTTATTAGATGAAAAAATAAAGTTAATTTCTATTTCTCCTTCATAAATAATTCTGTCATTCATTACATTTTGATTTTGAATGTTTACACTAACGTCTGTATCATATATTTTTTCATTTTTGATTTCTGGTATTTCTTGTTTTTGCCTAATATTACAAACATCTTGCACTCTTCGTTTTTCTTGCATGGTTTTCAATTTTTTACATTCAGAATTCAACTCCACACTTGGACTGTATAAATCTTGAATTAAATTTACTCTTTTATTTTCATAAACTTTACATTCCATTCCAACTTCAGCCTCTATATAAATTGAATGCTCCTCTACATTATTTGGTTTAATGAGTAAATTTCTTAAGTCATACCTTACATCACAAATATTTTCTTCTGAAACATTTTGGATATCAATAAATCCCATAACTGGTATTTTACTTTTCACACTACAAACTCTATTGTCTTCTGTTAAGTACATAATTTTTACAGACACATCTGCTTTTGCCAAAACTTTGTTATAACTTATTTTTGTTTCTTTATTAATTATACATACATTTGTTTTAATGATTTCTGCTAAATTATCTATTTGTTCTATTGCTACTGTATCTTTTGCAAATGCTCTTGTTTCACCAGCACCCAATAAAGAATTCATATTAAATTCTTTGTTTAATCTTTGAATATCATTTATATTAGTAATGTTATCTACAAACTCTACATCTTCATTAACAGATACTCTTGCATTTACCTCTAATATACTTTTTATGCTTACTTTTCTGCCATTTAATATTTTACATTCCATACTTTTTAAATTTGTTTGACATTCTACCATCATTTTACTTCTAGCTTTTTCTAGTTCAATTGTTTTAGAAAAATCTATATTACTGCTAATTCCTCTTACAGATGATTCTTCATTATCTGCCAAATACATAATATTACAATTTATGCAACCATCAATTCTTATTTTGCCATCTAAAACTTCTTTTTTATAAATACAAACTGTCCCATTTGTATTTATTGCATTTAATATATCAGGTTTAATATCTGGAATAATTACATCTCCTTCAATAATTATATTTTCCGTTTTTTGTCCTACGATTTGATTAATACATAAATTATTTTTTTGTGTTTCTATATTCATGTCTAATTCCCTCCTTATTTTATTACTTAAATTATATTAGAAACACAAAAAAAAATTCCTATATATAAGGAATTTTCTTATTATCATAAATTTTTTACTGATTTTATTTCTTCCATTGGTGGAATTAATGGTGTATATTCTTCACCATTAAATACTTGAAGCTCAACAGTTCTGGTTAATACATCTGTATAACTGTAAGTAACATTTTGACTGTTTTCATTATATTTTATTACAAAAATATTAGAATACGCTTTTTCTATTGTTGCTTCTTTTTCAAACGATTTACTCCTTCCTAGAGAACCTTTAACAATGACTTTTTGTCCAATTTTTTCTCCTATATCAGTTTTTAAATCTGTAATATTTTTTTTGCAAATCATTTAATCACCTACTTTATCAACATAAATAAATTATATCACTTTGGTTGTTTATTGTCAAAAACTGATATTATCTGTCATCTTTTGTAAAATAGTGTTTTCAACGGTTTTACCGTTTTTTACTATTTCTTTACATTTGTGTTACATTTGTGTTACAACTATCTTTTTCTTTCCCATTGCACCTATTCCATTTACCCCTTTTATGCCATCTCTTAAGTCATTTTCCATATCTTTAATAGTAACATATTTTGTTGATTCTGTTGTTGCAATTGTTTGCGCCACAATTAGTGGATCCATAAAATCAATTAAAATTCTAGCAGGAGATGATGCAAAGTTTGCTCCCGCTTCCATAATTGCTTCATAATAACTTTGACACGCTCCTGCAAAAATTACCAAGTCTTTACCTTCATAATTTAGACTTCTTGCCTCTTGAACTGATTTAACAAAATATGCAGAATTACGGTAATTATATATATCTTGATATCCTGTTCCGTTTTTTATCATCCCATCATGCCCTGTTATTACTAATATATCTGGCCTATATCTTTGTACTAACACTTTTACAAATCTTGGTTGTTTATTTTCAGCTATATTTTTTACAATAACATTTAGCCCTAAACTTTTATAATATTTATTTGATTTCTCACTGTATCTTCTGTCACCATCTAAATGTAGTATTTTACCCGTATACAATAATCTTTTTAATCTGTTTTCATCATTGTTATTTCCTAGACTATTTAAACATCTCTTCACCATTTGCTGTATTCTGTTTTCGAATTTTTCTATATTTTTATCTACAATTCTTTTATCGATTATTTCTAGATCTTCCACTAAACTGTCTGCCTTGATCCTTATCATAATTCCTTTAAGTATTGCAATTTCTTTATTGTTATTAGTTTTAATAATTCTATCAACTACAAATAGAATATCTTTTCCATAAGAAATTCTACCTACTATATCACCTTTTTTTATTCTACTCATTTAAAAATCACCTCTACAATAATATAGGTCTTTATATAATATGTCGAATTTTGTAAATTGTTCATTATATTAATGTATAAGTAAACATATACTGTAATTTTACAAGTTCTGTAACAGTTTAATTAATAACAAATTTAAAAATAATTGATAAAATTTTCCAGAAATTTGTTGTAAAATTATTTTAAATATGATATATTCAATTTGGCTTAAAAAAAGCTTAAATGAATTTAATTATTTTGTAGACTATTTCCTTCTCATATAAATTAGGATCAAATGTGTCAAAAATATTAAATCTCAAAAATCTGAGAAGGAGGTATTCTATTATGGCAGATAAAACTTTACAATGTAAAGACTGTGGTGCTGAATTTGTTTTTACTGAGGGTGAACAAGCATTTTACGCAGAAAAAGGATTCACAAATGAACCACAAAGATGTCCTGCTTGCAGAAAAGCAAGAAAAGAACAAAGAAAAAACAATTACAATAATTAGTTTTTTAAAAAACAAGACTTAAAATTTAATTTTTAAATCTTGTTTTTCTTATTTATTATTCTTTTATTTTAATAATTCCTAATTTATAACATTTTAACAATTTGTATAAATCTTCAATTTCATCTTGCAATTTTATTCCAATATCAGTATCTTTAATTCTTTTTCTATCTACTTTTTCTACAACTACTTTAGATGAATGTAAATCAGTTTCCTTTACTATTGCATCTATTCTAGAGTTAAACGGCTCATGTTCTGCAAGCATTAGACCATACGAGTTATAAATTAATGTATACCCTGCTATTCCTGTTGTTTTTTGATACGATTTAGATAAACCTCCATCAATTATTAATAATTTTCCATTTGCCTTTATAGGACTTTCTCCTGATTTAAATTTAACAGGAATATGTCCACAAATAATATGTCCTTTATCTTTTTCTATACCAAATTCTCCTAAAAGAGTATCACACACTTCCTCATTTTGTGCAAATATATAAAATGGATTTTTATTTTCTTTATGTAATTCTTTATCATCAACAAAATATCTTTCAAATGTTTTCATTGCATCTTTACAAAAGATTGGAGAATTTTCTCCACACCATAAATACCACAAAAAGTCTTTTCCATATTCTCTTTCTTCTGAATCTAAATCCGAAAAATAACCTTGTCTTGCAATTTTATCAATATAATCTAAATATGCTCTTCCTGCAAGTCTTCTATTTTTATTGTCTTCGTAGTATTTTAAATTTCCCTCTTTATCCATTGGTATGCAACCATGAATTAATAAATTATTATTATAAATCTTATATAGACTTCCTTTATTGTATAAAAATTGTACATGCCTTTGCAATTTTTCACTATTTAAAAATCCTTTTTTTAACTTACATACAACTTCTTTTTCCTTTTTAGTAAGCTCATATGGATTTTTAGGATCAATAGTTGGAAAATAATTATCTAATAATTTATAATATTTACCATTTATTTGAACCTCTCCAGTTTCATAATTTATTTTATCTAGTAACATTCTATCTTCCATTTTAAACTCTGGATGTCTTTTAATTAACTGTCCTTCTAATTTAAATTGAATAATTGCACATGCTTTTTGTATTTTAGCTAATAATTCTATTGTAGATAAATCACTTATTTTTTCTGCATTTTGTGGTTTAAAGTTTGGCAAAGATTCCTCTTTATATTCTTCCATGGCATATTCAGTAATTGCTCTTAAATTAATACCATATGCATCTTCTAGAATATCTAAATTATGATACCTTGAACATATTCTAATAACATTCAAAATGCAGGCTTCCGAACCACTTGCAGCACCCATCCATATAATGTCATGGTTTCCCCATTGTATATCTATTGAATGATATTTCATAAGTTCATCTATAATTATATGCGGTCCTGGTCCTCTATCATATATATCACCAATTATATGTAAATGATCTATTGCCAATTGTTGTATTAATTTAGATATAGCAATAATAAATGCATCTGCTCTATCTAATTTTATAATTGTATTAATAATTTGATTGTAGTAAAATTCCTTATCATTCATATTTTGCTTAGCATGTAATAGTTCATCAATAATATATTCATATTCTTTTGGCATTGCTTTTCTTACCTTTGACCTACTATATTTTGAAGAAACTACTTTGCAGACTTCTATTAATCTATATAATGTTATTCTGTAGAACTCTTCCATTTGATCATTTTGTTTTTTTATTAGTTCTAATTTTTCTTCTGGATAATAAATTAAGGTTGCAAGTTTTTTTCTTTCTTCATTTGTCATACTATTTTGGAATGTTTCATCAATTTTGGCTTTAATAACACCAGATGCATTCTTCAATATATGTAAAAACGATTCGTATTCTCCATGTAAATCGCTTAAAAAATGTTCGGTTCCTTTTGGTAGGTTTAATATTGCTTGAAGATTTATAATTTCAGTACATACCTCTTGTACAGTTGGAAATTTCTCAGCTAATAATTCTAGATACTTTTTTTCAGCATTAATATTTTTCTCCATATTACCAACACTCCTTTTTAGCTTAGATATAAATTGTATAATTAATGTTTTTTTATTCTATATTATTGTATTTTTTCATTATAGTCAAACCTTTTATATATTTTTATCTAAATAAAAATAACCACCTGAAAAATTTAATTTTTCTTAGGTAGTTATTATATAAAATATTAACTTGCATTATTTTCTTTATGACTATATTTTAATTTTGTTGCCATTCCGCCTCTTATATGCCTTTCTGCTTTATTTTCTTCTAGTATTGCTCTTACCTCAGATGCTAGTACTGGATTTATTCTGCATAATCTTTCGCTTACATCTTTGTGTACTGTACTTTTACTTATTCCAAATTTTTTTGCTGCTCCTCTTACCGTATCTTTTGAATCTATTATATAATGTGCTAAATTTACAGCACGTTCTTCTATTGATATTCCTCTCATAAAAGCAAAACCTCCATACGAATACATTTGTTTAATTGTATTCGCACAGAGGTTTATTTATGAATTTTATTTTATTACTATTCTATTGTGCAAAAATTCCACGTCCCTATTGGCACTATTTGCATATAATTATATCTTCTCTTCTAGGTCCATTTCCTATCATTTTTATTGGGTATTCTATTTTCTCTTTTATAAACTCAATATATTTTTTTCTCCCTTATTTATTTTTTTGCTTTTTTCTTTTTCCATAAGTTTATTTGTATTTCTATTCTCTTTTAAAACTTTAAATACACTTTCTAATATTAGCTTTACCATATGTTCAATTTCTTTTTTATCTTCTGGATCTACATTTATGTATCCATTTAAGATTATTCCTATTTTTTTTGCTGTTTCTACTCTAAAATCACTAGTTCTTTGAGCTTGTGTTTCCATTATGATTTCATATATCATGTTTATAAAATTTTCTCTTTGCTCTGGAGTTGTGTTCTTTAGCCAATCACTTACAATACCATTAAAAATCTCACTATTATTTGTAACTGTTGGTATTCTAATTAGCTTTGTAGGTTCAATCTCCCATGAATATATATCATGTTGCATAATACCTTTTTGAATACTCTTTACCACTTGATATTCTTCTTCATGCTCTAATAGTCTTCCAACTATTGAGGATTGTGGTATATATGTTTGAATTTTGTTTAATATTTTTTTGTAATTGTCTGTTAAAATTACGCTTTTATCAAATCCCGGTCCATCAGCATTTATAACTCTTTCTATTCTATTTTTAACACTATCTTTACAAAATACTGCTGAATAAACTGCTAGATTTCCCCCTTTAGAATGTCCTCCTATAATAAGATCATCTTTATATTTTTCTGCCATTGAATTTAAGTATTTAACAGCTTCTTTTTGTGATGGAACATCTTTTTTAAATCCCATATTTATATCTTCTTTCCATCCAACAAGAGATGAGTCGGTTCCTCTAAAAGATATATATTTTTGATTTTTCTGAATCCATAGTGTAATAGCAGCAAACTGTTTTTCTGCAGCTTCGTCAAAAATTTCTATGTAATCAGACACTTTTATATCTTTAAACCTTTTACAATTGCCTATTTTTTGTAAAAAAACTTTATCATCATTCCATAAATAATTTTCTATATCTAGGTCTTTCATTTCTAGTGCAATGTTTTCTATTGTATCAATTTCTTTTAACTCTATATATTTAAATGGTAAATACGAAAATCTAGCAAAAATTATATCATCTATTTCATTTATTGGAGAGTTTTCAAAACTTAGATCTCCTCTCCATTCTATATAATCAATTATATTTGGCATAGTAACCTCCTCTGTTTACACTAATATATTAACACATTAGTCTCAAAGAATCTAGTAATTAACAATAAATTAAGTCGTTTTTTTGCCAATTGAAAAGGAACATTTATTACTCTTAACAAATGCTCCTTTTCTGATTACACTCTTTCATCAAAACCTCCTTGCCTGTCCTATTTTAAAACTATTCTGGAGTTTTACATCTTTGTGTACAGTATTTTACTTATTCCAAATTTTTTGCTGCTCCTCTTACCGTATCTTTTTAATCTATTATATAATGTGCTGAATTTACAGCACATTCTTTTATTGATATTCCGCACATAATTACAACCAAATATAAACACTTTTGTTTAACTGTATTCTTATAAGAGCTGTATTAGAACTTATTTTTTATTTGTGTTTAAGCTCTACTTCTGTATGTTATAACATTCATAACACAACTTCTTTTATTATAGTATTAAATTCATTTTCTCTTACATTTCAATTAACAATCTATCTAATATTCATTTGCAATTTAATCTTATCTTTATTATATGCTACAGATATCCCTCCTATCATCTTAGTTACCTCTCTATTTTATTATATAGCTTTTTTCTATTTCTTCAATGGGCTTTGAATTTAGTATCTCGTCTAATTTTTCAAATGGTTCCCAATCATATTCTCTAACTTTGCCATATTTTACAGTATGCAAAACAGCATTCGGATACATATAGATATTGTGTGGTATTTTAGGTTCTATCTTAAAAACATCATATTCGTTATATTTTTCTATTTTTACTTTATTATTTATATATAATGCAACTAATACTGAGCCATTTTGTACAATATATATTTCTTTTATAGATTGATGAAAATGACTCTTTTGCCAATATCCAACTTTTTTTCCTTCTGCACGAATATAAGCTGTATTATCTTTTAAACATAATTGTCTAAATCTTTTTTCTCCATTATCCATTATAGAATGTTCATATTTTATTCCAAGCTTTTTTGCATCTATCATACTAATGTCTTCCACTATATCACCTCATTAAATTTTATCCTTTTATATAAATATATCTATTTTATCATAAAATTATACAATATGAAAGTCTCTTTACAGAATTTTCCAATATTTTTATTTATATTTTTTCTCTTTTTGTAAATACTAAGTTTAATATAATAAAAATAAATATTTTAGGAGGTCTTTTAATGGAAAATCAAAATCTAAATATTTTAGATGAAGTTAACAAAGGTGCTACAATGGGAATGGATGCAATTACATTTGTATATGATAAAGTAAAAGATAAGGAATTTGGAAAAGTATTAGATGTTGAATTTAACAAATATAAAGATATTTCAAGAAGAGTAAATGAGTTATATTCAAATTATAGTGATAAAGAACCTCATGAAACAAACACAATGAATAAAATGATGACTTGGTATGGTGTTCAAATGAAAACAATGACTGATGATAGCACATCTAAGTTATCTGAACTATTAATGCAAGGTACTAATATGGGAATTATTGAAGGAAGAAGATTACTAAATGAAAATGTAAATATTGCTCAAGATGTGAAATCTATCTTAAATGACTTTGTTACAATGCAAGAAGATAGTGTGGAAACACTAAAAAAATATCTATAAATCTTTATAAGAACATTGGAAATTATTTAATCCAATGTTCTTAATTTTAAAAATATTTTGTAAATTATAATAAGCAATTGTTTTCAAACAAATTCTTCCCAAACTATATTAGCTAAGTCTAACCCTCTATTTGTTAATCGTATAAAATCTCCATCAATTTCAATTAAATCTTCTTCTTGTAATTTACTTAATTGTTCTCTAAAAAGATATATCGGATTTTGCATAAATTTATTTTTGAAATCTTTTATTTCTATACCATTTAATTTTCTTAGACCCAATAACATAAATTCTTTTTGTTTTTCCTCTAAACTAAGAATTTCATGAATTATCTGATTTTTACTAAAATTATTTTCTTGTATATTTTTTATATACTCTTTCATATCAGTTGTATTTGAAAAACGAATAGAGTTAAAATATGAATGAGCAGCAATTCCTACTCCTAAATATTCATTTTGATTCCAACAATTAACATTATGTTTTGATTGCATTCCATCTTTTGCAAAATTAGATATTTCATAATGTATGTAATTTTCTTTTTCTAATGTTTCTTTAACAAGCCAGTACATTTTTCTTTCTATCTCTTCACTTGGAAGGCTTAAAATACCAGAATTAACTTCTTTTTCTAATTTAGTTTTTTCCTCTAGAATCAGAGAATACACTGATATATGAGTTGGATTTAGCTTTATTACCTCCTTTAATGAACTTTCTACATCTTCTAAAGTCTGGTCTGGAAGTCCAATCATTAAATCTATATTAATATTTTTAAATCCATTTTTTTTCACAAGTTCATATGCAGTTTGAAATTGTTCATAATTATGTATACGTCCAATTTTTTTTAATAATCTATCATTAGTACTTTGAAGACCTATGCTTACCCTATTAATTCCTGCATTTTGGTAATTCTTAAGTTTTTCAGAATTTACACTATCTGGATTTAGTTCTATTGTTATTTCTGCATTTTGGTCTACATTAAAATATTTGTTTATATTATCTAATAAATTAGTAATATTTTTATCTTCAATAAAAGAAGGTGTTCCACCGCCGATATAAATCGTATCAATTATAAAATTCTCACTATTCTTTTTTGAAAATTCATTTAACTGTTCTGACTTATATTTGATTTCTTTTTTTACACATTCTATATAATTTTGTATATTATTTTCCTCATTGCAATATGAAATAAAATCACAATAATAACATTTCCTCTTGCAAAATGGAATATGTATATAAATTCCTATTTTTTTCATAACTCTACCCTTAATTCATCTGCAATTTGAGATATCACCTTTAATCTGTGGTTAACTCCAGACTTTCCAACTGGGACTTTTAACATATTTCCAAGTTCAACCAAAGAAGCCTCTGGGTTTTCCAAACGCAAAGTTGCAATTTCCTTTAAATTTTCAGATAAATTTTCAAACCTATTCATTTTTTTTATTAATTTTATATCCTCAATTTGCTTTAAAGCTGCATTTATAGTTTTATTAAGATTTGCTGTTTCGCAGTTTACCATTCTATTAACATTATTTCTCATATCTCTCATTACACGAATCTCTTCAAATCTTAAAACAGATGAACTTGCCCCCATAAATGCTAAAATATTTGCAATAGTTCCGCCTTCTTTACTATATAAAGAATATCCCTTGCTTTTTTTTAATAATTTAAATTGAATTTGATATTCTTGTAAAATATTACAAATTATCATGGCTTCTTTTTCTTGTCTAAAGGAAATTTCCACATGATATTTATTTTCTGGATTATTAATTGAACCTCCTCCTAAAAATGCCCCTCTTACTAAAGCCTTTTTTAATACTTCTTGTTTTAAAATATCCTCTAAAAAGGAATTTAAACTTGTAGTATCATCTACAGCCCTAAAATTTTTTTTAACATTAGTTGTTTTAGCTGAAATCGTATAAATTTTTCCTTGTATACCAATAGAATAGTTCATAATATTTAAATTGTTTAGTAGTTTACTAAAACGGTTTATGTTATATTCACTTTCGGTTGAGAAATTAACGCTTTTACCATTTAATGTAACATTTCCTGTTATTATATACCCAATTAATTCTGCTTTTACTGCATCTTTATTAGCTAATGTAGCAGTTTTGCTAAGTTCTTCTTTTACTTCTGATGAAAAAGACATAAAAAATCACCTCATTTTTGCAATTATCATTCGATCGTTTCCTGCTAAATCTTTTATACAGATTATATCATTATAGTTTGTATTATTCTCTAACAATTTAATTACTTTTTCTTTCTGATTATAACCAATTTCTAAATATATCTTGCCATTCACATTTAGATATTTCCACGCATAATCTGCAATTATTTTGTAAAATTTGAGTCCATCTTTTCCTCCATCTAGAGCAATACTTGGCTCATTTTGTACCTGTTTTTCAAGTGTTTTTATCGTATCTGATTCAATATATGGAGGGTTTGATACTATAATATCAAATTTTTCATTTTCTATTTTTTCAAACATATCTGATAGAATGAATTTCATTTTTTTATGTACTAGATTTTTTTCTGCGTTTAATTTTGCAATTTGCAATGCTTTCATACTAATATCTAATGCAGTAACTTCGCTCTCTTCAATATATTTTGCAAGACTTATACCAATTGCTCCACTACCTGTACATAAGTCTAATATTTTTACTTTTTTTCCTTCATAATCTTTTATTATTTTTTCTACAATTGTTTCTGTATCTGGTTGTGGAATTAAAACGTTTTCATCAACATAGAATTTTAATTTCATAAATTCTTGAGAATTTGTTATATATTGAATTGGAACTCCACTTATAATTTTGAAAACTCCTTTGTTAAAAGCTTCCTCTTGTTCATTATCTAACTCTTTTTCTCCATTTGCAATTAAATATACTTGCTTTTTATCTAAAATAAATTGCATTAAAGTTCTTGTTTGAATACTAGCATCTTCTATATTATTTTCAATTAATTTTCTTTTACCTTCATTTAATAATTGTTTAATTTGCAATTTATAACTTCTCCTTAAATTTTTTATTTATTTTCTCATATTATTTACTATTTTGCAATAAAAACAAAAAGCCCCGCTTTAGCCGCAAGGTGAATGAAATTTTAAGGACCTGCTTTCACAGGTGGGTGTCTTGTTAAATGCTCCTGGGTTTCTTACATAAATGCAAGCATACACGCCACATTTAAAGGCGGACTCCCGTTTAATGTTTGTTGGTTCTAAAATTCCAGTCTACACGTACTATGCAGGGAAGATTAATATCTTTATTCATTTTGTAAATATATATTAGCATACTACATTTATAATTTGCAAATTCATTTTTTCTTATAATATATATATTATCTTTAACTAGGTCTCGTTTTCTCTATTTTTAAATTGTTTTCCTAAAAAAATCTTATTTTTTTGTTATTTGCTTTTTTAATTTATGTATGTTATGCTTAGTATATATTATGTTAAAATTATTATATCTCTTTTTAATTTATTATTCTCTAATATTCCAGTACCTATTAATTTGTTTTCACTTTGCACTCTATAAATACCATTTTCTTTATTACTACTTAGTTTTACCCCATTTAAAAATTTTCTAGCTTCTTCTTGGCTTAACTCAATAATTCTAAATTTTGCAAAATATTTTTGTAAATCTATGAAATGTGAAAGAATAAAGTCTTTATTATCTTCATTTTTCTGTAAATCTTCTACAGTAATTGAATCTTTAATTAAAAATTCTCCTACTTGAACTCTTCTTAGCTCCTTCATATATCCTACTGTATTTAATTCTTTTGCAATATCTTCACAAAGACTTCTTATATATGTTCCCTTTGAGCAACTTACTTCAAATTCAATAGTATTTGCAATTTGGTTTATTTCAATTAAAGAAATTTTATAAATTTCAATTTGTCTTGGTTTAATTTCAACTTCTTGACCTTTTCTTGCATATTCATATAATTTTTTTCCATTTACTTTTATTGCAGAATAAATAGGTGGAATCTGCAAAATTTTGCCGGTAAAATTACTAAATGTTTGTAATAATTTTTCCTTTGAAAATACTTCTTTAGATACTTCCTTTTTTTCTATAACTTTTCCTTCTGAGTCGGCAGTATCTGTTTTTTCTCCAAGCTTTAATGTTACAATATATGTTTTATCATGATTTATTAAATATTTAGATAATTTTGTTCCTCTGCCAACTAATAATGGAAGTACTCCTGTTGCATTCGGATCTAATGTTCCAGTATGTCCTACTTTTTCATTTAATAACTTTTTTACTTTATACACTATATCATGTGAAGTAACACCTTTTGGCTTATCTATTAATATGATTCCATCCATTTAGCTCCCACCTTTTATATTAAGTTATTTTTTATGGCATTATAATTTATTTTAAATTAGCTTTTACTTCATTTACAATTCGTTCTTTTGCTTGCTGAATAGTTGCTTGCATATTACATCCTGCGGCTCTTGGATGTCCTCCACCACCAAATAATAATGCAATATCAGAAACATTTACATATTCACTAGATCTTAGTGATATTTTAACTCCTTTTGTTTTTGTTTCTCTTATGAAAATAGAAACTTCAACACCTTCAATATCTCTTCCAATATCCACTATTCCCTCATGGTCGCCTGTTTCTGCATTTACACTTTCTTCATCATCTCTTGTTATATAAGTAAAAGCAATTTTTCCATCTTCTAAAAATTCTAATCTATTTGAAGCAATACGATTTAGTTCAAAATTTCCCTTTGTTCTTACTTGTAGCACTTTTCTATAAACACTTGAAACATTTACTCCTTTATTTAAAAGCCATGCAACAAATTCAAAAGTTTCTGCTGTAACTCCTGAATATTTAAATCCACCAGTATCTGTAATAATACCAGCTAAAATGCAAGTTCCAATTTCTTTTGTTATTTCCATTTTGAAATAATTTAAAACAACAACTAAAATTTGTGCACATGCTGGTGAATCTGGATTTACAAAGTTTAAATCACCATACATAGAATTTGTACCATGATGGTCAATTACAACTCTTGTTTTTGCATTTTCAAAATATTTAACATATCCATTTAACATGTTCATTGACGCACAATCTAAAGAAATGGCTAAATCATAATTCTCATATGTACCTTCTTTTTTTATTTCATTAGTTCCAGGTAAAAAATTAAATGTTCTTGAATACTCTGGAATAATTACTTCTACATTTTTCCCATATGCTTTTAGTGCATGGTATAATGCTAAACTGCTTCCAACTGCATCTCCATCTGGATTTTCGTGTGTTAATATAACAATACTATTTGCATTATTTATTTCTTCTAAAATATTATCTAAAGTCATTAAAAACTCTCCTATCTATATAAATTAAAAATACTAACTAATCTGCAAGGTGTTTTTTGTAAATAATAAGTAAAAGCCATAATTAATAATTTAGTAATTTTACCAGTATGGCTTCTACTTATTTACATTAATTGTTAGTTTCATTTGCATTTATTTCTTTTAAAATTGAATCAATTTTCATTCCATATTCAATTGAATCATCAAATTCAAAAACAAGTTGTGGAGTAATTCTTAAATTAACTGTTTTAGCAATTTGAGTTCTAATAAAACCGCTTGCATCTTGAAGAGCTTTAATTGTCTTTTCCTGATTTTTTGAATTAAGTATACTTACATATACTTTTGCATATTTCAAATCCGGAGTTATTTTTACCTTTGTTACACTAATTAATCCAGTAGCATCTGGGTCTTTTAATTCAAAAGTAATAATATGGCTAATTTCCTTTTTTAACTCCTCATTAATTCTTCCTAAACGTGTCTCGTTTTTTGACATAAGGCAATTTATTCCTCCCTTTTTCATATATTATAGTTTATCTTTTTACTTGCTCCATAACAAATACTTCAATGATATCTCCTTCTTTTAAGTCATTATAACCTTCAATTTGCATACCACATTCGTATCCTTTTGCAACTTCCTTTACATCATCTTTAAAACGTTTTAATGATGCAAGTTTACCTTCATGTATAACTACACTATCACGTATAATTCTCACTCCAGCATTTCTTTCTATTTTTCCATCTAGAACATAACATCCAGCAATTGTTCCAATACTTGAAACTTTAAATGTTTGTCTAACTTCGGCATTACCAATTACTTTTTCTTCAAAGATTGGATCAAGCATTCCCTTCATTGCAGCTTCAACATCTTCTATTGCTTGGTAAATAACAGAATATTGCTTAATTTCAACTTCTTCTTTATCTGCCATTTCTTTAGCTGTACCCACTGGTCTAACATTAAATGCTATAATAATTGCTTTTGCAGCTTTTGCAAGTTGAACATCAGATTCTGTAACTCCTCCTGCAATAGCATGAATTACTTTAACCTTTACTTCTTCATTTGATAATTTTTCTAATGATTGTTTTACAGCTTGTGCAGTACCTTGTACATCTGCTTTCACAATAATATTTAATTGTTTTAGGTTTTCATTTTCCATTTTTTCAAATAAGTTTGTTAAAGTAACTTTATTATCTAAGTTTAATGATTTTTCTCTTTCTTGGCGTTTTCTTCTTTCTATTAAATGTTTAGCCATTTTTTCATTTTTAACTTCATAGAAAGTATCTCCAGCTCTTGGTACTTCAACTAATCCCATTATTTCTACTGGGGTAGATGGACCTGCTTTTTTAACCATTTGTCCTTTATCATTTTTCATTGCTCTAATTCTACCAATAGAAGTTCCAACAACAATTGTATCTCCTACATCTAATGTTCCACGTTGTACAAGCATAGATGCAATTGGACCTTTAGCCTTATCAAGTCTTGCTTCAATAACAACACCTTTAGCTTGTTTTTTAGGGTTTGCCTTTAAGTCTTTTACATCTGCAACTAGTAGTACCATTTCAAGTAATGTATCAATATTTGTTTTGTTCTTTGCAGAAATAGGAACAAATATAGTATCTCCTCCCCATTCTTCTGGAACTAATTCATATTGCATTAATTCTTGCTTAATTTTTTCTACATTAGCACCTGGTAAGTCCATTTTATTTACTGCTACAATAATTGGTATTTCAGCTGCTTTTGCATGATTAATTGCCTCTACTGTTTGTGGCATTACACCATCATCAGCTGCTACAACTAATATTGCAATATCTGTAATTTGAGCACCTCTAGCACGCATAGCTGTAAATGCTTCATGCCCTGGAGTATCTAAGAAAGTAATTTCTCTGTCATTTACATTTACTTTATATGCACCAATATGTTGTGTAATTCCACCTGCTTCTCCTTCTATAACATTTGTACTTCTAATAGCATCTAAAAGTGAAGTTTTACCATGATCAACATGCCCCATAACAACAACAACTGGTGGTCTTTTTTCTAATTCTTCTTCTTTATCTTCAGAATCGTCAAATAATATATCTTCCTCTTTTACTTCTTCTTTTTTTATAGCATTAATTCCAAATTCACTTGCTACTAAAAATGCAGTATCAAAATCAATTTGATTATTAATTGTTGCCATTATTCCATATCCAAACAATTTCTTAATTACTTCAGCACTTGTTTTCTTAAGTTCAGCTGCTAAATCTTTAACAGTAATTGTTTCTGGAATAGTAATTTCTGTTAATTTAAAGATTTTCTGTTTTGTTCTTTCTTCATTACCTTTTAGATTTTTCTTTTTATTACGTTTTCCTCTTTCTGTAGTTAAATCGTAATAATCAAGCATTCCACCATCTTGGTCTTCAAACATATTTGATAATTTGTCTACTTGTTTTAAATCTTTTAATTTTCCACCATCAAATTCCTCAAATCTTCCAGATTTTCTTGACTTGCTTGCTTTTTTCGACTTGTTTTCGTCAAACTTATTATTAAGTTTTTGCTTATCTATTGATTTTGTACTATAATCTCTTTGATTTTCTTTTTCAACAACTTCAGTTGCCATTATATTTTTTATGTTTTTATCAATTCCTTTTTCATCAAGAGGTCTTCTTTCATTTCTAGAATAATTATTGTTTCTTTGACCATAATTATTGTTTCCAAATCTTCCATTACTATTACGATTGTTTTGGAAACGATTTTGATTATTTCCATTATAATTATTATTTTGGTAATTATTGTTTCCATTCATATTTCTATTATTATTTGTATTACGGTTATTATTTCTTGTATCATTGTTATGATTATAGTTACGATTTTGTTGTCTAAAATCTCCATTACCTTTATTACGTTCAAAATTATTTTGTTTATTATATGAATTTTGATTATAAGCCTTTTTTTCTGTCTTTTCCTCTACCATATTATTCTTTTCTGTTTTTACTCCTATCTCATTTTTTATAACTGTTTTACTATCTTCTTTTGCCATTGTTTTTGTTGCATTAGTATTTATTTTTTCTTTTTCCTTTTTTTCTATATTTTCCTCTTTTATTATATTTTTACTTTCATTATTTTTTTCTTCGTTTTTATCATTTTTTATTCCAAATAATTCACTTACGGTAAGTGGTTTTGATGGTTTATTACGATAAACTATATTGTAGTCGTTTCGGTTTCTTTCTACAAAACCTACTTCTTTGCTTCTTTTTTCTTTTTGCTTTTCTTTTTCCTTTTTTTCATCGTTTTCATCAATAATTACTTCTCTTCTTATAATAACTGGTGCATCTGCTTTTTTAGTTTCTTTTGCTTTTTCTTTTTTTGGTTTTTCATTTTTATTTTTTAATGCTTCAGTTATTTTTTTTGCAAGTTCTTCTTCAACTGAACTCAAATGACTAGATACATTAATTCCAATCTCATTTGCTTTTGCAATAACTTCTTTACTTGCTATTCCCAAATTCTTTGCTATTTCATGTATTTTGATTTTACTCAAAACCCACCACCCCCATTAATTATTTTTTCGATAGCTTTTGAAAAATTTAAGTCTACTATTCCAACAATAGCTTTGTTTTTTTTGCCAATTGCCTTACTTATCTCATCCATATCTGAAATTGTATATATTGGTATATTATTTTTATTTGCCATATCAATAAATTTAGTTTTTGTTCTTTCTGATGCATCTTGTGCAAGTATTATGAGCTTTACTTTATTTTTCATTATAGCTTCTTTGCAAGAATCTGCTCCAAATGTAATCTTTCCTGCTTTTGCAGCAAGTCCAAGCATTCCTAATACTCTAAGTTTATCTATCACTCATTACACCTCTTAATTTCTCAAATATTTCATCTTCGATTTTCATTTCAAATGATTTTTCTAGTCTTTTACTTTTTATTGCTTTTTCCAAACAATCTATGCAATCACAAATATATGCCCCTCTTCCATTTGCTCTGCCAGTTTTATCAATTGAAATTTCTCCATCTTTATTTTTTACAATTCTAATTAAATCTTTTTTGTCTTTCTTTTCATTACAACCAATACAAGTCCTTTGTGGTATTTTTTTCAAATATTTCAACTCCCATCTATAAATTGTATTAAAAAGCTTTTATATATTATTCTTCATTTTCTTTCGCATTTTCATCTGCAACATCATTTTCTTTCATTTCTTCAATCAATTTTCTAAATTGTGATTCGCTTTTTATATCTATTTTCCAATTAGTTAATTTAGCTGCAAGTCTTGCATTTTGTCCAGCTTTTCCTATAGCTAAAGATAATTGATCATCTGGAACAATTACTTGTGCAAATTTTTCATCTTCTTTTATATCAACTGCTAATACCTTAGCTGGCAATAATGCTGCAGATATATATATTGCTGGATCTTGGTTCCATTCAATTACATCAATTTTTTCTCCATTTAGCTCATTTATAATATTTTGAATACGGATTCCTTTTTGACCAACACAAGAACCAACTGGATCAATATTCTCATTTGGAGAATAAACTGCAATTTTACTTCTGCTTCCAGCATCACGTGATATACTCTTTATTTCAATTACTCCTTCATATATTTCAGGAATTTCAAGTTCAAATAATTTTCTTACAAAATCAGTATGAGCTCTCGAAAGCATAACTTGTGGTGCACCTTTTGCTCCTTTTTCTACATCTAATATATATGCTCTAATTTTATCATTAACTCTATATTTTTCAGTAGGTACTTGCTCTTTTAATGTCATTACACCTTCTAGTTTTCCCAAATCTAAGATAACAACACCACCATCAGCTTTTTGAATAATTCCAGAAACTATTTCTCCCTTTTTCTCACTAAATTCATTAAATAGTACTTCTCTAGATACTTCTCTAATTTTCTGAATAATAACTTGTTTTGCAGTTTGTGCAGCAATACGTCCAAAGTTTTTAGGAATAACTTCGATTTGAGCTTTATCACCAATCTCTAGTTTTTTACTTACTTTATGTGCATCTTCTAAACTAATTTGTAATTTCTCGTCTTCTACATTTTCTACAACATCTTTTTCAATGTATAAATGTGTTTCTCCTGTTTCTTTATCCATTATTACTTTTACATTATCTGAGTTAGAATCATAATTTCTCTTATATGCTGTTATTAATGCTGTTTCAATTGATTCTATTAAAACATCTTTTTTTATTCCTTTTTCTTTTTCTAATTCATCCATTGCTATAATTAATTCTTTTCCATCTATTGCCTTACTTTTTTTTACTTCTTTTTTCATTTTTATCCTCTCCTCCATTACCATTTAAAATATTTCTTCATAAGTGAAATATCTTTTCTATCGATTGTGATTTCTTTATCCTCTATTTTTATTATTATCTCATTTTCATTAAATTCTTTTAACTGGCCTACATATTCTTTCTCTCCATTAATAGCTCTAAAAAGTTTTATATATATAAGCTCTCCTATATGCTTTTTTAAATGAGCGTCTTTTCTTATTATTCTTTCAACTCCAGTTGAAGATATCTCTAAAAAATATTGTTCTTTTATTATATTTGCATCATCTATTAAATCTGTAATACTGTTATTTACCTTTTCACAGTCGTTTAAATCTATTACTCCATCTGGCTTTTCAATTAAAATTCTTAAAAAATAATCTTTTCCTTCTTTGACATATTGAACATCATATATTTCATAACCTAAGTCTTTAATTGGTTTACTTACTAGATTTTCAACCTTTTCTTCAATACTTGCCAATTTATATCCTCCCCTTTTACATTGAAAGAGTGGGTTTTTTTCCCACTCTTTTAATGTAATTTCTTTATTTGCATTACCATTGTACTATATTTTTCCAATAAATGCAAGCATTTTTTATATTTAATTCCATCTTGGATCATTATATCTTGGGTCTCGTGGATCATATTCATCATCATCATCCCCATATGTATCGCTTTCAGGTTTTTTTTCACCTTTATTTTCCTTTTCATCTATGATTTTATTAAGTTTTTCTTTATCTTCCTCTAATGAATCTCCATTAGTAGATAAATCTTCTAAAATTTCTGTCCTTTCTGATTCTTCAATAATATCTTTTTCTTGCATCTCATCTAAAATCTCATTAATTTCTTCCATACCTTTTTCGTCTTTTTTCATATCACTAATTTCCTGGCTTGATGGAACTTTTTGTTTAGTATCCACAGGAAACATTTGCGGATTTTCTCCTCTAGCATTAACAATTTTATTTACTTCTATTTCTCCATATTCATTTACTCTTAGGTCTAAACCGTCTTTATTCTCAGGTGGTAATAAAACCATTCCATTAATACTTCGTTGTGTTACAATACTACCATCATAATTATATTTGTCTACATTAACAACAGTAGAAGTACGATGTAACTTAGCTTCTTCTAATTTTCCACCGCCTTTTGAACCTAATAATACAAACTCTTTAGTTTCTTTATTTAATGCAACAAATGGATTACCACAAAAGCCCTCTGTTTCAATAATTTTTCTAGATATCTCATCATCATTTATTTCAGCTGAAACAATATATTGGTCTCCAAATTCTTCTTCAATACTTTCTTTAGTAATTTCGTTAGACTGTTCTTTTTCCTTCTTATTATCTTTCTTATCTTTATTTTTCTCGTCATTATTCTGTACTTTTTTATTTTCTTCATTATTATTCTCAATTTCTTCTAGATTTGCAATTTTTTCCATCTCTTCATCAATTTTTTCATCTTTGACTTTTACTTTATCTAATATTCTCTTAGCTTCCTCAAAATCATTTTGAAATCTTGCATCAAAAAATTGTTGCCCATTAGCATTAAAACTAGCAATTAAATTATTATCTTTGTAAACTAATAAAGTTATTGTTCCATCATTTCCTTGTTCTTCTTTATAATCAATATCTAATTTAGTTTTTAAAGCCTCTAAAATACCTTTTATTTTATCAAGCTCTTTTTCTTTCTCACTTTCGTTTTCATTTTCTTTCACAGATCTATTTTGATTTATTATTTGCTCATTTTCTTTATTTTCATTTTTTAGGTCCATAAGTATTCCTCCCTTTAAAAACATCCTGATTTAAATATACAATATTTTCAAAAAATAATCAACTTATATTCAAACATTTTCGTAAATTTGCGCATTGCATTTTGTAATAACCTATTATATAATTTGGCAAAATAAATACAAAAATAAAAGGAGAAAAAGCATTGAAAAACGATTTTATAAAATTAGAATATCCTAATATTTTAGAAATATTATCTTCATACTGCAAAACATATATAGGAAAAAAACTTGCCGAATCATTGGAACCTTCTTCAAATAAGCTACAAGTAGAACGTCTTCTTGGTGAAACAACAGAAGCTACATGTTTAATTGAGCAATTACGGTAGTTTACCAATTGACTTTTTACCCAATATTGAATTATGGATAAAGTATCTCGAATCCTCAAATACACTTTCAATAAAAGCATTATTGGACATTGGAAACACATTACATTTAAGTAGCATTTTAAAAAATTATTTTTCATATGAGGATATAAATATATCATCGTATCCTATACTAGAAAGTTTATTTTCATCACTTTATTGTAATTTAAAAATTGAAAATTCCATTTTAGAAACAATAATTGATGAAAATACTATTGCAGATAATGCATCAAAGAAACTATCTTCTTTAAGAAGAACTAAAAGAAACTTAGAACAATCTGTAAAGGAAAAATTAAACTCAATTCTACACTCTTCCAGCTATTCAAAATATATTATGGAACCAATTGTAACAATACGTAATAATCGTTATGTAATACCAATAAAAATGGAATATAAAGATAAAATTAAGGGATTTATACACGATATTTCAGCAAGTGGCTCAACTATATTTATAGAGCCGACATCTATATTTGAACTAAATAGCAAAATTAATGATTTACAATTAGAAGAAAATTTAGAAATAGAGGCAATTTTAAAAAATTTATCATGTATGTGTATACCAATTGTGGACAATTTAAAAAATCTAACTAATACAATAGGTAAAATAGACTTTATATTTGCCAAAGCAAGCTACTCAAAAAAAATTGGTGGAATATCACCTTCAATAAATGATCAGAAATTCTTATGCCTTCTTGAAGCAAAACATCCTCTAATTGACCCTAAAAAGTGTGTTCCAATTGATATTACACTAGGTGAAAATTTCCAATCTCTCATTATTACTGGTCCAAATACAGGAGGTAAAACTGTAACATTAAAAACAGTTGGACTTCTTAGTTTAATGGCTTGTAGCGGTCTTCATATACCTGCAAATGAAAAAAGTAGCATTTATGTATTTAGCAGTGTATATGCAGACATTGGTGATTCTCAAAGTATTCAAGAATCATTAAGTACCTTTTCAAGTCATATGACTAATATAATCAAAATTTTATCATCTGCAAATGAACATAGCTTAATACTTGTAGATGAATTAGGGTCTGGTACAGATCCTACTCAAGGAGCTTGCCTTGCAATTAGTATTTTAGAAAATATGCATAAATTGGGAGCACTAACAATTGCTACAACACATTATCCTGAAATAAAAAATTATGCACTTGTAACAGATGGTTTTGAAAATGCAAGCTGTGAATTTGATGTTAAAAAATTAATGCCAACATATCATTTATTAATTGGTGTACCCGGAAGAAGTAATGCATTTGCGATAAGTAAACATTTAGGACTTCCAGATGAAATATTAGACCGTGCTAATAGTTTATTAACTACAGATCATATTCATATTGAAGAATTATTAAAATCAATTTATGATGATAAAATAGAAATTGAAAAGGAAAAAGAAATAATTAAGAAAAATTCTAATCAAGTTGAAATATTAAGAAAGAAACTAGAAAAAGACACTTCAGATTCTGAAAATAAGGAAAAAGATATGTTAGAAAAGGCAAAATTAGAAGCACGTAACATATTGCTTACTGCAAAAGAAGAAGCAAATGAAATTTTAAAGGAAATGAATAATTTATTAGAAGCAAAAAATGATACATCTTTAAAAACAGCAAATATGCTACGAAATAAATTAAATACTTCAATAAAAGATATAGCATCTTCTTTTGAAAAAGAAGATATTTCTAATTTGACTGTAGATGATATTTATATTGGTATGGATGTATTATTTAAACCTTTGAATTCTATTGCTAAGATTTTAAGTATGCCAAATAAATCTAAAGATATGCAAATTCAAATTGGAAATGCAAAAATGACTGCAAATATAAAAAGTTTGGAAAAAATAAAAAATCAAGCAATTAAAGTAGATAAAAAAGAGCAATCTCATGTTAGCAAAAACTTTAATCTAAAAGCTAAATCTATATCTACAGAAATTAACGTAATTGGAATGAATGTTGAAGAAGCAACTTTTGTTATTGATAAATATTTAGATGATTGTGCTATTTCTAATATTTCTCCTGTCAGAATTGTTCATGGAAAAGGAACTGGAAAATTAAGAGAAGGAATTGCATCCTTTCTAAAAACAAATAAACATGTAAAATCATTTAGACTTGGAACATTTGGAGAAGGAGAGATGGGAGTTACTGTTGTTGAGTTAAAATAATACAAAAAATGATTTAATATTAATGTTTTCCATTTTAATATATTAATTAAAATAACCTAATCAGGAATTTCTTACAATTTTCTGCTTAGGTTATTTATATTATTTGAAATTAATATTTTATTAAATTATTCTTGAACATTAGTATTTTCTGCATCAATTTCTGTGCTATCTGTGTTGTCTGTATTTTCTGTATTAATTGTTGCATTTCCATTATTTATTCCATACAATTGTTGTAAATAGCTTTGATAATCAAATACATCTAATGTTTCAGGAGTTCCATAATCAACTCCAAATGTCTCGACACTTAAACTTTTTATAACTGGTGGATTAACTGGTTTATTTAAACCTTCTTCTGCATTTTCATCTCTTGTAACAACATCTACATTAGCAATTTTTTCTACTATATCATATCCTTCAGTTACTTGCCCAAATGCTGCATAACTTCCATCTAGTGAAGATGTCATATCTGTTGTAACTATAAAAAATTGAGAACCTGCTGAATTATAACCTTGTTCATTAAGACCTAAACTACTATAATCAGATCTTGCCATAGAAATAGTACCTTTTTTATGTTTTATAGTATTTTTAACTTGATTTGCTAAAAACTCTCCTTTAATTGCATATTCTTTATCTTCTGCACTATCACCTAATAAGTTCTTTAATGTTGGAGAACCTGTTCCATCTCCATTTTTGTCTCCACCTTGAATCATAAAATCAGGTATTGTTCTATGGAAAGTTAATCCATTATAAAAACCATTATTTGCAAGTTTAATAAAATTAGCAACTGTTTCAGGTGCTTGATCTGGATATAGCTCTATTTTCACTGTTCCATATCCTTCTACTTCCATTGTAGCAATTGGATTTTTTACCTCCATTGTAACATTTTTGTAAATTCCAAAGCATACTGTAGAAATTAAAGCTAAAACAACTACAATAGCTATGATTAAACTAATATTCTTTACTTTTTCCATCGTTTTCCCTCCAAATTTTTTCTTTATAGTATTAAATTATCAAATACAAATTGTTCTTGCATTCTTTTTAATGACTGTTTAATTGTTCTTGCTCTTACCTCTCCAATTCCTTCTACATCATCAAGTTGCGGAATATCCGCACTTAAAATATGTTGGAAAGATTTAAATGATTTAACTAGGTTTTCAACAATATTACTTGGCATTCTAGGTATTTTGCTTAAAATTCTATATCCTCTTGTATACACACCTACTTCATCGTAATTATCAAAATCTCCATAGCCTAATAATTTTGCGATTACTTGCTCTTTTATTAATTCTTCATGTGATAATAATTTGATGTCTTCTAAAACTTTTGTATTTGTTCTTTTCTTTCCTGGTGCAATATAGTCTTTTATTATTAATAATTCTTCCTTTTCTAAGTCACCTGTTAGCTCCTGTAATTGCATTTGTAACAGTCTTCCCTCTTCTCCAAGTTCATAAATTGCCCTTTGAACTTCGTCTACAATTTTCATTACCATTTCTGCTCTTTGTATTGCAATTATTACGTTTTCTAATGTAACTATATCGTTAAACTCATATTCATTTAATATGCTTAGTTTACTATCAAATACTTTTTTATATTTTTCAACAGTTTGAAGTGCTTGATTTGCTTTTGCACTAACTTTAGAAGTATCTTCTAAAACATATCTTGAGTTTCCTTTAAAAATTGTAATTAAACTTCTTCTTTGCGATATACTTATAACTAATTCACCAGATTGTTTTGCAGTACGTTCTGCTGTTCTGTGCCTTGTTCCAGTTTCATTTGTTGCAATATCAGATGATGGTATCAATTGTGCATTTGCATATAAAATACGTTTAAAATCTGCACTTAGAATAATTGCACCATCCATTTTAGCAAGTTCATATAGTCTAGATGAGGTGTATTCTACATCAAATCTAAATCCTCCATCTACTAAATCTAGAACTTCTTTTGAATCTCCGAATTACAATTAATGCTCCTGTTTTTGCTTTTAAAATATTTTCTAATCCTTCTCTTATAGGTGTTCCAGGTGCAATTAATTTAAGAACTTCTGTAATTACATCATCCTTCTTTAAAGACAATTTATATCACTCCCATCGTAGTTTACTTTGGATGCATTGTCTTGAAAATTATTTTAGACCTAATTTTTTCATTGCATCATTGATATTTTTCAGACCTATTATATCTAATTTATAATTTTCTTTCAATAGTTTTTTGTTATTTTCTGGAATAAAACAAGTTTTAAATCCAAGTTTTTCGGCTTCTTTTAATCTTTTGTCGATTAAATTTACAGTTCTTATTTCTCCTGTTAGTCCGAACTTCTCCAATAAGAGTCAAATCTTTTGGTATGCTTACATTTTTAAAGCTTGATGCTACACAAGCAATTATTCCCAAATCTACTGCTGGTTCCGATATTTTTATTCCACTTACAACATTTAAGTATACGTCTTGATTTCCAAGCATAAATCCCGCTCTTTTTTCTAAAACAGCCATAAGCAATGTTAATCTATTATAATCAATACCATTTGCTGTTCTTCTTGGGAATCCAAAAACAGTTGGAGTTGTTAAAGCTTGAAGTTCAATAAGCAAAGGTCTGGTTCCCTCAATAGTTGCAACAATTGCAGAACCTGAGGGATTATCATCTCTTTCTGAAATAAGAATAGAAGAAGGATTTGTAATTTCAACCATTCCCTCATTTTGCATTTCAAACATTCCCACTTCATTAGTAGAACCAAATCTGTTTTTTACACCTCTTAAAATACGATATGAAAAATACCTTTCTCCTTCTAGATATAATACCGTATCTACCATGTGCTCTAATACTCTAGGTCCTGCAATATTTCCTTCTTTTGTTACATGTCCAATAATAATAGTTGTAATTTCATTTATTTTGCAAATTTTCATAAGCCTTGCCGTAATTTCTCTTACTTGACTAACCGTTCCAGCTGCAGAAGTAATTTCCTCAGAGTACATTGTTTGAATTGAATCTATTACAACAAGCTTTGGATTTAATTTTAAAATTGTCTCTTGAATTAAATCAATATCTGTTTCGCCTAAAAACATAATGTCATCATTGTTAATATTTAATCTATCTGCTCTTATTTTTATTTGTTGTGCTGATTCCTCTCCGTGAAATATAAAGTACCTTTCCTTCTCCTTGCATTTTATCACATAGTTGTAAAATAAGAGTTGATTTCCCGATGCCTGGTTCTCCACCAACTAAAATTAATGAACCTTTAACAATTCCTCCACCAAGAACTCTATCTAATTCATTTAATCCAGTTTTTACTCTAACTTCTTCTTTTCCTTTAACATCGCTTAGTTTTTCTGGAGTAGCATTTTTTAAATTATCAATTTTAGAAAAAGAAGATTTAGAATCCTTTGCAATCTTTTCTTCATAAAAGCAATTCCATTGTCCACATCCAGGACATTTTCCAAGCCATTTTGCAGATTCATATCCACATTCGCTACACACAAACACAGTTTTACCCTTAGCCACTATATTTCTTCCTTTCCTATTCAAAATCCAATTCTTAATTTAAAGGTAAAGTCAAGAATTAGATTCATCATTTAATGCATTTAGAACAAGTACAAACATTGCATGTGACCATCCAAGTCCATTAACCCATGCTGGATTTACACCGCAAATTATCAACTTGTTCTGCCAAAAGACCATTTTCTGAAGCAGTCTTCACAACAAAATCTAGACATTCCATAGCTTTATTTTTTTTATCAGCTTTAATATAATATAAAGCCATCCATAAAGTAGAAATAACCCATGGATTTTTTCCTCCATAATAATTATCTCCTTCAAATCTTAAATAGCCTCCTGTGTAAGTTCTTAAAGTCATATTTATTTTTTCTGCTAAATTTTTCGCACTTTTTTCAGACGTAGAAAGCAATCCAAATGGAACAAATATTCCAAGTAAACTAATATCCATCTTCTTATCTGTTAGATTTCTGTAGAAGATTTTTTGCTTTTCATCATAAAAATTATTTGTTATATATTTTTTTATTAAATGTTTATATTTCTCTAATTTTAACTTTCTATTTAAAACAATCTCTTGTTTTATACGATTAGAGTTATTATTTTTTTGTAACTCCTCATCCATATAGATCATAGCATCAAAAGCAGAAAAAATACTTGCAAGAGAATACAAATGAACTCCTTCATTCATCTCCCATAAATCATAACTTAAGTGCACTTCTATTTTATTTGTATTTTTATTTTTTAATTCAATCTCTTTTTTTACAGAATCTTCTTCATCAATCTCTAATAAATTTTCGATATACTTAAACAAAAACTCCACTGCGTTTTCACACATTTTTATACTTTGTTTTAAAAATTCTATATCTTTCTTAAATTTATAATGTTCGCATATTCCATATACAACACTTGCAGTTTCATCAATTTGATATCCCCAACAAGGAGCTAGATTTCCATTTGTGTAAAAACGCTGTTCCCACATTCCATTTTTACTTTGTGTATTTTTGCAAAATTTAATATAAAAATCTTTTGCTTCATTACACATTCCAAGAATATCTAATGCCTTTGTAATAAATACTGCATCCCTTGGCCAACAATAAGCATAACCACCAGACACTTTTCTTTCTTCATCAATTTCAGGTGCCGCAATTATTCCACCAGTTTCTGAATTAATTAATAGCGGAAATAATAAAATACTTCTTTTATATATTAAATCTAATTTTTCACTAAAATTACTTGTATCTAAGTTTATATGTTCCTTAACAAATTTTCTCCAATACTTTTTTATACTATCAATTTTTTTATCTACTTCAAATTTTCTGATTTTATCTATACTGTTTTCAATGTTTTCTTCAATTTTTGTTCCCTTATTTTCTTTCATGTATATAAAAAGCGTAAATTCTCTTTCTTCTCCTGGCTTTAAGCTTCCTAAATCATAGCTAATTGCAGAATTAGAAGACATTCCAATATAGTCTTTTCCACCAATTACACCACTTGCAAAATTTCTATTTACATCGTGTAGCTGATAGCTTGTTATTTTCTCTTTTGAAAAAATTCCAACTGAATAGTCATAATTATATTGTATTAATGTATCGTCAAAAATCCTTGCAGATATAGGATTATCTTGACTAGATAACATTTTTGAATTAATCAAAAAGTTAATTCTCAAATCTATATTATTTTCATTAATAAATTTAAATTTTTTTATTAATATATCATCTTTTATAGTTATAGCATCAATTTGACTTATCTTTAATTTAAAGTATTTGTTTTCAATTATAGTTTTTAATATATTAGTATCTTGTAAATATTGTTGATTATATACATTGTTTATATCTTCATGTAAATATATTATTTGTGAATCGTTTATCTTAAGTCCAATATGAAAATAATCAATAAATTGTCTAAAATCTACATTGGGGTAAAACACTCTTAATAATTCACCTTTTTTACTATAAGTTGCAAGCATTTTTTTATTACCAATTACTGCTTCATTATAAAATTTTTCCAACTTAATTTTCTCCTTCTCTTTTGTTTTATTTATTTTCTACTATTTTTACAATTTGCTTTTCTAACTCTTTCATTTTTTCATTTAAGCTTTCTATTTCTTCATCTTTTGCACTTTCTGTTAACATTTCTTCTTTCACGATTTCTTCCATGTCTTTTAGTTCTTCTTGTAATGTTTTCATTCTTTCTATAACTTGTAAACGTGTGTATTCAGATGCTTTTCTTGCTTTAACCTTATCAATTACATTTATTTCATCACTTAGCTCATATTTTTCTCCAAAATCAGGAATAGTCACAGAAATTTCAGTAGTTTCTTCTATTTTATCTTTTAAAACAACTTGACCTTCTGGTTCCCCGTGTACTAAGAAAATATGTTTTGGTTTATTTATAAATGAATAAACAAAATTTAATAACCATTCTTGATCAGCATGTCCAGAATATCCTTCAATATATTCAATTCTTGCATTAACTGCAATGTCTTCCCCAAAAATTTTAACTTGCTTTGCTCCATCTACAATCTTTCTTCCTAATGTTCCAGGTGCTTGGTAACCTACAAATAAAATTGTACTATTTGGATTCCATAAATTATGTTTTAGGTGATGTTTAATACGTCCTACTTCGCACATTCCACTTGCTGAAATAATAATAGATGATTCATTCTTTTCATTTAATTCTTTAGATTCATCTGCTGTTCTTGTGAATTTTAGTCCTGGAAACTCTAAAGGATTATCTCCTGATTTTATAATCTCTTGTGTTTCATCATCAAATAAGTCCATATTTTCTTGAAATACTTCTGTTGCCGAAATTGCAAGTGGACTATCTACATACACTGGTGTCCTCATTAAAGTTTTATATTCTCTTTCAAATTCCTCATCATGTTTTACATCTTTTAAATTATTAATTTCATATAAAATTTCTTGTGTTCTGCCTACAGCAAAAGATGGAATTACTACTGTTCCGCCTTTATTTAATGTTTCTGAGACAATTCTTAGAAAGTCTTGAGCTTTTTGATCATTTTTCAAATGTAATCTATTTCCATAAGTTGATTCCATAACCAAATAATCTGCTGACTCTATCATTGTTGGAGAAGATAAAAGTGGAATATCATTATTTCCAATATCTCCTGAAAAAACAGTTTTTATCTGTTTTCCATCTTCATTTACCCAAACTTCAATAATAGCTGAACCAAGCATATGACCTGCATCATTAAATCTTACACTTATATTTTCATCAATTTGTATTATTTCATCATATTTTACCGGTCTAAAAATTTCAAGTGACTTTGCGGCTTCTTCGGCTGTATATAATGGTGGAAGTTCTTTTTGGCCCTTTCTTTTTCTTTTTTTATTTTTCCATTCTGCTTCCATTTCTTGAATGTGTCCACTATCTGGTAACATAATTGCGCATAAGTCGCATGTAGCTTTTGTAGCAATTATTTTGTTTCTATACCCTTCTTTATATAATTTAGGTAATCTTCCTGAGTGATCTATGTGTGCATGTGTTAATAGGACAAAATCAATTTCGTCTACATTAAATAAAAAAGGCTCTTCGTTTTTAAGTTCATCTTTCGCTTGTCCTTGATACATTCCACAATCTACTAAAAATTTTTTTCCTGCTGCTTCAACTAAAAAGTTGGAACCAGTTACTGTTTTTGCTGCACCTAAAAATGTAATATTCATTTTATAAATCATTCCTTTCTGTCTAATCTTTTATATAATTAATTTTACTTTTTTCTTTTTTGTATTAATTTCGTTAGAAGCTAAATCTAACTCCCCTTCTAATATATTACCATCATAAAATTTAATATTATAATTATCAGTTTCCTTAAATATATGCAAACTTATATTTTCAAGTGTAATAACTCTTGTTTGAAGTATCTTTTTAAAGATTGCTACACTAGATAAATCATCATTAAATATTTTTTCTATAGCTTTTAACTCTTCTGCTTTTCTTATTAATTCTTTTAAAACTTGCAATATTGAACTTTTCAATTTAGATGAATTTATTATTTTATAATTCTTTTTATATCTTAAAAGGCAATAATATCTAAAATCATATATTAAAAATATAACTTTCTTTTTTTCTTGAATTTTATTTATTTTTTCACTAAAGCACTTTAAAAATTCCTCTTGTAGCTTAATTATGTTTTTTTCTATATTGTTCTTCTTATCTTCCTTAATATTTAATTCATCAAAAAACTTCAAATCATTTTCTAATTCTTCTTTATGTTTTATGTACTCCATTGGTTCAACTAGTTTATTATAATCCTTCATTTCATTCAAAAGTTTCTCTCTTTTTTCTTCATAAATATCTGCAAGTTCACTAATTGAAAATATTTTTTTATTTTTCGGTAATTTACTATTTCTTTCTTCAAATTCAATTCTTAAAGCAGTAATATCATTTAATAATTTATCAATTTCTCGTATATTATCTGTTATATCTTTCTTTTTACTTGCAATATATTCTATTAATTGTTCTTTATCACTAATTTTTTCAAGTTCTTGTGCTAGTGGATTATAATGTTCATATAATTTTTCTTTATATTCTTTATCATTATTTGCTTTTAATATTACTGCAATTTGAGAAAAATTGTATAAAAGATCGGCTACTATTTCCTGATTATATTTACTTTCTAATTTTTCTTTTATTTTATCTATCTTCTTTTCTGCTAATAGGATTTCCTGCATATCATCATATCCTAATAGCATAAGTAAATTCTGATATATTAGATTATATTGAATTTCCTCAGTAGTATTTAGCGAATCTGTCCATGACCAACCATTAAAATCTCTAATTGCTTCTTGGTAATTATAGCTATTACCTCTTTGTAATAAATCTACTATAGCACATTCTCTTAAATCATCCTTATCATATTTAATAATAGCAAGTTCAAATAAGCAATAAAGCAATAATACTTCATTTGGGAAACATTGAATACTCCCACTTTCTTTATCGATTTTATATTCAATTTCGTTTCTTTTTCCCTTTGGTTTTATAATTTTAATTTCATTGCAATATCGTTTTATTGTATCTGAAATTTTTTTTATAAACTCTTCTCTTGATGGCATTTGCTTTTTTACATTATAATAATCTTGATAAGCATTTTCTATTTTATAAAACATGCTAAGTATTAGGCTTTGTACATCGCCGTCAAAGCCCTTTTCATCTAAAATAGCTTCTAATTCTTCATTATAATCTTTCATATTTAAGTTCAATCTTGAAAATCTATTATCTTTTTTCTTCAAAACAACTCTCCTAACCGCCATATGGAATTACGCTTTTGCATTTTGCATTTTCAATTCTTCCCATCGCTCTTTACTCATTAGTACTTCTCTTGGTTTACTTCCTTGATAGCCAGAAATAACTCCTCTTTCCTCCATCTGATCAATAATTCTTCCTGCTCTTGCATATCCTACTTTAAATCTTCTTTGTATAAAAGAAGTAGAGGCTTGTCCTGTTTCTACAACTGTATCTATTGCTTCCATTAAAAGTGGATCAGTGTTATCTTCCTCATCCTGTTCTTGTAAATCTTTATCTGAATTATTATTTGCATTTTCAATTTTATCTATTATATCTTCTCTATAAGTTGTTTCTCCTCCATTTGCTTTAATAAAATCAACAATCTTTTCAACCTCTTTGTCTGAAACAAATGCTCCTTGAACTCTAACTGGCTTTGGTGCCCCAGATGGATAAAATAGCATATCTCCTTTTCCTAAAAGCTTCTCTGCACCAACCATATCTAAAACTGTTCTAGAATCTACTTGTGATGAAACTGCAAAAGAAATTCTAGAAGGAATATTTGCTTTAATAATACCTGTAATAACATCAACAGATGGTCTTTGTGTTGCAATAACTAAGTGCATTCCAGCTGCTCTTGCCATTTGAGCAAGTCTACAAATTGCATCTTCAACATCTTTTGGTGAACACATCATTAAATCTGCAAGTTCATCTATTATTATAACAATTTGTGGTAATTTTTCAGCTCCGCCCTCTTTTACAATTGCTTCATTATATCCTTTTATATCTCTAACATTTTTGCTTGCAAACAGGCTATATCTATTAACCATTTCTTGTACCGCCCATGCTAAAGCTCCTGCTGCCTTTTTTGGATCTGTTACAACTGGAATTAGCAAATGTGGTATTCCATTATATATTGAAAGTTCTACAACTTTTGGATCAACCATTACAAGCTTTACTTCACTTGGCTTTGCTTTGTAAATAATGCTTGTTATTAAAGTGTTAATACATACACTTTTTCCTGAACCCGTCGAACCTGCAATAAGAACATGTGGCATTTTTGCAATGTCTGTTATAACTTCTTTTCCAGCAACATCTTTTCCAAGTGCAAATGCTAGATTTGATTTATGACTATAAAATTCTTCTGTATCTATAATATCTCTTAGATGTACTATTTCATTTTCTTTATTTGGCACTTCAATTCCAACTGCCTGTTTTCCTGGAATTGGAGCTTCAATTCTTATTGTTTCAGCTGCTAAATTTAAAGCTATATCATCTGCTAAATTTGCAATTTTACTTACTCTTACTCCTTCTGCTGGTTTTAACTCATATCTTGTAATTGCAGGTCCAACAGATACATTTTCAACTTTAGCTGAAACTCCAAAACTATACAATGTTTTTTGTAATTTTGACGCTGTATCTGTTACAGCTTTTTTTCCACCTTTTATTCCTTTTTTCTCTCCTTCACTTAGTAGTGTTATTGGTGGGAATTCATAATTTTCATCTTCTACAGTTAATGTATGTTCTAGTTGCAGAACTTCCTTTGTTTTTTCTTCTTTTGTCTCTTGCTCTTTTTTAAATAAATTCTCTTCTATATAGTCTGGTGCCTGATTTGTAGCAGAACCATTATCACTTCCAATTGGGACAATATCATTCTTTCCATGCTTAAATTTTTTTAAAAATCCCTTTTCTTCTTCGTCCTCTTCATCTAAATTTATTGTTAATTGATCCACTTCTAAAGCTTTTCTTCTTTTTTCTTCTTCTTCCCTTTGTTTTCTTTCTCTTCTAGTTTCTTTAATCGGAGTAGGAACAGAATTATCTTCTTCCACATTATAAATTTTATTTCCTCTATTATTTGCCTTTTTTTCTGCTTTTTCTTTTAATATTAATTCCTTCTTCTCATTTTTCCTTTCTTCTATATCATATAAAAATTCTGATATAAATTCACTTGGTTTAAATCCAAATATAAATACTATAAACACTATAGCAAGTCCTAATGCTAAAATTACTGTTCCTAGTGTTCCAAGTAATTTAATAAATGGAAACGCAACTAAAATACCTATAACCCCACCGTCCAACATTTCTTTGGCCTAATTTATATGCATTTCCGCATTAATTCTCCAAATTCCTGATCTGGATTTATATTTCCAATTGAAATTTGATAAATACTTAAGACTGCTGCTATACAAAGTAGTACTCCTCCGTACTGTGTTAATTTAGAAGTAAAATACTTCTTATCATCATAAGCTAAATAAATTGCAATTCCAAATGTTCCAATTGGAATTATATATTTCATAAGTCCACATATTCCACCTAACATTGGGCTTAAATTTGCACCAATATATCCTGATTCTGTATATATCAAAACAGCAAGTAATATGCTAATTACAATCATAATAACAATAGCAATGTCTTCATTCATTTTCTTTTGTTTCTTAACATTTTTGGTTTTATTTTTTGTTTTTGCTTTTGCCAATTTAATGTCTCCTCCTCTATACGTGTTTGCTTTTTCATTCTATCATATAACTTATTTTTTTTCCATAAAAAAATAAGAAATCGAAAATTTATTTTGCAAAAACAATTGCTAAAATTTCGATTCCTATTTTGTATTTATTGAAGCTCTTTTCTGTTATTTTTTATAATATTTAATGCATCTTCTAATGCCACTTCTAATCCTGCAAGCATATTGTCTGCGTAATCTTTTGTTCCTTTTGAAATTTCTCTTGACATTTCATTTGCAGTTTCTATTATCTCTGCTTTCTTTTCATATGCTTTTCTAGTAATTTCATGTTCATCAATCATAGCAATAATTCTATTTTCTGCTTCTTTTACAACGTCGTCTGCTTCCTTTTGTGCTTCTTCCAGAATTCTTTGTCTTTCTTCTTTTACCCATTTTGCTTGTTTTAATTCATCAGGCAATTTTAAAATAATTTCTTTTATAATTTCCAAAGCCTCTTCTTTATCAACAATACATTTTGAAGAAAAAGGTACTCCTTTGCTATTTTCTAATAAATCTTCTAATGTTTCTAATAACGTAAATATTTCCATTATCTAAAGCCCCTTTCGATTTAAAAATAATAAACTAACACGTCCATATTTTCTGCAGTCACTTAACATTATTCCCAGTGCTTCTAATTTTTCTTTTTCTCTTTGTTCTTGATCTGTTTCAATTATGATACTTGATTGCTCATTTAGTAAGTTTAAATCTATTAATTTTTTCACTGCATCTACCGCTAAATCTGCCTCATATGGAGGATCTATAAATGCAATATCAATTTTTTCGTTTATTTTTTTTAGTTCTTCTAAGCACTTTTTATAGTCTTTATTCATTACAGTAGCAAGTTTCGTTAGTCTTGTTTTTTCAAGATTTTTGTTTATCATTTTTATTGCCTCTTGAGATTTATCACACAAATATGCTTTTTTAGCTCCCCTACTTAAAAATTCTATTCCAATTGCTCCACTACCAGAGAATAAATCTAATACAGTTGCTTCCTGTATTTCGTTTTTTATTATATTAAACAAGGATTCCTTAACTCGATCTAAAGTAGGTCTTGTTTGTTTGCTTTCAATTGTATTTAATTTCGTTCCTCTTGCACTACCACTTATTACTCTCATATAACTCCTTATTATATATTACTATTTTATATTTTTTTGTTCATATGTCAATACAATTTACCAAATTGTAACATACATTTAACAAGATTGTAATAATATTGTTTTTTTGTAACATTTGTATTATATACCATTTTATACATTTTTTCAATAAAATAAAAAGAAGTCATGGCAAAAATAACTTCTTTTTATATTTATATCTTACGTATCATTTAATTAATTATCTTTTTTCATATCTTTAATTAGCTCTAATTGAGAGATTAAAAGTGACTCCATTTTTGCTTTGTAAATATCAAATTGTTTTTCAACATCTTCTAATTCTTTTTTTCTGATTGCGATGTTTTGAGTTAATTCATCTACAGACTTTCTTGCAGAGCCTTCTGCTTCTTTTACAATTTGATCTGCTTGTTGTTTAGCTAAGCTTTTTACTTCATCTGCTGCTGATTGAGCCATAACTAGTGTATTTTGAAGTGTTCCTTCTATAGTTTTATAATGTTGAATACTTTTTTCAAGTTCATCTATCTTCTTTTTTGACTCTGAAGATTCTTTATACATTTTTTCATATTCAACTGTTAATTGATCTAAGAAGTCGTCAACCTCTTCTACACTATATCCATTCATTATTTGCTTTGAAAATTTTTTATTTTCTATATCTAATGGTGTAATCATATTTATTCCTCCTATTTTTCTGCATGAAGGCAATACTTTCTAGTTGTTAGAATTATTTCTAATCCATGAAACAGAAAGTTTATTTTTTATTTCTTCTCTTGCCATATCATTTGTAATATCATAATTATATGGTGCAATTAAGAAAATGGAGTTTGATACTTTTTGTATATGTCCATCAAGTGCGTGTACTGCTCCACTAATTACATCAATAATACGTCTTGCAACATCTTTATTTACATATTCTAAATTTACAATCACTGATTTTTTTTCTTTCAATAAATCACATATACCTTCTGATTGTTCAAATGATGTTGGTTGTGATATAACCATTTTTACTTGTTGCATTTGAGGCATACTAACAATTTTATTGCTACGTTTACCCCATATTTTTCTATCATCTATCTCTTCTTCTTGATTGTATTCTTCCTCATCATTGTAAACTTCTTCATCTTTTTCTACTTCTGGGTCCATTCCAAATAAATTCCATACCTTGTTCATAATAGCTCCTGCCATTTTTCTAACCTCCCAATTTTCATACTCGTCCTTAGTATTCTAAATTTGATATTAGTATCTAACTTTTTTTTCTATTTGTCAATACTTTTTGCAATCTTGTAATAATATTTTAATATTATTGTAATATTATTGTAATATTTGACATTATCTAATGTTTTTTATTATTTCATTTGTTGGTTCTAAGACTAACTGATCATATAAAGAAATTGACTTTCTATTTGATATTTGATTATTATCTATACCAAGTTCCTGAAGTTCCTTGGTTGTGTAATTTTTTACAATAGAATAGTTGTTGTTGTTTCTTAATACATTAACATATATTTTTTCATAATATCCTGCTCTATTTCTAACAACATAAGATATATTATTTTCATCTTTGAGTATTGCTGAATTTGGAACTTTTAAGCCTTTATCACTCCACCAAATAATATCAAAAGCAATTTTTCGATAACTAATTAATTCTTCAACATAATTTTCTAATCCAAATACTAATAAAACACCATTATCCTCTTCTACAGAAATATATTCAACTGTTGCTGTAGTTTCTTTGCTATTTGGCAATCTTATTTTTACTTTATCACCTATCTTTGCTTCTTTTGCTTTGTCAGATTTTATATAACATGCCAAATAACATTTAAAGTTATTAATTACTTTTCCCTTTTCTTCGCTTGTAGCAATTACTTGACTAGTCTTTAATTTCAAGTCATCTAAAAACTTTTTATTTAACTTTGAAAATCCATCTACAGAAAGTACATCTTCTAGTCCATCAACTCTATACGATACAACTCCACTTTTTGGAGCCGTTACATATTCTGCACCTTCATTAAGTTTATTTTCATAACTTGTTCTTTCGTCTATTAGTTTTTTTATGTATGAGCCTGATGGACTTTTTTCACCAGCTATCTTAGCTTTTTTGGTAATATATGTATTAATGTCTTTTTTATATTCTTTAATCTTTTGAATATCATTTTGCTCATATATATCTACTAACTTTTGTTCAATTTGGCTTTCTAAGAGTTTTATATCACTTGAAAAAAGTGTATTATCTTTGCTCATTGCATCTTGTATTTTTACATCTAAATCTTTTATTTTTTTAGTCAAATCTTCTTCATTATTTGAGTAATATCTAAATATAGATTCTCCTTTTGCAACTTTATCTCCTTCTGATTTGATTTGAGCTATACCATTTTTATAATTATTACCTTCAACAATAGTTTCATCTCTAATAATGTAGCCCTCAGTTGATTCTTCGAATGTAATTTCACCATTTTCAACAAAAAAATTATCAACTGGATTTCCTATTAGCTTATATACAACAATAATTGAATATACTATTATGGCAAATAATAATATGCTTATAATTATTTTTCTTTTATTTATGATATTTTTTTTGGTAACTTCTTCATTTGTTTTCACTTTAAAACCTCCAAAATTATATCTATATTTTTTTGTAATTCTTCTTTATTTTCTACTCCTTTTAGCCATATAATTTCTTTATTTCTTCTAAACCATGTCATTTGTCTTTTGGCATATCTTCTTGTTTCCATTTTTATTTTTTCTATCATCTCTTCCTTTGTTAATATGCCATCTAGATATTCTTTAACTTCTTTATAACCAAGTCCTTGCATAGCAGTTGGAAAACTATTGTACTTTATAATAATTTCTTCAACTTCCTTTATAAGTCCTTGCTTTATCATGTTATCTACTCTCGCATTTATTCTATTATATAGCTTTTCTCTTTCTGTTTCAATTCCAAATATAGTAAATTCATATGGATTTTCTTTTTCTCTAGATTCAATTTCTAATTGAGTTTTAGTTTTTCCAGTAGCTTTATATAATTCTAATACTCTAAAAATTCTTTTTTTATCATTATGACTTATTTTTTTCATTGCTTCTTCGTCTATACTTTTAGCTTTTTGATATAAATATTCAAGTCCTTCACTTTCAGCAATTTTGTCTAACTCTTTTCTATAATTTAAATCTGTGTTAATTTCATTATATTCAATTCCTTTTACCACAGAATCAATATAAAGTCCTGTTCCTCCAACTATAATTGGAACTTTTTTATTTTTTAGAATTTCTTCTATTGCATTTATTGCGTCCTTTTTATAATCTGCAACAGAATATCTCTTTTCTGGTGATACATAGTCCATTAAATAATGTTTTATTCCATCTTGTTCTTGAATAGTTGGTTTTGCTGTTCCAATATTCATATCTTTATAAATCTGCATAGAATCTGCTGAAACAATTTCACCATTTATTTTTTTAGCAAGTTCAATTGATAAAGCAGTTTTTCCTGAAGCAGTTGGACCGCATATTACAATTATTTTTGGTTTATTCATTTTCGTACATCCTTTATTTATAATCTTCGTGAGAATTTCTTTTCAATTTCTGATTTTGACATTCTTATTGCTGTTGGTCTTCCATGTGGACATGTAAAAGGATTTGGAAGCACTAATAGCTCTTTCATAAGTTCATCTACTTCCTCACGAGTAAGTGCCATATTAGCTTTTACTGCAGCTTTACATGCTACTGTTGCAATAAACCTTTCTTCTATTTCTTGCTTTGCTGTTCGTGCAACTGTATTTATTTCATCTAGAGTTTCTAGAAATAATTCCCTTGTTTCTAAATCGATACAAACATTTGGAACACCAGTTAGTTTTATTGTATTTTCTCCAAACTCTTCTAATGTAAATCCAGCTTTTTCGAAAAGTTCCATATTATCTTTAGCAATTCCCATCTCTTTATGAGTTAGTGTTATAATGTCAGGTAATAACATAAGTTGAGATTCTTTTGGTCCATCACTATAATAATTTTTCTTAATTTTTTCATACATAATTCTTTCATGCGCCGCATGTTGGTCGATTATATATAGTTCTTTTTCCATTTCAATTATAATGTAAGTAGAAAATGCTATTCCTATAAATTTATAATTTGGTATACTGTTTATATTATTTTTTGTAAATAGACTCATATTTTCTGTATTTGCATCATCAAAATGGTATTCTTCTGCATCTTCATTTAATTTGTTATCTTCTTGCACATTTTCCTCTATTGGTAATCTACCAAACATCTTTGCATACATCTCATCAAAGTTCTTTTCATCTGGTTCCATACTATTTTCTTCAAGTTTATGAACTTTTTCCATAATATTATTTAAATCGCTCTTATTTTCTATAGGTTTTATAGATTCTTTATTTTCTATTGTTTCTATATTTTCTTTATCTGTTTTTATATTTTCATCTATATTTTTTATTTCATTTATGTTTTCTTCTTTATTTTCTCTATTTCGAAAAATTTCTTCTATTGGATTACTTTTTACACCACTTATTTCCTCATCTTCTTTACTCATTTGTGAATTTTTAATCTTTTTAAATAAACTACCAAAAATTGGTGTAGTATTATCTTTAGATTTAGTAACTTCGGTATTATATATCTGTTTAGGTTCTTGAATATTAGTTTTCTTTGTTATATCAATATTTTTTATTTTTTCCGCTTCTGAAACCAAATCTTCTTTTAGTAAAGTTTCTTTAATTGAATGATAAATAGCCTTAAATACTTTACTTTCTTCTTCAAAACGAACTTCTAATTTTGCAGGATGAACATTTACATCAACTTTATGTGGATCTACACTTATGTTTAATATTAAAAATCCAAACTTTCCAATTGTAATCATTCCTTTAAATCCCTGCTCAGCCGCACTTGTTAATGCTTTATCTTTAACATATCTTTTATTAACAAAAAATAGTTGATTGCTTCTATTTGAACGAGAGATTATAGGTTTTCCAACCACACCCGTAACTTTAATGTCTTCATATGTATAGTCAACATTTAAACAGTTTTCTGCAATATCCTTTCCATATATATTATATATAACAGTTTTCATGTCGTTATTCCCCGATGTTTGAATTACTGTCTTTCCTGAATTTATTAGTCTTATAGCAATGTTTGGATTTATAAGTGCAATTCTAGTTACAGCATCTTCTATATACCCAAATTCTGTAAAGTCCTTTTTTAAAAATTTATATCTTACAGGTGTATTGAAAAATAAATTTTGTACAGTTATAGTTGTTCCTTTTGGGCATCCTATCTCTTCATTACTAATAACTTTTCCACCTTCTACTACCACTTTTCGTCCAATATCACTTGACTCAGTTTTAGATACCAGTTCAACTCTTGCAATTGCTGCAATACTTGCTAATGCCTCACCTCTAAATCCCATAGATTTTACTGTTTCTAAATCTTTGGCTTGTCTTATTTTACTTGTAGCATGTCTTTCAAATGCTATTTCCATATCATCTGGCATAATACCTTTTCCATTGTCTGTGATACGTATATAAGATATTCCGCCATTTTTAATCTCTACAGTTATGTTGGTTGCTCCAGCATCTATAGAGTTTTCTATTAATTCTTTTACAACTGATGCTGGTCTTTCAATTACCTCACCTGCGGCAATTTGGTTTATTGTTAGTTCATCTAATAATACTATATTTCCCATTTTTCTACCTACTTTCGTTCTCTTATATTACTTTCTTTCTGAGATTATATCATTGTTTTGTTTGTTTTGTATAGATTTATTTTATACTTTTTTTATTATTTTGTATGTAAATCTTTTTTACTTTTTTAGTTCTATTTCTATTTTTTTGTCTTCTTTTAAATCTATTTTACTATATTTTACATGGCAGCAATCGAAAAGCTTTCTTGATGCAATATTATTTTCTGAATCGGCATATTTGTTGCTTAAATAAACCACTTCTTTTATTCCAGATTGAATTATAATTTTAGCACATTCATTACAAGGAAATAAATCTACATATATCTTTGCATTTTCTAAATCTTTTTTACTTCCTCTATAATTTAAGATAGCATTCAGCTCTGCATGACATACATATGGATATTTTGTTTCTAAATTTTTTCCAACTCTTGCCCATGGAAATTCATCATCATTAAATCCATTTGGAGCACCATTATATCCAATTGATAAAATTCTATTATCATTACTAACAATACAAGCACCTACCTGTGTTGAAGGATCCTTACTTCTCATGGCTGACAATTTCGCAATTGCCATAAAATATTCTTCCCAACTTATGTAATTATCTCTTTTTCTATTTAAATTATTTTCCATATAAATCCCCTCTCTATCATCTTTTATATAAGTAATTTTATCCACTATACCATAAATATGCATTTTCTTCTAGTTCAAATTTAAAAACAATGTAACACTTTTATCTATATAAGAATAATATATACCATACAAAAGAACAAGAAAAAAAGTTCTTTATAGGAGGTAGACATATGGGAAATTGTTGTAACTGTGGTAATAGTGAAATCTTATGGTTCATTATTCTATTTTTACTACTTTTCTGCAGCTGTGGTAACAACTCTTGCTGTGATAACAACTGTGGATGTGGTTGCTAAAAATCCTTATCCTTAAAAGAAAAGTAACTTTGTACATTTGAAAGGGGGGAAATTTATTATGCCAGAAAATAGAGGTTGTGGATGCGGTTTCGGTTTTGGAGATGACTGCATTTGGATAATTATAATATTAATATTAATATGCTGCTGTTGCGGTGGTAACAGAGGATGTTGCTAATTAAATACCTTTTGTTAGTTTAACATATTAAAAGTAAAGGAATTGGGTACTTTTCCTTTACTTTTTTCTTAAATTTGAAACAATTTTTTCAAGATTTTCTAGTAAATAATCTATGTCATCTTTGCTATTTTCCTTTCCTATTGTAATTCTTAAAGTTCCATATGCAAGTTCTTTTGAAAGTCCAATTGCCATTAAAACATGCGATGGTTCATCAAGCCCTGAACTGCAAGCAGAACCACTAGAAGCACAAATTCCTTTTTCATCTAATTTTAATAATAATTCTTCTCCTTCAATTCCTGCAAATGAAATATTTGCATTTCCTGGAAGTCTATTTGTAATATGTCCATTTATTTTTATCATTGGAATTCTTGCATTTGCTTCTTTAATAAAATAATTTCTTAATTTTGTTATATGCTCATTATAATCATCAAAATTCCTGTACACAAGTTCTATTGCTTTCCCAAGTCCAACTATTCCTGCGACATTCTCTGTACCTGCCCTTTTATCTTTTTCTTGATGGCCTCCATCTTGTAATTTTTCAAATTCAATTCCATCTTTTATATATAAAGCCCCCATACCTTTTGGACCATAAAACTTATGCGCAGACATTGATAATAAATCTATATTTAATTTTTCAACATCTATCTTAACATTTCCTACAGCCTGAACCGCATCAGTATGAAAAATTACATTATGTTTTTTTGCAATATTTCCTATTTCTTGAATTGGTTCAATAGTCCCAATTTCGTTGTTAGCAAACATTATTGTTATTAAAATTGTTTTATCTGTAATTGCATTTTCTAGCTCTTCTAAATTAATAACTCCCATTTCATTAACATTTAAATAAGTAACTTCAAATCCCTGCGTTTCAAGTTTTTTGCATGTGTTTAAGACTGCTGGATGTTCAATTTTGCTTGTAATAATGTGATTTCCCCTATTTTTATTTGCATATGCAATTCCTTTTACCGCAAGATTATCACTTTCACTACCACAAGAAGTAAAGTAAATTTCTTTTTTATTGCAATTTATGGCTCTTGCAACCTTTTGTCTTGATTCCTCTTGAGCTCTTTTGGCTCTTCTTCCAATTGTATATAGTGATGATGCATTTCCAAATTCAATTCCAAAGTATGGAATCATTTCTTTTATTACTTCTTCACTTACTGCTGTTGTAGCAGCATGGTCAAAATATCTAAAACTCATAAAATTACCTTCTCTTTAAATTAAATTTATTATTATTATATTTTTAACTATGCTATATTATGCAAAAAATGTACATTATATATATTAAATATCTCTATTTTCATAATAAATAAAAAAGAATAGCAAATATACTACTCTTTTCATTAATTTATCTTGCTTCTGCCCATCTAAGCATTCTTATATTTTTATATGTATCTAAAACTTGTTTATACTTTAAATATTCTTCTTCCCAAACTTCGTTTGGAACCCTTTCAAAAGCACTAAAAACTTTTTCTGCTTCTGATAAAAAAACAATTTGTTCTTGTGCATTCATTTTATCATACATTTTAGATAAACGATATAATCTATCTAAAATATCATTTGCTTCAATAAAAGTCCAAAAATCTTTTACATGCATTCCTGCAAGTTTAATTTGCATAACTGCAAAGGCAATAAGTGCTACAATTATAAAAATTAAAATATATATTATTGTCGCTAATACATTCATAAGAATCACCTTCTTTTTAATATAGTTATATTATACCAGTTTTGTAACATTTTTGCAACCTTTTTGTAATATAATTGTAATATTCAATTTTAGATTTTTTGATACTTTTTAATATTTTTGTGATATAATTATACTTTATAAATATTATTTCAAAGGAGATATTCTTATGGATAGATATGAAACAACTAAAAGAGCCGGTATATTAGGTATTATTGGCAATATTTTTTTACTAATTATTAAATCAATTGTTGGATTTCTAAGTCATAGTCAATCTATGATTGCAGATGCGGCAAATAGCGCTGGTGACATATTTGCTTCATTAATGACCTTTATTGGAAACAAAATAGCTAGTGAGCCTAGAGATGAAAACCATAATTTTGGACATGGTAAAGCAGAATATATCTTTTCATTATTTATAAGTATATCAATGATATTTGTTTCTTTAAAATTGCTTTATGACTCTATATGTTCCTTGATTTATGAAAATCACTTTACTCCATCTTGGTTTTTAATTGCTGTATGTATAATTACAATAGTTGTAAAGCTATGTTTATACTTATATACTAATGCCTTATCAAAAAAATATGATAATATTTTATTAGATGCAAACAAGAAAGACCACCGCAATGACTGTATTGTTACAACATTTACATTGGCTTCAATTTTGCTTAGCTATGCAAACATTTATTGGTTTGATGGAATTGTTGGTATTGGAATATCATTATGGATTTGTTATACTGGAATTAAAATTTTTATTGATAGTTTTAATGTATTAATGGACATATCATTAGACAGTAAAACTAATGACTTAATTCTGGATCTAGCTCATGCTTATAAGGATATAAAAAAAGTTGACACTATTTCTAGTGCTCCTGTTGGATATCAGTATGTTGTTGTTCTTACAATATATGTTGATGGAAATATGACAACATTTAAAAGCCATAAATTAGCTGACGACTTGGAAAATGATATAAATAAATTAGATAAAATTTATAAAGCAATTATACATGTACATCCATTGATAGAAAACACAAATTAAAAGAGGCCACTTTTTAATAGCCTCTTTTATTTGTGTTTTCTATCGCTTTCATTATTTTGCGATTATATCAATTTTATCATTTTTAGCAACAGCTTTTACAGTTTCCCCTGGTTTTACAATTCCATCTAAAATTGCTTCTGCAATTCTATCTTCTAACATGCTCTGAATTGCACGTCTTAAAGGTCTTGCGCCATAGTTTGTATCTATACCTTTCTTTAAAATTAATTCTTTAACAGAATCATCTATTTCTATTTTCATATTTTGCTCATTTAATCTTTTTTGTACTTGTTTTAGCATTATATCTATAATTTGTTTTATTTCCTCATCAACAAGTTTATGAAATACAATTATCTCATCAATACGGTTAATAAACTCTGGTCTGAACTCCTTTTTTAATTCTGTTAAAACTTCTTTTTTAACATTTTCATATTCTTTATCGGCTGCTTCTTTGTCACTTTTTGCTTCTGTAAATCCAAGCATTTTTTTATCTGTAATTGCTCTTGCGCCAACATTCGAAGTCATTATAATAACTGTATTTTTAAAATTAACAGTTCTTCCTTGACTATCTGTTAATCTACCATCTTCTAGAATTTGAAGTAACATATTCATTACATCTGGATGTGCTTTTTCAATTTCATCAAATAAAATAACAGCATATGGTTTTCTTCTTATTTTTTCTGTTAATTGTCCGCCTTCGTCAAAACCAACATATCCTGGAGGTGAACCAATTAATTTAGACACAGAATGTGATTCCATATATTCAGACATATCAACTCTGATCATAGCATCTTCATTTCCAAATAAATTTTCTGCAAGTGCTTTAGATAGCTCTGTTTTACCTACACCTGTTGGTCCTAAAAATAGAAATGAACCAATTGGTCTATTCGGATCCTTTAGTCCTACCCTTCCTCTTCTTATTGCTTTTGCTACTGCTTCTACCGCCTCTTTTTGACCAATTACTCTTTCATGAAGTGCACTTTCTAAGTTTTTAAGTTTTTCATTTTCATCTTGTGTTATTTTCTTTACAGGAATTTTTGTCCAACTAGAAATAACCTCTGCAATATCTTCTTTGGTAAGTGTTGTAACACTTCTATTATTTTTATTTTCCCATTTTTGTTTGTCTTTTTCTAGCTTTTCTTTTGCTTCTTTTTCTTTATCTCTTAATTTAGCTGCCTTTTCAAAATCTTGAACTCTAATTGCCTCATCTTTTTCTTTTTCATATTCAGTAATTTTTTCTTCTAATTCCTTTAAATTTTCAGGTCTTGTATATGTTCTCATTTTTACCCTAGATGAAGCTTCATCAATTAAATCTATTGCTTTATCTGGCAAAAATCTATCATTAATATATCTTACTGACAAGTTAACAGCTGCATCAATTGCCTCATCTGTAATCTTTACATTATGATGTGCTTCATATTTATCTCTAAGTCCTTCTAGAATTCTAATTGTATCTTCTTTACTAGGTTCTTGTAGATTTACAGGACTAAATCTTCTTTCTAAAGCAGCATCTTTTTCAATATATTTTCTATATTCATTTAGTGTTGTTGCACCAATTAATTGTATCTCTCCTCTTGCTAAAAGTGGTTTTAAAATATTGGCTGCGTCAACAGCACCTTCTGCAGAACCAGCACCAACAATAGTATGAATTTCATCTATAAATAAAATAACATCTCCTGCTTTTTTTACTTCATTCAATGATTTTTTTATTCTTTCTTCAAAGTCGCCTCTATATTTAGCACCTGCAACCATACTTGAAATGTCCATACTAACAACTCTTTTATTTTTTAACATTTCTGGAACATCTTCTTGCACAATTTTTTCTGCTAAGCCTTCAACTACTGCTGTTTTTCCTACACCTGGTTCTCCAATTAAACATGGATTGTTTTTAGTTCTTCTTGATAAAATTTGAATTACTCTTTCTATTTCATCATTTCTACCAATTACAGGATCAAGTTTTCCTTCTCTTGCTTGTTTAGTTAAGTCTGTTCCAAATTGATTTAAAGTATTTGTTGAATTATAACTTCCGAATCCTTTTTTATCGTTTTGTTTTACATCTCCAGATTGCTCATCTTCATTTATTATCTTTACAATTTCATTATATAATTTTTGTGGATTAACATTTAAATCCATCATAATTCTAACTGCAATGCTATCTCCTTCTAGCATAATTCCTATTAATAAATGTTCTGTTCCAATATATTCTGAACCAAGTTTTCTAGCTTCACGAAAAGCATTTTCAATAACTCTTTTAGTTCTTGGTGTAAAACCAATAGCTGAATTTTTACCATCTACTGGAACACTACCTATTAATTCTTCAATTTCGGCTTCTATTTTCTCTGGTGAAATGTCTTGATTTTCTAAAACTTTGCTTGCAACACCAGTTCCTTCTTTAGAAAGTCCATATAATAAATGTTCTGTTCCAATATAGTTGTGACCAAATTCATTTGCAATATCACTTGCAATTTCAATTGCTTTTTCTGCTCTATTTGTAAATTTATATGTCATAAAATCCCCTCCTTTATTTTTCATTTATAATTTGTTTTATAACCTCTGCTCTTTTTATATCTCTTTCATAAGTGTTTAATTGTTTGTTAAAATATTTTTGCATATTTCCTGGTTTTGTATATAGTAATAATTTATTTACTTTAAAATCCTCAAGTTCTTTTATAATACCTAAATCTGTACCAAGTTTTACATCTGATAATAATTTTCTGCATTCTTCGGCTGATATTTTTTTAGCATTAGAAATTATTCCAAATGAACGGTATACTCTATCTTCTAATTCTATTGGATTTTTAGTTAAATATTTTCTTGCAAGTCTTTCCTGCTCAATTACTTTTTCTGTAATTGCTTTTACGTTTTTTATAATTTCTTGTTCCGTAATTCCTAAAGATTGATTATTAAAAATTTGATAAATATTCCCTTGGCTACCCGTTCCTTCTCCATAAATTCCTCTTATATTCATTCCAAAATTATTAACAACTTGTAGAACCTTAGAAATGTTTCCTGTTAAAGTAAGTGCTGGTAAATGTACCATTACAGACACTCTTGCACCTGTACCAAGGTTTGTAGGGCATGATGTTAAATATCCATAATTTGGGCTAAATGCATAATTTACAAGTTCACCTAATTTCTCATCTATTTCAATTGCTAAATTCATTAAACTTTGAATATCAAATCCAGCACTAAATACCTGCATACGTATATGATCTTCTTCATTAATCATAAAACATATATTTTCATCTTCATTAATAAGTATTGCTGTGTTTTCCTTTTTTGACATTGCAAAATCTGGACTTATTAAATGTTTTTCTATTAAACTAATTTTTGTAATATCATCAATATCTTTTAAATTTATAAATTTAAGACCATACCCTAAACTAGGCGTAATTTCTTTTATCTTATTAAGAATTTCTGCACTTTCTTCTTTAGAATATTTATTTGGAAATCTAAATTCTTTTAAATTCCTTGCAAGTCTTACTCTAGAACTAATTACAACATCAGATTCTTTACCATTTTGTAAATACCAATTTGCCATAAGTTATCACCTCTCCTATTCTTCTAACTTTTTAATTTCATCTCTTAGTTTTGCAGCATCTTCGTATCTTTCTTCTTTAATTGCCTCTTTTAGTTCTTTTTTCTTTTTGTCAATTTCATTTTCTTCTTTTGGAAGCACTTCTTCTTTTACTGGCTCAGTTTCATTTTCTTTAAGGTATTTTGATTTTCTTCCTATATGTCTTGTAGAGCCATGTAAGTTTTTTACTAAATAATCTATTTTATCAGCAAAAGTATTGTAACAATTATCACATCCAAACTTACCTGTATTAATAAATTCATCGTATGTTAATCCACATTTTTTACACTTTAAGTTACTATTTGTAAATTGAGGTAAAAAGTTTGTATCATTGTATTCATCAAAAATATCACTTAAAAAACTTGAAAAATTAATTGGCATATTAAAATCAATATTATTAATTCCTTTTTCTTTTGCACATTCTTCACAAAGCAACATTTCTTTTTTTACACCATTTATAATTTGGGTATATTTTACATTTGCTTCATGCTTTCCACAATTTTCACATAACATAAAAATCACACTCCTTCAATCTTCTACTAAATTTAATAACATATTTTTCAAAATATTAGCTCTTAATTTATCTTTATATTCATGTGCTACAGATAAAACGTTGTCACTCGTTGCAACCTTTATTAATTTTGCTTCTTTTTCTGAAAGAATATTATAAGATAAAAAATTGCTAAGGAATATATCTACTTCCTGTGATGTAATTTTATCATCTAGACTAGTTATAATATGCATAAGGTAATTGTTTTTTTCCATATTAATTTTTTTTATTCTAATATGACCGCCTCCACCTCTTTTACTTTCAACATAATACCCTTGTGAAGGTTTAAATCTGGTTGCTATTACATAATTTATTTGAGATGGCACACAATTAAAATATTCCGCTAAATCATTTCTTTGTATTTCTATATATTCATCATCATCATTAAACAATTCTTTTATAAATTCTTCTATTGTATCAGATATCCTCATACATATCATCTCCTTGACTTTGACTTTCTTTGACCTTAGTTTTTATTATACTATCATTTTTATTTTTTTCAAATTTGAAATATAACCATTTAATTTTATATTTTGTTGAACTCATTGTATATTTAACATTTGTATTGTATTATCTCTTTTTTTCTTAGTTTTTCTTTGTATTATATATATTAACTATGTTATTTGAATTTTTTACCATTTCTATCTTTTGTTATATTTTCCATATCTTTTGCTCTTTCTTTTTGTTTAGCTAATGGAACCCATGCAAAATATGATGATACAAATTCACCATATTTTGTTGTATCATCCATTTGTCCAAATTCATTTTTAAATTTATCAATCTTATCTTTTTTCATTTTATTATGTGTTAATATAATTACTAACACTTCCTCCTTTTTATTTTTAACTTTAAATTTACTTTATATATTAAAATGTATATTTTGAATTTTTTTAATATCCTTATTTTTCATTATTATCATATAAATTAAATTTTATACGATTTCCAAATGAATATTTTATAATTAAATTTCAAATATTAATATTAATAAAATATTTTAAATTAAATTTTTTATTTCCTTATATATATTCTAAATTGCTTTAATTTATTTTGTTTTATATATCAAAAAATTTCCAGTTTAAAAAAGCATTATTGGAGCATCATATATAATGTGAAAAGCAATATTTTTTCACATTATATTTTAAAAAAAGTTAAACACGTTCTATAGGAGGTGAAAAACATGGCAAACTCATCAAGTAACAGTAATTATAAAGTAGTTCCAGAAGCTACAGACGCTTTAAATAAATTCAAATATGAAGTAGCTTCAGAAGTTGGTGTTAATTTAAAAGATGGTTACAACGGAGATATATCAGCTAGAGACGCTGGTAGAATCGGTGGTAACATGGTAAGAAAATTAATACAACAAGCTGAATCTCAAATGGCTAACAAATAGTTTTAGTACTAATATATTTTAGTATTTAAATTATTATAAAAAGACAGGAATTTTCTTCTTGGTTTTATGAATCTCTGTTAAAGGGCATACATAAAGGCAGGAATTGAGTTCCTGCCTTTTCTACTTACATAATAATTTATTAATTAATAGCTGTTCCATTTACATATAATTTATAACCGTTAAAATCAATATTACTATACGATGTATCTGCATCTTCTAATGATGTTACGTATGAGTCTCCTGTTAATTTAATATTAGATGTATCATCTAGTTTTAAATCTATACTTTTTGCAGAGTTATTAGCATTTATTGTTCCTTCATAAGAAGATTTTGTTAAATTCATAACTAATTTTGAAATATTATCTAATTCAATGTTTCCATTTAGTTCTTGATTTGTAGCATTTAATGTTACATTTCCACCGTTTTGCCCAGATTTTCCCCACTGGTTTGTTCCTTTTGCCGATAGTAAAATATTACTTCCATACACTAATTTAGTATTTTGTAAATTGATTACTGCATCTGTGTTGGTTATAAAAAACATTGGTGCTGTTTTATAATAGCTAGATGACTCTAGAACACTTAGTGTAGAATCTGTACAATTAAGAGTTCCTGTTCCTTCACTTGCATCTCCTGACATACTTTGGTAGATCATAATTCCGCAGACATCTGTTTCTCCTCTATTCCCTTTTCCTGCTGCACTTAATGTTGAGTTTTTTACTGTTGCTGTATTTTTTCCTTCTACTACAACCATTTGAGAACCATTAGCAATACCTGATGTATTTTCTATACTAATATTTCCTGTTGAGTATATAACTGGAGAACCCGAACCATTTGTTTCTAATTTTGAATTTTTAGCAATAACAGTTCCTTCTCCTCTATCTGTTGCAAGTGTTGCACATGAACCTCCATTTGTTGTAATTGTAACATTATCTGCTTCAATATAACCACCATAAGTTGCATCTAATCCTCTTGCTGAACCTTCAGCAGTTGAAGTTATAGTAGAATTGCTTATATATATCTTAGAATTTTCTCCTGTAGAAAATATTGCATTTGCACCTTTTGCATTTGTTGATATAGTAGTATCTTTTATAGTTGCTGTTGAATTTTTTGTCACTAATATTCCCGCATTTACTCCGTAAAATTCAGAATTTTCTGTATTTGAACTATCTCCACCCGATTTAATAACACTTGCACCATCAAGTATTAAATTTGCTCCATCTTTTACAAGTATAACACTTTTGTCTTTTTCTTCTGAAGTATATGAAGATGACAAAGTTTCATTTCCATTTACTTCTACTTCGGATGTATATTCTATATTTGCTGTAGAAACATTTCCCGGAAGTTTCATACTATTATTTTTATCTTGACCTTCATAGTTATGACCTAAAATATTATTAGCTATATATACTTCTAAAAGTGTTAAACCTGCTGTTATAGTTACAACAAAAACTATATATAATATTATTCTTTTAGCTCCTTTAAATGTATCTTTAACCGTTTTTTTATTGAATTTTGACATTATTAAATAAACTATTAATGCACTTATTACTAGCCCTTCAATTCCAAATAAAATATAATATACAGTTTTAATTTTAGTACTTTTTTCTTCTCCATCTGGTCTTGTTGGTGGCTCTGATTGATTGCCGCTTCCCTCTCCATCTGGTTTTGCTGGCGGTTCTAATTGATTGCCGCTTCCTTCTCCATCTGGTTTTGCTGGTGGTTCTGATTGATTGCCGCTTCCTTCTCCATCTGGTTTTGCTGGCGGTTCTGATTGACTATCTCCACTTGAGTCTTTTGATTGCATGCCCTGCATCTTTCCTTGTTCCATCATATCTTTTTGCGAATTTGTTGAATTTTGACTTGCAAAATTTATCGTAAAATAACTTGAAATCCCCATGATAATTATAATCACAATTATAACTATATTTTTAATTTTTCTTTTCATATTAACCTCCCTCTCTTTCATTTATTATTTTAAAAGATAAAGATTAAATGAACATTAAATATATATTTTTTTCAATTTTATTTAAAAATAATTTTAAATGTTGTATATCCATTTTCACAACTTACTGATATTTTCCCATTATGATTTGTTACAATATTTTTAGCTATTGCTAGACCTAGTCCATATCTATTCTCATTTCTATTTCTCGATTCATCTGCACGATAAAATCTTTCAAATATCTTTTCTCGTTCCTCTTTTGGAATTTCTTTTCCTTTATTAGATACTGTTAGAACAATTCCTTCTCTTTCATTTTTTAAATTTACTTTAATTTCTCCTTTATCCAAACTATGTCTTATTGCATTATCTAGCAATATTCCAATAACTTGTTTTAGCTGAATTTCATTGCATAAAAAGCTTATATTATCTTCTATATTATACTCTAAATCAATATCCTTTTCATATATTAAACTTTCAAATGTTAAAATTGATTTTTCTACTATTTTCGATAAATTTTCATTATTGTATTGTTCTTTAATTCCATGTTCTGATTTTGCCATATCTAATAAATTCGAAATAAGATTATTCATTCTCTCCGATTCGTTTTTTATATTATTAAGCCATTTTTTTTCTTCTGGTTCACTTTCTAAAGCTTCTGAACTTGCAATAATTACAGAAAGTGGAGTTTTTAATTCATGTGAAGCATCTTCAATAAATTGTTTTTGTTTATTAAACGTTTCTATTACTGGTTTTATTATCCAAGACGTTAATTTCTTAGATATGTATATAATTACAAGTTCCAAAATAATAAATATAAATATAGATGTTTTTGATATTTGTATCAATTTTTCTTTTGAATTCGAATTATCCATAATTATTAAAGCATTATTATCTTTTGTAAAAGAATACGAGTATTGGTCAAAATATAAATTTCCGATGCTCATATTTTTTGGGGAATCTTGTTCAATTATTCGCTTTGCTATTTCTTTTATTTCTTCATTTGATATATTATCTGTCGTGTGATTAATTACATCTAATATGTTAAAATCCTTGTCTAATATTGCAGTATATATAGTTGAGTCCATAAAAATTTTGGGTTCTACATTCGTATCTTCATTAATTTTATCCTGCTGATGTTTTTCTTCTTCAGGTGGTTTATCATTTTCTTTATTTTTATTTTCGTCCATCCTCAAGAGATTTTGCTTGATACTATTTACTTCTTGCTGATAATTTTGATAATTAAAAATTACTAAAATACTAATTAAAAATAACGTTAAAATAAAAAAAATAACACAAAACACCTTATTCTTTAACTTTTTCATCACTCACCTCTAACTTATACCCCAATCCTCTAATAGCTTTAATTTGTATTTTCGATCCAATTATTTTTATTTTTTTCCTAATAAATGATAAATATGCTTCTAAATTATTTGACTCTGCATCACTTTCAAATCCCCAAACTTTTTCATATAATTTCTCTCTTGATATAATTTGTTCAGGATTATTCATAAAATATTCTAGTAGCAAAAATTCTTTACATACTATATCTATCGATTCATTTGTTGTAACACATAAAAGATTAGTTGTTTTCAAATTTAATTTTAAATCTCCTACTTCTAAATAATCTTTTTCATTTTGCTTTGTAGAATTTCTTAATTGTACATTTACTCTTGCAACCAGTTCCTCAATATGGAATGGCTTTGTTATATAATCATTTGCTCCATTATCAAACCCATTTAACTTGTCCTCTAATAAAGTTTTAGCTGTAAGCATTATTACCTTTGTTTTCTTTCCTTCTTTTCTAATTTTATTTAGTATTTCAAATCCATTTAAATTTGGCAACATAACATCTAATATAATTAAATCGTATATATTAGTCATTGCACTAATTAAGCCCTCTTCACCATCACATATAATATCTACTGCATATTTTTCTTTTTTTAATCTGCTTGCTATTACATCTGCTAAATTAAACTCATCTTCTATTATTAAAATTCTCAAATTTCTCACCTCTAGAAATTATAACTTAAATTTATTAAACCAATATTAAAAATGTAATTTTTATTATTTCTTTATTTATAATCTAGTTTACTTTTACTGCATGTAAAACTACGCGGTAAGTATTATCATTTGCACATGTAGATAATGTTATAATAGAAGAATTTGTATCAACTGGTGTATTATAATTATATACACTTCTTGAAGTTAAAGTATCCAAAAAGGTTTTATATTCCGCATTATTTTTAAAATCATTTGTAAAATAATATGTTTCTGCTTTTATTTTATAATTAGAAAAAACTTTATAGATTTCTGTACCATTAACTGTTTCAAATGTAATATAGTAATTCTCTTCATTTTTATACCATTCTTCTTTTATGGTATCTTTTAAACTTGCGAACATACTTCCATCTCTACGGTTATGTCCAAATATAGAAATATTTTTATCTGTTCCATCAAATTTATTTATATAATTTGCAAATACCCAACCAGCTGAATTGTAAGATTTATCAAAACTATGAGTTAAATAATAAGCATTATCATTTGATTTTACAACCGGATAATTTATTTTAGTTCCTTTAACATTTAACCACCCGACTGTATCACTATTTTTTTCTATTAAATCTTGAATTTTAACTTCTAAAGCAGATACTTCTTCTTCTCCTATTATAATCTGCTTTGTTGATTGTGCATAATTTGATACAATTTCTTCTAAAATATCCCCATTTTTTTTATTTTCAATATACCAATTATATAATTGATATACACAAATTATTATAATAATAACTGATACTATTCTAAAAAATAAAATAGCAAAATTCATTCTTTTAGACTTTTTCATATGTTTTGCCATAAAATTATACCTCGCTTTTTTTAATTTTTATGCAATTAGCTGTGCTTTTATAATCATATTTTAGCATAAAAAATAATAAAGGACAATAAAATTGCCCTTTATTTTATATGTATAATATTACAAAATTACATGCTTTTAAGCAATAAGCTTAACGTAACTTTATTTGCTATCTATTATGCTTCTGGCTCTACTAAACCAAAGTTTTTACCATCTTTTAGTCTGTAAATAACATTAACTTTTCCTGTTTCAACATTAGCGAAAGCTAAAAATTGATTTTTTGGCATATCTTCTAATATTAATTTAGCATCTTCTGGTGTAACTGGTTTTATTTCATAAAAAAGAGTTTTTACAATTTCTCCTTTAACTTCTTTTTCACCTTCAAAATTTGCATTTGATTCTTTTAATCTAATTGATTCTGTCATATTTTGTTTATCTTTTTTAGTTTTCATTTTTCTAATTTGACCTTCAAGAATGTCAATATCTTTATCTATAGAAGCATATAAATCTTTGCTTCCTGTAACAGCTCTAAATATATCCGCTGATGCTGTAACATGCATTTCTGCTACTTGGTCTTTTCCCTCAGTTTTTATTGTTGCTTGTACATCAAAATCTTCTCCAAAATATTTTACTAATCTTTCGCATTTTTTTTCAATATAATTTTTAATTGAATCTGTTGCCTTTAGTTCCTTTCCTGTTATTTTTATATTCATAAAAATCTCTCCTTTCATTGTTGTTCTTTTGTTTCAACATCACGTTGCTTAGGTCTATTATATATTGTTTACTTATTTTTTTCAAGGTAATTTTGTAAAATTTACAATTATGCACATTTTGTACACATTTTGCTATTTTTTTTAGTCCTTCCCTTGCATTTTAATAAAATTCGTGTTATAATGATTTTCGTTATATTTACTAATTTAAAGGGAGGTGCAAAAAAATGCCAAATATTAAATCAGCTATTAAACGTGTTAGTGTTATAGAAAAGAAAACTTTAAGAAATAACATGATTAAATCAGGATATAAATCAGCTGTTAAAAAATTCGAACAAGCATTAGAATCTGGAAATATTGAAGAAGCTAAAACTCTATTTTCTCAAGCTACAAAGAAGATTGATCAAGCTTGCAGTAAAGGTGTTATAGTTAAAAATACAGCTGCTAGAAAAAAATCTAACTTAGCAAAAAAATTAAATGCAGCTATTGCATAATAAAACGTAAAAAATTGTGCACAGTTTTTTACAAAAAATAAACAATTTAGTTTTTACTAAGTTGTTTTTTTATGCGTCTAAATTGCAAATATTACTGGTTAAAATTACCTTTGATTTTGTTTTATACATTATGTTAATATATATTTATAAATATATAGAAAGCTGTGGTGTTATGGAAAAAAATATTAATATATTATTAAAAAGATTATCAAATATTGATAAAAAGATTTTAAAAATAATGAAAATTGGGCTTAAGTTTTCATTTTACTTTTGTATTTTAGCAACTTTAATTTTATTTACATATAATTTTCTTTATCTTCCTGCATTATTTTATACTGGAATTTCATTACTACAATCTGGACTATTCTTTATAGTAGCCTTTACAATTTGTGGTTTTACATTTGATAAAATAATACATGATATTGGTTAATTTGGTATATTATTTGATTTTTATGTTTACTTGTGTTATAATTAATCTATCCATTATTGGATAAATTTTATAAGGAGGCTTTTATATGCCACAGAAAAACATCATAGTGCTCGCAGATAACGATTTGGGCAATTCGGAAGTTTCAAGTCAAACACCCACAAATAGCAACTTATTTGTTGCTGAAGTTCTTTCTACCAATGATGTTCTTACAATTTACAGCAATGTTTGTGTTAAAGGGGCCATTCATGTTGATTCCTTAATTGTTCATGGAAATCTAATATGCTACGGACCTATTTCAGCAACACATCTTGAAGTCTTTGGCAAGCTTATTGTATATTCCGATGTCACAATTGATGAAAATCTTTGTGTTGAGGATGATGTAATTGTAAAAGGACAAATTATAGCTGATAATGTAGCTGTATTTGGTGACATTATTACAAATTATCTTGATGCAAACAAGATTTATTGCAATAATGATATCATTTGTACCGATAAAGGAATTTCATTGTTATTTAGAAAAGAACTTATTGCAAAAAAAGTTTTTTGTGATGGTGATATAATCTTTGACTATCCCGATTCCGATTTCGATACTCCACCATTCATATTGAAAGTTGATATAATCAATTCAAAAAATATGCGTGTAGGAGTACTTTAATTCCGAGTCTTCTTAAAGGGACCTTATATAACTATAAGGTCCCTTTTCCATTTATTTTTTTAATTCTTCAATAAACATTTTATTTAACATTCCAGGATTTGCTTTTCCTTTTGTTTCTTTCATTGCTTGTCCAACTAAGAAACCTAAAGCTTTTTCTTTTCCACCTTTATAATCTGCAACAGATTGTGGATTTGCTTGTAAAACTTTCAAAACAACTTCTTTAATTGCTCCCTCATCTGAAATTTGAATCCATCCTTTTTCTTTTATTATAACTTCTGGATCTTGTGGATTTTCAAATAATTCTATTATAACTTTTTTAGCAATTGCAGAACTAATTGTTCCTTTTTCTATAAGTTCGATTGTTTTTGCAAGTTCTTCTGATGAAAATGGTATTTGATCTGGTTCCATTTCTTTTTCATTTATTATTCTTGAAATATCAGATAAAATCCAATTTGCAACTGCTTTTGCATTTTTACATATTTTTTCTGCACCTTCGAATAAATCTGATAAATATTTTGATGCTGTAATTAATTTTGCATCTTTTTCAGATAATCCAAATTTCTCCATATATCTTGTTTTTCTACTTTCTGGAAGCTCTGGAAGATTATCTTTAATATTTTGAATATACTCTTCTGATAGTCTAATTGCAACTAAATCTGGATCTGGGAAGTAACGATAATCTTGTGCATCTTCTTTATCTCTCATTGAAAATGTTCTACCAGATACATCATCCCATCTTAACGTGTTTTGTTCAACTTTTCCACCTTCTTCAATTAAATCTATTTGTCGATTTGCTTCATATTCAATAGCTCTTACTATTGAGCGGAAGGAGTTCATGTTTTTCATTTCTGTACGTGTGCCAAATTTTGTTTCTCCTTTTTTACGTACAGAAACGTTAACATCAGCACGAAGTGATCCTTCTTGCATTTTACAATCCGATACCTCTATATACTCTAAAATTGATTTTATTTTTCTTAAATATTGTTCTACTTCCTTACTTGTTCTTAAATCTGGTTCTGAAACAATTTCGATTAGTGGTACTCCAGCACGATTTAAGTCTACCAAACTTCCTGCACCAAATTCACTATGATTTAATTTTCCCGCATCTTCTTCAATGTGAATTCTTGTTAATCTGATTTTCTTTTTTTCACCATTATCATCTTCAATTTCTACATATCCATGTTCACAAAGTGGTTTATCAAATTGTGATATTTGGTATGCTTTTGGAAGATCAGGATAAAAATAATTTTTACGGTCGTTTTTACTATTTCTTGAAATTTCGCAATTAGTAGCAAGTCCTGCTTTTACTGCATACTCAACAACTTTTTCGTTTAGTACTGGAAGTGTACCAGGCATTGCCATACAAATAGGACAGCAATGTGTATTAGGTTCTCCACCAAATTCTGTAGGACATGAACAAAATATTTTTGTTTTTGTTGAAAGTTCTGCATGAACTTCAAGTCCCATTACTATTTCGTAATCTTGTCTTGACATTTTTCTTCCTCCTTAATTTATTTCTATTGTCTTATATTATAGTTTTATTTTTTAAATTCTGGTTTAAAATTTTCTCTAAATTTAACTGCTTGTTCATACGTATATGCAGTATTTAAAATTGTTTCTTCTTGGAACTTATCTCCAATTAATTGCATTCCAATTGGCATTCCTGCTTTATCAACTCCACATGGAATAGAAATTCCAGGAAGTCCTGCTATATTAACAGAAACTGTACAAATATCTGCTAAATACATTTCTAGAGGATTATTTGATCTTGTTCCAATTTCAAAAGCTACTGTTGGTGATGTTGGTGTTAATAAAACATCATATTTTTGAAATGCTTTGTCAAATTCTTGTTTTACAAGTGTACGAACCTGTTGAGCTTTCTTGTAATATGCATCATAATATCCTGAACTAAGTACATATGTTCCAAGAATAATTCTTCTTTTAACTTCTGAACCAAAGCCTTCGCTTCTTGAATTTTTATATATGTCTTTTAAATTTTGGAAGTTTTTAGTACGATATCCATATCTTATTCCATCAAATCTTCCTAAATTTGAACTTGCTTCTGCACAAGCAATAATATAATAAGTAGCTAATGCATATTCTGCAATATCTAAAGAAAATTCTTCAACTTCAGCTCCTAATTCTTTGTACTTTTCTATTGCTTCATATAATTTTTGTTTTACTTCTTCGTTAATTCCTTCTCCAAAAAATTCTTTTGGAATACCAATTTTTAATCCTTTTACATCATTTTTTAATGATTTTGTGTAATCAATTTTTGGTCTTTCTATTGATGTAGTATCTTTTTCATCATGTCCTACAATTAAGTTTAAAAGCATAGCTGCATCTTCTACATCTTTTGTAATTGGACCAATTTGGTCTAAAGATGAAGCAAATGCTACTAATCCATATCTAGAAACTAGTCCATATGTAGGTTTTAATCCAACAACTCCACAAAATGCTGATGGTTGACGAATAGAACCTCCTGTATCACTTCCTAAAGCCCATGGTACTAAATTTGCTGCAACTGCTGCTGCAGATCCCCCTGAAGATCCACCTGGTACAGTATTTAAATTCCATGGATTTTTTGTTTCTTTAAATGCTGAATATTCTGTTGATGCTCCCATTGCAAATTCATCCATATTTAACTTTCCTAAATTAATTATTCCTTCTTTATTTAATTTTTCAATAACTGTTGCATCATAAGGTGAAACAAAGTTCTCTAACATTTTTGAGCTACAAGTTGTTTTTACACCTTTTGTGCACATATTGTCTTTAATTCCAATTGGTATTCCTGCAAACTTTGAATTTATTTCTCCTTTTTCTAGCTTTTCTTGAATTTCTTTTGCTTCTTTTGTAGCTTCATCTGTTAAAGTTGTAACAAAAGCTTGTACATCTTTTTCTTTATCTTGTATTCTATCTACATAAGCTTTTGTAATATCAGTAATTGTAATTTCCTTTTTATTTAATTTTTCAATTAATTCATGTACAGTATATTCATAAAGTTCCATATACCTACTCCTCTCTTTTTTCTAATATAAACAATTAAACTTTATACTAAAGTTTATAATACTTTTGGTATCTTAAACATTCCTCTTTCTTGTTCTGGAGCATTTTGTAATAATAAATCTCTATCTCCAAATGATTTTATCTCATCTTTACGAAATACATTATAATTATCGTTTGCGCTAATTGCTTCATCTAATCCATCTACTGGTGCGCTATTAACAATGTTTGCAAAATTCAAAATATCTTGCAAATGCAATATATATGTATTTACTTCTTCCTCCTTTAGATTTAGATTTGCTAATTTAGCAATGTGTAAAATTTCTTCTTTTGATACTTGCATAATATCATCTCCTTATTGAATTTCCGTCTTATTATATAGCCTTTTTGTAAAAAAAACAAGAGTAAATACCTGTATATTTACAAAAAATTACTAATAAATCTTGACTTTTTCGCACACACTATGTAAAATAATTATATTATGTATAAAAATTGCATTGAAGATGACGACTTGCTAAAAGTTACTAAAAGAGATTAAGGGTGCATTTGCGCTGAAAGCCCTTATTAGAAAACATAGCTTGCCAACACATTGGAGCAATATTAAATAAAGTGGAAAAACTTTAATAACAGTTTTTCAAGCTGGGTGGCACCGCGGAAAAGTATATTTCGTCCCTGCAAATAACGTTTGCATTTGGACGTTTTTTTAGTTTAAAATTCAAAAAAGGAGATGTTTAAAAATGAATGAGTACAGAACTCATAATTGTAATGAAATTAATCTTAGTGATGTTGGAAAAGAAGTAAGAATTGCAGGTTTTGTTGAAACAATACGTGACCTTGGTGGACTTGTTTTCTTAGACATTCGTGATATGTATGGAGTTACTCAAGTTGTAACTTCAGGTGAAGATTCTGCTTTAGTTGATTTTGCATCACATATTCCAATTGAATCTACTGTTACTGTTTTTGGTAAAGTAAGAAAAAGAGATGCTGAAACCTACAATCCTAAAATTGCAACTGGTGAAGTAGAAATTGTAATTGACGAAATTAAAATATTAGGAAAGAGAACAAAAAATTTACCATTTGAAGTTAATTCAAATCAAGAAGTTAGAGAAGATTTACGTCTTGAGTATAGATTTTTAGACTTAAGAGGTGATAAATTAAAAAACAACTTATTATTAAGAGCAAAAGTATTACAATTTTTAAGAGCTCAAATGATTGAGCGTGGATTTTTAGAAGTACAAACACCTATACTTACAAGTTCTTCACCTGAGGGTGCACGTGATTACCTAGTTCCAAGTAGACTTCATAGTGGAAGATTTTATGCACTTCCTCAAGCTCCACAACAATTTAAACAATTGCTTATGGTATCTGGAGTTGATAAATATTTCCAAATTGCACCATGTTTTAGAGATGAAGACTCAAGAGCAGATAGAACTCCTGGTGAATTCTATCAATTAGATATGGAAATGTCATTTAGCACACAAGAAGATGTTATGAATGTAATGGAACCAGTAATTTATAATACATTTTCTACATTTTCTGATAAAAAAATAGATAAATCAGCATTTCCAAGAATCCCATACAGAGAGGCCATGATTAAATATGGAACTGATAAACCAGATTTAAGAAACCCATTATATATTGTAGATGTAACAGATTTCTTCCAAAAATGTACATTTAAACCTTTCCATGGAATAACTGTACGTGCTATTAAAGTTTCTGGTCATATGTCAAAAGGATTCCACGAGAAAATGCTTGAATATGCTAAATCTATCGGAATGGGTGGACTTGGTTATTTAGAAGTTCAAGAAGACTTAAGTTTCAAAGGTCCTATTGATAAATTTATTCCAGAAGAAATGAAAAAAGAGCTATTATCTTTAGCTGATTTAAAAATAAATGATACTATATTCTTTATTGCAGATGTAGAATCAAGAGCAAATACATTAGCAGGTCAAATTAGAACAGAACTTGGAAATAGATTAAATTTAATTGATGAATCTGTATATAAATTCTGTTGGATTGTCGATTTTCCTATGTATGAACTAGATGACAGTGGTAAACTAACATTTTGTCATAATCCATTTTCAATGCCTCAAGGAGGATTAGAAGCATTAAATTGTAAAAAGCCTTTAGACATTTTGGCATATCAATATGATATTGTATGTAATGGTTACGAAATGGCTTCTGGAGCAGTTAGAAACCATGATGTAGAAATTATGAAAAAAGTATTTGATATCGTTGGATATGGAGAAGATGTAATAAAAGAAAAATTCTCAGCACTATATAATGCTTTCCAATATGGAGCTCCACCACATGCTGGTGTAGCACCTGGAATTGATAGAATATTAATGCTTTTATGTGGTACAGATAGCATTCGTGATGTTATTGCATTCCCAATGAATAGTAAAGCAGAAGATTTACTAATGGGTGCACCTGGAACAGTTTCTAAAGAACAATTAGAAGATGTTCATATAAAAATAGATATTAAAGATTAAGAAATAAAAAAACAGTTTTAGCAAGTATTTTACTTTTTAAAACTGTTTTTTTGTATTAAACTTTATTTAAGTAACGTTTGTAAATCTTCTTTGGTGAAATGATATTTTTTATTGCAAAAATGACATACTGTATCTGCCTTTCCATCTGTATTAATTATATCTTCTAATTCCTTTTTTCCTATTGCAATTAGGCCTTTTTCCATCTTTTCTTTTGAACAGTTACATTTATATTTTGATAAAAATTCCTCTTGTAATACCTGTATATTTTTATCACCAGTTACATTTTTTGCAATTTCGTCTAATGATAATTCATCATTTAACATTTTACTTATTGAACTTGCATCATTTACCGCCTTTTCAATTTTATTAATTGTATCATCTGTTGCATCTGGCATAAGTGAAATTCTATATCCGCCTGCTGCTTTAACGCCATTTTTGTCCACTAACACTCCTAGTGCAATAACTGTTGGTACTTGCTCTGATTTTGCAAAATAATTTGTAAAATCTTCTGCAATCTCTCCTGAAACAATTGGAGTCATTCCAACATATGGATCTTTAAGACCTATATCTTTTATAACATAAATCATTCCTTGTTTTCCAACTGCCCCTCCAACATCTAATTTTCCAATTGAGTTTAATGGTAATTCAACTTTAGAATCTGAAACGTATGCTTTTATTTCTCCTTTTCCATTTCCAACGGAAGTCAACATTCCCAATGGTCCATTTCCTTTTATTTGAAGAGTTATAGAATCTGTTACTCCTTTTAGGTCACTGCACATAATTGCTGTCATTGTTAAAAGTCTTCCAAGAGCAGCTGTTGCAGTTGGACTTAAATCATGTATTTTTCTTGCCTCTTCTACTAATAGCTTTGAGTTTATGCATTCTACTCTTACTGTTCCATTATATGCTAAATATTTTTTCAATTTATTATTCATTTTTTTCACTTTCCTTTATTTTTGATAAAACAACCCCCAAAGCAATCTTATATTGCATAATTATATTAATTTCCATAATATGAATCAATCATAATTTGTTTTAATTCTGATACTAGTGGAAGTCTAGGGTTTGCTGTTGTACATTGGTCTTCAAATGCTCTATCTGCAAGCATATCGACTTTTGCTAAAAACTCCTCTTCATCAATTCCAACTTCTTTAAATGATTTTGGTATTCCTAAATCTGCATTTAATTTTTTTATTTCCTCTATTAATGAATTAATACCTTCTTCATTTGTATATGCTGGAAATCCCATTCTTCTTGAAATATCTGCATATTTTTGATCTGCTATAAAGTATTCATATTTTGGGAAAGAAACAAATTTAGTTGGCTTAGATGAATTGTATCTAATTACATATGGAAGTAAAATTGCATTAATTCTTCCATGTGGCATATGAAATTCTGCTCCCATTTTATGTGCAATTGAGTGATTTATTCCTAAAAATGCATTTGTAAATGCCATTCCAGCTATTGTACTTGCATTATGCATTTTTTCTCTTGCATATCTATTGTTTCCGTTATTATATGCTTCTCTTAAATTTTTAAATACAAGCTCTATAGCTTTTTCTGCTAAACCATCTGTATAATCAGATGCCATATTAGAGACATATGATTCTATTGCATGTGTTAATACATCCATTCCTGTGTCTGCTGTAATTTTTTGTGGCAAAGACATTACTAGGTCTGGATCAACTATTGCAACATCTGGTGTTAATTCATAATCTGCTAATGGATATTTTTTATTTTTTTGTTTATCTGTTATAACCGCAAAAGATGTTACTTCTGAGCCTGTTCCTGAGGTAGTTGGTATTGCTACCATTTTAGCTTTTTCTCCCAATTTTGGAAATTTATAAGTACGTTTTCTAATATCCATAAATTTTAATTTCATACCTTCTGCATCTGCTTCTGGATGTTCATAAAATAGCCACATTCCCTTTGCAGCATCAATTGGGCTTCCTCCACCAACTGCAATAACTACATCTGGTTTAAACTCATTCATCATTGCAACGCCTTTATTTATAGTATCAAAAGATGGATCTGATTCAACTTCTGAGAATATTTCTGAATGTACATATTCTTCTCTTTTTCTTAAATGATATAAGATTTTATCAATATATCCGAAGTTTTACCATAGAAGGATCTGTTACGATAAATGCTCTTGTAATATTAGGCATTTTTTCTAAATATTGAATTGATCCTGCCTCAAAATAAATCTTTTCTGGAACTTTAAACCATTGCATATTAACCCTCCTTTTGGCTACTTTTTTTATATTAATTAAATTCACTGATGATACATTTGCTGTTGTTGAGTTTCCTCCAAATGTACCACATCCTAGTGTAAGTGATGGCATATTTGTGTTATAAATGTCTCCGGATTGCTCCATGTGTTGATGGAGAATTTACAATAATTCTTCCAGCCTTTACAGTTTCTGAAAATTTTAAAATAGTTTCTTCATCTTCTGAATGAATAACTGCGGAATGTCCCATCCCTCCAAATTCTATTAATTTTTCTGCTAATGCTATTCCTTCATCTGCTCCTTCTACTATATAATAAGCAAGAACTGGACTTAATTTTTCTTTTGAAAATGGATACTCGACTCCTACTCCATTTTCTTTTAGTACTAGTACTTTAGTTTCTTTTGGAACTTCTATACCTGCCATTTTTGCAATATTATATGGGCTTTTTCCAACGATGTCTGCATTTAGTGCACAACCTTTTTCCTCAATAAACATACTGCATTTTAGTCTGTTTGTTTCGTCTGCATTTAGAAAATAGCAACCCGCTTCTTTCATTAATTTTTCAAATTCTTCTTGAATTTCTTTATCAATAATAACAGACTGCTCAGAAGCACAAATCATTCCATTATCAAATGATTTAGAAAGTACTAAATCATTAACAGATGTTTTTAATTTTGCTGTTTTATCTATATAACAAGGAACATTTCCAGGTCCTACTCCTAGTGCCGGTTTTCCACATGAATATGCGGCTTTTACCATTCCAGTTCCGCCAGTAGCTAGAATTAAATTAACATCTGGATGATGCATTAAAAAGTTTGTAGCAGTAATAGATGGTTCTTCAATCCAAAGAATACAGTTTTCTGGTGCACCTGCTTTAATTGCTGCATCTCTTACTATTTTTGCAGCTTCAACACTACATTTTTGTGCTGAAGGATGGAAACCGAAAATGATAACATTTCTAGTTTTTGCTGAAATAATAGATTTAAACATAGTAGTAGATGTTGGATTTGTAACAGGTGTTACTCCTGCAATAATTCCAACTGGTTCTGCAATCTCTACATATCCTTCTTCTTCATTTTCTGAAATTACACCAACAGTTTTGTCATATTTTATGCTATGGTAAATATATTCAGTAGCAAACATATTCTTTGTTATTTTATCTTCATAAATTCCTCTGCCTGTTTCTTCTACAGCCATTTTGGCAAGCTCCATGTGATGTTCTAGTCCTGCCATTGCCATTGCTTTTATTATATTATTTACTTGCTCTTGATTTAGTTTTAAGTACTCTTGTGAGGCGATTTTTGCCTTTTCTACCAATTCATCAATCATAGATTTTATTTTGTTTTTCTCTTCTTCACTAATTTCTGCCAATACAAGTTACCTCCTTATAAAATATTAGTTTTATTTTATCTATTAACTAGTCCATTGTCAACAAAAAAATGTTGACATATATTGATATTTTTTTTACATGATATAAATTTTCACATTATACGGCTTAGCAAATAATGTTTAAAGAAATTTACTTATAAAACTTTTCCATATTACCTTTTATTTTAGTGCAAACTATAGTATAATAATGGAAATTTATAAAAAAAGAAAGGGAGAGATTATATGGAATACAACTTTCAAGAAATAGAAAAAAAATGGCAAGAATATTGGGAAAAAAATCAAACATTTAAAACTGATGTATGGGACTTTTCAAAACCTAAGTTTTATGCATTAGATATGTTTCCATATCCATCTGGCCAAGGTCTACATGTTGGTCATCCAGAAGGATATACAGCAACAGATATTATATCTAGAATGAAAAGAATGCAAGGATATAATGTTCTACATCCAATGGGGTGGGATTCATTTGGACTTCCAGCTGAGCAATATGCTATAAAAACAGGAAATCATCCAGATAAATTTACAAAACAAAATATTGCAACATTTAAAAGACAATTAAAAATGCTTGGACTTTCTTTTGATTGGGATAAAGAAATTTCTACATGTGATCCTAGTTATTATAAATGGACTCAATGGATTTTCAAGCAATTATATCTAGATGGTTTAGCAAAACTTGTTGATATGCCAGTTAATTGGTGTGAAGAATTAGGAACAGTTTTAGCAAATGATGAAATAATAGATGGAAAAAGTGAACGTGGCGGTTTTCCTGTCGTACGTAAAAACATGAAGCAATGGGTATTAGATATTCCGGCATATGCAGAAACTTTATTAAAAAATCTAGATGATTTGGATTGGCCAGAGTCAACAAAAGAAATTCAAAGAAATTGGATTGGAAAATCTGTTGGAGCTTTAGTAAACTTTAAGGTATCAGGGTTTGAAGACTTATCTTTTACTGTATTTACAACTAGATGTGATACTTTATTTGGAGCTACATATTGTGTACTAGCACCAGAGAGTGATTTGGTACAAAAAATTACAACTAAAGAACAAAAAAAATTAGTTGATGAATATATAAATACTTGTAGTTCTAAGTCAGATTTAGAAAGAACTGAATTAAATAAAGAAAAAACAGGTGTATTTACTGGTGCTTATGCAATAAATCCTGTAAACGGAAAAGAAGTTCCTATTTGGATTTCAGATTATGTACTAGCATCATATGGTACAGGTGCAATTATGGCTGTTCCAGCTCATGACCAAAGAGATTATGACTTTGCAAAAAAATTTGGACTAGATATAATTCCTGTAATTGATGGAGGAGATATTTCAAAAGAAGCTTATACTCTAGATGGATTACATATTAATTCAGAATTTTTAAATGGATTAAATAAAGAAGATTCCATAGAAAAAATGTTAAAATGGCTTGAAGAAAATAAAATCGGTTCTAAAAAAATAAATTATAAACTACGTGAATGGATATTCGCACGTCAACGTTACTGGGGTGAACCAATTCCAATTGTTCATATGGATGATGGAGATATGGTAGTTTTAAATGATGAAGATTTGCCTTTAATTTTACCAGAACTTGAAGACTATAGTCCCTCAAAATCTGGAAATTCTCCTCTAGAAAAAGCAACCGATTGGGTAAATGTTACAATTAATGGAAAGCATGGAAAAAGGGAAACAAGTACAATGCCTGGATCTGCTGCATCTAGCTGGTATTTTCTACGTTATATTGATTCTAAAAATGAAAGCGCATTCGCAGATAAAAAGCTTCTTGACTATTGGCTTCCAGTCGACTTATATATGGGTGGAGCTGAACATGCTGTTGGTCATTTGCTATATTCTAGATTCTGGAACAATTATTTATATAATAAAGGTTTAGTTCCAGTAAAAGAACCATTTGCAAAATTACGTCATCAAGGTATGATACTTGGAACAAACGGCGAAAAAATGAGTAAATCAAAAGGAAATGTTGTAAATCCTGATGACATGATAAAACAATTCGGTGCAGATAGCCTAAGACTTTATGAAATGTTTATGGGACCAATTGATGCCGTAAAACCTTGGGATCCAAAAGGAATTGAAGGTTCTAAAAAATTCTTAGACCGTGTTTGGAGATTATATACACAAACTGATAAGATAAAGGATTTACCAAATCCAGAACTAGAAAAAGTTTATAACTTCACAGTTAAAAAAGTAACAAACGATTATGAAACAATGAATTTCAACACTGCTATTAGTCAGTTAATGATTTTTATAAACAGTGTATATAAAACAGATATATTTCCAAAAGAATATGCAGAGGGATTTGTAAAATTACTTAACCCCGTTGCTCCACACATTACAGAAGAACTATGGAATACTGTTCTTGGTGGCATGTCATCTATTTCTTATGCTGAATGGCCAAAATATGATGAAACGAAAATAATTGATGAAGAAATAAAATTACCTATTCAAGTAAATGGAAAGGTTAAAACAACCATTACAATACCTTTAGATTCTAATGAAGAAACTGTAAAAAATATTGCTCATAATAATTCGACAATTATGAGAGTACTTGAAGGTAAGAATATTGTAAAGGAAATCTATGTAAAAAATAAAATTTACAATATTGTTGCAAAATAATATAATGTGATTAAATTTTTATAGTATCATATTTTCAAATTATATTTTTATATGCACTTTTGAAAAAAGGTCCGATATTTTTATCAGACCTCTTTTTCTTAATTTTCTTTGATGTTTAATACTAATTTCATTAGGTTTATTTACTATAATACAAAAATTAAAATATCATCTTATATTTTTTATTAGATTTCTAGTCAAGAACTTCTGGCATAGGTAAATTAAATGTTACATTTTTATAGATTTCAACATTTTGTTCCTTACATAATTGTGTATATTTATCATCCCAAGATAATCTAAAAGCTCTGTCAGCATTTAATCCCAATCTATTTACCCAAAATAATATAGTTTCCTCTGGATTTTTTTCTTTACTTTTATTTTCAATCTCTAAAGCTATTCCAAAAGGATATTTATCTACTACAATTTCAATATCTTCATTAGAAAAAACATTTCTGTATCTTTCATACGATTCCACTTTTTTCATTTGGATCACATCTTCCAGCAAGAATTTTAGATTATTTAACTCCTCATACTTAAAATTCAACTCAACTTCTTCTTCTTTATTCACCGATCCTTTAAGTGTCTGTATGCATCTTCTTTTCCAACTTATTTTTGCTTTGCTTTGTCCATCATTTATCTCTTTAGATATTCTTACTCTGAATCTTCCATCTATTTCTTTATTATAAAAAGATTTTTCATTCATTGGATGATCATATTGTACTGTTAATTCGTAAAAGCATCCTTCATAGTTTAATTCTTTATATGCTCTTATCATTTTATTTAATTTTTCATATTTATTATTTGCATAATAAAATCTCAATTCACTTTCCATAAATTCACTCCTGTTTACTATTTAATAAATCAAATATAGCTAATTATTCTATTACTATGTGTATGTCTGCAAAACTTAATTTTGTTTCTTACCTAAAAACTCTTCTATTTTCTTAATATCATTTACATCCTTAGGTCTATTCATTCTTTTTTTAAATTCTAATACTTTTTCCAATTTTTCTACTGGATAACCCATTCTAAAATCTCTAACAAAATTTTTCTTATCATTTACAACAAATTCTACAAGTTCATTTAACTTATAAAATCCGCATTCATTTTTATCTTCTTCCTTAATTCCGTATTTTTTCTTAAAAATTTCAAATAGCTCATTTGAAATACATAAATCTAAGTCTCCAACCTTATCTCTTAAATCATATAAAGCTAAACATCCACTCGATAGAATATAATATTCATCCTTTGGTAATTCTAATTTTTCAATTAATTCAATTAATTCTTCTTTATTCATAACAAATTTCTATGATATATTTAAAAGTCTTAAATATACCATACTCTCCTTTCTTCAATTATATATTCTTACATTATTTCTTCAAAAACCTTTTTTGTCTTTTGGTAAAATTCTTCTTTATTTTCAATTAGCTCTTGTAACTCTTTTAAATAATTATTATATTTTTCATCTTTTATATAAAATTTATTAACTGCATATCCATTTTTTCCAAACTTTTCAATCGCATGTTCATATACTCTTTCTATTTGCTGTTCTATTGTAAAATCTTTATAATGTTCCAATCCATATCTGCAACTTCTATAAAAATATGTATCAATATCAATATTTCTATCTGCTGAAGATAAAATTTTTCCATAAATATTCCTTGGTATATTTTTGTTTGAAGCTCTATGGTCTTCTATGGCTTCTTTTATTATTTCTTTTTGTTCATGTGAAAAAAACTTATCTAATTCTTCATCTTCCATCATCCATTTAGCTGATACTTTTTCATGATTTTCTCTATCAATATGATCTCCTATATCATGATAAGATACAGCTGTATATAGCATATTAAAATCTATTTGTTTATTTCCATCTGCTAACTCAAATGCTCTTTCTAAAACATTTTTAATATGATTTATTCCATGTGCTTCACCATTTAAATCATATATTTTAAATATATTTTCTTCAATATATTTTTTTAATTCTTTATTAACTAAATTTTCGTTCATTTTTTCCTCCTAATATACTTTAAAATTTTATCCTTTTATGACCCAGTTGATTTATATTTTCTTACTCCTATATTCCATACAATATAACATGGGATTATAAAAAGCACTGATATAACTGGGCAAAACATATATAGTTTATTATCTGTTTTTCCGATTACATATAGTAATGGGAAATAATTTACAAAAGCAAGTGGCAAAATATATGTGAAAAAGTTTTTTACATATTTATGATAAATACTTAAAGGGTATTGTGTAAGATCTCTTGCACCATCTGTAAAAATATTCATTATTTCTAAGCTTTGAGTTGTAAAAAATGTAATTCCTCCTTTTAAGATAAATAAACTTCCATAAATCACAATTGTTCCACATATCATCATTATAATTGTAAATATTTTATCTATTTGTAACAGCTCATTATTTAGTGTTAAAAGAACTATAAGTGTTATAAATGCAGCTATTGCCTTTCCTATTTTTTCAAATTCTATCCTTCCTGCTAAGACTTGAAAAATTAATCCCTGAGGTCTTGTTAAAATTCTGTCGAATTCTCCATTTGAAATCATTTTTTCAAACTGATCAAATCCTCTAAAAAAGCATTCTGAAACGGAAAATCCTACAAATGATACTATAAAGCAAATTAATATATTAGTAAATGTATAACCTTCTATATTTTCGAATTTATCAAATAAAAAATAAATTGCTAGTATAGAAAACGAAGATGAAAAGATTTGTCCTATTAGAGAAAATATAAATGCTTTTTTATATTCAAGAAGAGATTTTATCTGAATATTAAAGTATTCAAAATATAGTTTTATCATAAATTACCCTCCTTGTATTTCTATTTTTCTTATTTTTTTACTAAGTACTGTTTTACCAATAATAGTTAATATAATAATCCACATTATTTGCATAATTATTGAAATAAAAATTTCTTTTTCATCTGTTACATAGCCTATATAAATATTAAATGGCAAGTTTTGCATATAGAAAAATGGTGTAAACCTTAAAACTTTTATTACATTATCTGGCATAAATGCAATTGGAATAACCACCCCACTAAAAAACTCAGCTATAAGCTGAAATACTAGCTTTATTCCTTTTGGTGATGTTACAAAAATAATTGCAACATAAATTATCATAATATAAGCCATAACAAGTAATGTAGAAAGAATTAAGGTAATTACAAATAATATACCTGCTTTTAAACTTACTGGAAGTGAAAATCCATAAATTCCAAGTGGTATAATGTTACAAATTATTATTAAAGGTACTATTCTTAAAACAACTAACGCAATCTTCCTTCCTAATGTTTTAGCATGCCAAATTTTATAAAGCTCAACTGGTTTTATTAATTCCATTGAAATAGAACCATCTTTTATTTGTTCTATAATATTGGTATCCATGCTCCACAAGTTATATAACATATATAATCCTTGCTGAAGCCATATATATGTAGACATTTGTGAAATTGTCATTGTATGATTTGTTGAACTGTTTAAAAATACAGTATATAGCATAATATACATTGCTCCCCATGTTATCTGGGTTAGTACACCTGCTATTGCAGCTGTTTTATATTGTATTTCATTCAAAAATTTAATTTTTAAATATGCAAAATATGAAGTCATATTTTATACTCCTTATATAACCTTGCAACAATATTATCAATAGATGTTTTATTAACCTCCAAATCCTCTATTTTTGCAATTTTTGAAATTTCTACAATACTTTCAGCTAAATTCATTTTTTCTTCATCAATCTCAACTCTTATTTCATTATCATTTTTTTCTAATATTTTTAAACCTTCACACAAATTATCAATTTCACCATCATATTTTATTTTCAATTCCTTATTACTATACTGTTTAATTAATCCTTTTAAACTTCCATCTAGCAACACCTTTCCCTTTCCTATTAAAATTATTCTTTTAGTTAAGGCTTCAATATCACCTGTATCATGTGTTGTAAGAATAATTGTTGTTTTCTTTTCTTCATTAATTTTCTTTATAAATTCTCTTACAGCTATTTTTGAAACACTATCTAATCCAATTGTTGGCTCATCTAAAAATACTATTTTAGGATCATGTAAAAAAGCTCCAGCAATTTCACACCTCATTCTTTGTCCTAGACTTAACTGTCTTGTTGGTGTTTTTATAATTTCTCCTATATTCAGCATTTGTATTAACATATCTTTTTGCTGCTTATATTTATTTTCTGGTATTTTATAAATAGACTTTATTAGTTCAAATGAATCATCCACTGGTACATCCCACCATAAAGCTGAACGATTTCCAAACACTACACCAATATCTTTTACATATTCTTTCCTATTTTTATAAGGAATTAGCCCATTTATCACACATTTTCCACTATCTGGTGTTAAAATTCCGCACATAATTTTTATAGTTGTTGATTTTCCTGCTCCATTTGGTCCTATATACCCTACAATCTCTCCTTCTTTAATTTGAAATGAAACGCCCTTTAAAGCTTTAACTTCTTCATATTTTCCTTTTGTAAAATTCTTTAGTGCATTTTTTACTCCCGCTTCTCTTTTTTTAACCTTATATGTTTTTTGAATATTCTTTAACTCAATCAAAGCTTATTGTCCTCCTTCTATATAAAATTTTAGATTATTATATGTTCCTCCTTTCTTTATTTTTGACCAATCTCCATTAGCCTTAAATGCTATATTGCAAACTTGTAGCATTTACTTTTCCTTGAAAAAAGACTTTTTTAGACGCGCAAAAATACCAAATATACAAAACATGTATATTTGGTATTTATATGATTTTATTGTTAAACATTTTTGGCTTAGTCTTCTTAATATTTGCAAGTACTTTATATAAATCATATAAATACTGAAAATATAGAGTTTGACTACTGTGTTCGGAATGTTAACAGGTATCTCTCTAAATTATGCTACGAATTATATATCGTTTTTTTATAGATGTCAATACATTTAGCATTATTTATTTAAAACTAAATTTTGCCATTCTATACCTGTAACTTTTCCTTCTTTATCAAATTTAAATGTGTAACTTCTGTATGTTTCTTTAGATTTGTATTCACATGAAGTTGATTTTGAAAGCTCTACAGTTGAAGATGGCTCACCAAAAACTTTCTTTACTTCTTCCTTAGTTGAGCCAATTTTAATTCCACCATAAACTTCTATTCTTGCAATTTTTTCGTCATATTTTATGTCAGTATCGTCAAAATCAACTCCACCAATTACTGCTTCTGAAACATTTACAGAAGAACCAGTATTATTATATGGTGTTACACTAAAGCTACTTTTATTGTCTTTAGTTACCATATGACCAGCACCTATCATATATTTATTTGCAGGTACTTTTTCATTTGCCTCAGATTTTCTTACAGTATATCCGGCACTTTCCAAATCAGAAATTTTATCTCCTGCATAAAATTTTTTTCCATCAATAGATATAAAGTAAGAATCTTTACTATCTATGAAATTTGTACTTTCTGATTTTGAACTTTTATTTTCATCTGAGTTATTCTTATTTGCTTGTTTTCCACATCCCGATAATCCAAATACAGCAATTGCCAAAATTGCAATTACAGCAATTGTTTTAATAGTTTTTTTCATTAATCTCCCTCCTTTCTGATTCAAAATTATAACATGCAGGCATAAAGATTACAAGTCTATTATCGCATTTTCAAAAATCAACAATTCACAGTTGTCTAAATTTTATATTCACTCTTAACTTATAGAACTAATTGCACTTGCTGCTTCTCTGCCAGCCCTAGCAGCCCATGCAACAGTTGATTTATTTCCTATTAAGTCTCCACCAGCAAATACATTTTTCTTTGAAGTTTCAAAGTTTTCGTTTACTTTTATATATCCATTTTTAGTAGTTTCTAGTCCTAAATTAGAAACTACATCTGTATCTACTGAAGAACCAGTCGCCATAATAACATAATCAACTTTAATTTCATAATTACTATTTGGAATATTAACAGGAATTTCTCTTGACTCTCCTTCTTTTTTCACAAGCTTAGTTTTTATACATTCTATTTTCTCTACACTATCGCTCCCAATAATTTTAACAATATTATTTTGAAATAAAAACTCTATTCCTTCTTCTTTAGCAAATTCAATCTCTTTTACTTCTGCTGGCATTTGTTTTTCTGATCGTCTATAAATAACTGTTACTTTTTTTGCTCCCATTTTCTTTACAGTTCTTGCCACATCCATTGCAACATTTCCGTCCACCAATAATTGCAACTGTTTTCTCAATGTAATTTGGATGCTTTTGTGTTTCAAGTAATGAGTTTCCTCCAAACACTCCTTTTAAATCTTCACCATCAATTTGCATTTTCATTGGAATATTAGCACCTATTCCAAGAAAAATTGCGTCAAAATCCTTTTCTAAATTTTCTAACAAAAGGTTTTTTCCAAGTTCTTTATTATATTTAACTTCGATTCCTAAAGACAAAATAGTTTCAATTACATTATCTAATAAATCCTTATCTAATCTGAAATCTGGAATGCCATATCTTAATAATCCGCCTAATTTAGAATGTTTTTCATAAATTGTAACACTAGCACCTTTTCTGGCCAAAAAAGCTGCACATGTAAGTCCAGCAGGTCCACTTCCAACAACAGCTACCTTTTTACCACTACAGCTTTTTTCTAGACTTTCCATACAAAACTTATCTTTTAATGCTAAATCTCCAATAAAAGCTTCTAACTCACCAATACTTACAGGAGAAGATTTTATTCCTCTAACACAAGAACCCATACATTGACTCATATGTGGACATATTCTACCACATATTGATTCTAAAACTGTAGTTCTACTAAGTATTTTATAAGCCTTTTCATATTCTTCTTTTTTTATACATTGTATAAAGCTTGGTATGTCGTTTTCCATTGGACATCCTTTTTTGCATGGTTTAACTTTACAATTTAAACAAAATTGTGCTTTTTCAATTATATCTTCCATAGAAATTCCTCATTTTCTTTATTTAATCTTGATTAATTTTAATATCTATTACTAATAATGTCAACGATGCTTATATAATAAAAACGTATTTATTAGCAAATATAAGTAAGTTAAATTTTTCAAACTTTAGTAACTATTATATTATAATAATTATAGGTTTAAAATAGATATGTCACAAGTATATTGAAAATAAAATATTGAAAAGA